>Ga0163148_10006264_pt1 | contig 11563 bp, 8 predicted proteins | sample OliLakLV19MP7P2_FD_148606 | JGI IMG/M metagenome (GOLD analysis project Ga0163148, IMG submission 148606) | Freshwater microbial mat bacterial communities from Lake Vanda, McMurdo Dry Valleys, Antarctica- Oligotrophic Lake LV.19.MP7.P2 | ecosystem: Environmental > Aquatic > Freshwater > Lake >... | reverse complement strand
CATCAAACTTCGTCGTCGTGGCTTCAAAGAGCGACGACGTGCCGCCACCCACGCGGCCTTTTCTTGTTCTTCCTGTGTCATGAATCGAACCGATTTGGAGGATTGGACGACGGGCCGGGGTACCGGTTCGACTTTGCATCGTTGCAATTGTCCTTCCAGGTACTTTTGATCGGCCACCATCTTTTGGACTTGGGCCCGATGTTGGGCTTCTAGCTGACGCATCATGTCGTGGTACATTTTGGCCTCCTTTCGTTGTTTCTTGGGGCTGCTGCTATCCTTCTTTTTGCAAAGCGCCGTCTCGACCAACTTTTTGGATAAGAGTTCGGTCAGGGTGGTCAGGTTCTCACACTTTTGCTGGAGTGCCAAGACATCCTTCGCAGGAACCAGCGGTGTAGCTTCCTCCTTTTGTTCTTTTTGGTGGTCTTGTTCTTCCAAAGAAGAATCCTCCGATTCTGTTGCGGACTCTTCCGACGACGAGTGGTTCACAATCTCTTCCAGCAAGGCCTTTGGTAGGCTTTGTCTTTCCTGGACTGCTTCCTCCTCGTCCTCATCACTGTCTTGCTCTTCTTCCTCATCAATGCTGCTGATGGAATCACTACTAGAAGACGTAGTTACCATGGCCACAGCCTTGGTTGATTCGACAATGACGGCTTTCAAGTGTTTGTGAGCTACAATTTCATCCAACAAGGCTTGCCGCAGACTTCCCGGTTCTTCTAGAGGCGTGGCCCACATGTCATCATCGTACTCGGCTGCGTCATGAAAGTCATAGTCCTCCTCCGACGAGTCCTCCGAAGAGTCGTGCAAGGAATGGGGATGTTGCAAGTCGTCCATCGAGGCCACACGAGGCTCCAAGGTCGTGGGAAGTTCTTCTTCTTCGTCATCGACCAAGAGAATGGCCCGGCCTACTTGTTCGTCTTCTTCTTCGCCGTGCGTGGTAGGATGTTCGTGATCGTGAAGATGATGATCCGTCAAACTTTCCGCTTCCGTACTGGACGTGGAAACGACGGAAGAAGAGCAGGGAGATTCGAAGAGGTTCTCATGATGGTGGTCGTCACGGGCATCCTCGTGCTTATCGTCGAGACGGAGAGGCAACGAGGGAGAGACCCATGGTTGCTCCTTCTTGGTAGTAGCCGCCTTGGTCAGGATGGGGTCTTTGAAGGAGCGAGATCGCGACTTGGTTGGCGAGCCAGTCGTGGCGACTTTGGCATCCACGTCATGGTGATGATGATGATGGGACAACATTTGAAAGGGCTTCAAAATGGAGGACATGCGTTTCTTGATAATGCGGCGACGCTCTCGTTTGACAGCAACCTCATCCACATCAATAATCTTGGTGGAGCGACGACGCTGAGAATGATGAGCATGGGGGTGGTCATTGTGGCCGTCGGTGTTATGGGAGTGGTGAAACATCTTGGTTGGACAAAAACGTCGGGTGAACAAAAAGAATGAATGCAGGGATTGGTGAAGGTCAAAACTGATGGGTGTGCTTGCTGCTTGGATACCAAATTATATGAGCTATTGTCGAGGGCACAGGAAAAGAAACTAAAGTATGCTGCTGCCGATGATGACAAAGTTCATCAATATCAAGCACAATCAATAAACTAAGCGGGTTTGATATGACGAACGGGAACTTTATCCTGTCACAAATCCGATGCGAGTTCGCCCTTCAGTTTCATCGGCATTTGCATCAACTACAAAATGAGAAGTCCGTGTCGGTGTGTTCCGAATTGTGAACTGTCCCCCGGCGTGTTTCGAAATTTTTCGCTTACAAAAAGCTCAACGATCGGAGCGCGCTGGCGTCAAAGCGTTACTGGTGGAAGCAATGGATGTGCGTTGGGCGCCGCACACTTATTCTCATTCGTAAAAACCGTTCTCATTCGAACATACGCACATGCAAGTTACAGCCAACCATTTTCGAATTCTCATTGGTGCAAAGAGCATGGGATAGACAAGATCGACATCTTCATTGGTAAGATTGCTCACACGGTGCGCATGTTTCGTCATGGTGAGACACTCGTGTCACCACATGCCCGTAGGATCGCACAACATCGTGACAGAACATGTTGTGGGAACTCTCATTTCCGTTCCACTTTGTGTTCTGCATTGGGTCTTGCATCTTTTCCTTCAGGCCGCACATCAGTTCTTGGTCCAGAACTCGGGACACGACTCTGATTCGTGGACTGAATCACGGGTGAAATCGTGCCATTGTCATGTTGTGCATGCACGAACGCCTCCGCGCTGAACATCCAGATCTCCTGCGAATCCATCATGAGCATTTCGAACAAAAGTGCATCGAACACAAAAAGATTAGAAATGGAAAACTCCCAGCGAATCAGTCCTCCCCGGGGAGTCCAACTTGACATTCTGCAAATGAATGCGATCATTCCTGCTGTTCGTCTCATTGCTCCTGACCTAACTGCAATCATCAACAGCTCTGGGTGGAAAACAAAAAAATTTCGACAGTGGCCTTCAATTGTTTCTGCCTCTTCGTGCTTCGCGTCCCATGCATGACAACCGGCTCCTTGACAACTGTGACATCAGCGCCCACTGCATCACTGCGCTGAGGCATGTCATCCTTCTTGTCTCCGCAGTGCGTTTTGCATTCGCTGTTAACGTGTTGATGCCTCAATTCACGAATCAATCCAAAAGGTCTGGCCCCGATCAGCGACTTAAAATCTTTAGCATCGACGGCCTTCGCAAAGGCATCGTCGTCCATGTTCATGACAATGTGCTCGCATGGATGTCTGGCCTTGACAGCCCCCAAAAGCTCATCGTCTGTGAACCCTTCCAATGTTGCCACCTTGCCAGGGTCTTTAACTAACCGTTCCTTGTCTGTCACCATGTCATCGGGTGTCTCGTTGTCCAACTTAGCAGCCGCGCTGGCCTCTGCGAACACAGCGCGTCCAGCATGAGCGCCTTCCAACTTAGCAACATCACCATCAGGTTTGCACACAAGACGCCGAAAACCAGCCTTCGTGTCCCAATGTTTAACAAAGGACCCGCACTTCTTGCATGGAGCAGTGTCAGAAACAAGCACATCTCGCTTGAAACATCCAATGCATGCAATTCTGACGTCGTTCCTAGCCAAAACCGCGAAAGCAGCAACCCCGTCAGCCATCACCTGCTTCACGATGACAGGGATTCCGTCGAATTGCAACATGCCAAGAATGTCATCGTCGACATCCCCTGTCTCATGAGGCCCAAGGTGTTTCAAAGCAAAAGCATTGGTCGTCATGATGTCAAATTGGAAAAAAAAACAGAATGCAATTTGTGAACTCTGTTTCCCACTTGTCGGAAAAGCAGGAACAAGAGGAACAATCCTACCGCTCAGTGTCATTGCGGTCATAGGTGACCTATCCCGCAAAACCGTTGATAGGTCTTGGTTGATCGATCCTCACGCGAGGCGAACCCTATTTCACTCACTCTCACTACACACTTCATCTGGACTGCCAGGTCCAGAAATGTCAGTGTTGGTGCCTGTGCTGTTGAAGGGGTTGTTCATTCACGACAACGTACACGTCAAGCGTATCGGTACCAGGTACGACGTAGTACATAGTTAGCTAGTACGCCGTGCCACTGGCGCGATCTTCTTCCACTACGACTTAGATAGTAGTACGACTACCACTAGTACTAATACGAGTCTACTATTTATTTAATTTTTATCAAAATCTTTATTCATGTATTCGGTCGTGACGTACAACAACCCGTGAATGATTCTGCGTGACTTAGAACTTCCTAGAACAAAAGCACAGCGCCTAAAATGCTTCACGACTAAACAAAAACACAGCGTTTAAAATGCTTCACGAATAAAAATGCTTCACTTGATCCTTTGTAACCGGATCTTCACATTAGATTAGATCTTATTTCCTTACAAAATTGAAAAAATCGATCTATTGCTACTAGAATGAAATACCTTCTTTCCACGAATTCTATAGCTCTCTTCGTGTCAAGCCAAGCTCGACTGGCAGTCGGCCACACGCTGTCCAATGTCAAACTGCCCGCGGTCCACAATGCCAGGCAAGCTTCGATACCTGCCAGTGCTGAAATTGCGTCGACTCAATACCTCCATCGTCGCACCCAAGATGACACTCTAACTTTTCCAGAGGGAATATGGACTTCTCAGGGCTATGGTTACGTCGTGGCGGTCCAAGACAACGTGACAACGGCGGCCGAATATTTGGAAGAAACAAAGATAAGCTGCATTGCAAATCCACGGCTTGCCGACTTCGTTCATATCGTCGATTTTAATCCCAACAAGAATGTGGCGATGGTGGATGCCGATTCCCTGAACTTGTATGAGTTTGATCGATCCAATGATTTCCAATCTGGATGCCGAAACGGAAAAACACTCCTGGCTACTGATGAAGGTTACCAAAGAGATGTCTTACTGAATTATGATATTTTGGTAGAGACGTTTTCGGAGCATTATGCCTTTTTCGAGCTTCGTGGAATCGATTGGCCTACTCTTACAGCAGCCGCTCGACTGGACCTGTCCACAAACTCGACAGATGACGAACTCCTGCACAGCATGGTAAAAATCTTGGCACCGTTGCAAGATGCCCATGTCACGTTGGACGCCGCTGAATTGGACTTTCATTTCGATGGTAATCCTGCCGAAATTCTTCTGCGACTTCAGCAAGAGTACAAGGATTCCCCAGTCGAGAACTTTGATGAATACCTGCAATCACAGATGCAGGCGTATCTTACAGCTGTTGCAAACTATCTGGATGATAATCAGCTCCATGGCAACCCAGCAGAATTGACATGGGGCACTGCATCCAACGGATCCATTGGGTATCTCAATATTTTTAACATGTGGCCTGATAATATCGAAAGCTTTCGCGCTGATGTTCAAACAGCTATTGGGGATCTGATGGACACGGAGGCGATGATAATCGATATTCGTGTCAACGGCGGTGGCCTTGATTCAGTCTCCCTCGGTATCGCGTCTCACTTTGCCGATGAGGCATTCACGGCCTTCTCCAAGAAAGCTGTAAAGGGGGATGGTTATACGCCGGCCTTTGATGTCACAGTGGACCCATTTGATGATCTCGATTTCGTTTACAAGGGCGACGTCATCCTTTTGGTCAGCGAGTCTACAATCAGTGCTGCCGAAATTTTTGTCCTTGCCATGTCCCAACTCCCCCAAGTAACCATTGTTGGACAACCTACAAAAGGCGCCCTGTCCGATATGCTAGTCAAGACCCTTCCCAATGGCTGGTCCTTTACCCTAAGCAACGAAGTATATCTGACACCCGATGGGGAGCTCTTTGAAATGCGAGGGATCCCACCCGACTTTGAAGCCAAAACAGAGCTTTTGCCAGTATTGGAACTAGAAAATGGGACCGATACTTGGATGGAGCTAGCCTTGAAAGTGGCCCACGATAAAATCGACGACGACAGCACAGCTAGCTCTGCGGCCATGAACCACAGGCATGGATGTCTTGGCATCCACAATTCAGCTTCCCTTTCTTTTGTGTTTCTTCTGCTTGTTTTTTACTTTTAAACTAAAACAAGGATAGTTTTAGACAATCGCCAGTGATTTAAACTAAAAGAACAATGAAAATAATCACATCCATTCATTTTTCTTGGAAACCTGCAGCAATTTTCAATTGCTCGCTGGGATCGCTGGGAAATGCCATCTGTAATGTGGGACACAAATTGACTGCATCGACAGTCTCCCAGACACCTGTGTAAACTTCAAAGTAGTGGAGTTCAAACGCTCCGCACAGTCTGGGATGTTCTTGATGGAGATGTTGAAAGTATTGTTTCCCAAGATTTGCGAGAAAAATCCAAATGTGGCTTACACTTACGCCAACAAAAACATCTGACAAATGAAATTGAAAAAAATCGTGGATAAGATGAACAACCATCAATGCTTCGATCATTGGTACCCACTGCCAACATGCCTCCCACCAGAAATGCGGGCAGTTGTCATATCGTTCGCCTTTGACCCATTCAAAGATCCCTGGTAACCATAAATTCAAAGAACCAAACTGAAGAAAAAAATGTCTCTTCCAGAAAGTCAAATTTGTCTCAGACAAGGAGTTGGGTGTAAATGTGAATTCTGTCTTCCTTGGTTAGCAAGATGGGAAAAGGAATTGGTTGGTTTCACTCTGTTCGACACCCTTAAAGAAGAAGAAGGTAAATCCCTGTTGTGCACATAAGACGCCGAACACCAGCCTTCGTGTCCCAATTTTTAACAAAGGACCCGCACTTCTTGCATCGAGCAGTGTCAGAAACAAGCACATCTCGCTTGAAACATCCAATGCATGCAATGCTGACGTCATTCCTATCCAAAACCGCGAAAGCAGTGACCCCGTTAGCCATCACTTGCTTCACGATGACATGGATTCCGTCGAATTGCACCATGCCATGCCAAGAATGTCATCGTCGACATCCCCTATCTCATAAGGCCCAAGGTGTTTCAAAGCAAAAGCATTGGTCGTCATGATGTCAAATGAAAAAAAAAAACTGAATGCAATTTATGAACTCTGTTTCCTACTTGTCGGAAAAGCAGGAATGAGAAGAACAATCCTACCGCTTGGTGTTGTTGCGGTCATAGGTGACCTATCCCGCAAAACCTTTGACAGGTCTTGGTTGATCGATCCTCACACGAGGCGAACACTGTTTCACTCACTCTCACTGTGCACTTCATCTGGACTATCAGGTCCAGAAATGTCGGTGTTGGTGCCTGTGCAGTAGGCAGAGCACCGTTCATTGGAGCACCTGGCTTACTCACTCTTTGTGTGCGTTCGTTCCTTTTTTATTTGCTGGGTTTGCACTTTGCAAGCAAGAGATCTGCTCCTTTTTGCCTCCAGTGAAGAGGCTTGTCAATGACGAAATGATTTTGGAGTTCCCACTCAGGCTCAGGCTCTCAATGCCATCCTTGAACAGGACCAAGGAAGCATGTTGTGTCCAGCAAGCTGAGGATTTGGACCCACATTTTGGCAAGCAAACAGCCGTTAACATGCTGAGGTCAACAGGTCTCAGCAAAGGTCCAAATTGGACCCAATTGGACCCAAGGGTCTTAACACGACCTCACTCAAAAGGTCTGAATCGTCTGAGAAAAATCAGTGTTGTTGGTGTTCAAACCAAATGAGGCCTCAAGACCTTAAGGAAGGTCTCAAGATCACCCTGAATGGGTCCAAATGTGGCCCAAAGGGGCCAAACAAGATCTGAACATTTTAACTGCTTTGACGTTTGTTTGTCTGATCAGGGTGTGAATCCCAACTTGCAGGTTTCTTTGCACATGAAGCACATGTCTTCAATTTCCATCCAAAATCTGCAAGCTCCAACCTTTCTGCACAACGAGACCAACAACGTTAACATCAAAGCTCTGTTAAAATTGCTTGTTTGCCAAAGCTCTGCCAAAAGCATGCATGAACAATCTCACAATGAAAACAATGAAAACAAATGTGCAGCATTTGATTTTGAGACCTGACTTTGGTTGCAAGACACAATGGACAATGTGCTTCCTCTCATTCATTCATCCATCCATTTGCATTGTGGTGCGAAGTTGTGTCAATGACAAGTGCAATGCCCCCAAAATTGTGTCATCACAGAGAGTCATCCCACATCGATATTTCCCAAAACTTTCAAAGCAAGAATTATGTTTTTTGCATCAATTGTCATCGCAATGTCTGTTTGAACTTCTCTGGATTTAACAGTCATTGAGAGATTATGAACAACATTTGACAACAATGTCAAGCTAAATGATGTGCCTTGATCCCTGAAAGATTGACAATGGAATGTGAACACTGAGTGCAGTGGATCCAAACCTATCAAATCAACACAATTGTGCAAGGCAAAGTCTTGTCATGAACAAAGTGTGTTCATGATGATGATTGTACAAATGCATGATGGAAACATTGAAAAACACATTCAAAAACATCAATTTTTGAGGGGGGGGGGTGTTGTTGGCATGCAAGTCGCTCACTTTGGACATGCACAACTTGGACAAAACAAAGCGTGCATGACATTTCATGCTAAATGGCAAAGAGTGGCTGATTTTTAGCAAAGCATTTGAATTTGTTTTCAGCTTTCAGCTTCAGAAAAATAAAACTGTTTCTTCCAGTGTTGATTTCACAATGATTTGTCAAATGTTGTGCTTGTCAATGTCAATGGCAGTGCCATGCTAACTCGCATGTCATAGATTTCTTGTCAACTGAAAAGGGAGAGATGTGCATGGACAACACAGGGCTTGGGGCTACAGTGTGCAGCAACTCTCAAAATTGAAATTTTGCAGGACACAGTTTCAAGCCCAACCTTGCTGATGAAGGATAAAACACATTGAACTGTCTCTCTTGTCTTGAAGGACAAATGCATAGCCCAAATTTTGGCCACTGACATCAGTTCAAGAAGTGTCTCTTGACCATTTCAAATTCATTTCACTTTAGGGCATTCATCACTCAATGAAAGCACTGATAAGCATGCAGCGCTCATGCAATTCAAGCAAGTGGTTGTTGTTCATTAGTGGAGTTTAGAAAAAAAGATCAACAGCAGACATTCTTGGCAGCAGAAACCAACCCCAATTTTTTATGTGCTGTAGCAGCACTGACACAACTCCATCTTCATCTTGTCAGCATCTGAAGCTGTCTCAGATGTGCTGGTGGTCTTGGATGAGATGCACGTTGTGTCATGACTGCCCAGATTGTGTTGTCTGGAAGAGTTTCTGTTGACTTTGCTAAGGGGAGAACAATCATTAACCTAATGCTTTTGTCATTTTCGTTTGTGCACCACTGCAAGCAAAATGGAAAACAGCATTTTCAGTGGGCTAAATAAGTCATTGAGATCACCAGTTTAGCTAACATTCATGGAAGTGTTTGCAAAGTGCTTAAATGGTAACATTGTGTCACCACAATCTGCTAACAAATCATCAAAAACACAGTGCTGCTAAGAATGTGAGCCATCATCAAATGCTCTTTGATGCGCCAAAAGGCTTCAAACAATGTGCACGACATTCCACATGAAGGGCAGTGTGATGGCAGAGTTGTTCATGCATGTGCATTTGTGTGAATCATTTTCAAGACATGCACAATTTGTCCACTGTTTCAGTTGAAAGACAAACTTTTGTTACACACTTGGCAAGCTGAAGTGTCTTTCAACATTTGTGGTTGTTTTGGCTGCAATGCAAACATCACATGGTGTTTAAAAGGACGGAATCAAATGTTGCTTGATTAAAATTGTAGCATTTAACAACAAGTGAGGTGTGACATTGTCACATGCAGAAACTCCAATTTAACTTCGTGAACAGACTTGCCAGTGAAATCTAAATTCAATGCCCATGCACTGTTTAGCTAGATGATGCATGTCTGGAGGGTGAACATGATGGTAAGCATGGCCCGTAAGCATCAGAGGAAACTGATAGCTAATTCTCGTCAAAGGCAAAAAATAGAAGGATGTCTTTAATTTCAAGTGTAAATTCACTAATCCAACATCTGAAACATTTGGACCCTAGCAGTTCCACACTCAAACCCACTTCAAAACAGGGCATGGTGTGGCAACCAACAACCATCACAACTTAAAAAATGCCTTAAAAATTAATAAAAATGCTAAACAACACTTGCAACCCAGCTGAACAGCTTCTATGGGCTGACACTTGGGTCAGCCTAATCAGCAAAAATATCCTCAAACTGCACGATGAACTGAAACCAAATAAAGAAACCAAGCCAATAAAATGTAGCAAAGAGACATAAATGATAATGAAAATGGATGAGAATGTTCCATTTGCATGTTTGGGACTCCAAATGTGTGATGTAAACATCATCACCAACAAAGTCTATTCAAATCCAACGTGTGTGCAACTTAGAATCACAAAGGCCTCTCACAAATTAACAAACCTCGGAGAGCTTTTTCAAGGAGGCTTCTCTAAGAAGCTAACAATTCACATTTCTTCCAAATGCTTTGAACCTCTATCATGTAATTGAAGAGTGCACAGAAGACCTGGTGTGCTGGTGTTTTTGGCTTCAACAATGATTCTTAAAACTCTTGTATGGCATAAAATGTAGCAAAGTGCAGCAATGTGGCTCACCCAACAACACTGCTAACTGAGAACACAAAATCACATCACCTAGCTGATTTCAAAAGCCTTGTCAATGTTAGTGAAAAATCTTTCCAGCTTCCAAACATTTTGTAACCCGTTTTTCTAACTAAACTCTTTATTGCAAGCCAAAGAAGAATGACAATTCACAGAAATCCCACAACAAAACTTCAAGCTCATATCAACTCTAAAAGCAAAATCTATGGAGCTTACAGACCCAATCCAAAAATCTGCAGGTGTGTTAATCAAACTACTCTCATTGCTGCTTTGTCTATTGCCCCAACAGAAAATTAACAGACACATTAACATGTGCAATAACTACCTTCCTGATCTATAACTACTAGTAGAAGCATTGTGAGATCAACAATGAAAGAATTATTTTCTACTTATTATCAAAGAAAGCCTTAACAAAATTCAATGACTTAATAAAAGTCACTCTTTGATAGACTGGTTTGTGCAGCAGATGATCTCTCAACCCACAATCAGAGTTTTTGTTGATGCAGCATATGTACCGCCAGTACCGCCAGGCACAACCAATGCTTTTTAAAGAATGCAAATTTGATCTCTCAACATTCATAATGCAACATTACAGAGCAAAGGCCTACAACAACAAAAAATGTCCAATTGCAAAACATTCAGAACTCCTCATGCGCAGTGATTTGATAAACAAATTGTGTGTCAAGAGCACATTTCTCTAATAAGTTTTTACTGTGTAGCTGCTGCACTAGTAACGTCACAACTAACAAAATTAACGAACAAGTAGATGAATTGGTAAAATATTTTGTTCGAACCCAGTGAGCTTGAAGACTTTGGGCCAATCTGTTTCACTGGGCCGTCGACTCGATACCTGGTGAAACTGAATCCCAACTCTTCTTTACACACATATGTATTGTGGGTTATCTGCACCCAAGCAATAACTCTTAGGAGTGCCCCAAGGCATATTGCTCCTGCATTCCGTATCTAGTTTAGGCACGATTGAAGAGTTCACCGCTCCTTTGAGTTGTGGTGGTGTTATTTCGCGGAGGCAAGAGAACACCATCAATAATGTGAATGAGACCATTTGATGCCTCAATATCTCCGCGGACAATGTTGAAATCGTTCACCATGGCCCCACTATTGTCGAGGCTAATAGTCAGAGCATTTCCTTCAAGGGTAGTCAACGTTTGGCCGTCCAGGAAATCTTTCGAAAACTTTTTCCCCGGAACCACATGGTAGGTCAAGATTCCAACCAGGGTATCCATGGGGGTACCCTCCTTGAAAAAATCTAAAGCGGGCCCTTCTGGAAAGGCTGCGTCACGTGGTGCAAAAATGGTAAAAGGACCTGGGCCTGCAAGGGCCTGGTTGAGGTCAGCATGTTTAATCAAATCCAAAAGGGTCAATAGCCTTTCCTCCGCGGCAGCCACTAGCACAGTTCGCATCGTTGGCGCAAACGTGGGCGCATTGGGAAAGACTTGAGTTCCAGTTGTGGGGGCTGCAGCAGGCGTGGTCATGTTCGACGCAGCAGCAGCTGGTGCTGCGTCG
>Ga0163148_10006258_pt1 | contig 11565 bp, 11 predicted proteins | sample OliLakLV19MP7P2_FD_148606 | JGI IMG/M metagenome (GOLD analysis project Ga0163148, IMG submission 148606) | Freshwater microbial mat bacterial communities from Lake Vanda, McMurdo Dry Valleys, Antarctica- Oligotrophic Lake LV.19.MP7.P2 | ecosystem: Environmental > Aquatic > Freshwater > Lake >... | reverse complement strand
GGCCATACTCCGCCGGGGTCGCCATCTTCACGCACCGCCCGCCCCGGCCGCGTGTTGGGATGCCACCGACCCCGAAACCGACACCACGCCGGACCACTGCCGCGCCGCTGTTCTGGTCCCTCCCGCGGTTGGCCGCGCTCTTACTCGCGCTCGCCAAGACGTTGCCGCGCTATGAGGCCGGCCGCCACAGCGCTATCCGTCGCCAGGCCGCGAGCGTCGGCTTGGATCCTGCTCCGTACTTGCCGCTCTCGCGGGCGTCGGCAACCGGCGCCATGCTCCGCGAACTGTCGCGGCGGATGGCATCGTGCGTCTAATTTGGCCGACAGAGTTCGCATGCCCGACCTGCGGCGCCATCGGCCACTTCCAGCCCGTCGGCCATAATCGCAAGCACCAGACCCGCGCGCTACGTTGTCCGGGCTGTTCGGCGGGCGTGTCGGTGCGCCCGCTCGCAGCGGTGAGCATCACAAAAAATGGCGTGCCGATAATCGAGCTGCTGGGCTTCACGGCGACTCTACAAAATATATAGACTTTGTTTTTACGACTGCGGCGCCGAGCCGTAGGGTTGCGGTATGGACATCCACGAACCCTTCTCCCATGCCGCCAATTCCGCCGGCATGCACCTCATCTCCGTTTTGGACGACGCCGTCCGTCGGGCCGGTGCCGCTGCGAGGGTCGCCTTTGCCGCGCGCCGCGCTCGATTGGCCGAGTGGTGCCGAATCCTGCCGGGCGGCCCGCCGTCGTATTACTCGGGCCAGGTCGATGCGCCACCTCCGCTGCCGACCGCCGAGAACAATGCGCTGCCTGCGCTCGTGATCGAGCGGGGCCTTCTCGCGCCGCGCTGTGATTCCACGATCGGAACCGTCTGGTCGCAATCGCTCGAATCGCTTTCGATGATGAGTGAAAAATCGCTTGGCGAGGCGCTCGCCGCTATTGGCGACCACATCGCTAGTGGTTTCGAGGAAGCGGCCGTTGAAGCACTGGAGGCCGCGACATTCGCAACTGCGCAGCGCACGACAAATACATTGACCGCTGCAAACCTGTCGGCGGCGCTGGCCAAGATTGATGCCTTGCGCACGCCCAAGGGCGGCCGAGGCCCGGCGCCCGCGCTGTTGTTGATGTCGACCGACGTTCTTCCCGCTTTTGCGAGCATTTTCCCCCACGGAATCCCTGGCCTGGGCGTTTTCACCAGCCAGTTCGCCGTCTCGGGACGCTGGTTCATTTTGCCAGAACCGGAGCCGCGCGCGCCGCTGGCCATTATCGCTGGCGACCTGGTATTCGATCCGAAGCCGAGCGTCGGCCCTTCGATGACGTATAGCGCCAACATTTACGCGCTCGCCGCCGATCCGGTATTGCGCCTGGCGGCAGACGGCTCGCCGGCCTGGGCGATCAAGGGTGGTACCTGATGTTCGCCTCCCGAAAGGACCGCGCCGCCGCGCAGGCCAAGCGACTCGACGCCGAGAAGGCCGCACGCCGCGCGCACGGCGCGGCATCGCGCGAAGTGGAACAACTCGCCGGCAAGGCCGAAGGCCTATTGCAGGAGCTGCTCAACGCGCCCGACGAAAAAGCGGCGATCGCGACCCTGCGCCTGCTTCGCTCTGCCCGCGCGGCGGCGATGACGGCGAAGCAGACCGAGCGCGCGCTGCGCACTCAGAGTCTGGGCGGCAACGCCGAGTTCCCGCCCATCGGCTCGATCTAATTCTTCCGGCAAGACCACCGTGCCTCGGGCGCCCGAGGATGGGCCCTCCTTAACCGCTTTCGTCAACGGTCGAAACGGGGTCGACGAAACGCCACGGCCGTCCTCACTTCCGGGGGCGGCCGCTGCGTTTGGGCCGGGCGTCCGTATCGCGAACCAGCAACGAGGGTGAGACCATGGACACCAGCACCAGCCAACCGGCCCCGGCAATCGTCGGCACTGCCGCCGTTGCCATCGCCGCGCCTGCCATCGCTGCGATTGGCACCACCGGCCCGAGCGAGCAGCAGCTCGCGGAAGACCGCGACATCATAGAACTCCTGATGACGCTAGACCTCCTATGCACCCAACCTTGAAAGAACCGACCATGGCCGAGCTCGCAACCTGGCATCGCTGCGCCTGCGGCACGCTGGTCGCTGATCGCCACCTCGCCGCCATGACGGTCCGCGCCTGCCCCACGTGCGGCTCGCGAAACCTCACCCCCGCCAGCGAGCACCAGGCCCGCCTTGCCGATGCCGGCGCCGTGCGCATCACCAGGCTCGCCCGCCAGCGCGCCAGCCAGGCGCCGACCGCCACCTGATCCGCCACGCGGCCGGCACGTTGGACCGTATCCCCTTTGGGATACATGGCGGCGGGGGCGAGGGTGAAGTGCCGCACATGGGCCTTACGTGAAGGCCTCGCGATTCTGTGCGGAATTGTGTGCAAGGCCTGTTTTTGCCCATCTTTTGCCTTGCCAAACACAACGACAAACCCCCGGCTTTTACCGGGGGTTTATGCTTGGCGACCTGGATGGGACTTGAACCCATGACCTCCGCCGTGACAAGGCGGCGCTCTAACCAACTGAGCTACCAGGCCAGGATGGAAAGAACCGCCGGTAGCGGCGTGGGAAGTCGCCGTGGTAGGCGATGAGGGATTCGAACCCCCGACATCCTCCGTGTAAAGGAGGCGCTCTAGCCGACTGAGCTAATCGCCCTGAACGCGGAGGAGCGCGGATCTTGTAAGGCATGTCCAGTCGCGCAAGGGCTTTCCCTCATCTTCACCGGATCTGAACCCATGCCGCGAGTGTGTGCCGCGAGCGTACACGATGCCTGTCGCGCGCCTTGACCGATAGCGGCCTCAACTCTATATCCCTAAGTAGAGATGTGGACTTGTGTCTACGCATAGTTTTCCTTTTGCCGCGAATCCCGTGCACGATCGGGTCACCCAAGGGAGAGTCGAGTGGCGTCCGACGTCCTGCGCTTAGTCGATGATGATGAATCCTATTGCCGGCTGATCGATCCGGCCACCGGACCGGTTCACGTACCTATCCGGGAGCTGAGCTCTCAGGGAGCCCTGTTCGGCACCAAGTTGGTGTTCCAGGCGAACGACTACCTCGACATCACCCTGCATCTTAAGGGTGTATCGGCGCGACCGCTATTCGCGCACGTGGTGGGGGTCGAGAAGGAAGGTCTGCGGGTGCGCTGGCTGCACTTTGATCCGGGCGATGAACCCAAGCTGCGCTCGCTGCTGGCCTCATTCGGTGCGGGCAGCCTGAAGGCGGAAGACCGGGCCGGTGCCGGCGGTTCGGCCGCCCCCGTCCAGTCGTCGGTGATCCCGTCGATGGGCGAGCCGCAGAAGCAGGGCACCCGTCGCATCGTGCGTCCCAGCACCGTCTTCACGCCATTCTCGACGCCCACTCCTGCCAAGCCGGCCGAGACGCAGAAAGCGGGCGATGGCGGCGAGCGTCAGGGCACCCGCCGCGTGATGCGCCCCTCCGCCTCGGCGTTGGGCGACAGTGGGCCGGTGTCGTTGTCGCCGCTGCCCACCGAGCAGCGCAATCCCGCCGACCAGGTGCTTGACCTGAATCAGGTCAAGCCCAAGGCGGGTGGCGAGGATTCGGGCGGCCACGTGGTGATCGCCCCGACCGCCAAGTTCGAGCGCATGCGCGACGACCGCGTCGCCAATCCCGAATCGACCGAGACTCCGGGTAACGCCAAGATCGTCATCGGGCAGGACGGCAAGCTCGACATCGGCGCGACCATCCGCAACAAGGCCAAGACCGTCAGCGCGTCCGAACTTGCCGCCCGCCACGATCGTGTGCGCGTGCTCAACATGGCGACCATCAAGGCGCTCATCCAGGAGGCGGTGGGCGAGGCGGTGCAGCACGTCACCGCGATGATGGGCGACAGCGAGAAGAAGCGCCTGCTCGAAGAGGCCGAGCAGGGCTTCCAGGAACGGCTCAAGGTCTTTCAGGCCGACAAGCTCGGCGCCGAGGCCAAGGCCAAGCGGCTGCAGGATCAGCTGAAGATGGCGCAGGACCTGCTCGAGCAGGAACGCAAGCGCACCATCTCTGCCGACCAGTTCACGGTCTCCGAGGCCGGCCTCGGCGAGATCGAGGAGAAGATGAAGCGCGTGCTCGAGCGCGCGCTGCGCGACGGCAATGTCAGCCCCGAGCTGCAGGAGCAGCTGCGGGCGATGATCGCACACATCCTCGACAGCGAGCGCGAGCGCATCAAGACGCAGGAGATGGAGGCGCAGAACGCCAAGATCGAACTGCTCGAGAAGAAGATCAAGCGTCTGGCGACCACGCTCGACGAGACCGAGCGCCAGCGCGACGAGGCGCAGGAGCTCGCCAAGGCCCTCGAAGAGCAGGGCGGCGGCCTGCGCAACATCATGGCCGCTGGTCTGAAGGACAGCGACTCGAACAAGAAGAAGAAGCTCGCGCTGATGAAGGAGATCCTCGAGATCAACCGCAAGATGCGCGACGAGCTCGGACGGACCTACAACCGTGACGATGAGGCGGTGGCCAAGGTCGATGCGGTCATCGCCACGCTTCCCGACCGGCCCTATGTGGCGCCGGTCGACACTGCCGCCCCTGGCACCCATGTCCCGGGCGAGGCGCCCGCGGAGCCGACGTCCGCCAGCGACGCCAAGCCCAGTGATGCCAGCACCCCGGACGACGACGCCCCGATCATCAACCCCGACGACGAGCCATGGGAGGTCAAAACCATCCAGGTGCTCAGCGACGAGGAACGCGACGAAGCGAAGGCCGGCGTGAAGCGGATCAAAGCGGGCGCCCAGGCCATTCCACCCCTGCAGCGCGGCCCACCGGATGACACGGCCGTTCAAGGCGGCTCTGCTGCTGTTGACCCCGACGACCTACCTTGGGACTCTCAGCCGATCGACGGGGCCAGTGGAGGCGTGGTGAAGCGCATCCCGGTCACCGGCAAGGAGCCGCCTCCCATTGAGCACAAGTCGACATCTGGCGGCTGACGCTTATTCTTTTGCGACTCATCATTGACTGACGACCGACCCCACACGAATCAACCCCAAGCATCCATTCAGGAGCGACCATGGCTGAGAACGAAATCATCTATCTGGGCATCGACCTCGGCACCAGCCGCACGTCGATCACCTCGTCCAACGGCAGCCGCGAGACCGTGTGGTCGTACGTCGGTTACCCGAAGGACCACGTCTCGCGCAAGAAGATGGGCGGCCGCGACATCATCTACGGCCAGGAAGCCCTCGAGAACCGCCTCGCGCTGAACCTGCATCGCCCGCTCGCTGGCGGTTCGATCAAGCACAAGGGCGCGAAGGACTCGAGCGAGACCAAGAAGGCGATCAAGGACCTGCTCGAGTACGTGGTCGGCCTCGCCAAGGCCCCCAAGGACGCGACCATCTACGCGGTCATCGGCGCTCCCGCCGAAGCCTCGACCGAAGGCAAGGCGACCATCCTCGACGCCGCCGCCGACTGCATCGACAGCGTCATCGTCTGCTCCGAGCCGTTCGCCGTGGCCTATGGCCTCGACTTCCTCGATGACACCCTGGTCATCGACATCGGCGCGGGCACGACCGACCTCTGCCGTGTGCACGGCACCATGCCGGCCGCCGAAGATCAGCGCACCCACGAAGTCGCCGGCGATTACATCGACCAGCGCTTCGCCAACCTGATCAAGGAGAAGCACCCCGAGGCGCAGTTCTCGATCAACATGGTGCGCAACATCAAGGAGCGCCACGCGTCGGTCAGCCCGCGCATGGAAGAGGCTCACGAGACGCTGCCCGTCGCCGGTAAGCCGACGAAGTTCAACCTCACCGAGTTGATCTACAAGGCCTGCTACGAGATCGTGCCCCCGACGGTCGCCGCGCTGCAGGACCTGATCGCCAGCTACGATCCCGAGTTCCAGGCCAAGATGCGCAACCACATCCTCTTGGGTGGCGGCGGCTCGCAGATCAAGGCGCTTGGTCTCGCTATCGAGAAGGCGCTGGAAGAGTACGGCGGCGGCAAGGTCAAGACCGTCGAAGAGCCGCAGTACGCCGGTTCGAACGGCGCGCTGAAGATCGCCCTCGACATGCCCGAGGAGTACTGGAAGGAGTTCCGCTCCAACAAGAACATGGCCTCGCAGGGCATGAGCGGCATCGCCCCCGGTGGCAAGTCCGGCGAAGCCAAGGCCTGAGGGATCCGCATCAGCGGTTCGCTGCACGACCCCGCGCCATCTGGCGCGGGGTCGTTTGTTTGAATTCAGTGCAGAGCGAAGGCGGCGTCGAGGTCGGCGAGGAAGCGTTCTCCGCAAATATCGATCGCACCCACCCAACCCCTCGACATCACCGGATCCAGCCAGGAATCGCAGCCTGATGACCACCTTGCCCACACGGCCAGGATGGTGGTGGCGATCAGGCGGGAGAGGAACAGGAGGCCGTCCATGGGGCGGCCCAGTCGCGGGAGAGCAGCTTGTTTACCGAGGCCTCTGGTGAGGCTCACGCAGCTCACCGATGGATCGACTGGCTGCCAGCGTCGGACACTCGATTCGTCGCGTAGGGATGAGAGACCGTGGCTGATTACCTGGGAAATCTGCGGCGATGAGTTTTTTCTCAGTACGCCGCTACCACCGCGAGATCTGGGACGAGGCCGATGACCCTGCCGGGGCGCCCCGATGACCACCAGCACCCTCGCCCTCACCCCGCATGGCCACCTGACGGTGATCGCGTCCGCTGACGCGCCGCCGGTGCCGTTCGAATTGGCCAAGCGCATGGTACTGGGCAGCCTCGGCGGCTCGGGCCAGGTGCTGCTGGATCTTGGGGCGGAGCAGGTCGGCGTAGCGCTGCCGCCGGTGCTGGCGTGGTGGCGCGACCTGGCGGTGCGCTACCTGACCGCGCTGTGCACCCTGCCCGAGGTGGCCGAGCATCTGCCGGGCCGAGTGCCGGCACCGGACGCTGGCGACCTCCAGGCCCTGGCGTGGTCGGCGCCGCCGATGCGTGGGGCGGAATACCTGTCGGTGGAGGTGCTGGAGCGGTTGTGGCAGGAACTGGACCAGGCGCTGCATGGCGAACTGAACGCCTCGGGCCAGCCGCTGGGCGCGTTCCTGAAGGCGCGCAATCCAGCGTGGAATCTGGTCGGGCGCGTCCACGTCCATCTGGCCGAGAACCGCAAGGACGAGCAGTTCCCCTTCGCCTTCCTTGTCACCTACTCGACCCGGCTCTCGGCGCAGGGGATGGCGCAGCACCGGCCCCTGGGCGAGGCCCTGCGCGAGTACGCGGCGGCGGCCGACAAAGAGCGCCTGCTCGCCCTGCTGGCACCACTGCAACGCGCCGCCGAGGGCTGCGTCTGGCTGAAGGGGCTGATCGACCGGCGCGAGATATTCCAACCGCTGCGCTGGACCGCCGGCGAGGCGCTGACCTTCCTGGGCGACGCGACGCGCCTAGAGCAGGCCGGCGTGGTGGTGCGCATGCCGGCGCAGTGGCGGGCCAACCGGCCATCGCGGGCGACGGTCAGCGTCACCGTGGGTGGGCGCAAGCCGTCGCTGGTTGGGCAGGATCAGCTGCTCGACTTCTCGGTAAACATCGCACTGGACGGCGAGGCCCTCAGCGCCGCCGAGGTGAGGGCCCTGCTCGCCGGCAGCCGGGGGCTGGTGTTCCTGCGCGGGCGCTGGGTCGAGGTCGATACCGAACGCCTGCAGCGCACCCTGAAGCACTTCCTCCAGGTCGAGCAGGCCGCGGCTGAACACGGCCTCGGCTTCCATGAGGCCATGCGCCTGCTTGCCGGCGCCGGCGCAGCGGACGCGGGCGCGCAGGCCGCCGTCGCGCCGGATTGGACACAGGTGGTCGCCGGCCCGTGGCTGGCCGAGACGCTGGCAGGACTGCGCAGCCCGCAGGGCCTAGCGGTGGTCGAGCCTGGCACCGACTTGCACGCCACCCTGCGCCCGTACCAGCAGGTGGGCGTGCGCTGGCTGCACCTGCTCTCGCGCCTGCGTTTGGGCGCCTGCCTCGCCGACGACATGGGCCTGGGCAAGACCATCCAGGTGTTGGCGCTGCTGCTGGTGCGCAAGCGCGCCGAGGGCCCGGCGCCGAGCCTGCTGGTGGCGCCAGCCTCGCTGCTCGCCAACTGGGCGCAGGAGGCGGCGCGCTTCACTCCGTCGCTGCGCGTTCTGATCGCGCACACCTCGGCCATGCCGCTGGGCGAGCTTGCCGAACTGCCGGCCGAGCGGGTGGCAGACTGCGATCTGGTGATCACCAGCTACGGCACCCTGCACCGCGTCCCCTGGCTGGCGAAGACGGCGTGGCGACTGGCGGTGATCGACGAGGCGCAGGCGATCAAGAATCCCGGCACCCGCCAGACCAAGGCGGTGAAGACGCTGCAGGCCGGCGCGCGCATCGCCCTCACCGGCACGCCGGTCGAGAACCACCTCGGCGATCTGTGGTCGATCTTCGACTTCGTGAATCCAGGCCTGCTTGGCGGCGCCAAGTCCTTCGCCGCCTTCGCCAAGCGGATGGAATCATCTCCGCAGGGCTACGCGCCGCTGCGCCGCCTGGTGCAGCCCTACATCCTGCGCCGGCTCAAGACCGACAAGATGGTGATCAGCGACCTGCCGGACAAGATCGAGCTGAACGCATTCTGCAGTCTGTCGAAGCGCCAGGCGGCGCTCTACACCCAAGCGGTGACGGATCTCGCCAAGGCGCTCGCCGAAGCTGCTAAGAAGAGAGCCGAGGGCGGCGGGGGCATGGCGCGCAAGGGCTTGGTGCTGGCCTTCCTCATGCGCTTCAAACAGATCTGCAACCATCCGTCGCAGTGGCTTGGCGATGGCGGCTGGGCCGAGGCCGACAGCGGCAAGCTGGCGCGCCTGCGCGAGCTGGCCGAGGTCATCGCCGCCAAGCAGGAGAAGCTGCTGGTCTTCTCGCAGTTCAGCGAGACCACCGCGCCGCTGGCGGCCTTCCTCGGCTCCATCTTCGGCCGGGAGGGCTGCGTGCTGACTGGGGCGACCGCGGTGAAGGAACGCCAGGAACTGGTGCGCCGCTTCCAGGAGAACGAAGCGGTGCCCTTCTTCGTGCTGTCGCTGAAGGCCGGTGGCTCGGGCCTCAACCTCACGGCGGCATCGCACGTCGTCCACTTCGACCGCTGGTGGAACCCGGCGGTCGAGAACCAGGCCACCGACCGCGCCTTCCGCATCGGCCAGAAGCGCAACGTCATGGTTCACAAGTTCGTCTGCCGCGGCACGGTCGAGGAGAAGATCGATGCGATGATCGCGCAGAAGCGCCAGCTCGCCGCCGACCTGCTCGATGGCGGTGGCGGCGAGGTCAAACTCACCGAGATGAGCGACGCCGAGCTCTTGCGCCTGGTCTCCCTCGACCTCAACTCCGCTGCTACGGAAGGCTGACATGTACTATCAGTGGGCACCCTATGTCCCCGTCGCCGAGCGCCGCCGCAAGGCCGCCGCCGAGATGGCCAAGCTGGCCAAGAAGGGCCAGACGATCTCGCCGGTGCGGATCGAAGGTCGCGCCATCGCCACCACTGTCTGGGGCAAGGCGTGGTGCGCCAACATGGAGGGGTATAGCGACTACTCCAACCGCCTGCCGCGTGGGCGCACCTACGTCCGCAACGGCTCGGTGGTCGACCTGCAGATCGCACCTGGCAAGGTCGAGGCGCGAGTCGCCGGCTCGTCGATGTACCACACCACGATCACGGTGAAGCCGCTCGCCGGGGCCGCCTGGAAAACGCTGTGCTGCGATTGCGCCGGCGGCATTGACTCGCTGGTCGAACTGCTGCAGGGCCGTTTCGCCGCGGGCGTGATGCAGCGCCTGTGCCGCCAGGGCGATGGCCTCTTCCCGGTGCCCAAGGAGATCCATTTCGACTGCTCGTGCCCGGACGGGGCCTATATGTGCAAGCATGTCGCCGCCGTCCTCTACGGGGTCGGCGCGCGCTTCGACCACCAGCCGCAGCTGCTGTTCACCCTGCGCCAGGTCGACGCCAGCGCCCTGCTGGCCAAGGCAAGAGCCGGCCTGGGCGCCGGTGACACCACCTCGGAGCGCACCCTGACGACGGATGATGTCGGGGCGCTCTTCAATCTGGAGATGGACGCCGGAGAGCCGGCACCTGCACGGAAGCCGATTGCGGATCCCGTCCGCGCCACCCGGACCACGGCCAGCGCATCCCGGCCGGCGCCGGTCAAATCCCCCGTCCGCACCAAGCGCCGCGACCCGGCCAGCACGCTGCTCGCGCAGCTGCGCAAGCACGGGTCGCTCGACAACGCCGCGGCGCGCACGGTTACCGGCCTCGATGCCAACGCCGTCCGCCTGTTGTTGCAGCGGCTGGTCATCGAGGGGCACGCGCGGGTCGAAGGGCAAAAGCGTGGCACGCGGTATGTGACCACCTGAAACTGGCGAATGAAGCTCCTCTGAAGAACTCCGTCAAGCCGATCCGCACGGCGGCCGACTCCGACATGGACCAGCGCCGCGCTGCGGCCCTGTTGTTGAGCGACCCGCGCGCAGGGTCTCCGCACAGCGATGAACTCGACGTGCTGAGCACGCTGATCGCCGCCTACGACCGCGAACACGCCTCGGCGTTCTACTCAAGGTGATCGATGGGCAGCCGGGGAGGACGCATCAGGTGCATGTCCGCACTCGTCCGGATCCGTAGCGCAGACGGGCACACGCTCAGGAACGAGTTGATCCATCGTCGTGATTTCCAGGCTCGCGAGGAAGCCAAGCCGGCCATCTTCGAGCACATCGAAGTCTTCTACAATCGCATACGTCAGCACACCACCATCGGCAATCTCAGCCACGTCAACTTCGAACTCCAGCGGGCCAAGGCCGCTTAACCACCCGTGCGCACTATCGGGGGAGGATCACTAGGGGTACCTCTACGCCATGCGCCTCCTCCTGCTCCTGCTCCTCGTCGTCGCCACCCTCTCAGCCGTCGAGCCGGCGCACATCGCCATCATCACCGTTCAGCAGCCATCTATGCATGCGCCACCTGTCCTGGCTATTGACGGCACCAATTTGCAGGGATCAACCGAGGTTGAGATTCTCGGCCTTTTGAGAACTAGGCTCGACGAGCTTTACAGGCAAACGCCAAAAAATCACGATAACAAGGCTGGAATCAAAATTCCCATAGGCCGGATTCTAATCGAAGCAACACCGAACACGCGATATGAAGCGGTCCAGCGCGTTATTATGGTAATCACAGACACAGTGGAGGTGAGCGAAGGATTTCCTCCAAAAGCGTTACCGTCCTGCCCATTTATATTAATAAACTTCCAAACAAAGGCTCTTCAGCAATGAGGCCACTCGCCCTCCTTTTCGCTGCCGTCACCCTCTCCGCCGTCGAGGTCGGCCCCGTCACGGTCCTCAATGGGGCCGGTTATGGACCGGTCATAACCACCTTCGGCTACGACGCGGCGAGCAACCTGGGGTCGATCCTCGACGCGGAAGGAGGGCAGACCGACTCCACCTACTTCAACCTCTCCAACTGGAATCTGCTCGACAGCGAGGTCTTCCCCGTGGGTTAGCAGGGCCGCAGCCGCCGGGTCTACGTTCTATGACGCCGGGCGCCGCCTGACCAGCCGGACGGTGAGCACGCTCCCCAGCTCCAGCCTGAACGAGGTCACGACGTACGGCTACGACGT
>Ga0163148_10006253_pt1 | contig 11570 bp, 5 predicted proteins | sample OliLakLV19MP7P2_FD_148606 | JGI IMG/M metagenome (GOLD analysis project Ga0163148, IMG submission 148606) | Freshwater microbial mat bacterial communities from Lake Vanda, McMurdo Dry Valleys, Antarctica- Oligotrophic Lake LV.19.MP7.P2 | ecosystem: Environmental > Aquatic > Freshwater > Lake >... | reverse complement strand
CCCCGTAAGATTGCTGTATTTAACACTTCGCCTAAAAATCGGGGGTTGGTGACTCTTTTTGAACCAGGGGAAGCTTATCTATCAATTCTAAACTACAGAGTCGATATCCCCACTTCCCCAGTCTTAGAAAAGCCTCTCAGGTCATTCTGTCGACGAGGGAAACCCAAAAAACGGTACAATACTACACAGCATCTCCAAAGTATGACCCGCCATGATTACTTTCAGCAACCGAATAGGAAGTTTTAACATCAACATCAATGTTCCATCGACTCAGCAGATCCTAAAGTACTTAAGCCAGAGAAGGGTATTTCACTATTCTCGACTGAGCAGCGATTTTACTACTACTGATCAGAGAAGACTAATTAGCTACTGAGCAACAAATCAGAAAACGGGACAACGACCAGTCAAGATCGAACGATATCGTTTGAATTAGGGGTTTCTTGAAGCGGAAGCCAATCAATTGCTTCTTTTTAATCCATTCAATCTCCGAGTGTTACGACTTATTCATGATTCCTATGTATTTTTTCATCATTGCAAAACTAAAGAAGCCAAACGAGCAAGTAAAAAGAAAAGGGGGCAAAACATGACGTGTTACGACGCTCTTTTTGAATGGTAACCAACTGCCCCCATGCGAATCTCTTGACTTATACCTCAGGTTATGACTCAGCCCTCGATAGCCAAAATGAATCTAGTGAATTAGGGTTGATAAAAATATTCCCATTGAGTTGACGTTGACAAATGGATTTTTTAAACCTTGCTTCGTCTGACATTACTGCGCCTTCTTCGTTCGTGCCACTCATCATAGAGAGGACAAAGTTGTTATGGTACCCATGGGGAGCATCGGAGTACAGTACTAGTAGCTATCTATTGCGGCAACCTATAGCACCCTCGTAGAAGCTAAGGCCCGTTAGCTTAGCTAGTAGTTTCTTTGAGCCGGTAAATGAACCTGGTTGGAAAAAAGTTGCCGAAAAAGACCCGCGCGTGACAGCTTCTTCTTCGAACGAATTAGGCGCAATTAGCAGGAAAAAGACGCCAACGGAACAGCAAGGATTCGAATGACCCCTTCATCAACGATGTAAATACTTGAAGGAGTGATTCCATCAACCCCAAACGGAAGTGTCCAAAAGTCTATACTACTCTTCTTTCGAGCACCATTGAGTGAACATTTATATTACGTCGGTAGATAGTCTATCCTGGGCTATTGCTACTAGCCAGAGCACGTTAGCTAGCTAGCAAGATCTCCATCAACAAAGAAGTGGTGCTTGTAAGAAGTGGGTTTTGCTATAGTCGACCAACAGAAGCAAACGATGGTCGAAATCTAAGACCACTTCTAGCTAGTTAGTTACTAGACGCAAGCTAGTCACTAGCTTGCTTCATCAACTACTAACAACGGGCAAATGGCCCCGCTGCGGCCAGTGAGCCCAGTGCCACAGCAAACCCTCTATCAACCAAGTGCCCAGCTAATCGTAATACACTGCACTGCCATTACTGAATCATTCCGTCAACGAGCCGCACGCTAATGTTGGGACCCCAATGCTTGTCCCCCATTCAGTTGTCTTGCTTTCCTTCGGCAAAAAGTGGGTTTTACAATAGAAGTCAAGAGAAGATCGATACTGCGATGCATCTTTCTCCCAGCTACCAGGCAGCTACCGGCAAGCTACTAGCAATGACTAGGCGCCACAAGTCACAAGCTAGCAAGCTTTATCAATCAAGGCAGTAGTAACTGAACGGGCCAATAGTAGCCCCGCCGGCAGCAACTGAAACATTCCACCTAGCAACCAAGAACCTATCTATTAGCTACTAATATGACGGAATAACATCAATCGACTAGTAACTGACGAAAGTTGATGCTGCCGGCCGGTGGGTCCCATTGTTGGCCCCCAGCTAGTGTTTTTTGCTTCCGCTTTTTTATATACTGTAGTTGCCAACTGAACGCACGGAGCGAACGCTCGGTTGCCAGGAGGACAACTGAACCACAGCCACATAGGTAGCGTGCTCAAGATCACAAGTACCTCTAGCTAGTATTCCTTCCAAACCTAAGTAGATCCGGATCAATGTCATCGTCATCGTCACGACGCTCCTCGGCCGGTATCGGGACTAACAGTGGCTGAGTCCTCAATTCATTTTCTCTCGCAGCTTTGGCGTACGGCCTGCCTCGCGTCCGCGGGTGCGGTCCAGGCAACTCATTACGTTTTTTCCTTATCGTCGAGTCGCTCCGTCTCTAAGAAAGGCGGACCTACCCTATGGCTCCCAAGAAGTGAGACCTGAATTTTCACCCGTTCCCATCGGCTAAATAGGTCAATTTCTACTTGCTCACGGTTCACATGCATCTTGCTTGTCTGGCACAAGCGCCAAGGACAAAAGTGCCCGACGTGGAGAAGCTGTTGCGACGTCTTTGTTTGCTCGTGGTCGGTTGGTCGATAGCATCCCGGTGAGCCAGTCCTTCCTACCCATATAGCTTGGCCCTCGTTTTCGTTTTCAGTCCGTGGGTGGAGGTTTTTCCGAATGCCGCTTCGTCCCGACTGGCACTCGACACTGTCATGCCGTTGTACGAGGTGTTCGATGTATACGTTTGCACGACGCTGGGTCGGTGATCGATTCCGGGAGTTATCGATAATGCGGCTCCTAACGCTATCTAAACATGGAGGTTTTTGCGCAAAGATGACACCAAATAAATTTTATTTTCATCGTCAATGCCAGAATAAACATCTTGTTGAAAATTGCTTTTAGACTTGCTCGTGCCCATCTACCGTTTGCTGTATCTGGTGCATCGATCTTGGGTCCTTCATCGTTTCTGGGCCCTTAATGTATGCAATGCTAAGTTTGTAGATGATGTTTGAAAACTGAAATAAGAATCCGGTAATGAAAACGCGGCTCCAACAGTGCTCCAACCCTACTTCCAACCCAGCTCCAACCCTGGCTCCAACCCAATTCTACAAGTAGAAATGGACTGCTGGTCTGCCGCAATTTGTTATGAGTTTTGCGCAAATAGTGCGCGCTGCAACAAAATCGACGAGTCCCCATGCGCGCGACATTATCTGGGTCACAGAGTGCCTAATTACAGTGTCTTTAAAAATTTAAACTTGTTTGTTAAGATAGTTTCGTGACTCGGGTTTCCCACTAGACTACTAGTAGTACTACAGTAGGAATGATTTTGCCAACTAATCTAGCTAGTAATAGTCTAGTAGGAGTATGTTTTTAATCCAACTACAACGTAGGAGGTTGTTATCCAACTCGCTAGTAGGAGTGTGTGGTGCAGGGCGTGCACCATGCTCTACAGGATTTCCAACTAGAAGGGTTTTATCCAACTAGGAGGATGCTATCCATCTACGAGGGGTTTTGCCAACTAGGAGGTTTTTATCCAACAAGGCGTGTGTGTAGAATTGCACAAGCCGCCACTTCCTGTCCACCACACCAAGATCGGCACCGCTGCCATCATGTTGAATTGAATATGTTTCTTACAGCGACAAAACAGCAGCTCGTAGCACTAGCATTGCATTGGCAATGCCGATCGGTCTATCGAATGCACAGCGCGAAATTCTGTTTGCTGCTGCAACCCATGCCAATAGAGGACGATAAGGTCGTTGCAAATAATGGTGTGATGATTATTGCACGATGCGGTTGTGGGGGCGAGAAATAGAATTTCGATGCCTCATCGTGGCGGGTAGTTTCTCGATGATGGAGGTATCGGAAGGACTGGAATCACCCAGCATGTGTTGGTGGCAGAAGTGGTGGCGCAGGGCTTCTACACACCAATGCGGCCCATCATGTTGTCTCCGTCATGGTTTAATATGTCGACACCGTGTACCAATTTCAAAGTAGGTCTTGTGTAGTTGCACGGACACGCCGACACCTGCAATATGGAGTATGCAAAAGCCAGTGCTTTATACAAAAAACTTTCCTTTTCAGCACACGTCACTATGTTGCGTGAAGAGCCATGGGAGAGGCAATCAATCCGACGGTGACGCAACGTTTATGCGACAACAAAGGCAACGATACGTGACAGCAGAGCTTTTACCCGAGTTACAGAACTATTCCCTTTAGTTTGTGAGTGTTTTCATAGACTGCCTGTCAAAATCTATTTAAAAGAAGGGAACGAATGATCGCTGGTACGGGTCGACAACTTCATCTACATTGGACACACGATCTGGGGACATACATTCTGAAATTATCGATGGAAGCATCCACTTGGTTATGCACAAACGCTTGCCAATGATGACGAGACGACGGAATCGATGATGGCTCGCTGAAAGTCATAAAAATATTTCCTCGGCAATTCACACCATGACGATATGAGGCGAACCGAAAAGGAAAAGGATTAAGGACGGCGATTAGTAGAGCCTACCAATCCGTTACGATCGCGATGGATGACATGGGCAAGAAGACTACCGGCGCCAGTTCCAACACAACCACACCGGCGAATGGCCAAAAAAAATCCAATATACAAAACGAAACAACAACAGCACCGTCGAATGGCTCTCCTTCCCGCAGTGACGACGCTCTATTACGACCAGAAAACGACGTCATATGATTCCAGTAAAACGATGATTGGTTATGTCTGCTCGTAAATCCAATGGCACCAATAATAATTACATGCCGACGACCACAAGGCCTACTGCAAATATAGCCCAGACAGACCTGGGGGAAGTCGTTGTGGTTGGCGCATCGCTATGGCGCATCGCAATGGCGCATCGCTATGTGCTGCTGATATTCTCGCTGGGTGATTCGTAGTACGGCTAGGATCCGCTGTCTCTGCGACTAGTGTGTGTTTTATAATTCAACTTAGTTATTAATTCATAAAAGTACATCGAAATATGCTCCCTCCTCGCAATTCGGCGCAAACCAAAATTTAGCCAGCTTGGTTTTATCCATTACAGAAGATCTGCAATATCCTCACATCATCTTCTTCGTCTTCATTGTCTTCTATTTCTTTGACATGAGCATGGTCTTCCCTTTTCAACCACATCACCTGTCACTGTGACTCTCGCTGCACCAACTTACACACCTATGAAATCTACATCAGGGTACATTTTTTTTCTGCTTCCTCCTTGTTGAATGACATCCTAAATATCCGCATCAACTTCATTCCTCTTCCTTGTCTTCCACATCCTCCCCCATGATGTCTTCCACTTCAACTTTTCATTACCTAATCATCAGCACCATCTTGATTTTTGTCAAACTCTCAACAAATTTCAGCCATCATGTTCACATCATTGCATGTCTGCTACAGCAACCATGTCAACTTAGATCACGACACATGTCTGTGCCCAGTTGTTAGCTCTTGTGGTTGGGATTTCAATTGTGCAAGGACAATGGGACATGATGCAAACAGGCAGAATTTAAAAAATGCACCAGAAAAATCATGTAGACCACTCGGTGAAGCATGAAACATTCTCCAAAAGTTGTCATTGAAACACACACCTCTTCTCTTTGCATTGTCCTCTGCATCCTTTGATGTTGATCAGAAATGTGCTTGCTACTAAATCATCATCACTGAAGTCATTCAACATTTTGTTGTGCAAGAACAGTGAAGTGAACACATTGTAAGGGGAACAACAATGTGTCTCACATCATTGTGTTGTGCATGCAGTTATGGTTCATCTAGTTTAAGAGATCAACTTTTCCGTGGCATGTGTTGATGCATCTTCATTTCACACATTGCTTCACCTTGATTGCCAATTGTTCATTCAGTTCTTGTTTTCAATTTTTGTTGGTGGCCCAATCAGCTTGCGTTTGCAATTCTCTCCATGACATTCATCAGGACCACCATTTAGCTCCCATTTTGGTCATAACAAAAATTGATGCACATGAAAATTTGCTGGCTGCAGTCTTTGATTTACATCAAAATCCAAGCACAAGTGTGCACATTGACCACTGTTCCCAAACAGACAATGTCTTGAAGTTTTGCATGTCCTAGCATTGTTAAAAAATGTTTTTGCTAGTGCCCAACAAGCACTCAACTGCTTGTCATGGACAGATTGTGTGTGAACTTCTGTTGAACAAGTCATGAACACTCAGCCTTGCCTCAAATGTTTTCAGCAGAAGACAGCATCATGTGGCAAGTGCAACAAGACATCTTTAATCAGGTTTTTGTGCACTGGACAACATTTAGAACATGCCAATTTATTGGGATCTCAACTGCACAAAAACAATTGTGGTCTTTCTTGCATGTGCGTGATCCTAAGGAAACATTGTTGGTCAAGCAATCAAACAATCGATGTGATGCACACAGAAATGTTGCCACCAGAGATGATGAAAACATGCACACATTGTCATGATGATCAACAATCAACATCGTCAGACATCAACGCATGTTTTGTTCAACATGTGTGAAACCAGTTTGTCAGCTTGTGTTTTGCATATCAATGTGAGAGCAGCCAATGCAAAAGCAAGGTTTTAATTGACCTCAACTGAAATCATTTGGATCAAGAAACAAAATGAGAATCATTCAAGATCTATGTTGCATCTGGCTGTGTCGGTCTTGCCAACATTCATTCAAAAGTGTGACAATTGCATGGAGCTTTTCCTGTTTTCTACAAACTGATGACATGTTTGGAGACAATTGTTTTTACCTTTGCTTGTTGGCCTGCAATTGTCACACAATCTGCTCATCAGTGTGATGACAATGTTTCTTTGAAAAGTGGCAAGAGAAAATCATTGCTGTCATTGTGATTGCTGCTGACAAGTTCATTGCTGCAGTGCAGAACAACCCAAATTTGTAAAATCCAGACTTGTAGCAAATGCATCTAGCTGGATGAAAAGTTTAGTGACACATGTGTCTGTTAAAGAGCAGCTTGAGAGCATGCAATTAATTGCAACTGGCTTGTCGTTGTGTGCCTTCTGTTTTTGATTTGTCATGCATGGGAATCCTCGTGGCAGCCAAACATTTTTGTTTTCACCAAAGCTAGAATGTCATGCAGGATGCTGACAGTCATGCAAAATGTCATTGTTCCACAATTTTCAAAGTGACAGAATGACTTTTGAGCAGAGCAGTGGTGACTGTGAGACATCCTTTTTGCTTGATTTCAACGTCAAGAGTGGAAGAAGTGTTCTGATGTTGTAATCCTCACTTGTTGTTGCTTCTTCTGCTAGCTAGACCACATTGACATGTGACATGATGGCAAATCATACAATCCTTGTTTGACTCATAGCTTTTCACTTGCTCCCCCTACCTGGTGCCATTAGCTAGCTAGTTGCTGTTGTTAGCCACTGTAAAACCGCAGCGAGCACATGTGAAAATGCCGGAGCGCTGGCTACTAGCTAGCTAATTAGCTAGAGACGTGCGTTTTTGAGTGCCGTCAAGGCAAACAACTAAGCTTAATTATTGGAGCCGTGTTTGCCCGTGTTCGGCTTATGCGGCAGTTTGGCCCTGGACTTCTCGACGCCCATAGTACCACAGAAGCCCCAGAAGCGAAAAAATGAGAGCAAACTTCGCTTCCATCAGCTACTCTGGCGTCCTTTGAAGGGTTGCTCCCACAAAAAAGGAAAGCAAACTAAGTCCTCCTCTCCTACTGGATATACCACCAGTAGTTAGCGCCTATAAAGATACAGAAGTTGTGAACAACCATGCCTCCGTGCCCTTGTCTGTATGTTCACTTTGCCTGTCGATCGATATTGCCGCTAGCTTGTTTTGCACACTGGCCACCTCTCATTCTTTTTTCTATGTTGTGCGTAGCACCTACAAAGATCCGCATTTGATCACGGCGCAGGTCCTATCCATTGCAGCCGAAGCCCTTTTCTTCTTGATTGGATTCTGGATTTCCTTTGATATCTGTGGTCAAATTCGCCAAATATGTTTCCAGGTGTCGGGAATTCTGGGACTCGCGCCCTTTGCCGTGCTCCAAGTGGCATGGAGTACTCCCATCAGCAAAAACACCAAAATGATGGCGGGTGTTTTGTGCGTGATCATGTGCGGGGTGTGGCTGACGGCAGGCCTTTCGATGCTCGGTCAAGAGGACTTTGAGGAAGTCAGGTATGTCAAAGCCAATGGTACAACTGCTTTCGTGGGTGTTCCGACCATCCAAACGTTGATGAATATTTCCGATGCGAACGATGGCGATGTGGTGTTTTTGAGCGATGAGGGCGAAGAAATGTGCATTTTCAAACAATCAAGGTTCATTGTGTTTGCGTGCGCGAGCTCGTCATTGTGGCTTTTCGCCGGCATTAGCGTTTGCAACTATGGACACCCACGATGCAACAAACGAAATGTGGACGACCAAAGTGGCGACTTGGCTGCCGCCGCTGCCCCCATACCTGCGGTTGTACCGGTATCAGGTCGGCCCAAACCTTCGGGAGAAGAAGAGGACGACTTGGAACGAGCAGTATAAATCTGATTCCAGTGTATGGCAGGGGATACTCAATGACTTGCGAAACGACAGCAGACATGTTTGCGTGTAATTCTAATTTGTAATGCTTACAAAACTACTTATCGAATCCGCGTGGTATTCAACGGTTGACTTTCATGATATCGCAATATGCACCTCCTGGTTCGCTGGATCAAGTACAAAAATGTATGGGCCATTGGAATGAGGATCAGATGACCCCAAAAGCGGCGCTCGCTCTGCAATCTGCTTCCCTCGTAGTAGCAACGACACTATCTATCCGTCTTCCACGACCGCGGTATCTTGGGCAACTGAACGAACTGATCTCCGTCGCTGCTCAACCTTCGAATGCGGGCCGTCATGGTTTCTATTGAAGCTACTTGCCCGGATTCCTGTTGCTTCCTCCATGATCATAGCGAACCTACCAACCTAACTAACATCTAGCTAGAGTAGCCTACAGAATCACGCCTGATGAAAAAATGAGCGAGGGTTCTGGTTTTTTCTTCGCCGGAAGACGGACGAACAAACTGAAACGGTGATTCCAAGAAGTAGCTACTAGCTAGAATGTTCTTGGAGGGAAGTGTTGGGGATTGTTTTCTTCATACCTCGGTCACAACCAACCACTCCACACCCGGTTTGTTTCGGTTAACGCACTATCACTTTGTACTCTATCTACTAGCTACTACTGGTAGCTAGCTAGCTACTCTCATAGTAGTACCACGTCAATTTGTGACCCAAAGAAAAATGAGGTATCTGCGATGACGGTCGAAGAAAACTGTAGAATATTCTTTGGAGGAAGTGAGAGGTAGGTGGTAGGACTGTACTAGATAACCAGCATCGTCAATTTTGGCGGTTAGTTGAATGCACATGAAAGACTCCTAATCTAAAACCATGTTGATTCCGTTAAACTTTCCCGATTACAGGGGTGCAGTGGGATTCTTTTGTCCGATTACTCACAACGGAGAAAGTTATACGTTGTGGCATCTGTTTCCTTCCAAGTGAGAAAGGCACGAATCATATCTATCCGCGTGATTGTACAGTTATGCTTCCGAGAAATATTCCCAAGTTCAAATCCACATGTATCTTTTGCCACTGTACTTGTGTTACGTACTGTAGTACAGTACGCCTCGGAGTCTCGCGAAGGATAGATGCCTTCGTCATTGATGAGATATGCAAATAAATTAATTTAGCTGGCTTCACTCCAGGGCCAGTTATTATTCCTTCGAGGCGACCTTTTTATGACAACACTAATAAAAGCAAGAAGCCGCCTTGCCTCATTCAATCGTACGATATCTAGCTACTAGCTAAAGAGAGAGAGAGAGAGAAGTAGCAGTAGCAGTCTTGTCAATAAGCACAACAGCAACAACAACACATCTATAGTCATTGGCACATATTATACCTCCGGTACAGAATTCTTGTCCACTCGATCCTTGTGTGTGACAAATCACCAAATTTTCGGCCACGAAAACCAGAACCCAAGATTCCAGATTTTCGGTCAAGAAAACGGAGCAACCGCAGCAGCTAGAAGGAGTAACAGCCTTCGTTCGCAATCCACAGAAATCAAGTCCGTCCTCAACTTCATTCAATCTGCCCTATAAAAGTTAAAACCACTACTTACTACTAGTAGCAGCAACTGCTTGATTGAAATTAATTCCCCAATCCAAAAGCCAAAACAAAGAATGTCGTCGACTCCAGAACGCCATGGCGCGAATCCTACTACCGCGAAAGAAGAAACCGAAGGCAACAATGGCATTCCAGAAGTCCCTACATCGCCTACTTCGGACGAAGAAGAACACAAGGAAGAAATTGAAGAAGACCAACCAAAGGCCACCACTTCCAAAAGTCTACTGGCAGGTACCATGGCCAAGACGGTCACTCCTCCGGAATCTCCCCGGAAAACCGAGCCTGGTTCCTTGGCCCACGGGAGCAATCACGAGCGACGATACCACGCGGAACCCAGCGGAGTTGCTTCTCGTGATAGCAGTGCAAGTGCCGCGGCTGTAGTAGCGCAAGGAGGGAAACGCACGTCGATCGTGGCCATGAGCGAGAACCGAGAATTGCGCGGCATGGCCAAAATGTGGGACGAAGAAGAACGCGTCGCCAAAGGCAAGGCGAAAAAGGGCCGGAATTCTGTCTTGTCCAGTGAACCCGGTGTTGCCTATGTGGCCAATGAACCTCCCTCTCCCACTACTACTAGTAGTAGTCAACCGGGAGCCACACAACAATCCCGATCGTCGGCGACGGAAGAAAAAATTCGGGCCTATCTCGATACGGGTATGGCGCCGGGTGCCTATCCCGGTCACAATCATAATAGTGGCCCAGAACCGGAAGATACTGTCGACAATGATCAATTGCGATATGCATTGGCCCGACAAAATGAACCTCCCGTCCGAAGTGACGAAGAAAACAACAACACGAGCCAAAAAACACTGGAAGACAAGAGCGAAAAGGCATCGGTCAGTCCGCCACGTGCCGATCTGCACCGGCACGATTCCAATATCATTGAAGAAGCGACGCCTGCCGTCTATGACAACAATGGTCCTCTCATCGAAGCCTTTGTCGTACCCGATTCCGACGAAATGTCCGAGATTCATCAAATGCCACCCATGAAACCAGGGAATCTACCAGGTCCGAATGGAAGAATGGTCGATGGAGATTATCATCATTCCGGCAAGGCCATGGACAAGGATCCGACGGAAGTCAACATGACGGATCTCTTGTTGCACCGAAAAATGCTCATGTTGATTGGATGTTTGATTTGTTTTTTTGTCGTTGTGGCGGTGGTGGTGGTGGTCGTGGTCATGTTTGTGGTCAATGGTGGAAGTAGCAGCAATAGTAATGCTGCTGTGGGTATGCCGTCCATGCCCCCGGGTGTTCCTACCATGGCTCCGTCGGTCATGTTGATTCCGCAAGTTCCCACTGCTTCTACGGATGTGCCTCCGGCAGAAGACAATAGCAACACTGATAATACTAACAGCGAGAGTGGTACGAACACTGATCCGCAACCCTCCGAAGGTGGTAGTACTGGAGAGACTACGGATGCTCCAGAGGATACTAGGCCTCCCACGGACCCACCCCAAGAAGAGCAAGTACCATCCACGGAGGGCGTGACCGATGATGGAGTCGATCTCGTGGAAGTGAACGAAAACACGGAAGAGACTGTCACGCCCAGTGCGGAACCCACATCCGCTCCCGGTCCGGCGGTGGTGGCGGTGGCGGTCACTACCAGGGAACCGACGTTTGCCCCCA
>Ga0163148_10006251_pt1 | contig 11574 bp, 10 predicted proteins | sample OliLakLV19MP7P2_FD_148606 | JGI IMG/M metagenome (GOLD analysis project Ga0163148, IMG submission 148606) | Freshwater microbial mat bacterial communities from Lake Vanda, McMurdo Dry Valleys, Antarctica- Oligotrophic Lake LV.19.MP7.P2 | ecosystem: Environmental > Aquatic > Freshwater > Lake >... | reverse complement strand
CGCCGAGGTCGCACGCAATGCCCTCGGCGTAGGCGAGGTAGTTGCCGTGCCAGAGCACGCCCATCGGGTCGCAATCGCGGAAGGCGACGGTCTGGGTCAGGGTCAGCGCGTGGGCCGGTTCGCAACGGCTGAGATAGCGCGGCAATGGCAGCGACCGGCGGGGCATGGCGCTGGATACCCGAAGGGCCAGGCGAGGGAAGGACTACGCCATGCACGCGAGCGCGGCGGCAGCGCAGGCCGGCCGCCACGGACCGCGTGCGGTCCCTTCGGGTATCCAGCGCCATGCCATAGCCCACGAAGCCCACCACCACGCGAAGGGCAGCAAGACTGCGATGCCGGCGAGACGCCAGCGGCGGCCGTTGCCGTCCGAGTCGGGTTCGATCGCCAGCAGCAGCGGAGGCAGCAGCAGTACGGGCAGCAGCATGGCCACCGCCAGGCGCAGGGGCCAGGACCAGGCGCGCGACGTGGCGCGCCACTGCCAGGTCGCCCAAAGACCGAGCAGCAGCGCCGCCGACGACGCGACCCAACCGATGCGCACCACGCCACCGAACTGTGGACCACCCGCTTGGGCGGCGAGGCCATCGGGCAGCAGCATCAGCGCCTGCAGCACCAGCGCGGGGACGAGTGCGATGCCGGCCACGATGCGCGCGCCGCGCCCGCGCACCGCGGCGCTGGCCGCGGCGCTGGCCACGGCGAGCAGCGCCGGCGTCAACGCGACCAGGGCGAGGTGGTGCTGCAGGCCGCCAGGCGGATCCAGGGTGGGGCCAGGCATGGCGGCATCCCATGCGCTGGAGGGCCGGTGGCAACGGCAATGACGGGTGGAATGCGGAGCGCTGCGGGACGAGATCCCGCGTGGAACCAGCCGAGTGCAACTCGGCGATCCCAGGCGGCGTCAGGCGCGGTCAGGACGAGTTCAGTATGGATGACCAGGCCGATGTGATCACAGGTTGCCACGCCTGGGATCGCCGAGGTGCACTCGGCTCGGGTCACACCGAGCGCGCTGCTCTCAACCCGCATGCCCATTGCCACTCCCGCGCTGCCGCGATCGTCTGCGCGTGCCCCTCCTGCGCTGGCTGCTCGCCGTCCTCCTGCTCGCCGCGCTCTGGCTGGGTCTTGGCATGCCCGCGCTCGGCTTTCTGGTCTGCCTCGCGCCATCCCGCGAACCACCGCCGGCCGCACGGCTGCCGTTCAGCGAGAACGCCGGCGTGCGCCACTGCGGCGACAGCGAGCGGCGCTGGGTCGGCGACGACACTGGCGGCGTCTGGCATCTGCGCTGCGTTGGCGATCCGGCGACGGTGGGCTGGGCCCAGGGTGCCCTGGTCGGCGACCTGACCATGCGCCTGGAAGGCGAGATGATGGACACCTTCACCACCCTGGTGCCCGGATTCCTCGCCCGCCACGCGGTGCTTGGCCTGGTCGGGCTCAATGGGCGGACGCTGCCTCGCTTCTACCACCCCGATGAACTGACCGAGATCGCCGCCAGCGTCGCCGCCACCGAGGCGACCTGGCCGACGTGGCGTTCGTCGGTGCCGCATCCGACGCGCGCGATCCAATACCACGCCCTGCACGACATCAGCCACTACCTGATCGACAACCCGCTCGTGCGCGTGCCGCAGATCGGCTGCACCGCGGTCGCCGTGCGTGGGCCACGCGCAGCCGGCGGCGGGATGCTGGTCGGTCGCCTGTTCGACTTCGAGGGCGGGCGCGAGTTCGATGTAAACAAAGTCGTGCGCAGCGTGCGCCCGGCGCAGGGCCTGGCCTGGCTCTCGGTCGGCTGGGCCGGGCTCGCCGGCGCGGTGACGGGGATGAACGAAGCCGGGCTGTGGGTATCGATCAACGCCGGGGAAAGCAGCGGCCAGGGTTCGGTCGGCCGGCCGATCATCCTCGTCGCGCGCGAGATCCTGCAGTCGTGCCGCACCATCACCGAGGCCGAGGCCATCCTGCGCGCAGCCCCGGTCTTCGTCTCGGAAGCGGTGCTGCTGGCGAGCGGGCGTGAAGCGCGCGCGGTGGTGGTCGAACTCGGTCCGACCGGCTGCGACGTACGCGCCATGGAGGATGACCGCCTGGTCGTGACCAACCACTTCCTCGCTCCGCGCTGGAGCGACGACCCGGCCAATCGCCGCCGCCTCGCCGAGGGCACCTCGCCGCGTCGGTATGCGCGGGCGATGGAGTTGCTGGACGCGACGCCAGCGCACACGCCGACCACGCTGCTGGAGGTGCTGCGCGACCGCCGCGCCGTCGGTGGCCAGGAAGTCGGCTTCGGCAACCGCGGCACCATCAACGCCTGGATCGGCGCCCATCTCGTGGTCGCCGATCTGAGCCGCCAGGTGGTGTGGGTGTGCGAAGCGCCGCATGGCCTGGGTCGGGCGTGGGCGTTCGGCATCGACGGGCCGCTGGCGCAAACCCCGCTGCCGGCCGGCGTCGACCGCGAGCGCTGCATCCAGGCCGCCGGGCCGTGGGCGCGCGCGCTGCGCGACGCGCGAGGCCTGCACGCCGCCGGTGACCACGTCGGCGCGGCGCGGGCCGCGGCTGAAGCGGCGACGCTCAACCCCGATCATTTCGAGAGCCATGAAGTCCTGGCGCTGACCGCGACCGACCCCGCCCTGCGCGCGACCCAGGCGCGGCGCGCGCTGGCGTTACAGCCCGCGTACCCCGAGGACCGGCTGCGCTGCGAGCGCCTGCTGGCCGGCAGTCCATGATCGTCCGCTTCTGGTGGCGGCCGCAGGCGTGGCTGGCGCGGCGCCCAGCGCTGACGTGGCTGGCGCTGGGCGGCAGTGCGTTGGCCGCCGGCTCGGCGCTGATACCTCCCTCACGTCTGCTGGTGATCGCCGTCGCTGCCGCCGGTCTGAGTGTGGTCGCCTGCACGCGCGGCCTCGCCGGCATGCTCGCCGGGACCGCCGCCGCAGCGATCACCCTTGGCGCGGCCGCCTGGGCCGGCGGCGGAGCGGGGACCTGCGCCGCGATCGGGGCGCTGGCGGCCCTGGTCATCGGCCCGGCACTGGCCCACCTGCGTGGCCGCAACCCGATCGCCACTCAACACCAGGCGGGGCGCGCCACCGGCTTCGTCTGGATGCTCGCGCAGTTCGCTGCGCTTGGCGCCCTGGGAACCGGTGATCAAGCGGCGATCATCGCCTGCGGGGTGCTGGCGGTGGCGATGAGCCTGCTGGTGATCCCGGGAGTGATGCCGGTGGCGGCGCATCCCGCCCAGCCGATGCCGCTGGCCACGGATGGCGAAGGCGCATTCGACCATCTGGTGCTGCCGTGGCTGCTCTGCATCGCTGGATTGGTGTGGTTGCCGATCAGGCCCTCGCTGGCGCCACCCGCGGACATCAGCGCGGACCGGTGGCTGCTGGCCATGCTGCCGATCGCCCTGCTCTGGGGCCTGTCCACCCTGCGCCTGGGCGTAGGAATCGCAGCCCTGGGCGGACTGCTCGCTGGATTCGCCTGCGCCAAGGCATGGGCGATCGAGGTGCGCGCCGATCCGCTCTCGGTCGGCATCCTGCAAGCCGCCCCCCTCCTGCTCTGGCGGCGTCGCGAGGCGCTCGGTGCGCCTGCCCTGGCCGCCACGGTCGCGGGGGTGCTGGTGGTCGCGGTTGGCGTGCTGGCGCCGGACTGGCGGCTCGCCGCGCTGTGCGCCGCGTGCGTCGCCGTCGCCCTCGCCATGCTGCCCGAACCACCTGGCGGACCGGCGGGCGACCCGCTCACCACCGCACGGCGCGCGCTTGCCGGCATGGACCCGTACTGGCGCTGTTACGGACGGGCCAAGCTGGCCCTCGATCCGCTCTACCGCCGACTGGTCGCCGAGACGCGCCCGTGGGGCCGCGTGCTGGACCTCGGCTGCGGGCCCGGACTGGTGGCCGCGCTCGCCGCGGGGCGTGCCGACGTCACCGGCTATACCGGCATCGATCTCGATCTCGACAAGCTGCTGATCGCGCGGCGGATGCTGCGGCGCTGTCGTCGGCCGCTGTCGACCGATTGGCAACTGGTGCATGCGCAGCTGCCGATGACCGCCACCCCCGGCGAGCCGTTCTCCACCGTGCTGGTGCTCGATGTGCTGCACTACGCGCCGCTCGCGACCCAGCGCGCGGTCCTGACCCAAGCCCGCCGACAGCTGGCCGACGACGGTGTCCTGTACCTGCGCGACGGGCTGGCCGACACCGCCGGCAAGGCCGGACGCGTCGGACTGGGCGAACGCTTCACCACCGCGCTTGGACTGAACCCGGCGGGGGGGCTGCATTTCCTCGACGAAGGCGCGATGCGCGCGTTGCTGAGCGAAACGGGATTCAGCATGGTGGCCTGCGAACCGTGCGGCGGCGAGAACCGGTTATGGATCGCTCATCCCTGCGCCGTCAATCCGCCGCCATTCCCCGGGTGAGGCGCGCCGCAGCCGCATCGGCCAGGCCGGGGAAGAACGTCGCCAGACTCGCCAGCCAACGTGAGGGTCGCGACGGCCACAATTCGGGGCGCGGACGCGCGATCGCCGCGGCCATGCGCCGCGCGACATGCTCGGCGCTCTGACTGAAGCGTTCGTCGGCGGCGACCTGGGCTCGGCCCTGGGCGGCGACGTCGAGGAACTCGGTGCGGGTGCCGATCGGATGCACGCTGGTGACTGCGATGCGGGCCGCGCGCAGTTCGCCGCGCAGCGCCTCGGCCAGCGACAGCTGGGCGGCCTTGGTTGCGCTGTAGGCGCCGGTCCACGGGCTGGCACGCCGACCGAGGATGGAGGAGACGATCATGATCTGCCCGCGCCAGCCGGCGCGCGGCTCCTGGGCCCGCAGCGCAGGGAGCGCGGCGCGGATGCAATCGAGGGTCCCATGCAAGTTGGTGGCGAAGAGCGCCTTCCACTCGTCACTGCTGGTCTCGATCGCGCCTTTGAGCAGGCCGTAGCCGGCATTGCAGACCAGGGTGTCGAGTCGGCCGAAGCGCGCCTGGGTGGCGGCAATGAAGGCGGCGCACTGGATGGGGTCGGCGACGTCGGTGGCATGCGTCAGCACTGGCACGCCGAGGGTGGCGGCAAGTGCGTCGAGCCGATCGCATCGGCGCGCGGCCAGGGCGAGGCTCGCCCCGCGCGCCGCCAGTTCGACGGCAAGAGCGCGGCCGATGCCCGCGCTGGCTCCCGTGATCGCCACCACCATACCCCGCAGCGGTCGAGCCATGGCGCAGTGATCGGCGGTACGGACGCGGGCGCAAGGCGGTTCCCGAAACCGGCAACGCTTGCGCGTCGATGGCACGCGGACGCCTCTGGATTCCCCGCTTGGCGTGGCCAGCATCCAAGCGCATGCCTCCGCTCCAACGCGCGCTTGACCAATTGCAGCAGGTCATCCTCGGCAAGCCCGAACCCCTGCGCCTGGCCCTGTGCTGCCTGCTGGCGCGCGGTCATCTGCTGATCGAAGACATCCCCGGCGTGGGCAAGACGACCCTGGCCAACGCCCTCGCCCGCACGCTCGGGCTGCAGTTGCGCCGCGTCCAATTCACCAGCGACCTGCTGCCCGCCGACATCACCGGCAATTCGATCTTCGACCGCGAGCAGTCGCGCTTCGTCTTCCACCCCGGGCCGATCTTCGCCCAGGTGGTCCTCGCCGACGAGCTCAACCGCGCCTCGCCCAAGACCCAGAGCGCGCTGCTCGAAGCGATGGAGGAACGCCAGGTGACGGTCGATGGCCACAGCCATCCCCTGCCGACCCCCTTCTTCGTGATCGCGACCCAGAACCCGACCCAGCAGGTCGGCACCTTCCCCCTGCCCGAGTCGCAGCTCGACCGCTTCCTCATGCGTATCGATCTTGGCCATCCCGACCGCGAGGCCGAACGCGCCATGCTCGCCGGGCCCGAACGCCGCGCGTTGCTCGCTGGGCTGCCGGCGGCGCTCGCCGAAGGCGAACTGGCGACCCTGCAACGGCAGGTCGAAGCTGTCTATGTGTCGGACGCCTTGCGCACCTACCTGCTCGACCTGCTCGGACGCTCGCGCGCCGCGGGCGCCAGCAACGGCCTGTCGCCACGCGCCGGCCTCGGCCTGCAGCACGCCGCCCGCGCCTGGGCGCTGATGGCCGGGCGCGAGGCGGTGCTGCCCGAGGACGTCCAGGCGGTGGCGCCGAGCGTGATGCGCCACCGCTTGCGTACCGCCGATCGCACTGGCGATGGCCTGGCGCAGGCGATCGCGCTGGTGCGCGGCACGCCGATCCCCTGAGAGCATGCCCGACCGCCAGATCACCTCCCGCGTGCGCTTGCGGCCGAGCTGGAACAGCATCCGCCTCGGCGTGGTGCTGGCGGCGATGGCGATGGCGGCGATCAACTACCAGAGCAATGCCGCCTGGCTGCTCACCTTCCTGGTCGCGGGCATCGCCGGAGCCAGCGTGCCGCACGCGCGCCGCAACCTGCTCGGCATCGAGGTCGCGGCCACGCCCGCGGACGCCTTCGCCGGCGAGCCCATCGCGCTGCCCGTGGTGCTGCGCAATCGCGGGCTGGTGAGCGTGGTCGCGGTGGCGCCAACCGCCGACGTGATGCTGGCGGCACCGACGCCCGCGACGACGGTGCCCGCCAGTGGCGAAGCGCAGGTGACCCTGCTGCTCGCGCCACGCCGGCGTGGGCGCTGCCGGGTCGCCGGCCTGCGCGCGACCAGCTCCTTCCCCTTCGGCCTGGTCGATGCCCTGGTGCGAGCGCCCGAGACCGACCTGATCGTCTATCCCAGCCCGATCGGCGTGACGCTGGCGCGCGACCGCGCGCCGGTGCCGGTCGACGCCACGGGCGACGGCCAACGCAGCGGTGACGACTTCGCCGGCCATCGCCGTCACCTCAGCGGCGAATCCCAACGCCATGTCGACTGGAAGGCGGTCGCTCGAGGGCGGCCGATGCTGGTCAAGTCGTACACCGGCGGTGGCGGCGAATGCCGCCTGCGCTGGGACGATGCGGTCGGCGACGGCGAGGGGCGCCTGTCGCAACTCGCGCGCTGGGTGCTCGACGCCGAGAGCTATGGCTGGCACTACGGCCTGGAACTGCCCGGCACCTCGATCGATCCCGATGGCGGGCCCGCCCATCGTCAACGCTGCCTGCGCGCCCTGGCCCTGCAGGTGGTGACATGAGCGCCGTGCCGTCGCTGCCCTCGCCTGAAGCCGGAATCGGCCACCGTTCGTTGGCATGGCTGATCCTGGCCATGACCTCGGCCACGCTGCCATTCCTCTTCACCCTGCCCCTGTGGATGCCGCCGCTGCTGGGCGGCATCGGCGTGTGGCGCTGGCGATGCGAACGGCGCCGCCAGCCGTCGCCATCGACCTTGGTGCGGATGCTGATCAGTGGCGGCGTCATCGCCGGCCTCGCGCTGAGTGGCAGCATCGGCCTCGGCCTCGAGGCGGCAGTGCCGCTCTTCATCGCCTTCCTGTGGATCAAACTGCTCGAATTGCGCGGCGAGCGCGACGTGCTGATGGGTTGCTACCTCAGCTGCTTCCTCGCTGCCGCCAACCTGCTCTCTGACCAGGGCGTGCTGCGCACGGTGTACGCGATCGGCACCGTGGTCATCGTCGCCGCCGCGGCGTTGCATTTCCAGATCGCGCGCAGCGCGACGGCACCGGCGATCGGCCAGGTGCTGCGCAAGGCTGGGCTGATCACCCTGCAGGGCGCACCCGTCGCCGGGCTGCTGTTTCTGCTGCTGCCGCGGCCGGTCGTCGACCTGCCGCTCGACCGTGGCCATGCCACCTCGGGCCTGTCCGACCGCTTGAATCCCGGCGAGATCGCCAACATCGCTCTCAGCCAGGATCCGGCATTCCGCGTCACCTTCCCCGACGGTCAACCCCGCGATGCCGAGTCCATGTACTGGCGCGGTCTGGTGCTGACCGACACCGACGGCAGCGTCTGGACGCGCAGCAGCCGGCCGGATCCGCTCACCCCGCTGCCCCGCCTGCCACGAGGCCAGCGCGAGGATCCGCGGGTCGAGCAGGAGATCACGCTGCTGCCGCACCAGCGCCACTGGCTGTACGCGCTGGATGCCCCCGCCGTCTGGCCTGACGACGTCAAGGCGTACGTCGGTGTGGTATTGTTCCGCGAGCAGCCGGTGCAGAACCCACTGAGCTATCTGGTGACGTCACGGCCGGAACGCCGACCGGTCGAGATGACAGCGCCCTATCGCCAGCGCACGCTGACGCTGCCCAAGGTGGTCGACCCCGGCGTGATCGCCCTGGCGGGCGAATGGCGCGCGCGCGCGGCGGCGGCTGGCGATCCGGGCGCGCGCGGCATCGCTGCCGCCGGCCTGGCCTGGTTCGGCGAACAGGGCTTCACCTACACCCTCGAACCCGGGGTCATCGACGGCGACCTGGTCGCCGGCTTCCTCGCGCGCAAGCGTGGGTTCTGCGGCCACTACTCGGCCACTTTCGCCTTGCTCATGCGCCTCGCCGCCGTCCCGACGCGGGTCGTGATCGGCTATCGGGGCGGCGAGTGGAACGAGCCCGGCGGCTTCGTCCTGGTCCGCCAGTCGCATGCCCATGCCTGGACCGAGATCTATCTCGACGACGAGCGCCGCTGGGAACGCATCGACCCGACCTCGTCCGTCACCGGCATCGAAACCCGGCGCATCGCCAGTGAGGGCGCCCAGGCTATCGATGACAATGCCGCCGCCGCGGATGGTTGGCGGCGCTCGCTGCGACGCGCTCGGCAGTGGTGGGACTGGGTCAACGCGACGTGGGAGAACTGGATGTTCCGCTATGACGCTGGCGCCCAGCAGCGCCTGCGCGATTGGCTCGGCCTGGGCGGACTCGATCGCATCGGCGCGGCGCTGGCGGCGCTGGGGTCGGCGGTGCTGGCGGTTGCGGTGCTGGCGCTGCTGCTGCGCCGGCGCCAGCCTCCACGCGATCCCGCGCGCGTGCTGTACGACCGCTGGTGCCGCCGGCTCGCCGATGCCGGCTGCCCGCGCGCACCGGACGAGGGTCCGCTCGCCTTCGCGCAACGGGCGAGCGTGGCGTTGCCCGCGCGCGCCGGCGAGATCGCAGCGGTCACCACGGCCTATGTCGCGGCACGGTATGCGCCCCAGCCCTTAGGGGCGCTGGTTGCCCTACGCGACGCGGTGCGCGGCGCTGGCAGCGCGCGCGCGCGCGGATAGGACGGCGCCATGTCGGTGCCCGAACTGTCACCGCACGCCCTGGCCAGCCTGCTCGCCATCGTCGAGCATGGCTCGCTGAGCGCCGCCGGCGCGCGCGCGGGCTGACCCAGCCCAGCATCAGCCGTCAGATCCAGGACCTGGAAGCCCGGCTCGGCACCCAGCTGGTCGAACGCACCACCCACGGGGCCCACCTGACGCCGGCCGGCGAGATCCTCGCCGAGGGCGCACGCGAACTGCTCACCGGCCTGGCCGCGCTGCCCGAACGGGTGCGCAGCCGTCAGGGCGAGGTCAGCGGCACGGTGCGCCTGGGCACCGTCGATTCGATCGGCATCTACGTGCTACCGCCATTGCTCGCACGCTTCCTGCACGCGCACCCCCGCGTCGATGTCCAGGTCGTGTGCCAGTCCAGTCCGCAGCTGATGGCGATGCTGCTCGCCGACGAACTGGATGTCGCCATCGGCACCACCGAGCACGCCAAGCTGGCGTGCGAGCGGCTCTACCAGAATCCGGTGATGCTCGCCTATCCGACCGGTCTGCCGCGCGAACAGGTGCCGACCACCATGGCCGAACTGGCCAAGGCGCGGGTGGTGACCTTCACCCGCGGATTGACCGTGCGCACCCTCATCGACCAGGCCTTCGCCAAGGCTGGCCTTGAATTCAAACCGGTGCTCGAACTGAGCAACGTCGAGGTGATCAAGGCGATGGTGCGCGCCGGTCTCGGCATCGGCATCATCCCCGACGGCTGCGTGCAGGGCTTCGAGCTGGTCACCGCGCCGCTCAAGGGGCTCAACGCGTCGCGCACCATCCGACTGATGTATCGGCCGCAGAACACGGTGCTGGCCACCTTGAAGCTGGTGGAGTGGATCCGGCAGTTACGAGCAATCAGCCATTAGCTGATTGCGCCCAAGCGGAGCCTTCGCCGCCCCGGCGAACGGCGAGAGCGCCCACCCCTCAGCCCGCGGCAGACGGTCGCCCCGACCGTCGAGAGCGGGCGTCGCTCCACCCCAGATCACGACACCGGCGCAAGCACTTTGGCCCCAGCAACCGTTCTCCTCCCCGATCAAGATCGCATCAGCGCGCAAGCGCCGGTTCAATCGGAGTCACCGTGGTCGCCGGCTGAGGTACAGCCGGTCCCCCACCATCACCCCCCGCCAGCAACTTCTCCTGCGGCGTATTGAGCGCGGGATCGGTGTTGCGCAGCATGACCTGGGTCAGCGCACCGAGCATGGTGGTCAGGTTGCTGCTCATCTCCTCGGTGGCCTGGATCAGCGCTTCGGGATCGTCGCCGTCGAGCTGCTCCATCTTCTTGCTCAAAGCGGCCTGCTGGCTCATGGCCTTGAAGGCGGACCGCATCAACCCCGATTCATAGTCGGCCTGGCTCTGCTTCGGCTGGTAGTTCGCCGCCTGTTCGGCCGCCTTGCGCTCCTGCTGCATCTGGACATCGCGCGCGAGCTGCCGCTGGTAAGTCAGCTTGGTGTCGAGGAACTGGCTATCGATATCGGCCAGCTGCGCCTCGACCTTGCGCAGCATCTGTTGGGCCGCGAACCACGAGGCCACCGACGAGAGCACGAAGAGGGCGATCCAGAACCACAGCCAGAACCGACGACGGCGCCGATCGACCGCCTGGGCCCGGGCCAGGCGCTCGTCGAGCAGCCGGCCGATGGTATCGACATCCTCGGAGGTGAGAGCCATGGCGGCGAGCATGGGCCGTTGGCGACGCTGCTCACGGCCTAATCGGCGGACTCGGGTCGGGGAGTATGATGTTCAAGGCGCTGGTTTTGACGCCCGGCCGTGCGACCAGGCGCTTAGCTTGCGGGATGTGATACCCCCTCCGCAACCGGACCCGGCGACCGTCTTCCTGCACCGCGTTCTGCTGGCCGTCGGCATCTCTGGCAGCGCATTGGCCATCGGCCTGCTGCTGTGGTTCGCCCCCCAGGTCGTGCTGCTCGCCTTCGCCGGGGTGCTGGTCGCGGTCTTCCTGCGCAGCCTGAGCGACGGCCTGCGCCGGACCACCGGCCTGCACGATGGCTGGTGCCTGGCGATCGTCGTCATCGCCCTGATCGGGATCGTGGCCAGCGCTACCGTCCTGGTCGCGCCCAGCGTCGGCAAGCAGGTCGACCAGCTCGCCGTGGAACTGCCGAAGTCCTTCGATCGCCTCACCGCCCAGCTCCAACAGTACGGGTGGGGCACATGGCTGCTTGAGCGGGGCAGCGCAGCCGGGCAGGAAAGCGGCGGTTTTCGCCAAGCCGCCACCGCCCTGCGCGCGGCTATCGGGGTCGGCGCCAATCTGATCGTGGTCGGTTTCCTGGGCCTCTACTTCGCGGCGCAGCCGCGCATGTACTTGACCGGCATGCTCTACCTGGTGCCGCACAACCGCCGCGCCCGCATGCGCGAGGTGTGCGACGAGATCGGCTACGAACTGCGCTGGTGGCTGCTCGGCCAGGTCTTCGCGATGCTGCTGATCGGCACCTTGACCACCATCGGCCTGTGGC
>Ga0163148_10006244_pt1 | contig 11587 bp, 9 predicted proteins | sample OliLakLV19MP7P2_FD_148606 | JGI IMG/M metagenome (GOLD analysis project Ga0163148, IMG submission 148606) | Freshwater microbial mat bacterial communities from Lake Vanda, McMurdo Dry Valleys, Antarctica- Oligotrophic Lake LV.19.MP7.P2 | ecosystem: Environmental > Aquatic > Freshwater > Lake >... | reverse complement strand
CGACGCGCTGGCGTGGATGCGATACGGCCGCTGCGACCAATACTGTTCTGACACCCCGCCGCGGCTCATCATCAACCCGCTACGCCACGGCAGACTGGAACCCAGGAAAATCAAACGACAGAAAAAGAAGTTCCCCTACATGAAACAATCGTGCGCCGTCTTGAAGGCGGAACTCAACGCCAAATATAGAGTTACGTCTTAACTTCGTGGCATTAAGCTGCGTCCTCGTTTCCCCCTTGATCGATCGCAGCGTCTCGAATGAGACGGCATCCTACGGTCCCGCCGCACGCAACGTGCGGCGGGACGATGACGATGACGACGACGACCGCGACGACCGCAACCGTCGAAACGGCGGAAGGCGCAAGTCTTTCCTGCGCGAACTGTTCGACTGACCCCCCGCCGCTCCACACGCCGTTCCACGGGCCTCACGTTGTTGTTCGCACACACAGCGCCCGTCACGCGCTTTCCACGTGACGCCGAGAAACCACTTCACACCCGGCCCGATGCGCGTTAAATGCAATTCGTTGGAAATCATGCGTCGGGTCGATTAAGGTGACGCACCGGGTGCGACCGCGCCGTGGTCGCAGGTTCGGGATGATCGGGCCGTCATCTCATTGTCTCTCATCGTCCGTGCCTCGCGCGGAGTCGGTGACGCCCGGAGTCTGTTCATGCAGAAGGTTCTTCTTTACTCCCTGCTTTTGGTCGGGGGGCTTATCGCGTCCCAGTTTCTTGGAAATGCACCCGAATCGTTTCGCACGATGGTCGTCATCGCGACAATGTTCGCGCTGTCGTTCATCATGATCCATGTCGGATACGAATTCGACATCGACAAGACCAAGCCCGGTGCGTACGTCAAGGATTACGGTATCGCGTTCACGGCAGCGTTTTTCCCGTGGGTCTTCTGCGCCCTCTACTTCGTCTTCGTCATGGCGCCGTCCGGGCTGTGGGGGCATCTTGACCTATGGAAAGAGACGCTGCTGGCGTCTCGCTTCGCCTCCCCCACCAGCGCCGGTGTCCTGTTCAGCATGCTCGCGGCGGCGGGGTTATCGATGACCTGGGTCTTCAAAAAAGCCCGCATCCTCGCGATCTTCGACGACCTGGACACCATCCTGCTCATGATCCCGCTCAAGATCATGATGGTCGGCTTCAAGTGGCAGCTCATGGCGCTGCTCCTGGCCATCGTCGTCATGCTGGCGCTGGCGTGGCGGTACTTGAACACGTGGAAACTCCCCACCGGTTGGATCGCAACCCTGACCTACGCGGGCCTCATCACGGCGGCGTCGGAGTTCATTCATCGGATGAGCAAAGTGTATGACCCGCAGGTTCCGATCCACGTCGAAGTGCTTTTGCCCGCGTTCGTGCTGGGGTGCATCATCAACAGCTCGCACGGTAAGGACCATGCGCACACGGAAGACATGGCGCACTCGAAGAATGACGCCCGCGCCAGCGTCGTCATCAGCGCGATCTTCATGGTGCTGGTCGGTCTGAACATGCCCCCGATCACCACCGGCACGAGCGTTGCCGTGACCGACCCGGCCGTCGCACAGGCTGTCGCCGCTGATGACCCCGAAACCGTTGCGCGGGAGACGGCAGCGGTGGACTCTGCGGTCGGCGCGAGGTCTGACATACCGATTGCGACCGAAGTCTCCGCGACTGCGACACCCGAAGGCGGGGGTAAAATCAATTACTTGGTTTATGAAGGTGCAGACCCGGCGCTGCTGGCAGAGAAGCGCGCGTTCCCCGGTTGGGACGTCATCGCGTTTCATGTGGTGATCATCACGATCATCAGCAACATCGGGAAGATGTTCCCGGCGTTCTGTTACCGGCGCGAGGTGCATTGGAAGGAACGGCTTGCGGTCGCGATCGCTATGTGGCCGCGCGGGGAAGTCGGTGCCGGGGTGCTGGTCGTCAGCCTCAGCTACGGGATCGGCGGACCGATCCTGACCGTCGCGGTCCTGTCGCTTGCGCTAAACCTCCTGTGCACCGGTCTGTTCATCGTCATGGTGAAGAAACTCATCGCAAGTGTCCCAAGTCCGGTCACCACCCAAGCAGCGGTATGACGGAAAAGTCAGTGGACAGTGGACAGTGGGCAGGGGCCAGTGGGCAGTGGGCAGTGAGCAGTGCGAAGTGGGCAGTGAGCAGTGCGAAGTGGGCAGTGCGAAGTGAACAGTGGTGGGTGAGTCATGTGCAGGGGACAGCGGGCAGAGACGCGATGCGGTCTTTACTGCCCCCTGCCCCCTGCCCACTGCGCTCTGCCCACTGCTCACTGCCCACTGCTCACTGCCCACTGCTATCTGAGGAACAGCAGCCAGACGACGATGAGGACGGGCAGGAGGATGGGGAGGGAGTAACCGAAGATGTATCCGAAGAAGCTGGGTGTGGGCGCGCCGGTATTTTCTGCGATGCTTTTGACCATGAAGTTCGGGCCGTTCCCGATGTAGGTCATCGCGCCGAACAGGACAGAGCCCATAGAGATCGCGACGAGGAAGCCGTTCAGTTTCGGTTCACTGACGAGGTTCAACACCCGAAGTTGGCGATCGGTGATTATCCCGTTCTTGTACTGATCGGGCAGGTACTTCTGAAGCGCCTCCATCGTATCACGCACCTGCTGGATCTGGTCCGCGTCGAGCCCGGCGATGTGCTGGTCGATGACGTGCTGCGGGTCTTTCAAGATCTCCATCTCGCGTCGGATCGTGGCCGGTTCGAGGGAACCCAGCTGCATCTGGAAGAAGGTCATGTAGGTGGGCGCGTTATCGAGGACGGACGACAGCGTTCCGCTGAGAAAGTAATACTGTCCGGGGGTTTTTAGAGGGAGTTTGTTTGAATTGTTGTAGAGATAATTCAGTGCCGGGACCATGGTGAGGAAGATGCCGACGAACAGGAATGCGACTTCCTTGATCGGTCCGAAGTTGAAGACATTTTCGCCGTGGACGCGCCGGGGCGTGGTCGCGAGCGACGCGAACGCCGCCAGCGCCATGAGCATCTCCCGCCACGGGCCGTGGAACAGAACTTTGTTGAGCGTGGCGTGACCCAGAATGCCGACCAGGATCAAAGTGATGAACAGGAGGTTGGTCGCGCCGTAGAAGCTGACCGCCGGTCCGTAATCGTCCCCGTCGTAGCTGGCGCGGGAGTCACGGGCGGCGTTGAGCTTGTCGATGATCCAGAAGATCAACAGCAGCAGCCCGTTCACCACCAACCAGATCGGCCAGCAGTTTTCAAACACCCAGAAAAACGGCACGCCCTTGAGGTAACCCAGAAACAGCGGCGGATCACCGATGGGCGTGAGCGACCCGCCTGCATTGGCCACCACAAAGATGAAGAACACGATGTGGTAAGCCCGCAGGTGTCCCTTGTTCAGCCGGATAAACGGCCTGATGAGCAGCATCGATGCGCCGGTGGTGCCGAACAGGTTCGCGATGATGGCGCCAATGAGCAGGATGACCGTATTGGCCGTCGGCGTGGCGCGGGCGCGCACGCGAATGAGAATCCCTCCGGAAACGATGAACAGCGATCCCAGCAAAAAAATAAAGCTGATGTACTCCGCCGCCGCCCGCGCCACGTTGCCGGGGCCGAACTGCACGAAGAAGAGGTAGTACACCGCCACGATTCCGCCCAGTGCAATGGCAACGCGCGCGTAGTTGTCTTCCCACCAGTGTTTGGCAATGAAAGGCATCGTCGCGATGCCGGCGAGCAGCACAGCGAAGGGAATGACCCACGGCAGGGCGACTCTTGCATCCGGCACGCCGTGCGAAAAATGCTCCAGCAAAAATCCCCCGACTGCAGTAACAATCGCAAGGAGGAAGCCGATCGAGAGCCACTTGCCCTTCGGCGCCGAGGCTACCATCTCCGGCATTTCATATCCGGGCACATGACTGTCGGGATGTCCCAAATGCAGCACACGATGTGCATGAGCGATCGAAGTAGCGCGAATCACCACGTTGGGGGTGGCGGCTTTAGCCGCCGCCGGGCCTTGTTCGTCAGAATCGCGCATCGATGAAATCCGGTAAGGTTCCTTTGCCGCAAGGTAGGCAAAACGACGAAATCCTCAAGCCCACTTTTACTATTCCCAATTTTCGCGAAGATTTCGCGCATGAGCATCCCGCGCGTTGGCATCATCATGGGTAGCAAGAGCGACTGGGAAACCATGCGCCACGCCGCCGAGATGCTCGATCAACTCGGCGTGGCGTATGAGAAGCAGATCGTCTCGGCGCATCGCACGCCCGATCGCCTATTTGAATACGCCTCCACCGCCGAAGCGCGGGGGTTGGCGGTGATCATCGCCGGCGCCGGAGGGGCGGCGCACCTTCCGGGCATGTGCGCCAGCAAAACGCACCTGCCGGTGCTGGGCGTTCCGGTGCAATCAAAGCAGTTCAACGGGATTGATTCGCTGCTGTCGATTGTCCAAATGCCGGCAGGGATTCCCGTCGGCACGCTCGCCATCGGCGAAGCCGGCGCCACGAATGCCGCACTGCTGGCGGTGGCCATTCTGGCGACGAGTGACAATAGTTTGCGTGACCGTCTAAAACTGTTCCGACACGGTCAGACCAACTCAGTTCTAAAAGACAACCTCCCGTAAATGCGATGCGCCAATCGATGTTTTCTCCTGCTCGGCGTAGCTGCGTTATTCTATGTATCCTCGTTGGCGGCACTGTGTTTCTGGTTTCACTACTCCTTTGGCGCCTACTCAGGAGGTCCCTTTAGCTGGTTGACGATCATTCCGGCGCGAACGTACGTGACGTGTGGAGGGTGGGCGGTGTGGGTTGCCGGCTTTGTCGGCGTCGTTCTCGCTGGCAGCGCGATGAAGCATAAGCGGTGGCGTTCCGCGGTCGAATGGTCATCTGTCGCCGTTGTGTTTGGACTTATTGCTGCGACAATAATTGTCACAACAGACTTCTTCATGGCAGCACGCTGGTTTCTCGACAAGTTGGTTGTACCTTTCTTCGTTTTGATTGCAGCGAGCATTCAACTGATTGGCTCCAAGTTGCAATCGCGACGCAGAACGCACTGCGTCGAGTGTGGCTACGACTTGCAAGGTAACGAAAGCGGCACCTGCCCCGAAAGCGGCACTATCTTTGCAGGCGAGCCGCGCAGGTGAGTTGCAATCCTCAGTTCGCAATCCACAATCGGCAATCAAATGATCCTCCCCGGCAAAACCATCGGCATCCTCGGCGGCGGGCAGCTCGGGCGGATGTTCGCCATTGCCGCCCGGCGGATGGGGTACCGCGTGGCGGCGTTCGATCCCACGCAGGATTGCCCGACTGGCCAAGTTGCCGATATCGAAGTCAACGCCCCCTACGACGATCTCGCCGCCGCCCGTCGGTTTGCCGAGCAGGTGGATGTGGTGACGTTCGAGTTTGAGAACGTGCCGTCGGAAACGTTGGCCGCGATCGAAGAGATTTGTCCGGTGCATCCCTCGCCGTTCGTGCTGGAAACCACGCGGCATCGCCTGCGCGAGAAAAACGTTCTCCGGTCCAACGGATTTCCGGTCGCGGATTTTGTTGAGGTGCGGAGCGCCGATGACCTGCAGCGCGCCGTCGCGCAACTGGGTGTACCGTGTGTATTGAAGACCGCTTCGTTCGGGTACGACGGGAAGGGGCAAGTGAAGATTGATGGTTCGACTGATTTGGTTCGCGCGTGGTCTACACTGGTTGGCGCGTTTGGATCCGAGGCGGAAGCCCCCGGCTTGTTTGGGTCGACGTTGCTGGGAGTCGTGGAAAAATTCGTTGCGTTTGAACGGGAAGTAAGTGTCATCGTCGCGCGCACCACCAACGACGATGTGAAAACGTTCGACGTCTTCTCCAACGAACATCGCAATCACATCCTCGACATCACAACAGTCAACAAAACAGCATCAGGCAAGCCGGGGGCTTCAGCCCCGGATGATCGATTCGCAAAAACCGCAAAAGAACTCGCAACCCAAATCGCGCGCGCGATAAACCTTGTCGGACTTTTGTGCGTGGAAATGTTTGTCGAACACAATGGCACAATCATCGTCAACGAACTTGCCCCGCGGCCGCACAACAGTGGGCACGTGACATTTGATGCCGCCGTCACCAGCCAGTTTGAACAGCAACTGCGGGCCGTGTGCGGCCTGCCGCTGGGTGACACAACGATTCTAAGACCCGCGGCTATGGCAAACCTGCTGGGTGACCTGTGGCAGCACGCTGAACCCAACTGGGCAGCGGCCCTGGCCGATCCGCGGGTGAAGCTGCACCTGTACGGCAAGCGCGACGCCAAACCCGGGCGGAAGATGGGCCACATCACCGCGCTGGCCGAGACGGTGGATGAGGCAAGGGCGATCGTCGTTGCGGCCAGACAATCCCTCACGCAGCAATAATTGATGGTGGGGCAGACATTCCTGTCTGCCACGGTTTTCCGAGCTGTTCGCGAATCGCACGGAATGCGATGGCAGACAGGAATGTCTGCCCCACTGTGAAGTTGTTATGATGTCTTAAGTGCTCATCCGCCCCCTCCATATCGGCCACGTGCAGTTGCAGACCAACCTGCTCCTGGCCCCCATCGCCGGGTATTGCGACCTGGCATTCCGCCTCGTCGCGCGCTCCTGCGGCGGGGTAGGCATGGCGTGTACCGATCTGCTCAGCAGCGAGGGCGTGCTGCGCGAAAACGCCCAAAGCATGAGTTTGGCACAAACCGCGCCGGGTGATTCGCCGCTGTGCATGCAGCTCTACGGCTCGGCGACCGACCGCATGTGCGAAGCGGCGCGCTGGGCGGAAGATCATGGGGCCGATGTCGTCGATATCAACATGGGTTGCCCGGTCGATAAAGTCACCAAGAAAGACGGCGGATCGAAGCTGCTCTGCGACCCGGATAAGACGCTGGGCATGGTTGAGCGCATCAAGGCGTCGCTCCGCCGGGCACCGCTTACGTGTAAATTGCGGCTCGGCTGGGATGATTCGTGCATCGTCGCGCCATCCATGGCCAAACGGCTGGAAGAGGCCGGCGTATCGCTGATCACCATCCACGGCCGCACGACGGAAATGCGCTTCAGCGGCGCGGCGCGGCTGGATGGCATCGCCGAAGTGGTGGCCGCGGTGAAGCATATTCCGGTCATCGGCAACGGCGACGTAAAAACGCCCGCCGACGCCAAGCGGATGCTCGAATACACCAAGTGCGCCGGCATCATGATCGCTCGCGGCGCGCTCAGCCAGCCGTGGATTTTCCGCGACACGTGGAGCTACCTCACCACCGGCATCATCCCGCCGCCGCTGACGATTGAAGAAAAGGTTCAACTCATCCGCGATCATTACTACGGCATGGTCAAATACCGCTCGCCGCGCAGTGCGATGCTGGAAATGCGCAAACGCATCAGTTGGTATTCCAAGACCATGCACCCGTGCAGCCAACTCAAAGACGCAATGCGCCAGTTCGAGACGGCGGAGCAGTTTGAAGAAATTCTTCGGAGATTTCTGGATTGGCGCGCATCATGCGAGGCGCATGAGGAAAGTGCATCACGCACCATGCCAAATGAAATGCAGCTCGCGGCAATCGGCGCCGATTGATGATTAGGGTGCCACTACTATGGTCAGGCCATGTAGTGCGAAGGAGATGGGTCTCCGGTGCTCAGTGGCGCACGACTTAACTTGTGTAGCGAATTTACCGCGCATCCGCCTCACTGCCCAATACTCAATTGCGCCTCACAAGCGCCGGATGACGGGGTACCCAACGACCATGCGACATTTGGGCGATCGCATCCGACAGCTCCGGCTAGACTGCGGCCTGACTCAACGCCAACTCGCACAAGAATTGGGGGTCGGATACTCGACACTCAACCGCTGGGAGCTCGGTCAAAGTGAGCCGCGCTTCGCGCGGCTCAAAAGCGTACGCGGGTTCCTTGCAGGCCAAGCGGACGGCAGCGCGCGCGTTGGGTTGGGCGCGAAAACCTGAGCCAAGTTCATTAAGCCGTTGCCAGGCCTGACATTACGCGGAAGCGATTATGCGATCCGGGCGGAGGTGCGGGACCTCTCGTTCTGACTGCATCGCTTAAGCGGCTTCGGCGTATGGGGGGCCCCACGTTCGCTTCTACAATTTGCGCTGGAGGCGAAAACCGCGTTTTCGCTGCAAAAACGCAGGATGCAGGCATCCGGCGTTCGCAGCTCGGCGGACGGATTCGCCGCCACCAGCTTGATGCTGGCTTTATACAAGCCCAACTATCCGAATGGTTCATATTCGGTCAGCCGATGGGAAAGCTGCGGGCACATCGGATCGGACGTGTTCGCCGCTCCCTTGCACTTCAATGCTGCCGCGGCGTCTAACCGCGCTCACGCAGGGGTACCAGCGCAGAGGCGACGTTTTTTTTGGAACCTTGGGCTCCGTACCCAAGAGTGTCGGCAAGAAACACTGGCATGATCGGCAACGGAAGCGTCACCCCGTACCCGCTCCGAACGATCCAGAAGTGAAATTGGCACTTGCGTCGTACCCCGAACGCTTGTTCGTAAATCCGATCAGGCGCCAATTCTTAAGCTTGTTCAAAGGCATAAACGTCATCCGGGGCCAGGAGACCGCTCGGAGCCTATGGCATTACCGACAAGCGAGCGATCGGACGCTCGCGTAGCGATTTGCCTTGCATTTCCATTACGACCGGTGAATACTATCTGCACCAATTTTGCGGTCTGCAACGGCAGCTAGCTGCTCTGAGAAGGTGGTGCACATGCGCCGACAATCTGCGAATTCCGTTCCAACTGAATCCGACCGAGTTGCACGGGTTGAGACCTTAGAACGCCGACAACTGCTCGCGAATCAGGAACTTCTTTCTAATAACAGCTTTACGTCCGGCACGGCTAGCTGGACGTTGTCCGGCGACTTTTGGGCTGGCACCAACCTTAACAATTGGCGCACAGCTCCGGGGTATGCTGCGGGTGGGGTAGATTCTGCTGGAACGCCGAAGAACAACGCAAGCGGATCGCTGAACCAGCCATTCATCGCGGTGCCTTCAAACGCAACATCAGCAATTTTCTCGTTTTATCTCAACGTCTCTTCAAACGAAACGACAACTTCGCAGTTCTTCGACAAGCTGCAAGTGAACATCATCCGGTCGAATGGAACGCGCGATCCGCTGTTCTTGTTCAGCAATCTTGATCGGACCAGCTTTCCGGCGTACGGTCGCGTCAGCATCAACCTCATCTCGCAGGCTCGCGACTATCGCGGCCAGACCGGTCGTGTTGAGTTCGTCGCTACCACGGATTTCAGTCGCACAACGGTTTTCCGGCTCGACGACATCAACGTCCTCGTGACCGTACCTGACAACGGTCCTCCGACAATCAGTTCCGTGTCAGATACACCTGATCCGGTTACGCAAGGTGACAGTGTAACGCTGCGCGGCGAGAATGTTGCCGATCCCGATGGAAATTTGAGCAGCGTTTCATTCTACCGCGAGAGCAATGGAATTGGCGGGTTGCAAACCGCGTCTGACGCCCTCGTACGCACTGATTCCACTTCCCCATACACTGCGACGCAGTCGACTCAAGGCTTCGCAAGCGGATTGTATACATACTACGCGCAAGCCAAGGACAGCAATGGGGCCCTGAGTTCCGTGGCATTAACGACAAACACCGTGAAACTGCCGGAACCGGTCGACCTGATAGGCAATGCGTTTGCGTATGTCGTTCCGCGCGACGCGACCGAACAATCGAATGGCCCTCTGCCAGTAAATGAAGCATTCAACGTGACGGTTTTCATAAAGAACTTGGGTACCGGAACTGCGCCCAGCTCAGAAGTCGCAATCTACGCGTCTCAAAACAGCACGATCGATCCCCAGAACGACTACTTCATCGAGTCGGAATCAGTTGCATCACTAACAGGCGGGCAGCAACGGCAGATCAATCTCAACGGCTTACACCTACCGCCAGGCGCTCAATCAAATTTGTTCGGACGCATGTACATCGGCGCAGTAGTCGATGCTGATGACGAAGTCGCTGAAATTAACGAAACCAATAACCGGAATCGAGGCGATAGCATAGATCGGCAACCGGTCCAGTTGTATGACCGAACGATGCCGACGAGCGAGGCAGCCGGGTTCGCGTCATATCGCTCCGCTCTTCTTTGGCTGTTCCGAAATGGATACACACCGGTGCCACCCGGATTTGGTAGTGGATTCGCTCGACCACTTTCTACAGCAGTTGAAGTAAGGTCACCATTCGATGGAGAGGTTCGGTCGGGAGTGGCTTACCGCCAGAATGCCTTCATCAGAGACCCGGATGCCCAACACGGAAATCAGCATTGGATTCGCATTCAAGGAAGTACGACGGTGGCCGAGCCCAATCCGCTGACTGCAATATTCTATGGTACAGCTTGGTTCGCATATGTCGAAGACTGGCACACACGATTCTAATCTATGAGGGTGAGGTTCTATGCTCCGCTTAAAGATGGTGGTTGTGGTTCTCTTCGTCGCGGCTCTGACTACACCTATAGCTGCCATTGCCGGATTGGTCACGGCGCTTTCGGCGACCGTGAGCATAAGTGCTACCGGCGACATTCTGTACCGTTACGACTTAAGTAACTCTATGAATAGCACATTGGCCGCAATTGCCTTCCGCATCGATGTGGCACCCGAATCGAACTTGACGACGGTCTATGCTCCGGTAGGGTGGGATGTGAGCTATGCCAACGGTCAAACGTTAGTGAGTTGGGAATCTAGCAGTCCGTTGTCAGATATCCTGCCTGGAACCAGCGGCATGTTCGGTTTCACAAGCACCTTGGGACCCCTCGACCAAGGTTACGCCGTCTTAGGCTTCGACGACTTCTCGGGAAATACTGAATTCAACTTTGGCCGAACACCCGCTCCTGGGATGATCCCAGAGCCATCGACAACGCTTGTGCTCTCTTTGATGATTCACAGCGTCGTCCGCGTACGATTCACTTCCACAAGAGCAAGGCCGGCGTGATAATCACAATGAAAGTACAACAAGCGTGTAATATGCGCGAATTATCATGCTTTCAGTCGAATGTGGTTGGAACACAAAAAACATCATCACTAAACGTCAACTACGCTCGGGAACTTTTCACGTAGAAGATGCGAAGCCTGCCGATTTGACGCATTCGTTGCTCACTGGTAGACCGCAGCCGAGCGCATAAACGCAATGCGGATCCTGAGCAACATGCAACTTATGCTGCCGGCAATACAAGAACTGCCCGGCCGGTGGCGCAACGCATATCCTCTGCAGCTGGGTTTACACGACAGTCTTCATATGTTAAGCTGCACAGGCATACCGGCGCGATTCTCAAACCAAACTTCCCATTTGATTGACATGAAATCCGTGAGCCGCGCCGACAGTCGTTCATCGATTTTGCAATTCACGTATCGAGTGATGAAGACTCCGATGTACACCAAACGCTTCATAATCGCTATATCGCTCATTGCAGTTGCCGTTTATTTGATTTGGCTGAGAAAGCCGCTTTTGAAACTCGCCTGTGATCGGAATATGAGGTACGAGACAGAGATTTTTTCCATGAACAATTATGAAACGTACCGACAGTGTTTGAAACAAATCCTCCCATTTTAGCTGTCCTAAATCAGTCGATGTGTCCAGACCCCACTCCTGTCGCAATTCTGAGGATTAGGATTTCGTGC
>Ga0163148_10006231_pt1 | contig 11606 bp, 5 predicted proteins | sample OliLakLV19MP7P2_FD_148606 | JGI IMG/M metagenome (GOLD analysis project Ga0163148, IMG submission 148606) | Freshwater microbial mat bacterial communities from Lake Vanda, McMurdo Dry Valleys, Antarctica- Oligotrophic Lake LV.19.MP7.P2 | ecosystem: Environmental > Aquatic > Freshwater > Lake >... | reverse complement strand
CATATCCAGCTCCTCTGCCTACCCGGCTCGGGCTTTGAGAAATCAACAGTTTGGAAGGGATTGGATGACAATTTTCATCTTGGTCAGTAGTTTTTCCAGAGGAGGGTGTTTCGTTTCGATTTATGGCTGTGTATTGCTGCTGTAATTGGCATAATAAATCCCAACTGTTATCCGTGGATCCATCATTGTAGCAACAGACATGAATCTCTAGTTCAAATTTTTGAAAGGGTGTGACGAGATTTTTCGGGATGGTTTGCTGCATCGCCGAATCGACACATTCTTGGATGGTCGTTTCCGCATTATGGACTGGAATAATAATGCTTACTTCAATCGCCAATCTTTCTTCTTTTTCATCAACATCAAAATCGCTTGCGCAGGCTTCTTTCGTTTCCATGATAAAGCTTGCTTGCTTAGGAACCTGAGCTAGCACGATGGATGCTGTTTTATCTAGTTCCAACCACTTGCATTTTTTATATGAGTTTCTCTGTGCCATGAAGGAGCGAAATTGCGGATACCATAACAGTTGCACGGAAGGGATGCATTTACTCATTCTCGAATCAATCAAGATGGCTATATTAATGTTGGACAATCCGCACTCGCATCGGTGGGCAAGCAGACAGCCCCATACAATGTGAAATGAATGTACCGGCTTGACATTCCAACCGCCTGGATATTGCGATACATGTCGCGATTGTGTGCGACCTTGTTACAAGGTGGGTTAGGTGTGCGCTCTACTCTCATTATTTTTCGCCTCCTTCGAAAGGTCTGTTTCGTTGGCGGGATTTCAGCCTGATCGATGACCGTTGCATGCATGAAAAGCAGTCTTCAAGGTGTAACTAACAGCACAACAACTCTATGCAAGTAAAAACTCAAATAGCTCTTCTTTCCAACTAGTACTACTGCTGGTACGTTCACAGCTCCAGTGGATTAGCCATGGCGAGCAACGACGCTACTGCTGCTACCAGCAGCACAGGACCGCAATCACCCGTAACGACAAAAATTCAAGTCCTTCCGAAAGAAGTAGTGGATCGCATTGCTGCAGGAGAAGTAGTCCAACGTCCTGCCAACGCTCTCAAGGAACTACTGGAAAACTCCTTGGATGCTGGTGCTACGAAAATTGTGGTTCATGTCGACAAACAACAAGCCAATGGCAAGCAAAAGAATAGCAAGGGAAGTCTCAATTTTAGCATTTCCGACAATGGCCATGGAATTGCCAAGAATGATTTATTACTGGCGGCGACGCGCTTTGCCACTTCGAAATTGACGACAGTAGACGATTTTTCTCATCTCTCTAGTTTTGGTTTTCGGGGAGAAGCCTTGGCGAGCATTAGTATGGTCAGTCACTTGACCATTACCAGTCGGACATCCCAATCGCCCGTGGCCTTTGAATGCTCGTATTTGGATGGCCAACCGGAAGAGCACACTACCAAAAGTAATCCTAGGAGATGTGCGCGCACTTTGGGCACCACGGTCAAGGTGGATGATTTATTTTACAATGTACCGCATCGAAAACGGGCCCTCAATCCCAATGAGGAGTATCCTCGGATCTTGGCCACATTGCAACCGTATGCCGTCCAAGTGGCCAAAAAGGGCGTCGGTTTGATTGTCCAACAACAACAAGCACGCGGGAAAACGACCAAGACCATATTGGATGTCAATACGACCAATTTGTCCCATGTGCAAGGCTTGACTAGAAATACGAGTAGTACCGAAAATACCCCTGCCAATACCAGTTGTCCGTTGTCGTCACCCCAACAACAGGCCGCTACCAAACAAGTCATTGCCACAATCTACGGATCACATTTAGAGCAACACTTGCTCTATTTTCAATCCACGGCTGACAATGACAATGCCAATGAAAACGATGATATGAATACTACGAGTGCAAACGCCCCAAAAAACAAAATGAGCTATGCCTGCGAAGGATACTTGACAGCTCCCAGTCTCGCTGCCACGGACCATTCGCTCTCGCTCAAACAAGCCACTTTACTCTTATTTGTCAATGAGCGTCACGTCGAATGTCCACCCCTCAAACGTCGTTTGGAAGATATTTATGCAAGCTTGACGGCCTGGAAGAAGCCACCCTTTGTCTATTTGAGCTTGCACGTGCCAGCCAGTGAAGTCGATGTCAATGTGCATCCAACCAAAACACAAGTCGCTCTCTTGTATTTGGACGATATTGTCGCGCATTTGGCAACTCAAATACAGGTGGCGCTTGCGGCGCAGGGCAAGACCTTTGGACAAGATGGAAGTGACAAGACGAGTCGAAGAATTACCATGACGCCGCCCGTGAATAATCCATACAAGAAAAAGCCATCGCCATCATCCACAACCACAAAAACAACAACAACAACGTCATTGTCATCTCTTGCGAATTATCGAAACGAAGAAAAGGCTGCAAGCCAAAGTGAAAACAGTAATAATAATAACAAGCGCAAGAGCAGTTCCGTCTATGAGGATTATGAGGATGTCGATTATGAGGAGGAAGAGGAGGATGAGGACCACGACAGTAACGGGATCAATGGCAGTACTCAAGGAGGCAAAGGACATTCCAGACCCCCAAAACCACCGCGAAGTCAAACGCAAGGACAAAGGCGAAGCTCTTCAGCGTCAGCTCCATCCTCCAAAGCACCATATCCATCTCAGCTGATTCGTACCCAAAATGCCACTCCTGTTGGAGCCATTGAACCTTTTTTGGTCAAGCAACCCAGGCTGAGTCTTAGCCAAACGTCTTCCAGAGCCTCGACTCCTACAGGTTCTGCTACTTTGACACAGTCTCCTGCTGCCTCGTCAACTCAAAGCTCATCACCGGGAGAAACCGCGCATCAACCACCTTGCCCTTTTGCCACGGAATCTCCCCTTACCCTTGCCGACGTGGACATGACCCAGCCAGGGGCATTTGCTCAACTATCCCAACAGTGCACCTGTCGCGAGGCCCAAATGCAAGAGCAGTTGTCGCAACAACAACAAGAGTCTACGGTTCTTCTTCCATCCTCGCAACAGCGCATGATGATCCGCCCTAAGGACGTGACGCCCACGGAATGCAAATTGGATTCCATACTGGCCCTTCGTCGCCGCGTGAAAAAGCGCGCCGATCTCGACTTGCAACAAAAGTTGCGACAGGCGTACTTTGTCGGTGTCGTCTCGGAACACCGCACCTTGGTCCAGTGTCAAGATGAATTGTGTTTGTTGCAGCATACCCGGTTGGCTCAAGCCTTGTTTTATCAATTGGCATTGGCGCGATTTGGAGACAATCAGATTGCATCCTTTGAAGAAGGCACTCCGATTCGAGTCTGCACGGTCATTGAGCAGGCCTTGCAACTCGAAGAAGATCTGCAGGAGGGAAAGCAGCAGGCAAAAGAAAATGGCACACAAAACTGTGCACACCCCCAGCAGAATCTTGAGCTACTATCGGAAGTAGACGAAACCAACGTCTTGTTGGCCAGCCAAGCAACCGATTGCTTGTGGGATAATTCTGCCATGCTAGAAGAGTATTTTGGGATTCGCTTGGAGCAAATAGAGGACGACAGTCAGGAGCAGCAAGAGGGATTAAGTCAACAACCCACAAAGCCTGTCGTTGTGCTGACTGGCTTGCCCATTTTGTTGGAGGGTCATGCTCCTCCACCCCACGGATTGCCGCTGTTCTTATTGCGCTTGGCCACAGAAGTGACGTATGAAGAAGAACGTCCTTGTTTTGATGGTATTTGTCGCGAACTGGGCAACTACTATGCAAAAATGCCGCCATCTCCCGGCGACGACGATAGCTGGGCATACAATGCCTATATTCAGCATTCCCTGTTTCCAGCCTTGGCTTGCTTGCTCGTCCCATCACAAAAATTGAAAGAAGACTGTAGGACTTTGACGCGCTTGACGAATCTATACAAAGTCTTTGAGCGTTGCTAGAATACTTATAACCGAGTGGAAAGCAAAAGTAAATGGAATAATCACTGTGTGGCATAAAACTTTGTTTATATGCTTACGTGTACTCGTTGGGGCGCTAAATCTGCTCTGCGGCATTGACGGTATTTTGAATGTAACTTGACAAATATAAATAAGAAAGAATCATCTGACTTCATGAATATCTCCGACCACCCCAGTCTTAGGCAAAAGACTCTCCATTCACGAAGGACCAATCATTGTGCCTTTACGAATATATCCGGTCACTTCCGTCCTAGGCAAAAGAGTCTCCATTCACAAAGGCTTTAATCATATCCAAGGCCACCTTGGGCTGATCAGCTGGTACCTGCAGATATCGACACAATGTATAGGAGGAAAGCAGTCAGGTACCATCGCACACACCGATACCAAAATATGATCCTATTTCAAACAAATGAATCACGACAACAACAGAAAAAGCAAAACGTACCATATGACCCGCGTCGTATACTTGCAAAAAGGTAAACTTTTTATCGTCAGGATTGACACGAGCCAATCCAGCCCCCTTCCAGTCGGCGGGGGTGGCCGCATTGAATCCCTTTTTGCCGCTCCATTCCAGCTCCTTCGTCCAGGCTTGGTTGCCCAAATAATTGCAGATAAAGTCCACATCACCAGCGTAGATCAAGACGGGAATCTTGGCCTTGTCCAACAAATCCAGCACAAAGGGGGCAAAGTTCTTCATCCAATCGGTGTGGAATTTCATGTTGATACCATAGTTGCACGATTCCCAGCGATGAACGTGGTTGCTGTCGACGCCCAAAGCTTTCATGGTGTCTTCGTTGTTGAGCCACTTTTGGACATGGGAAAAGTCATAACACAAGGGAGGCTTGGCGCACTGTTTGCGGATATCGTAGGGGTTCAATCCCGTCATTTGATAGGGACTGGTCAATCCCATGTTGCAAACCACAAAAGCAGTCTGACAGGCAAAGGCATTGAGGGTACCGTCTCCTTGGTTGCATTTATCAATGAGCGCAGTACATTTGGGAACGACGGCTTTCATGGTTTGGTAAGTGTCCTCATCCACGACCTTGATGTGATGAGAATTATTAAAGACCATTTCGGGATACCAAGGATACTGAGCTTCGGGGTTGGTCAAGCCATTACCGATACCTAAGCCACCCAAAGGAAGTGTGATGGTATCATGCACAGCATCACTCTCTTGTTGTTCCAAAATGGCTTGATTGCCCTTCCAGACACGATGAGCAATACTGGGTGCATAATGACCTCCATATGATTCTCCCACAATGTACAAGAATGGATCCTTGCGGGCATACTGGGGATAAGTCTGGAAAAAGGCTTGCAAAAAGAAGTAAGCATCTTCACTAATCATGGCTTCGTTGGAATCCGACTCGTCTCCATAGGAAAATCCGACACCCGCTGGTTGATCCAACCATAAGACATGGGCCGCTTCACTCCAACTGTATGGATTGACACTGGTTCCTTCTCCATCTTGATTGACCGAACAAGGACCATTTTCGGTCAGCAAGGCCAAGGTCGAGGAACAGCCGGGTCCACCCGTCAACCAAACGACAAAGGGAATTTCGTCATCTTCCACCGTCGTCGTAGTGTCTTCTTCACTGGCTCGTTTTTCAAACATCCAAAAGAACAAGTGTTTGTTTTCACCATTTTCGTCGTATTTGGAACCCTTAATGTCCATGTATCCCGAAATGCTCTTGGAGGAAGCATCACAAATGGAGCTATTGTCGTTGACGTCGTGCACTTTGTGCAACAAGTGATGCTGGGTCGTTTCGTCGTCGGAATGACGACGAGACGTCACAAATTCAAACGAGGTCTTGGTCAAACCAAGGCCTTCATAGTCAATGCTCGTATCTTTCTTCTCCTTGACATCGTCAGTGCTGCTGCTGTCACTACTAGAGCTGCTATCACTGCTGCTAAAGCTTGCTCCGGCAAAGGCAGATTTCGTCTCGCTGCTGCTGCCGGGTGTTTCACAATGAAAGACCGAGGCGGGCAAGGCTTCCGATTGTTCGTGCGTAAAACAACCACTCTTGACGGCTTGGGACGTGCACCAGACACATGGCTGACTGCTCTCGTCCATGGTCTTTTTGCAAGTAGATTCGGAGGTAGCGTCGCCACAGGCATCCGTCACCAAGCTTGAGGCACCCCCTCCTGTTCGCAAATGCAACTGGGGTGTCGCCCAAGCTACGGGAGCCGTCAAGGCCAGAAGGGCAAGATTAAAACGAATCTTCATGGTCAATGAATCAATACTACTCTCCTAGAGTAAAATAATGACAATGTCTACTTCTACTAGCAAACCGATAAGAAGAGCTATAAGATGTATAGCTGCGGGAATAAATTACTAGATCTCGTCCTGGATCTTATTATTTGGTTCGTGATGGGATTGACACTTGTTGTTGCGTGTTGTCTGCAATCTTGTTATCGTTAACGTTGCCCATAATAGCATGGTGGGATGATGCAAGAAAAAGATCCCGAATGAAGCAAACTGAATCAGCAGAGAGGAAGATGGGGAAATAATTCATTTTCTAATATTATTTATTATACTTTTATTAATTCCGCATTCTCCATGATAGTTTTGGTCCGTTAAAAGCTGCCGTTACGAGACGAATCTCACGAAACTTTCGAGAAGATGTGCGCCCTCGTTTAAAACAAAGGATCTTGAACACCCTCAGAAAAGGAAAACATGAGGTAGTATAGCGACAACGACCCAGGTAGCCTCGAGGCCATAGTTATGTTTTTCGGTGCAATGATTATGCTAAACGGATATGCTCTGGTGCTACCATAGCCCTCCTTGCAGGTCCTACCAAGAAGGTGCCTAACCTGTGGTCTAGTACTGATCCCGGCCATCCACATACCTGTTTCTTTCGAAAAAGTGTCAATCTGAATCTTGACGACATGGAGGCCGTCAGAATCACCATTCAAGCATCCGACTGCGAAGCTCGCAGGTAAGCAACTGCTCGCTGCTTGCAGCCCTGTAGAGGATTCTCAGATTTCTTGTAGTGACACGTCAACTCTTGGAAAAACACTCAGGTTAGTCTCGTCTCCCTCATGAAAGCACAGCGTTTCTGTCCTGATCGCCACCAAGGACGTTGCTGCATTCTACATGTATTTCTTTCGTGTAAACGAAGGTCTAGTAGTATTTTGCTATTAAAAATGAGTGTGAATATACAATAATTATTTCCAGATATTATGCAAAAGACGCCAACGTTGTAGACTGTTGTCAACCCCCAATCGACGTCTTGGTCCCACAAAATACTAATGCAAATACAAACACAACAGTGAGTCTTGTTACACATCAACCTCGTCCTCATACTCGTACACACCCGGGCTCGTGGTCTTGGCTGTCCGCGTCGATGCCTTGCTCTTACTCTTCTCTTTTGGTGCTGGGTCACCTTTTTTCGGGGCAGGTGCCATCTTGTTTCGGAACATATTCATCACACTCATATGCCCCTTCTTCATTTCCTCTGACGCTTCCATTACCTTCTTTTGTGTTTGACCTACCTCCCATTCGAGATCTTTCACTTGAGACGACAAATCAGTTGTCATGGCTTCTTGATTCTTCTTGCACCTTTCCAACTTGGCGTCCCACGACTCTCGATCTTGTACCAGTTCGCTATACTGCTTCTGGCATACTTTCACCTCGTCTTCGATGGCCTTGAGTCTTGCTTGCAAGGCTTTGCCCTCGTCCTTGTGTTGCTGTTGCAACGAGGCCAAGGCGGCTTGGGTCTTCTGGTCGTTTTGCACCACATTGGCTTCCAACGACTGGATTTGAGAGGCCAAACCTTTCACGTCCTTACTGTGCATTTTCTCCACCACATCAATGCGCCAGTCGTGACGTTCGAGGGACTTTTCAGTCGTGTCACGTGTGACGGACAACTCGTCTTCCAACTGTTGCACTTTGAGGGCCAAGTCGCTGATCGTTCGCTCCAAGCTCTTGTGCGAGCTTTCATTCATTTGCTGCGACTGGTGCTTTTGTGCCCGTTCGTGTTGGAGTTCGGATTCGAGGGACTTGACTTGGGACTGCAATGCCTTGATGGCGGTTTCCAATGGCGCATACCGACCCTGCAAAGTTGCCTCCATGCGCTGTTCCCATGCCTCGGTCAACTCCGTTCCCATCTTGTTCACGTCGTTGCGAAGATTTTGCTGATCCTCTTCGACCGATGCTATGCGTTGGTTCTGTGTGGTCAAGGACTCTTCCAAGTTGGCACTGAACAATCCCAACTCTCGCTCGAGGGTCCCTACCAGTGCCCTGACGTCGAGCAGAGCCTTGTCTTGTGTTTCTTCTGCACGAGCAATTCGGGCATCGACTTGGCCTTGACTCTTTTGATGGGCAAGTTCGTTGGCCTCGGTGGCCTGCGCCAAGTCGGTCTTGATGTGAGCCAATTGCGCCGACAAGTCACGCAGGGCTTCTTGTTGGGAAAGATCGTACGATGTAAAGTAGTCATCGCGCTTTTTCAATTCGCAATTCATCGTCCATTGCAGGGTACTCTTTTGATTATCCAAAGACGACATGAAGATATCATTGAGCGTCCAAATCATTTGTCTGGTACGAAACTCAAGCGACTGAACCATGAGAGCATGTGGGTTTTCCTTGTGCTGCTTCGTGATGATTTGCAGCTCTTTTCTCTTGGGCTGCCCTGCAGGAACAACCAGTTGTGACTGTGAAGGTTTCGTGTCCTTTTGAGGGGCATCTTCTTCTTTCTTCTCTTCTTCTGCTTTGTCTTTTAGCACCACGAGCTTCTTGGCCGCACTGCGTACAATAGCAGCAGCTGGAGCAGCAGGGATGACTGCACTACTCTTATCAGCAGGAGCATTCCGAACGACCTTGGTACTTCGTGTAGCAGCAGCAGGTGTCTTGTCATCACTGTCACTATCACAACTGCTGTCGCTACTGTCACTGTCGCTGGAGGTAGCCCGCATCAAGGGCAGTGACTTTCTTCCAAGTAAGACCAGTCGACAACGGCTGTCAATATAATAGGCATTGTCACCCAGAGCTGCATCAATGGCACTTTTTGGCGACCGTTGCTTTCCCCTCTTGACCAATGCCACTAGTACAAACTTGAGAATCAAGAAAGCAAGAAGCAACCCCATCCCAGTCTCTGCCATACTGCCCATGGCTGAGAGCTTGAAGAAATCCCCCATGTTCCTGCCTTGTTGTGGAACCGACGTTGCTGCTGTGTCCTTCTCGGCGTCATTCTTCTTTTGAAAGAACCAACGTCGTTTCTCTCCGCTGGAAGGAGGCAAAGAAGGAGAAGGGTCTTTGTTTTGGGTATGGATATGAATGGCTTTCACTTCGATCACTGGTTCAACATGGGCAGGGACAGTCACAGTGGCCGAACTGGAATAGAAAAAGTCATTAATGGCATTTGACTCGAACATGGCGGGCGGCGGCGGTGCCTCATGGTGGCCCTTTAGCTGTGGATTCCTTTGGGGCGTCAAAGGGGAGCTTGCGCTGTTGTCGGCGGCTGGTGCCGCCTCATTTCTTTGGCGCCGTTTGAAGAGGGCTCCCATTGTTTGGTAGTATTGGTATATCAGAGGCATGTGTCGTTTGGCCGGCTGCTGTCGACGAAATGAATGATATTTTTGTAATACGTTTTTGTCAAAAGAATGAGTGAAGTCCAAGGCTGAGGTGGTGTGTTTTGGTTTGCTGGTTTTGTGACAGGGCGACGTAATAGTAACTACTGACATTTTGAAGGTTGATTATGACTCTTCATTTGGTCATTCTCATTTTACAATTCGGAGGAGGACATTTTTGTATAGTACAAAGTAACGGAGCGGAGATACCGTAGATCAAAGTGCTCTTACACATTCATGGATACAGAAATGACTCTTTGAGTAGAGCATTCTGAGGACATATGTCATACGTTCTCCGTGTATTGGTACATAGTAATCGGATGACGGTACCCTTCGAAGCTACGAAGGGCCTTCGTAGCTTCTCTACAGGAACAAATAAGTTCTTCTAATTCGGATGGAGTCATTCTTTTGTACAAAAGAAATGTATAGTAAAATGTTACACTGGCCAATAGTATTGCTCAGTGGATATTTTGGCTCTTCCCAGCGTTCTTTAAGGCGTTCTTTTGTTTAAAATGACCATCGGAGGGGCAATAGGGGTGTACCAGTGAGAATGGAAGATTCACGAATCCAATCGAAGAGTGTATGTCGTCATGACGAAAGCTTTAACCCTAATATTATTACTAACCCTAACTTTGACGGAAGTCATACAACTGTTTTAAATCACGGATCCTGTGACCGGGATCCCATGTGCAGCGTGATTTGAATTCGATCTGTTATGGATCTGCTGGCGACCGCGCTTGCCTTCGCTTCATTCATTTACTTTTAGCAAGACCCCGTGCGGTATCCCACGCGATTCATTGATTGCTGTTGTCGCTAACAGCAACAACCAGAAACAAACAGATAGACCACACCCGTTCCTCCTTCAATTTTAAAACTAACTTACTCACTATAGCTACCTCTATATGAATACAACCAAATTCAACAAGAAGATGCAAGTCAAACGATATCCAGCCGGACGACCACAACGACGCGGATGTTGTGCTTCTCTTTGCGACATGTGGTGTTGCTGTTGCACTGGCAAATGTGGTTCCTTTCTCAAGTTTTCCCTCTTGTTGGGATTGGTGTCCTTTGTCTTGTGGAGCATCGAGGTACCGAATGGGGGGTCCATCACCATCACGGCTACAGCCGGCAGCAGCACTACTACGCTGTTGGAGCAATCCGAATTGAATCGCATGAAATTACATAGCCAGGCGCACGAATTGACCCAAACGTTGAGGAAGCAAAATGAAGAACGACGACAACATTATTTGCGGAAAGGAAAAGCCTCTGAAAAAGAAGTAGTGTCGTCTTCGGATTCCAGTGATAACAGTGCAAACAACAACAGCGACGCAGAAGAACAGGAAGAAAATGGTAGTGTCGAAAATAAAAATAGCCAGGAGGAGGAGCAAGGCGGCGACAATAATCAAGAGAATCCCTCAGCTGAGGGAGGGGAGGAAGGCCATGCGGATTCCGTTGGCGATAGTAAGAGTGGAGACGAAAAGGAGGAGGGAGAATTGGAGGAAACCACCAATAACACCAATGGGTCAGACGAGGATGAAAAGGAAGAGGAAGAAGATAACGAAGATGAGGAGGAGAACAATGAGAATGAGGAGAATACTAGTGGAGAGGAAGAAGTAGATAAGGACGATGATGGCGAAGATAACAACGAGGAAAACAACGAGAACGAAGAGGAGGAGAATAACAGTGGAGAGGAGGCCGAGGAGGGCGAAAATAACAAAGCAGATGCCGAAACTGCGGATGAATCCATCGACACTGGAGACACCGAGGAAGAAAACAACGAAGACGCAGAAGAAGAAACTAATGAATATGGAGCTAAAAAAGAGGACGCAGAGGAAAACAATAGTGGAGACAAAAGCGGTGCAGAAAGTGGCAGTGGCAGTGGAGACGAGAATGCCGACAGTAAAAATTCCAACGAAGAAGAAAATAATGAAAACGCAGAAGATCCGAACGACACCAGTGGTGAAAATGAAGAAGGTGGCGACAACGACAATGGAGAGGCAACAGAAGATACCGAAAACAACAATACTTCAGAGGAAGGTGATGAACTTGATACCGAGTAAAGAAACCTGCTGCTCCATCCATCGAATCCAATCCAATCAACATTGTTGGTTCCTTTCGGT
>Ga0163148_10006219_pt1:7500-11635 | contig 11635 bp, 8 predicted proteins | sample OliLakLV19MP7P2_FD_148606 | JGI IMG/M metagenome (GOLD analysis project Ga0163148, IMG submission 148606) | Freshwater microbial mat bacterial communities from Lake Vanda, McMurdo Dry Valleys, Antarctica- Oligotrophic Lake LV.19.MP7.P2 | ecosystem: Environmental > Aquatic > Freshwater... | reverse complement strand
TCATAATTCCATCCACAATAAGGTTTCAACAAAATAATTTAATCGCAATTTCTTTTCGATTCAATTAAATGACCTAATTGGAAAGACGAATAAAGTATTCCTAAAAAAAAGACGGAGTTTCATGCAAAAATACGGAACTATCTCATTTCGAAGTCGCTATTATCTTCTCCCCATTTTCCCCTGATACCTTCTCCGTAACCATGGTTTCTTTTTCTCCATTAATTATAATATTGTCGACGTCTATCGTGTATTTGTTTTCCGGTTTTTCGATATCCGAATCGAGGGAGGAGGAATTAAATTCATACGCGGGATCAATGTCCTGTTCGGGAGGCTCATTAGCTGCTACCTCAACATCTTCTGTCTCGTCCACAGCGTAATTTTTAAAAGAATAAACATATTCCGATAAAGCTTCAACCGACCCATTTGTACCCGGATCATAAATTGCAACTTCAGCACTCAAATGTTCCGGGTAATCGCCTATTCCCCAACCACCACTTGTAGTTTCTATGTAGTAATAATATTTATTGCGGTGTTCAAATGCAGCGCCGTTAATTTCATATTTTAAGGCAATTCCAACACCCATATGTTTGTCCGGCGAAACAAGCACAGCATCAAATCCTAATTCCCGTAAAAGAGCTGCCAATAAAATTGCAGTATCCTCACAATCTCCTCCCTTATCAATTAGCGTTTCAATTGGATATCGCGGATACTCATAAGTGCCGTCGTTTTTATAGCGCAAAGTTTGTATAAAAGAAATAATACATTCTACCGTTTGCCAATCGCTGTATTTATTTTCAGAGGCAATCAATTTAAATTCCTCCGCAAAGGTTTTTATCACCGGGTAATACTCCGACTCCTCCATGTAATGCAAAAAATCGCTATAAACACGCTGCTGACCCTTGTAATAATTATATGCCGACTGATCGAAAGAATAATTTATGGATAACAACTTATTATTATACGTCCAGGTGTATAAAGTTTTAACAGTAGCTGCATTAACAAACGAAATGGAAACAATAAATACGAGTATCAAAGCTGTTACCCGTTCTGACATTTTTCTTTTTACCATAATGTGGTTTAAAGTAATCGTTTCATTTCATATTGCGGTTTAAACAATAAACTTGCCAAAAGAAACTTTTATTGTTTTAGCGCAACAATTTTATCCACCAAATATATAGCAGGTTGATTATCAAATACAAATTGTTTAATCACCGAAAAATGTTGATTGTATCCATAATTATCTACTCTCATTCACACCGCCCAGGTTTCCCTATCCAAACTCCGGTATTGAATTGCTTCTGCTAAATGCTCTACCAAAATATCGTTGGAGCCTGAAAGATCAGCAATGGTTCTGCTCACTTTTAATATCCTGTCGTAGGCTCTGGCACTTAGTCCTAATTTATCCATGGCTTTATTTAAAAGCGTTTGACCGGCTGTTGTTATGATACATAATTCTTTTACCTGCTTCGAACTCATTTGTGCGTTACTGTGAATAATTCCTTCCGTAAAACGAACTTCCTGAATTTTTCTCGCCGCAATTACTCTTTCCCTGATCTTTTCACTTCTTTCGCCTTCTGCACTTCCCGAAAGTTCGCGAATATTCACGGGAGTAACTTCAACGTGCAAATCAATTCTATCTAATAAAGGCCCCGAAATTTTATTCAGATATTTCTGAACTACACCCGGTCCGCAAACACATTCCTTATCCGGATGATTATAATATCCGCAAGGACATGGATTCATAGCCGCCAGCAACATAAAATTTGCCGGATACTCCACCGAAAAACGCGCTCGCGAGATCATAACCTTTCTATCCTCCATAGGCTGACGCAGAACTTCCAAAACATTGCGTTTAAATTCGGGAAGTTCATCTAGAAATAAAACGCCATTATGTGCAAAAGATATTTCTCCGGGTTGCGCATTAGTTCCACCTCCAACAAGAGCAACATCACTCACAGTATGGTGTGGGTTTCTAAATGGGCGGAAGTACATCAACGAAGAATTTACCGGCAATTTTCCTGCAACAGAATGAATTTTAGTTGTTTCCAAAGCCTCATATAAACTTAACGGTGGCAATATTCCCGGAAGTCGTTTTGCTAGCATTGTTTTTCCTGCACCGGGCGGACCAATTAAAATTGCATTATGTCCTCCGGCTGCGGCAATTTCCAAAGCGCGTTTAATATTTTCCTGCCCTTTTACATCGCAGAAATCAATTTCACTAGAACCCAATTGATTAAAAAATTCTTCTCTGGTATTTACCACCACTTCATCCAATTCTGTTTCATCACATAAAAATTTTACCACTTCATCAATATGTTCAACACCGTACACTTTAAGGTCACTGACGATTGCTGCTTCGCGCGCATTTTGTTTAGGAAGAATAAATCCTTTATACCCTTCTTTGCGCGCCTGAATAGAAATGGGCAAAGCTCCCTTTATTGGTTTAATTGTTCCATCAAGCGATAACTCACCCATAATGATATAATCATTTAATTTATCTAAGGGTATCTGCTCCGACGAAGCAAGAACTCCAATCGCTATTGGAAGATCATAACTGGTACCCTCCTTTTTTATGTCAGCCGGAGAAAGATTTACAACTATCCTAGTTCGGGGCATATGATAGTCGTTGTGTTTAAGTGCAGTTTCTACCCGATGCCAACTTTCGCGTACGGCATTGTCGGGTAAGCCCACCATAAAATATTTAATTTCTGAATTTCCACCACCATTAGTTACATTTACTTCTATGGTGACAGTGAAGGCATCAACACCGTGTACGGCGCTGCCAAAGGTTTTAACAAGTTGCATTTAAAATTTATTATTAAGGGTAAACTAAATAAAATAAAAATTATTGAATTTGTTTCGTGTAACAAATACGAAATATCGGCAAGAAGGGAGGGAATAAACAAGAGATGTATTTTTTTATGTCATAATAATATTAAAAGAAATAATTTATTCAAAACCCCATTCTGTTCCGTTCATCATTGCGGCGATAGTAATTACATTTTGTGTTTTGCGAATAAGCAACCAATAATCTTTATCTGTTGCAAGAAACCATTCTTTTTCGGCAAAATCAGTTGATCGGTACATTCCTCCAAATTTTGAATCCGCATAAATATCGGCAGCGGCAACTTCATTAAATTCAAATCTCAATTCATATAAAGGACGCTGTATATTTTTACCATTCTGCGGCGCATCAAATTTATAATAAATTGTTTTTACTGCATTATTCGTAAATGTTTCGGTGAACGCAATATAGGAATAGGCGAAATTAACATCGCGTTCCATTTTTGTTGTGTCTTTTATCATTTGAAAATCTGAAATCCCCATACCTATTTTCACATCACCCGTTCCATCCGGCATAAATGATTTAGGTTCATCAGTTTTTATTATTTGCGCAAAGCTATTTACAGCTAAAGCAGTAATGGCGATCAGGGTAATTATTTTTCTCATATCAGGAATAACTCCGTCAAATATAAGAAACCTGCAAATAATAAAACAAAATGAATTTGAGGACGGCTGAGTTTTAGTGATCGCCATCGCAGAGTTCGAGATGGAGACTCTATTGAACGCTAACGATTGCGAGTCGGTAGCCGTGAGTCGTGAGAAAAGAGCGATGCGTAAGGAGCGATCAGTGCGAAGCTTCCTGCCTGTAAATAAAAGGGGCGTGGTGTATAATGAAAACGCATTATTCACTACTAAATATTTCATTTTTAGAAAATGTTCCGGCGAAGGTCTGTTTTTTTCTGCCTTGACTTTATTTAGGAGTAAACTTCTTTCGTATATCGATCTGATATTCTTTTTCTGCAAGTTCTATCATCTTTATTTTAAAATCGATCAAAACTTGTTGGTTCTCATGAGCTTTTAGCAGATCAACGATTTTTTTCTTTAAAGCAATTATTTCTTGCGAATCGCCGGGGTTTTGTTTTGACATCGAATCATTTTTCCGTTTCATTGAATCAAATTTAGCAAAAAAATGAGTAATAAGAATTAAGCCGGCTGGTGTAGCCTGTATGTAACTTATTTTTGGTAATTGCTGAGCTTTATGGAATGAAAACTCATTGCTCATTACTCATAACTCATTCACCACCAGTCACAGTCGCAGTCGCAGTCACAGTATGCAGTTGCAAACTCAGAA
>Ga0163148_10006210_pt1 | contig 11645 bp, 16 predicted proteins | sample OliLakLV19MP7P2_FD_148606 | JGI IMG/M metagenome (GOLD analysis project Ga0163148, IMG submission 148606) | Freshwater microbial mat bacterial communities from Lake Vanda, McMurdo Dry Valleys, Antarctica- Oligotrophic Lake LV.19.MP7.P2 | ecosystem: Environmental > Aquatic > Freshwater > Lake >... | reverse complement strand
TGTGGTTGCCCAAGTCAAGGCATTGTTCTTCTTGGTGGCTTTGTCGCCAATGTGGTCTCGCTGTCTGTCGATCCACTGCTTGGAGATCCAACCTTTGAACAAGTGAATCCAACCTATGGCCTCTTGAGCCGCCGTTAGGTTCCTCAGGTCTTGAGGCACTCTGAACTGCTGTCTCGTCAGGGCACTCTTGACTCCGGCTATCATCATTTCCATTAGGCCTATCTCTGTGCCCAAGGAGTTCAACTTCTTGCGCAAACCGGACATGACCTCCAAGCGCTTCTTGCTAGGCACCTGTACACATGAGAACAGGTCTCAAGGCACATCCCGTCTCCAGTGCTACATGCGGGGCAGTCTGACCGATACTTGTCAGGATCGTATCTTGACACCACCTTTCCAACTGGGAGGATGTTTCCTAGATGCTTGTTCAGTGTAGTTCTTTGCTTGTGATGCCTGTTGGCACCCCTTCTGTGAGCCTCCCAGTCAATGTCTAGGAAGGTTTCCTCGTCCCAGCCGTACTTCTTAATCATGTACTGCTTCACTGGCTCGGTGGTCCTGGCCATGCTGACTTCTTTCTTCATGTTGTAGGTGATGGTCCCAGTAGGGAGATGCAATTGGACTCTGCTAGTTGGCAGAATGGGAACCACTGTGTAATCTGTGTCGGGGTGAGCTGCCATGTAGTCCCCTGCAAGTTTGTCAGCATCGACATTCAGCTGTGCGGGGAGGGGCAGCTGTTCATATGCAGTCTTCTTGTCCTGGTGCCCTTTGATGTGCAACACAGCTGGGAAGGCAGTGACTGGTAACAAGTCACGAGTGGCCCAAATCTCGGCCAGCACATCACAATCAGAAGCATGGGTGGAGGTTGGGAGTTCTCTTCCATTCTGCCGGCACTTCGTGGCTGGAAGCAACCATGCTTTTGTTGTCGCAGCACAGCCGGGATTCACTCAGTGTTCCAGTGACGAAGCTTTGCACCCGAAAGATGAACCGCATGACGGGCAGAATCCTGTAACCCTCTGCCCTGTAAGAATTGGAATGAGCTCCGTAGGCTGGCCCACTGACGTGGAGCAGGCATTGCCCCTGGTTGGTGCTCAGGACCCAGCCAAAAGACGCTTTGGGGCTGGCTGCTCCCCCATCACTAGCTAGCAAACATGATGGGTTCTGCACACACAATGTACAGCACTTCATGATAGGGAACTAGAAATTGGCAGGTGTCAAACAAGTCCCTCTCCCACTGATCGAGTGTGGGGAGGAGTTCTAAGAAGGTGGTGGGAGGTGGTGGTGCCACAATGGGTGCCACGGCTAGGGGGGACCAGGTGGTGAAGAAGGTGCCTTTCCTCTCTCTTGCCTGCACTGGAACTCAACCTGCAAACACAGCAGGATCAGGGGCTCCGCTGGCCACGGCATCATAGCTAAACATGAGTCTGGGGTGTGCAGTGAAGGTTCCATCCTTGTGTTGGGCAAACAGAACTTCTGGATGTGTGGGGTTGATCCAGAAGGGCCAGCTCCTTCTCATTTGTGCGGGGGGAACGAGCCATTGGCCCATGGGCCGGAGGTGTCTTCTTTGGTAGCGGGTGACGCACAGTTTGTTCAAGAGCCTCCGCCACACTTTCCAGGCCTTTTCGTTGGGCTTGAACTGGTTCGCTTGTCGCCCTTTCCGGCAGCCAATCTCATCTCTCTCAATTCTTTTGGCAAAGTAGAACTTATCCTCCACCTGTGTTCCCGCTGCATTAGCCACATCAGCTAGCATCACCACGTTCAGCCACAGCCTGCAGTGATTTAACCTTCTTAGGTCCTTGGGACCAAACTTCCCGCACTGGATGGCAATCTCCATCAAGTAGACATTGTTGGCCCGCTGGCGGGGAGGCACCATGTCGTCTAACAAATGGAAGGAGCCTGGGATGTCTTTGAGACATTGCCGCAGGCTTGTCAGATAGTTGCTCTCCAGGTAGACAAGTGGCAGGTCTGTGTCAGTGAAGACAGATGTGCTGATGCCAGCGCAGAACTGCAGCCATGAGACTGCAATCCGAAGCATCTTGCCTGGGCTTGCTTTGGGGCTCCTCCAGTGCTTGAGAAAGTAGTACATCTGGCCAAACCCTTGCAAGTCGTAGAGGCGGAAGAAAGAGGCTCCACCCAACTGGGTGGGGCCAAACAACATTGCCAGGGAGGAGTTCTGGTTGTAGCCACATTTTGCCACCATGGCCCGGTATGCCTTCTTTAGTCCAGGACCTTGGATCCTCGGATGTAGGTATCGAAGTCCGTGCAATGGTGCTTGGTGACAACGAGTTGGTGATCAACTCAGCAGCCATCCCTCATTCCAAAATGCATAAACGTTGGGTCGCATTGTCCTACCATCAAGTGTGATATGCAGTTGCAGCAGGCATTATCAATATTCATCACATCGCTGGTAAGAAAATCCGGCCAATATTTTAAGTAAACATTGGGATTTGCCCTCTGTTTGGAATATGATGAAGCCGCTATTGTTTTGGAATTGGAAGTTGATGGCTCCAAGCGCAGAGGAGGTAAAGGAAGGAAGCAACATTGAGCAGAAGGATGTTGCCGAATTGGTGTCGAAGCTCGATGCCAAGTGCAATGTGAAGGCTACAGCACAAGGTAAAGGTCAAAAGAATCACATTCTCATCAAGGGGAGTGACAATGGTACGATTTCATCCGTGATTCAGTCCACGAATCAGAGTCTTGTCCCGAGTTCTAGACCAAGAGCTGATGTGCGCCCTAAAGGATAAGATACAAGATCCAATGCGGAACACAATGTGGAACGGAAACGATGAGTTCCCACGCCGTGTTCTATCACAATGTTGTATAATCCTACAGGCATGTGGTAACAAGTGTGTCTATTCATGACAAAACATGCACACCTTGTAATCAATCTTGCCAATGAGATGTCGATCTTGTTGGAGTATTCGATCAAAACATGGAGTATTTCGTATGGTAGCTTAACACTCATAAGTTTCAATTTTGCGTGTAAAAGCATCTATTCTATTGGTGAAACATTAGGGTAGGAAACTTCGTTTAAAGTATTTTCTTTGCTGTATTTTGTCTCTTGTTTGTGGTTGAGTTTCCGGTGAAGAACTATCGTTTATCAGATTAACATTTGTCGCAGTTAAGTTCTAAGACAATGAGCGGAACAACGGGAATGGCATCCACTGTCGTTACTCTATCTCCAGCGGAGGAGAAGAAAGCTGATAAGGATCGTTTGTTGACTGCTCTCATCAATCTTTGCGGAGTGCCGTATGTCAGATACAAAACACACCCCATCGTGCTTGCTTTGAAACACGATGGCATTACCTTGTTTCATTCGGATTTCATTCACATGACAGCAGCCGATATCGATGCCCTACAGTATGAGAAGGGAGGAGCCCTTGTCCCTTTGGAGTTGAATTTCAAGATGATTCTGTGAGCATTCCTTGCGTTCTATCATCATCTGTCCCACAAGAAGCGTGGAGGTATTAATATCCTCGACACCACATTGTCGGTACAATTCAAGAATTTCCGCAACTCCGAGTATGATCCTACCAAAGAAATTACACCATGGGGCCTAGAGCTGGGTGGACTACAAGGAAGTCTTTATGATTACTCTCAAAGCCCAGAATCTTACTCATTTGGTCGACCCAAGTTACGTCGTCGTCGATGAGGATTTGCACCAGGCGCAGCAGAAGTTTCTATACAAGGTGCTCAGAGATAAAATGCTACACCACGAGGCCAAGTCGATTGTCAAGTCCCACTTGAAGACCAAAGACACTGCCCTTATTTGGCAGAAAATGTGCGAGACCTACGACAAGTCTATGTCCACCTCTTTGAATGGCGACGCTATTCTAGGATGGTTGACTGGTACTAGACTTGATGATGGGAAATGGAACCGATCTCAAGGGGAGTACATCACATTCTACGAAGACAAGATTAATAAATTCAATGAGATGTGCACTGATTCGGAGATCAATGACATGCAAGGAGTCCGTATGCTAAACCTTAGACCCAAAATTCAAGGCCTAATGGAGTTCAGCCATTCAGATGACGAGGACGAGGATGCCCTTGATCAATCCACTACTATGGAAGAAGCACTGGCAATTGATGCAAGAGGTGAGATTGACGACCCTGACATATCAGAAGATCAGTCGATCGAGCAGAAGAGCACAGCCAAAATGTTCAAAGGAATGCTTCAATTCTCCGAATCGGAGGATGAAGACGAATTCCAACTACAAACACATGGCTTCACATCATCCATCGAATAAGCAGTTACTACCAATGGAAGGGATGTAATTGAAGGCACAGGTAACGAAGGTATTATTGGTGAACAAGAAGGTAATCTCTCTAGTCTCACCGATAGCAATACAGACCGACACCGATTGATTGATGAGTTTTATGCTCATGACGGACTAATGCACTTTTCGGATAGCGAAGACGAAGCCGAAGAGAAGGTTGAAGTTGGACCTAACAAGGAAGAGACTAAAGTGATGACTAGAAGTGAGTATGAGAAAGCAAACATTGCTCCTCCACCTGCTAGCAAAGCACCTTATCCCAAAGGCCGCAGGACTCGTTCTCTTTCTCCAAAGCCGACAAGCCTGGAGACTGTCAAGACTGCTAGTCCACCTCAGACACCCAAGGCTACAATTGTCAAACAGCCGCAACATCAGAGGTAAAGCCAAGACAAGGACCTAAGGTTCGTATATTGGTGGCTACGGATATGCTTCTTGACTCAACAGATCCACAACATCAACCTGGATCTATGACTGTACATCACCAAGCTCCTAGTCCTAAGCAAGCAAGTATCAAAACATTTGCTTCTGTTGCATCGACTCCTGAGACACCCGTATTGGCGGCGCCTCAGCAGACTAATCCCAAAGTACAGACTCCAACCAAACCACTTCAAGCTAAGACGGATGCGAAGAAATCTCCACCTGCAAAAGGGGGCCAATCATCCAAGAAAGGGACTAACCAATTCAAAGGAAAGGTAAATCCAAAGCCGAAGCAAGTGACCATGAGTCAGAAGTTGGCCGACGTGAACAAGCAAATCGCAATCAAGGCCAAGCAAGCAGACAAGACTGATAGTCCTAATATGAAGAAACCTTTTGACAAGATAACAAAGCCCATCAAGACTACCGAAAGGATCATTGAGACCCCGGATGGTAAAGGCTATCAACTACTATCGGAAGAAGAGAAGAAAAAGGTAGACTGAGCCAAGAAGTTCGAAGCATTGGGACTACTTCATTTCTCAGACAATGAAGAGGATGAGTTGTCATTGGAAACTATCACTTCCGACAAGTCAAAGGGTTCGAACAAGTCACAAGGATCTCAGAAGCCGGTAGCAAAGCCCAAGCCAAAGCAACAAATTATGCCGAAGCAACCAACCAAGTCGAAGCAGCCAGTTAAGCCAAAGGAACCAATTACGCCAAAGCAACCAAACACTCTAATGCCAAGATCAGTATCAAATCAAGTGAAGGAAGGTGAGATGACTCCCTTTCATAAAGATGCTCTCGCATCGGCAGTTGTTTTGAACACTCCCGAAGTTAAGGGGAGTACAGTAGGTGGTTGGACTATTAAAGGACCCAATAATCGTCAGCCAAATATTTGCAACCTTTTCTCTCCCAAAGGTGTCGGCAACATGTTAGGGATCCGCAATCCTACACCACCAAACTCTGACAACGACTCTGGATCAGCAGGTAGTGACAAGAGCAACAGATTTGCTGTACTCCAAGAGGATGATGAAGAAGAAGTCAGCGATGCAACCACTGACGTCTTACCCATTGGAGAAATCCCTGAGTCGATCCAAGAAGGCGCTGTTTTAATACAACCAGATTCCAACGATGCATCGGACAACATTCAAGTAGAAGTTGCCGAACCAGAAGTTGAAGGAGGTGCTACACCTCAAGAAGAAGACCCGCAACCAGATGGAGTTGTATCCTCCAAGGACGCGGATTTTATCAAGGCCAAATCAGAGTAAGATCTTCCTTCGATTCGAATGCCAATAACTCAATTGAAGACACAGAAGGGGAGTTCCGGGTATCAGATCCTACTGAAATAGATAAGTCGGTGGTACCTTCGGACACAATGGATCAGCATTCCAATGACAAGTTGGAGTGTAACGTAAGCAGAGTTGTTACAAGTAAGCCCAAGAAGAATCGGAAATCCAAATATGGACCTAACAAGATACATGCATCTAAGCATGCCATCAAGCGAAGTAAAAGAGGTACATTGGTAGACCCAGGAGCAAACGGCGGTGTACTTGGCAACGATGCCAAAGTCATCTTCAAGCGCAACAAGACAGTAGATGTTACGGGTATTGACAACCATGAACTCAATGCACTTCCGATGGTCAATGCAACTGCAAAGACTATTACAGATAAGGGACCTGTTATCCTTATCCTACGGAACTATGCTTACCATGGTCTCAACCGGACACTACATTCAGCTGGACAGATTGAATGGTACCAGAATAAAGTATACGACATATCTATGAAGGTTGGTGGAAGACAAGTCATCAAGACTGTCGACGGATACTACATTCCTATCAATATCATTCAAGGACTTCCATACATACAAATGGAACCAAATACGGCCGAAGCCTTCGACACATTACCTCACGTCATACTAACCCAAGGTGGAGAATGGGATCCTACTGTACTAGATCACATACTCACTGATGATGATGATTGGGTGAGTAAGGTAAAGCGCGATGAAGACCAAGAATATGATTCTCCCTTCGATATTAGGGGAGAGTATAAACACAGAGAACCCGTCAGAGCTGGTGTTCCAATTGAGAATCCAACTGGACCTCCAAGCAAAGATCCTGATGATATTGAAGTCAACTTTCATAACGGCGATATTGAAGTCAACTTTCATGCAGACGATGCTACCAGACAAGTATATCAAGCGTATCAGGAAGCATCTAACCTCAACAAGATATATGTTTATGAGGGCGAAGGCATGCCTGATGATGAAGTTGAAACCGTTGAAGAAGAAGAGGACGAGACTAAGGAAGACATTGAAGCGAATACTCTTCCAGTAGAGACCAAACCGAAACCTGTCGACTACTCCAAGTATCAAAGGCAATTTCTACATGTGCCTGTCAAAAAGATCAAGAGGACATTCGCTGCTACGACTCAGAATGCAGCTTCTATTGTGTATGGGCCCAAGGCAAACCAAACTCTTAAGTCTCCAAACCCAGCACTCAACATTCGTCGAAGAAAGGAAGCAGTAGCAACTGGTGCTGGTTGTTTGTCTTCATCATCTTCTTCTTCATCCTCAGATCCTTCTTCATCACTGGAGGCTTCACTACCATCCTGGTTGAAGCCACCGTGGATCCTCCTCATAAGCATCTTCATATACTTCTGAGGCTGATCCTGAATCTTCTTCTCCATAGTAGGCTTCCTGCTCTACTTCTTCCTCTGCTGCATACTGTTCCTCCGCTGAGTACCAACCCTCATTGGCTGTATCACTGGAGACAAACAACTTGTCATTCCATTGATCGATGAGGGCTCTTTCTTCCTCTGTCATATGGGCTTCCTCTGTTGCTTGCCCTACTTCTTCCGGGCAGTACCCATCATCATATTGGCCTGCTTCCTCCTGCCAGTAGAACTGGTCATTAGGTCTGACAGCTGGAGCTTGCTGTCCTGAGGACCTACCAAATCCACCTTGTTGGCCACCAAAGCTTCTTTGCTGAGGTCTTCTGCCCCTGTTTTGGTATCCTTGGCCATACTGGGGTCTACCTTGATTGCTTCTGCAGAAGCCTTGGCCTCTGCCAAAGGCTGGTCTTGTAGGGTATCCTGGCCTACCGCCTGATTGCAATTGCTGTGGTTGTTGGTACCTTGGATAAATGCTTGGGTTATAAGGATGTCCGCCATAAGGTTGTCTTGGTGGGAATCTTCTGTAGTTCTGCGGTCTGCTTGTTGGTCTTGTGCTTGTGGATATTCTTCCAGCTCTGGATGATCTTCCAGTTATTCTTGTTGATCTTAGTCTGTCTGCCTTTTCTAGGCTTTCTAGGGTTGCTAAACGGCTTGTCACCGTGGCTATGTCTGCTCTATCTTGCAACTCTCTGCTTGTATAAGTCAACTGGATAGTCCTGTGCCATGAAGGAGGCATCTTGGTAAAGCGAATTCTCCTCTTCTCGGCTTCAGTAAGGTAACCTAGGATCCATAGATCTGTCCAGTTAGAAGTGGCTACTGTTTCCTTCTGGACCTTGAGTACACTTGGAACTAACCAAGGCATTATTCGACTGATGGTCTCTAGTCGCAAGGACCATTCCTTGGCGCTCAAATCATAGGGCTTGACACGCTCCTGCAGATAACTCTTTTGCCTGTCTTAGGCATCTGGTTTGAAGTCTACTCTGGTAGTAAAAGCAGTGACACAGATCTTGAACTTCTCCCAATTCTTGGTAGTATGGTTGGGGTTCTTCTTGTCATACCTTCCCATAGTGTCCATCCACTCTGCATTGGCTGAGTGTAAAAGCATCCGGTCCATTGCTTGGAACAATACTGTGGCATCATTTACTTTTGCTCCTGAGGCTGTAGTCCATTCCACTTCCAGTTCCATCTGTAGTGTCTCAAGTGCTTCTATCCAATGCTCTCCATCCTCATCAGATGAATGGGCAAAGGTTTTGAGGGTAGCCTTGCAGTCTTTGATGTAGGTAGACTTCTCAATTACAGTACAGTACCAGTTGGGTCTCCATGATCATCTTGAGTTTCCTTGGTAACAGTCTTGGTCGGTTCCCTTTCAAATTGGAACTTGACTGTGGGTACTTCAAAAGCTTTCTTGGCCTTGTATTGGCCTTGTCTCAGACATAAGGTGCTAGCCTATCCAGGGCATTCCATTCTCCAGTGCTCATTTTGTAGCCTTTACTTCTTCTTACTTGCAGTATATGCTTTCTTGACTTGAGCCCTAATCAAAGTCTTCTCTGCTTTGGTAGGTTTCTTTGGCTTTTCTTTCTTTGGAATCTTCTTGTTATTCAACCAGTAGTCATTATCTGCTATACCGCCTTCAGTTTGAGCAATGGCTTGGAGTAGCTTTGCTTCCAATAATCCATGCTGTTTACTGTGCTTTTCTTCTTCCTCTTGTATCCTAGACTTGTAGTAAGCTAAGGTATTGTAGTGCCTCTTATCCTCTACCTCCAGTTCCTGTTGTACTTGTTGTATCAATTGGTTTACTTCAGAGCTTGTAGTAGTAGTAGTTGACTCATCGGTCTCATCGATTGGTTCCAGTACCATCTCAGGCAATGGCGTCTTGCTTTCGGTATTGCTTCTGGTGATGAGATTGATTTGAATGTCCTGTTCTCGGTACTGTTGAATAATCAATACTACTCTCGCACTTTGTCTGCAGAGCATCCGGGTGTTTTCTGGCTGCAAAGGTATTGTCAATAATGGTTTTGGTTTGACTGGACTATTCAATTCATCACGGCATTGTGGAGTACTTGATACTTCTTATGGTACACCAATTGATTCCTCGGTCTTGTCTCGACTTGATCTCGTTCTTCTTTCACCTCTCAATGTCGTTGGTATTGATTCCGGCACCAGCGATTGACTCTGAAACTTGATGATCCACTGACTTGATAATCAATCCACTCTTTGGTCTTGTGGCCTTGATACGATTCTCGTACTGCTGATGACTCTTCTTCTTCGCGTCAATGATGCAATACTTCTTCCTTCTACCGGCTAATACGATTCCTTTCTTCTAATACAATCCTTCCTTCGAACAACGTCGCGTCGTCCTTCCCTTTGTCTTGCTCTTGATATTTGATCCTCGATCCTAATAGCTCTTTTGTTGTTGCCGTATTGCTCTAGTCGTCGTCTTGTATTGTGAGATGATGCAAAGCAAAAGGGCTTCTCGTTTGTGTAGCCTCTAGTACAAAAGCTAGGATGTACCGCTTTTGCGACCACTTCTTTCTCACGAATCCTGTCTTCTACTCGATACGCGATGCGCCTTGATGTATCTCGTATGCTGCTCCTAATAGCTATTAGCTCCTGGTTTGTTCAACTCTGTTAATGCTTGTTATCTTACTTGTAGTGTAGACTAGTCTAGCTAGCTGCTCGCTATTGCTATATATGCCTTTGAATTCAAATTGACACAAAACAGCTACATGCAGGGAATAGTGGTGCTAATACATGTTAAAGGCTACCTACAGTTGCACACAGGACCCGGTATTTGGGTCAAATCAAACATTGTTGATAACAAATATTAAATTAGAGAAAGAGTGAGATTAATCTACTTCTGAATTGTAAAATCACTTCAAAGTCCAAGATAAGCTCGGCGTCTCTCGGCCTGTTGGTTAGGCACGTCCAGGTGGCCCGTGTGTCTGTCTGTCATCCGTAATACAGCCGATACCTCTCTGTACAGAGATGAACGATGCTTCTACATGAAGAATTGGCGTGCCAGTTATGGACTTGTTATCCACTTGGGAATGACTGTCTTATAACGATAGCTCTTGTTGTACGATCCAGATTAAAACGTGTTCTAATTGTATGTAACGGTCTAAAAGACATAGCCGTTACATTATGCAGACCAGCGTCCTGTGCTGATGGTTTGTTACTCTCCTGAGCAATCTTCTTTACTACTAGTGAACAATAGGACTAATGTCTACTAGTCATGCGACACTGAGGAGCTTCGGTTCAAAGGGTGATTCGCGAATGTGAGTCACCAATCCCGGGTTTAGGTGATTAGCCCTAACCTTATCGGGTAAATGGTGCATTGCACTTTAAAAGAAGGTAAAAAGGTGCATAAATATCCTCAATTCTTCCCAGGAAATCAAGTGGCTATGATGTCTCCCTAAACACATGAGTGCAAGGCTGCTGAAGGGCAAACAGATGTGGCATATTGAACTCGCCGACGGAACAAGGACAACCAGGATATGTACAACTCTTCAAAAATTGTAATGCTGGGCCCTAGCTATGCTCACTGATGTACCACCTTTCCATGGACTCCACGGTCAATGCAACACCACAGCTGTTTTTATGCACGAACAGTGGAGCCATCTTGGCCAACATGATCAGATTGGGTTTTCCACATACCAAAATCCGAGGGCAAAGTCTCTCATACACATTGTACATCAAGGAGGTCTCATCCATGAGATAACATACAACTGCTGCTTTTTTTGTACTAGTATTCACCCACACTTCCATCTTCTAGTCAACCTTGGCTTGCGCAATCCCAGGCGTCGGACCTACCAGCCGCTTCACCACTGTCTTCTTGGTTTGATCATGGGTCCTTTTTGTTTCCACCCAACTTTGTCATTCTGTTGGTTAATTTTTCTCCTACTATCTTTTTTGTGACCTCCATCCATCTGGCTCCTCCCCCCTTCTGTGCTGATCTTTCTTACCAAATGCAGCGTGGGGGCTCCAACTCTTATCTTTTCACACCTGCTACATTGACGCCCTTTGCTGAATCCATCTCCAGCATGGACTCTCGTGCAAGTCCTATGTTTACATGGAGCACATCAACACATGTTGACCTGCTCCGACAAGGGGTCTGAAATGAAATCTTTTGCACCTCTCTCCATGACTCTTGCTTTCTCTCCTTTTAGAAGATTTGATGTGGGGCAAATTAGTCCTGACCCAGAGAATGCCCAATGATGAAGAATGATACTCTTCATGACTACCCACCTATGATGTCTTTAAGGACTGAGTTTGCTTGGAATGGATGTGGGG
>Ga0163148_10006209_pt1 | contig 11648 bp, 6 predicted proteins | sample OliLakLV19MP7P2_FD_148606 | JGI IMG/M metagenome (GOLD analysis project Ga0163148, IMG submission 148606) | Freshwater microbial mat bacterial communities from Lake Vanda, McMurdo Dry Valleys, Antarctica- Oligotrophic Lake LV.19.MP7.P2 | ecosystem: Environmental > Aquatic > Freshwater > Lake >... | reverse complement strand
ATTGGTAAAACATATACTGTTGGGAAACAACATTGCTGGCAATGAACTTGGTCGGGCGGTTAGCAATTTCATCCGTTCTGGCGCATCCAAGCTCACAACATGGTATGTTGCAGGAAATCGTATGAATGTAGAGGGTGTCAAGCCCCTGGCGGAGGCCTTGGAGAATGATCAACAAGTACTGCAGTTGTGGCTGAAACGCAATCCGATGCTGCCCGAAGGTGCTGTGCCAATCGCATCTATGCTTCGAGTCAATACAACTCTACGAGTGCTGGATCTTACAAACACGGGAATCTTTGACGAAGGTTGCGAATCGGTGATGAAGGGTCTCTTGGATAATCCATACAGCGCGCTCCAGTACCTATGCTTGGCCACAAATGGCATTACACCCCAAGGTGCTGCCTCTATTGCGAACTACCTTAGAGCAACGACTGACAGATCATTGGTGGGACTTAGCCTTGGTTGCAATCGATTAGGAGATGAGGGAGTTCGCATCCTGCTCGAAGGTCTTCGTCGCTACAAATCGTTCAAGCGGTTGGATTTGTCCAGCTGTGGAATTTCTGCAGCTGGGGCCAAAGTGCTTGCTGACTTTCTGGTTGTGCCAAACTGTGATCTTCGCTTCCTGGACTTGGGCTGCATGAAGAGCACCTGGGCAGCGGGTGAAATCCCCAATCGGATCGGAACGGAAGGTGGGATTGCAATCGCGGAGGCTCTTCGTGTGAACTCAAACTTGGAGGGGCTGAACCTTGACAGCAATTCGATCGATGAAAGTGCTTTTGCGGCAATCGAGCAAGCCTTATGTCAAAACCAATCAAGCAGCCTCCGCCGACTCGGCATGCACCAGCCTGGCATTGCTGCGGGTAAGATAACACAAGACAAGATTAGCTTGTGGGTGGCTAGGAATGCAAAGCCGTGGGATCAGTCGCGGGAGGGAGACAAAGCAAATGATGGCGAAGACTACATCTTTCCCAAGCACCTTGATGACATCCAATCCGTGTATCGCGTTGGTGAAACGTACGAAAAATAGTACATGAGCATTCAATGATTGGTTCTCCATAGTTTAGAACGGTGCAGTAGTCAAAAAAACGTTTTTATTGGCTCATATGTATAATCGATAGTTGTTTAGGTCGGATTGCTCTCTAGCTAGCTACTGGTAGCTATGAATAGTTACAGTAGTACCTAGCTAGCTAGCTAGCTACAGTACTACTAGCTAGTATTAGAAAGGAGAAGTTTACGTTTATTGTGGTTTCCCTGTTGCACGTCCAGAAGGAAGTGTGCGATGCTCGAGATCCCATGCGAGCCAATCCAAGAATCGAAATCAAGGGTTCTTATCGCGGCTCACCGTACTAGCTAGCTAGCTAGCTAGCTAGCTAGCTAGTAGCTAGTACTGGTAGCTATCGTATGCTGCCTGAAACAAAGACATACATAATTGTATCGGCTACATGATTGTATCACAATGTTGACTTCGACCTCCTCTATCGACAGACGGCACAAATAATAAGCGTATCGATACTGTACCCAACAAGAAGACAAGAATGACAAAGACAGCCTCACCGTCGTCTTCTTGGTCCATGTGGATTGCCGTGGCCGCAGCACTTTGTGCTCTTTCCCTTCGGTATCTTTCCCGCGAAAACCTTGTTCGCGACGCCCAATTTTATCAGCCCCTGCCCAATCTGTCCCTCCCGCCTACCATGCGATCGGGAAGTGTGACCGTGAGGCATTCCAAAGCTACTCTGCTGCAAGTCGCGGATGCTCAAGGTCCTTCTCCTGACGAACCTGTGGACATGGCGTATCATACATCGTATGCTCCCGACAACCCGGAATGTTCTCCCAAGAAACACGTCCTTCTCATTCATGGCACAGGATTCAACAAGGACACATTCTTTTGGACGAAAGATACATTGCAAAAGACTGGACATGAAGGTGTAGCATCCGTGCTCTCGCCGCAACTCCTAGTACAATCCATTGTGGATAGGCTGCATGCTTCCGAGCCTGGAATTTGCGTGACGGCCATCGATTTGCGAGGTCACGGCAATAGCAGTGTGACAGCGGGACCGTGGTCCGTCCGCCTTCTTGCGGCCGATGTAGCCGAGGCGTTGCAATTAATTCATGGACAGGAGGTGAAGGTGCATGCCTATGGCCACAGTGTTGGTTTTGGCATTGTTCTCGATATTGCCTTTCACTATCCACAGCTGCTCTGGTCCGCGAGTGGAGGAGGATTCTTACCAGACATGAGTGCCAACAATGGTTGGCTTGCCTGGATTTTTAGCCGCGCGCCAGTGGTCAATGCCCTGGGGATGGAACTGAACGGAGCCGTAGGAGGAGGCTCGATATCACTGAGCACACCCGCTGCTTTTATTACGGAATTGTTCCGCTTTGTCCAGCTACGTGGTCATTTATACACGGCACAGTCGTGGCTGCATTATAATCAGATCGACCAGGTGAGTACGATGAAGGTTCCGGTGCTGTGGCTGCACCCAATCCGGGACGATTTGTGCGATTTTACAATGGAGAAGGTTCAGCGCCAATTCAATCAACTTCCGACTGCGAATGGGAATAAACTGATTGTCTACAATGTTAGTGGAGACGAGGATCATTGCTATAATTATCTTGACCCCGACAAATACTTTGGTGACGTGATCGATTTTGTAAAAAGCAAACTGTGAATTTAATACATACTAGGAGTCGCGACTTTTTTTATTTTTGTGGCTGCTTTGGTATCAGTATGCAGTAGCCATGATAAAGTAAGCAATGAAGCAGACTTGGGCATGCAGATGCCACTTCCTGTACCAAATCGCCATCCAAAGCATTGCTGGATTTGTGTTTTCCTCTTGTGCTCTGATATAACTTGTTCAAATATCGTCGATCAGTATCATCTCTCATAGCGACTCGAATAGAGCTTTCATGGGGATACGTACCAGCATAATTGATGTTGAGTAAAAAGACGTCTTCATCCTTTTTGGTCTCCTCATCCTTTCCGAATCTTGCATTGTAGTACCGCGTGGTCTCGTCCATCCGAAGCAAGGAAGCCAAGGGGTTTATGATCAAGGAATGGTTTGACAAGACTGCCAGCGTTTGCTCTGGGAAAATTGGGCAGGGACCAGAGTATCCTGCGGGATATTGAAAAGAGCTCACATCCACAGTGGTATCTCTTTCATCATCATCGCCATCATCATCATCGCCTACGACCTCGGTCCATTCACCCTCATCCTCGCCGTCATCATCATCCTCGCCTTCGACCTCGGCCCATTCACCCTCATCGGCTGATCCTGCCTCGTCACTGTTAGCATCCTCGTCATCATTTTCGTCGCGACTGCGAGGGCGTTTAAATTTCTTGGCGGGCCGCTTCATATCTTCGTCTTCTTCCTCCTCCTCCATGATATCGCCACCATTGTCATCTGCGTTTTGAAAGCTGGGGGGGGTGCAACAGGACGGGTGGTAAAATGGCTTGAGCACCGCCCTGCTGCTGTTCAAACTCTGCCACAATTCCAGGAAGTTCCTTGAGCAATTGCTTCAAATGGTCGACGGCATTCAAAGAAAGGCCCACGCTGTTGTTGTTGCTGTTTTGTTTGTGACTTTCAGAGGCACAATTAGGATTATAATGAACCACTTCTTGTCGCCATTCATCTCGCTGCAACAAGTAATGCTGCAAGGCTTGACAGGTAATGTTGGCAAAATTGGTGGCCATCAACGAGACATTGATGGAAACGCCTGGTTCCAAGACTTCAATCGTATGCCACATTCCAGCTGGAAAATAAAAGGCGTCACCAGGATGGAGTGTTATTGTTTCCACAGGCCCAATCGCATTGTATCCTCCTCCTGCCTTCTCTTCGTTGGTGGATGGTTCTTGTGTTTTGGGTTGATCAAAACAAAAATCTGTGACACCACTCACATGTGCTGCCTTGAGTTGTGATTCCACCACCTCGGGTGCTTTATAATGAGGCGTACAAGCCCGCAAAGGATGTGCAACGCTTCCTCGTTGCAACGTCCATCGCTTGACACCACTGAGCTGGAGGGTGAAATTCTCCTGAAAATCAAAATGCCAATCGGTAATGCCTCCTGCTTTGCTCGTCAAAAACATTTCCACTTCACCACGTGCCAATTTGGTCGTGGATTCACCGGATGGATCGTACTGACCACATCCCAATCCCGTATCGCGCAACAATTGCGAGACCAATAATTGTTCCACTTGTGGAGGAGCACGACAATACAAAGCATGCCCACCCGAGGATTGATGCAAGGCCATGGCCGTTTCGGCATCGGGAATTTCAATGCTTTGAATCAGTGGTTGCTTTGTAGTAGTATGGTTGGATGATGCTGTAGTAGTGGGTGTAGTACTTGCATGGCTTTTTGGGGCATTCTTATTGCCATTCTTTGGTTGTTGTGGTTGTTGTTGTTGTGCCGCTAGCCACACAAAAATGGAATCCGAACTCGTTTCTTTCAACAATTCCTTGGTATCCAAATGGTACATGCCCTCGTCGATAATGGGTTGATAACGATTGGAGACAGTCTTTTGTTGTCGTCGTGACTTCTTCTTTTTGCCATTCTGACTACTAGTATTCTGTGGTGGCTGTGGCTGTGCTTGGATGTGAACGGCTCGTTGCCGAAAATCTTGAGTCATGAATTCTTGCACCGTCAGTGGATATAAAAGTTCTTTCAAGAAATTGGGACTGGCAAGTTCCAAGGGATCTTGAGGAGGCGTCGACTCCAAAGGCGTGACGATGCGAACTGGGGAAGCACACGATTTGTTCATATTGATGTATTTTGCTTGTATTGGAAAGTGATGTATTGTGTGTCCGATTTGTGTCCCAAACACCAGCACCAAATGCTACTCGCAATCAAAGGCTAGCTTGCCTATTGAAGTGTAAGAGAGAATGAAGTCTGGTCTACTTATATGAAGGAGTTGAAAGCCAGCGCTTGGCAGAAAATGAATGCATCAATGCGATCCTAAACGCAAAATCAAGATCGATGGCGATGGTGCTGATGAATGAATCAATGAAGAATCAATCAATGAATGAATGAATAGTTTCTTAAAAATGAGGAAGTAGTTATTCGGTAGAAGGACAGACCATATGGAAACTGGTTCTATTAGATATCAGATAATAAGCTATTAGATATCAGATACTGGAGTTAGTGGAGTAGTCTACTTAATTCAGTCTCCCTAGTCTACTAGTAGGGAGTGCTGTCATTTATCATTTACAACTGAAAGTGTTACCATAGTGCATAGCACTCTAGCTAGCCAACCGCTAGCCAACCGCTATCCAACTGGCTACCACTAGATTAGTCTGCATGCAACATCTCGTCTCTCCTGCCCCGAAAAATTGCTAAAAGTGTGCGTGTGCTCTATGCTACTAGACAAGTACTACAAATCCAACCATCGTTATAAAAAATAAAGGCCTACTGATGATACTTACAAGATATCCTCACAGGTTTTCAGCCCCTCGTCCTATCAGTGGGCACTTGCACTCACAACGAAAATATAAACAAATTGGAAAGGGAAACGTGTTTTGTTGTTATTTTATTTTCAGAGTACCACTGCAACAAAGCTGCCATTGACAATACCACCAATCTTTGTTATGGAAACTTGGACAGTAATGTTTGGATAGCAGCTTTTCCTTCCTGCTTTTCAGTGTGACCTTTTGAACTGTTTTGCAGTTGTGCAGAAACTGTGCGGTGTCCCAGTTTGAATTCGGATGCACACACTGATGCGTTCTAAAACGACCAAGTGTCCCTCATTTGCACACTAAGCTGCAAAGCAGCAACATCCTCTGATGATGTCATTTAGATTTGTGTTCATATACACAAATTTCACTGTTGGCTTCTGCAACTGATCGATGCGTGCGTTGATGGATTGATTGATATACGGTCTATCTTTACTTCAATTCTTTCGTTCCCAAGGCCAGCCCTTTCCTACTTTGGGTGACCCGTCATCATTCTTATCATTGTCGTCTTTGGCCACACTGCCTTCGTCTTGCTGTTGTTGCTGCTCCTGCCGGTGTCCTCTTTTAACTGTAGCCGACGTACTCACTGTGGTTTGCAAATCTTTCAATCGGCGTTGACCCTCTTTGACGGCACGTTTTTGATTCCACCCATCGGTTTCGTGGCGCATGGCATTGAACTCGCGTTTGATTTGGGCTTGCAATTCCTTGCGATCGGGAAAGTCGTGTACAAGCCGCATAAATTTTCGGTACAAGGCCAATACGGTTTGGCGATGCATAAAATCTCGCAACGAAGGAACCTCGTCCATGCGCTGGAATCGTTTTCGGCGTGTTGTACTGCGTTGTGGTTCGTTTTTGGTGGTTGCTTCTTCTCCACCACCACTGGAAGTAGGAGGTGCTGATGTCGTCGTTGTCGTGGTGGAATACCATGCACGAGATCTTACTCGATAGCCTTGGATGGCTGTTGTTGGAAGGGCAGGATTCAGCATAGCCGGCAGGGCCGATGTGTTTCTCTTTACAGATAAGGAACTGCTTCGTGCACGGAGATCGCCCATATAAAAGAGGCGACCGTCGCACGCAACAGAGCTCATGGAACAGTGCAAGCGCCCTGCAGCATTCCGAGATATTAGATGTTGTCTCGCAGTGGAAGAAGCGGCTGTGGAGAGGAGAGCCTTGAACATTATTTGAGTTGGTTTCCACGAAAAACAATGCTAGAGGTGGATGAATTATCGTGAACTAAAAGAGCCCTCAACAAGAAAAGGGAGTTGGTACTTCATGGAGGTGAAGGCGATCGCAGTGGAGGGATGAGAGTGAGTGATGACTGATGAGTCATTCATTCATTCATAGTTTCTCTCCCGTTGCAAGCCAACCACAATTTTCTGAATCTCTGTTTGTACGTACGACCAAAGATCCTCCTTTTACTGCGAGTTAGTACCAGTACGGGAGTTGGAGTGGGTGAGCGTCCTTCTCCACACTTTAGGCGCACACGAGCGCATTGGAGTCAACCTCTGTCACCACCTGGCCCTTTCTCAAGCGAGAAGTAGACTACTACTAGCTAGCTAGTACTGTAGTCTAGAGTCCTGCACCGGTTAGACTCTTACTACCAGTACTGTACTAGTATGGTGGTAGCTAGTAGCTGAGTGTACTAATTGGTTGGCGATCTCTGTGTTTATTTTATACAATACAGAAATAATATATCCTCTAATTACTCCTCTCCTCCTTCTGCTCCTTCTGCCATCGCCTTTTGAATAATTGTATCGCCATCGGTCTCGCCCGCGGCAAAGGACGCACCTTCCTTGTGCAAGCTACGAATGCAAAAGTTTGCAAGGGTGGGCACTTCTTCTCGATTCACTTTTCCAAACTCCTTGTCGAGTGCCGTTGTGTCCATTACTTTGTTGCGCCGTTCATTGCGTCTGTCTTCGTCCAATGCTTTGAGCTCATTGCGTTGGTATTTCTCAAAATCATTGCAAAGCATGGTTCCGTCTTCCAACTCAAGAATTCTTTCGGGCAAAATGAACAACAGCTTGGGAAAGACAAACGTGTCGGGTTGATCTTGGAAATGGTCCGCCGTCAACTTGGCCATACTCTCGAATTCTCCATTGGCTTGACGGTTTTCTCCAAACAGATTTACGTCACGACTTTTGTCGTTGGCTTGAGCGGTGGCAATGGCGCTGCGAAGATCCCCCAGTGTGCGTTGTTGTGCAGTACTCGATTGCGCCAGGTTGGCAGCATATCCCCACCAAAGGATGGCACCTTCATCGGCATCGGGCAATTCATTTTGAGCAGCGATGTGATAGTGCTCGGCAATCATAGCATAGGGGTCAAAATCGAGAGCATCGCCGGGCAACAAGCCATGTTGTTTCACAACGGCCAAAAACTCCTGCTTGTCTAGGCGTCGGTGAAGGATACAGAGATGATTTGCCAGAATGGAATGTGCCATTGCCAAAGGTTTACGGACCCAAGCCACTTCCAGTTGAGCCTTTTTATAGGGGTCGGATGGGAAACCATCTATAGTTTGAGCCATGGCTGAGATTTTTTGACACAACGGGATGGACATATCTATGGTATAAGGACCATCATTAATAGCATCGCCTCGGAGAAAGGTCAAGAGGGCCAGCTCTGCCATGACAACTCCGATGCGAAGGCTGGGTCGAAAGACGTTCCCGTATTGCTCATACGATCCGTTTTGAGTTATATGGTATTCCTCATCCACCAAGGTAATGAATTCTCGAGCCCATTTCAACATTTGGTAGGCACGAGCATGTTGCTGTCCCATGCTGCGAACCACAGTCGCGTACACGACTGTTCCACGATAGATAAAGCTACAGTAGCAAGAGAGACCCCCTTGGCGCCAGTCTCGTCCTGCCTGTACTTGGGCTTGGACGTATTGAAAAATCTCTTGGGGCGAACAATCTTTTGATTTGTGGTTGACATCGATGGGTGCTCTGGCTCTTTGAAAATTGGCCCAAAAGGTAATATAGGCTTCAAGAGTGGCAGGAGAACACTTCATGCCAGATCCAAAATCAAATTGGTGTTGTTCCAGAAGAGGGATCCATTTTTGAATGACCCACATCTGTGCCAGTATTTGAAAGCCTATCTCTTGTCGAAGACAGGTGGGCTGCGGGCAAATCCGACCTGGTGCCATTTCAACAAAGGTGCCATTGCCAGCCAAATGGGAAAACCCACTAAGCAAGTGATCCAAGCCATTTCCCGTGGGGAGCCCTCCCAACAACTGCTGTGCTTGCTGGGCCTGCCGTTCGGTCAAAGGATTATTGGATTGGAGTTGGTGTCGGAGGACTTGTCCCAACTCCATGGCTTGTCGATCCGTCCCCATGGCCAGGTCCACAACGGAAGCCTGGATTCCTGCAATCCACTGTATAATCCCACAGAAGGAGTACTGACAAGAGGTTGGATACGGCAAGGATTGTTGGTGAACAAGGTTGACGTAAGCGCCCACGAGGTCCAACCGAGGAACGCCTGGCAGTTGATTTTGAATTTGGAAAAATGCTTTCAAGTGGGTCGAATCCATAATATCAGTTTCCTCTCCCTCTAGCGTTAGCTCGATGACTGGCATATCGTCGGAATTCGCATTCTCAATCAACTGCAGGCGCTCCTTGACTTTTGAAAGATGGCTTTGAAACCCCTTTTGTTTGGGGTCAAGTTTCACAGCCTCTCGGTAATACGTGTGTGCCATGACAAAATCTTTGGTCAGTTCACAGGCCAATCCAAACCGCCACCAGCCCTTGGCCCATGCCGGATCCACTTCTGTGGCTTGTTTTGCGGCCTGCCTTGCCTCGTCGTAGTGTCCCAGTTTGTGGAGGACCGCTGCCAGATTGGACAGTGTATTGGCTTTTGGCTCCAATTCCACCGATGCCGTGTAGAGTTTGTAGGCCTGTTGATAATCCTTCATCTGGAAAGCATCGTTGCCCTGTAACCTTAGGGTTTCTGCTTGGTCTTTGGTCTCGGTGGTAGACATAGTAGATGCAGATGTTGTTGTCTTGGGATGTGTGGGTTGGCCTTGGGGATTGCCTGTTTTGTTGCTTTTGGTCGCGGCGTTCATGGTAGTTAGTATTCGTTTAACAAGACAGTGAATCTTACGGCTACTGGTCTTGACTGTTCGATTGGTTGTAAGCCGATCTAAATTCTGATACGCTACAAGTATTGTCATGGTACGAGGTACAGACAGTTGTAGTGAAGAATACTGTATTCGAAGATTATGCTGTGTCATTGATTGGATGATTGTAATTCAAACGAAAGATCCAATTTGAATGAGCTAACTAGCTAAAGTACAGCACCAGCACGAACACTGTACATGGTGCTTGCCCCCAACTGGTCAAGTGGGGTCTATCCAAATAAGGAGCTAAAGCAGTTCGATTTCAGGAGGGGTGCAGCAGAAGCCAGAGGCGTGAAGCTGCGCTTCGCTCTCGCTCCGGAGGGGCGCAGCAAAGAGTGTCTTGATGGAGAAGCAGATGTGTGGCACGGCCAGTCGGCTCACTCCTCGCTTCGCTCGTCGCTCCCCTCCTGTGCATTGCATCCCAAGCTTGGAGCCCGGTGTGACATGTTGTGTCAATTGAATCAAATTTTGTATCCATGCCTGCAAGAAGTCGAAGCATCAGCTGGAAACGTCCATGCTGCTACCATTTTGTGTAAATTTGTACTGGCATGTTTCAACATGGTTTCTGATGTGACATTTTTGGCTCTCTGCTGACTTTCTTAAATTACCTAGCATGTGCTGTTTTCACACAGCAAGGGCCTGCAAATTTTTTGCACAACTAGCCCCTTTAGAAATCCCCAACTTTAAGTCGTTCGAAAATCGAATGGATTTTGTTGACCAAAAGCGGTGTGGTTGTGTGCATGTGCGTGTGTGTGTGTGTGCATTGATGTCACACAAGGGGAGGTGCCCCTGAGACAGTGTTGATTTGAACAAAATGTCAGTGAAACAGTGCTCACATGAGAAAATGTGCCAGTGAGACAGTGTTTGCATGTGGGAAGGTGCCAGTGAGACAGTCCTCAAAAATGTTCCGGGCAAACCTCACAAGTGTCACCCATTGTCAACTGCTCTGCTGTTCTGCTGCACTGCATCCTAGCTGCTAGCTGCTCCTGCGAGTGGCATCCTGCATTCCGTGCTAGCACTTTGGATGTCACGAATTGCAGCTATGTCCCCAATCTGATCTTGCATCCTGCATTCTGTGGGAACTTGCAGCAAGCTGCATGCTCACATGCTCACAGCTTCCTAGGTGGAAGGAACTGAAGCCTTGCCCCCATTGCTGTGGCGCACAGACCAGGTGGTGATTTGGGCATCAAATGAGGCTTGTGCACTGCGCTGCAAGTTGCAGGCCTGTTGAGTGTTTGTAAATGAAAATTGCAAGCTTAGAAATTAACTAAACTAAAAGTAACATTTGAGAGACGTTCGGCTCAAGATCTCTTGGCGCAATCCTCTCTCTGCTGAGATGAACGATGCTTCTGCATGAAGAATCGGCGCACCAGTTGCAGACTTGTTGTCCACTTGGGATGTGACCAGTCTGCAACGATAGCTTGTGTTGTACCATCCAGAACAAAACATCTTCTAGGCGTTTTGTGGCGGTCAAAAAGTGCAGCCCTTGTCTCATGTGGGCGCTTAGTCTTGATGACTATTCGTTGCTCTCTTGAGCAAGCTTCTTTGTCATCAGTGCACTTCAGGACTAAAGTCTGTCAATCCCGTGGCACTAAAAAGTGAGCAAGTCATGAACATGAGTCACGAATCCCAGGTTTAGGTGATTAGCCCTAGCCTTGTCGGGTAAATGGTGCATTGCACTTGCTAGGCCCCGCGCCAGACGCTCCTGGACTCCAACGGAAAGTCGGCAGAGCCAGGGGACGGGAGGGCAAGTCAATCAAAAGAGAAATTGGCATTTTGCTTTGCAAGGCAACAGAAAGCAAGCGAAAGGAAGATAGAAATGAACCTGCATTTTGCCTTTTAACCTCCACAGAAACGAAACAAACTTGGTTTGAAAGTTTTCCACTAAGAAACATGTTGTTTCATAGCACACTGTCAGGTCATTTGGGTAGACTGGTCATGGTCTAACAATTTCAGTTCTGTTTCCACGGGAAGGATTGTTGGTCAAACAGGTCAAATGAGATCTTTTAGCTTCTGTGAGAAGGGCTAAAAAGATCTCATTCAGATGGTTTTCTGTGGATGTGGTTCCAGGATGGCCTTAACCCTATGTTCCCTTGCGC
>Ga0163148_10006206_pt1 | contig 11650 bp, 11 predicted proteins | sample OliLakLV19MP7P2_FD_148606 | JGI IMG/M metagenome (GOLD analysis project Ga0163148, IMG submission 148606) | Freshwater microbial mat bacterial communities from Lake Vanda, McMurdo Dry Valleys, Antarctica- Oligotrophic Lake LV.19.MP7.P2 | ecosystem: Environmental > Aquatic > Freshwater > Lake >... | reverse complement strand
CTCCCCCACCACTGGCTCATACGCTGCCCTCGGAGCCACCACCCCCTTCACAACCAGGATGTCCTTTCGCTCCGGATGAATCCCCAAACCGATCAACTGCTCCAAGCTCATCGGAGCCATTCGCCGACTCGTATACACCACCGTATGTCCGCCCACATCGGTTTCCACTACCGCCGTAATGCCCTGATCGCAGTGCGTCCAACCGCCATGCCGCACTTGCGTTTCGGTAAACCAACCATCGGAGAGTGTACGAACCCTGGCACGTCCCACGAGCGGCAAATCGACCGTAGCCCGAACTCCAACTGCCGCACAAATCCGAACGGCCTCAGGATCATGCAACACAACCAATCCATTCGAAGCACCCTGCCGCAGCATCTCTTCGAACACGACAGTCGACGATGCGGAACTGCCACCTCCGATATTGTCGCCAACGTCCATCAAAGCCACCGGACGTTTCGCATCCGGCGACAGCGCATATCGAACCGCATCCGAAACCGACGGCAACGACGGTACGAATTCCGACCGCCGTCCCCAGCATCGGGCTGCCAGAAAACGCGCCCCTCGCCTCGCAAGTTCCAGATTGTAATTGGCCACCACCAGGAAAGAAGTCCCCATTTCTTTGGTGTCCGCGTAGTAGAAGCCAAGGCAGATACTCGCGGATAAGATGCCGGGCCAACGCAAAACCTCCGCCAGATCCTCCGCATACAGCCGTCTTGCAGGATCCACAGCCGTATGCTGGGCCGCGATGGGAATCGCCAGTGGTGGTGCCTCCAAATACATCACCGGCTCCACTTCGCCCCGCAGCACCCGCGCCAGCAACGCAGCAGCTTCCAGCCCGCGCGCACGCTGATCGAGATGCGGATTCGTCCGATACGCAATCATCGCCGTCGCGTGCGAAACCATCGATTCCGAAACATTCGCATGTAGATCGAGCGTCACGATCAGCGGTATCCGCGGACCCACGACCTCACGCAACCGCCGCAGAATCTCGCCATCTGCGTCGCGATAACGCTCGCTCACCGCAGCCCCGTGCAGTGCCACCAGCAGCCCATCGACGGAACCCATACGAAGAACGGAATCGACCAGCGCTTCCGCGACCCGCTCAAAGCAGTCTGCAGAAATCGTCCCGCTCGGAACCGCATAGGTTGCAAATCCCGGCACGCATTCGAGGCCCTCCGCATCGCAGCCCACTAGCATCCCCCCCAACTCGTGATGCGCTTCCAACCAGCGGGATCTCATCTCGCTGCCCGCCGTCATCGAGGTCGCTGCGAAGTCCTCCCAAACCGTCGAAACGTTGAGAAAAGTATTCGATTCATGCAGAAAACCAATCACACCCGCGCGTGCCATCTCCGTATCTTCTCATCATTCCAATCATTCAAAGACCACTCATTCAAACACCACAAAAACGCAGAAAAGCGCCTCGCATAAACATCATGGCCAAGGAAAGCGCTTGTCTCCATAGCAGCCATCTGCTCTCTTTGCATTCCCACTTCGCGATTCTGTATCATAGGCGCCTAACACTATGGAATCGGCTCTATCGGCGAACCCATCCGAGCAAACAAACCCGCGAGTGTTGGCGCTACGAAATCTGTGGCCGTCGGAATGCCTTTCGGTTGGGCTCTTCGTATTCCTCGCCTTTCTCGCCGCCTTGCGCCACAACACCGCCTCGCACGTGTCGATACTTCTCGCGATCGCCGCCCTGCTGTTCAGCAGCGCCATTTTGGAAGCCCACTACTCAACGCCCTTGACGCGCATTCTGCGGGAATGGCTCTCGCTCTGCGTCATTTTGCTCGCCTATTGGAGTATCGAGTGGTTCGCTACGCCTACAAAAATCGAGTCTCTGCAGAATCTCTGGCTCGGCTGGGATCGAGCCCTGCTCGAGCACTACGGACTCCGAGGCGCCATTGAATCCCTCGGTGCGGTCATTCCTTTCACTGTAGAAATCGCGCATCTAATGCTCTACATAGTGCCGCCCATCGCCTTGATCGCGTTACAACTCGCAGGTAACCGCAGCGACCGGCGGCAGTTTCTCTACACCCTGTTTCTGGGAACCTTCTCGGTCTATGCGCTACTCCCGCTGATTGCGGTGGAATCTCCCCGTCGCGTCTTTCCTCACCAGGACGAACCCCGTATTGTCACCGCGCCGCGCCAGATCAACACCTATTTGCTTAACCACATGGATATCTCCACCGGCGTCTTTCCGAGTGGTCACGTCGCCGTCGCTTACTCTACCGCGTTCGGCTTGCTCGGGTTTGCAACCCGTCGCAGCCGGTCGCTTGGTTTGCCCATCGCAGCATTCGTCATGGGGACACTCGTCTATCTGGCCACGATTTATGGCCGCTATCATTACGCTGTTGACGGCTTGGCGAGCATCGCCATTGCAGCGGCGGCTTGGCTTTTTACTCAAAATCGAAAATGGAGCGTTTCGGATGAAGTCTAACGGACTTGTGCTGTTTGCTCTCTCTCTCGTCACGATCCAAGCGCAAGTGCGGCAGGATTTACATGCCAAGCTGCTCACGCCCATCGCCAGTTACTCGAAGCCCGGACAGTATTTCGAGATCCGCACCGGTCCCCCGGTGGAATTCGGTATGGATTCCATACTGGCCGAAGGCACAATACTGCGCGGCAAGATTCGCAGTGCCAAAGGGGTTGGTATCGGCATCCGCCGGGAACGAGCGCAAGTGGAACTCGAGTTCCAGCGATGCGCGCCTCCCGGCCACCCGGCCGCGGCCTGCTCTGTGGAACTAATCGAAATCGAAAACGCTCGTGAGCAGGTCGCTCGAGGCAATCGCATTCACGGCATCCTCGCTGCCAGCAATCCCAATTCGCTCTTCCAGGGCATCTGGTTCCGTCCCGCAGGCGCGTTCTTCCACCGCAGCCCCACCGGGCTCACGGGACCCGTAGGCGCACTGCAAAGCCGCATTGCGCCGAATCCTCTGGGCGCGGCCATCGCGATCACTACGAAGCTGTTGCTCTTCAGCCTGCCCAATTCGGACGTTGAGCTTCCCACGGGAACGGAACTGATTGTGCGCGTCCAAGTCTCCGATGTTGCCGATCATGCGCTGCTGCCTGTCGCGTCGCCCCTGCCCCAGTCCGAAACGTTCGAGCCACACGAGCACGCCTATTTTCAGGGCATCCCCACTGAGATCAAGAACGCTTCCAGCAACGTGGTCTCAGACCGGATCAACTTTGTTTTTCGCGGAACCCGGCAGGCGGTCGCAACGGCCTTCGCTGCTGCCGGTTGGACCACAGCCGACGCTCTCACACGCAAAAGTTTTGCAAAATCCTACGCCGCCTTTACATCGCTGCGAGGCTATGAAACAGCGCCGGTTTCGCCGCTCTTCTATCAGCACCGCCAACCCGATCTCGTCTACCAAAAGAGCTTTAATTCCATGTCCAAGCGGCACCATATCCGCTTCTGGCGCATCGAAGATCCAACGGGAACGGAAGAGCCGCTTTGGGTGGCCGCGGCAACGCACGACATCGGCATCGCCTTCGATTGGAACCGGCTCTCGCTGACGCATCGAGTCGACGAATTTCTAGATAGGGAACGCAGCAAGGTGCTCAACGACCTCTCTGCCGCACAATGCCTGAGCCGTCTCACGTTGCTCGATCGCCCAGCGCTTTCCGGTGGCACCACCGATGGCAAGCTCGCAATCGCAACGATCGCATCTTGCGAGCCCGTCGCGGGGAATCTCGCTATGCTCGCAAGGCTGCAGAGACCTCGAAACCCAATGCCGATCCGAGTCATCAGGCGCCTGGTGCTCGAAACCCGACAGTATGTCACCCGAGGAAATGCGTACTATTGGGCCTATCGCGGCGTTCGAAAGGCCGTCGTCAGCTTGCGACCTCCTCACTTGCGGAATGGGCATCCAGCGAATGCCTTCGCACAGAGGCTGCCTTCATTGGGATCCGCTCTTTCCAGCCCGGTAGCGAATGGATTACGCTAGAGCCATGCCAAACGCCGCTGCGGCCGCTGCCGCGGAATGCGACGCCGATTCTGACATCACCGGCCTCTTGCATCGCTTCCAACAGGGAGACGCGCAGGCGAAAGAACTGCTGGTTTCCAGGGTGTATTCCGAACTGAAGATCATCGCGGCCCGCTAAATGCGACGCGAAAAAGAAGATCATACGCTGCAAACCACGGCGCTCGTCAACGAAGCCTACGTGAAGCTGGTCAACGTCAAAGACGCCCAGTGGAATGACCGTTCGCACTTCTTTGCCGTCGCCGCGCAGATGATGCGGCGCATTCTGGTGGACCACGCCCGCGAGAACATCGCTGAAAAACGCGGAGGCGGTCATGGCGTGCTGCAGCTCGATGAGGCACTCGTGTTCGCACCCGCCAGATCGCAGGATATGGTGAGGCTCGACGATGAGCTCACGCGGCTCGAAGAGTCCGATCCACGGGCTGCAAAAGTTGTGGAATTACGCTTCTTCGGGGGGCTTTCCATCGAAGAAACCGCCGAAGCGATGGACGTTTCGCCGCGCACAGTCAAGCGCGAATGGACCTTTGCCAAGGCTTGGCTGCGGAATGATCTGGGCGTTGTTACGCCCGGTGACGATACCGCTTAGCGGGCGGAGCCCGAGCGCTCCCTATTTATTGGTTCACGCCGCTGGCGAGAAATCCACCGTCCACGGCGATCACTTCACCATTGACGAAGCTTGCCGCATCGCTCGACAAAAACACCGCTGCGCCGGCAAGTTCTTCCGTCCTGCCGAAGCGCTTCAGCGGCGTCCGGGTGATGAATTCTTGTCCTCGCGAAGTTCCATTCAACAACGCCGCATTCAACGGCGTTGGGAATACGCCCGGCGCAATGGCGTTCACGAGTACGCCGCGGGATCCCCATTCCACAGCTAACGATTTCGTCAACGAAGCCACTGCGGCCTTGCTCGCTGCATACGCCGCGACTTCATACAGCGCGACGAACTACGAGAGCGAAGCGATGTTCACGATTCTCCCATAGCCTCGTTCCAGCATGTGCCTGCCGAAAATTTGACAGGAGCGCAGAATGCCCGTGAGGTTGGTATCGATGATGCCTCCCCACTCCTCTTCGCTGACATCCAACGTGGGCGTGCGCTTGGTGCGTCCGGCGCAGTTGACGAGTATGTCCACTTTGCCGAACCTGGCAAGCGACTTCGCCAACAAATGCTCGATCGATGCGCGATCGCTCACGTCGGAGGTCACTTGCATCGATTTGCGGCCCTTGGCCTCGATTTGCGCGGATGCGGCATCCACTTCGCTTTGACGGCGTGAACTGGCAACGACATCGGCACCGGCGTCGGCGAGGCCCATGGCGATGGCGAGTCCGATGCCGGAGGTGCCACCAATGACGACAGCGACTTTGCCGTCCAGATCGAGGGGTTTGTAGCTCATGTTGTTTCGTTGCTTCGCTTCGGGCGAAACATCCATCATGTCATGCCCCGGTCTATTCCTGGCGTTGCGACCTGCGGACATCGATCTTCTGCTCGAAAGGTGCGGAGCTTGTTAGGCTGATAGCATCTCTACTTCAAGTGAATATTGCGACGTTAGTCTGCCCGTGCCGGTGGATCAGGCCTTTACCTACCGGCTTCCGATGACGCTTCGTCATCGAGCGCAACGTGGATGCCGCATCACTGTGCCGTTCGGGGGCCGCAAGCTCACCGGAGTGATTGTCGATGTTCACAACACTGCGCCGTCGTCGCGCTATGCGATCAAAGAGGCGTTGAAGCTCGTCGATGAAGAGCCGGTGCTCGATGAAGAGTTGTTGAAGCTCGGCGCGTGGATTGCGAGCTACTATTGCGCGCCCGTCGGCGAAGTCTATCGCGGCATGATGCCACTCAGCGGCGAGACTCGCAAAGGCAAGGTGTATTCGTTGACGGATGGTGGGCGCGATGTGGCGCGGCAGTTGATTTTGGGCGATGCGGACACGGATCCGTCACTGCAACTGCTGCGGTTATTGGAAACGCGCCCTCTCACGGAAGCGTATCTCAAGACCAAGTTAGAGAACGCCAAACGCCTGTTACAGGGGCTCGAGAAAAAGGGCTTCGTTGAGGTGGAAGATGTCGAAGCCGATCGCGACCCGCTGCGGATTTCGGCCGAGCGGCTCAGGGTAGAACTGATCCTCTATCCCGCGGACGGTAAGTTTCCCAAGCCGGAGCGCGAACTGTTGTCGTTCCTGGAACTGCATCCGGGGTCTCATAATCTGCAGGAAATCGAAGCCATGGTGAAGTCGGCGAGCGTGTCGGCGCGGGCCTTGGCGCGCAAAGGTCATGTGTCTCTGAGGACTGAGCCGTTGTTGAAGGCGTCGGCCCACCCCGTGGTTCCGAAGGTGCTGAACGAGCATCAGAAAAAAGCCTACGATGCGATTGCTGCTTCGTTGGAAGCGGGCGTGTTTCAGGCGTTTTTGTTGCAGGGCGTGACAGGATCGGGCAAGACCGAAGTCTATCTGAAGTGCATCGACGCGGCGCTGGCATTGGGCCGCAATGCTTTGCTGCTGGTTCCGGAAATCGCCTTGACCCCGGCGGTGGCGGGGCAGTTCTTCTCGCGGTTCGGCGATCGAGTGGCGATTTTGCATTCGGCGTTCAATGATTCCGAACGCGCGGAACAGTGGCGTCGGATTCGTGCGGGCAAGGCGGGCGTGATCGTGGGCACGCGGTCGGGCATCTTTGCGCCGATCCAAAACCTCGGTCTTATCCTGGTCGACGAAGAGCACGACAACAGTTACAAACAGGGCGAAACGCCGCGCTACAACGGGCGCGATGTCGCGGTGATGCGGGCGCATCAGAGAGGCGCGGTGGTGGTATTGGGATCCGCAACGCCGTCGATTGAGACGCGCTACAACGCGGATAAGGGCAAGTACACGATGCTTGAGTTGCCTGAGCGAATTGAGAATCGTCCGATGCCCGCCGTCGAGCTGATCGACATGCGGCTTGAGTTCCTCGAAACGCGAAAGCAGGCCACGTATTCGCGGCGGATGCTCGAAGCGCTGCAGCAACGTGTCGAAAACAAAGAGCAGACGATGTTGGTGTTGAATCGCCGCGGATTCTCGAGCTTTGTGGCATGCAGATCGTGTGGCGAGCGTTTGCAGTGCGTCAATTGTTCCGTCACACTGACTTATCACAAGCGCGATCGCCGGATGCTTTGCCACTACTGCAATTACGCGGAAAAAGTTCCGTCGTCTTGCCCGAAATGCCAGAGTGAGCATGTGCATTTTCTGGGTGTGGGTTCAGAACGTGCCGAAGACGAACTGCATCGCGAGTTTCCCGAAGCCCGCATCGCGCGGTTGGATCGCGATGTGGCGGCCGCGAAAAAGAAGTTCGAATCCGTACTGTCGAGTTTTCGCGAAGGCAACTTCGACATCCTCGTGGGAACGCAGATGATCGCCAAAGGCCACGACATTGCGAACGTCACGCTGGCCGGCATCATCAACGCCGATATCGGTCTCGGCCTGCCAGACTTTCGCGCGGCCGAGCGTACGTTTCAGTTGCTCACGCAAACGGCGGGACGCGCCGGGCGCGGCGTGCTGCCGGGCATCGTTCTGATCCAGACCACGAACCCCGATCACTACGCGGTGCGTTACGCCGCAGCGCAGGATTACAATGGCTTTTATGCGAAAGAGCTGCAGTTCCGGCGTGCGATGAAGTATCCGCCGTTTGCGGCTTTGGCGAATGTGGTGGTGCGGCATCAGAAGCAGGAAGAGGCTTTGCGGATGAGCGCGGAACTGGGCTCTTTGCTGGATCCCGCGCCGGAAGGGATCAAGATTCTGGGTCCTGCAGAGGCACCTGTGCAGAGGTTGCACAATGAGTTCCGCTATCAGTTGCTCATCAAAGCCGCGAACCGGCGTGTGCTCAACGCACAACTCACACGGATCCGCATGCATGGCCTCGAACAAAAGTGGAATCCCACCAGCCTTGTAATTGACGTGGATCCTCTGACGCTACTATGAATCGGTGATCAGACGCCGCGAATTCCTGACATTAGCCGCTTCTGTGGCCTCCGCTTCAGACGCCGACATACGGCGGGAACTGTTTTGGAAAGCCCCCGGCAAAGGCACGGCCGTCATGGCCTTCGCCTACTACACCAAGCCCAAAGGCCTTGATTTAATTTCGATCGAGCAGCGTTGGTCGCGCTCGGACACGATGGACATCTGCTACATCCGAGCGTCGAAAGATCATGGCAGGACATGGTCTGAACCTGCTCCGCGTGTCACTGGCGAGAAGCGGTCCGATGGCATGTTGCGACGGCACCTGCGTGGCTATTGGGTGGATCCGCGACAAGGTTCCGCGATTGAGTTTTGGATGGAAGGTGTGTTGCCTGGCGATGATCCGCTAGAAGGCCTGCGGCGCTGGCAGATCTATTACACGGTCTCGCGCGATGGCTTTGCGACCCGGACACCAGTGCAAATGGCCCGCCAGAATAAGCTTCCGGCAGATCAGACCCTGCCAGGCGTATTTCCCGGAAAGAACAGCATCACCCTGGGTGATCAGGGTTCGCGGCCCTTGGCAGTCAAGGGCGGTTTCTTGCTGCCGGTGGAGATCACGCCGCTAGGCCCCGACGGCAAGCTCTACAATCCAGGCGGTGGCTACACGTATCACTATTCCGCCGTGTTGCACGCTCGTTGGGAAAGCAAGACGGAGCTTTCCTGGACTCTGAGCGAGCCGATCGAAGGCGATCCCGCGCGCACCACACGCGGCGCTCTTGAGCCGACCATCGCGAGGCTCAAGGATGGGCGGTTTCTGATGATCCTGCGCGGATCCAACGATCGCAAGACCAAACTGCCGAGTTGGCGTTGGATGTCCACTTCGCGCGATGCGATGCGATGGTCAAAACCTGAGCCGTGGACGTACGCGAACGGCGATCCGTTCTTTTCGCCCAGTGCTTGTTCGCAGTTGCTGCATCACTCGAGTGGGCGTCTTTATTGGATCGGAAACATCACGCCCGAGAATCCGAAAGGCAATCGGCCGCGATTTCCGTTGGTGATTGGCGAGGTTGATCTTGTCTCGGGCCTGTTGCGCAAAGAGACGATTCGGGTAGTGGATACAAAGGGTGAGAAAGAGCATGAAGCGCTCAGCCTTTCGAATTTCTACGCTCGTGAAGATCGAGCCACGCGCGAGATCGTGATCCACATGACCCGCCTGTTTGCGCTTGCGGATGGCTGGGAAGGCGACGCGTATGCTTATCGAGTGCGAGTTTCCTAAACTCCCATCTCAAGATTCAAACAAGCTCCGCTGCATCTTTGCGGCGGTGGTGCGCTTGCGTGCCACTGCGGATTTCTTGCGGCTGCCATGCTTCCTGGTCACCGCCGCGATCTGCTCGCGGACGCCGTCGCGCTTGCGGAATTCCGATAATTTGGCGCGCGCCTCGCGTACGGCTTCCGCGTGATCCACAATCGGTTGCGGATAGGCAACGGTGCCAAGCTCTGGAATCCAACGGCGAACGAATGCACCCTTGGGGTCATGATCGAGCGCTTGCTTGTTGGGGTTGTAAATGCGCAGAGTGTTGATGCCGGTGACGCCGGACTGCATCTGGCATTGGCTCCAGTGGATGCCCGGCTCATAGTCTACGAAGGTCCGCGCCAAGTGCAGCCCCGGCTCACGCCAATGCAGCCAAAGATGATAGGCCGCAAATGACATCAGCATGGCACGCATACGAAAGTTGATCCATCCGGTTGCGTTGAGGCTGCGCATGCAGGCGTCGATCATTGGGTATCCGGTGCGGCCTTGCTTCCAAGCCTCAAACTTTTCGTGCGAGAAGTCGCTCTCCCGCAGACCGTCGAAGGCTCTGACGAAATTGTCGAACTCGATCGCGGGCTCGTCTTCCAGCTTCTGCATGAAATGATCTCGCCAATGCAGGCGCGCATCGAAGGCTCGCAGCGCACGGCGGATGTTCGTGTCCTCTGTCCGTTCGATGCGCGATCGCAAGCGCTGTGTCACGGTGCGCGTGGAAATCGTTCCATATGCCAGATGCGGACTCAATCGCGAGCATGACTCAAACGCAGTCAGTGGAGAAGACATCTCGCGATGGTAGTTGTGACCTCGCTCATCGAAAAAAGTATCGAGTGTGGCGTGCGCCGTTCGTTCTCCTCCGGGTTGGGTGGAACGCCGGTCTGGAGCAAGACCTAACGCAACACCGCTTGGAATCTCGCCCGGCCTCAACCCGATCACCGGCCGCAGCATCGAGGGCACAGCCGCGATCGGCTGCGACATGCGCTGTTCCCAGTTCTTCGCCCAGCCGTCGCGCGTCTTCAATCTACGAACCACGCCTCCTGAAGGGGTTTCGTGAAAGGGAATGTTGCGGGCACGCGCCCACCCAATCATGGCGCGGTCGCGCGCGTAGGTGAGCGCATTGCCAGTCTCTTCGTGCGCCCAGATGTTGGCGATTGCGTACTCACGCGAAATCGCGTCGAGAACATCCACTGCTTCTCCGACGCGAACCACCAGTGGCTGGCCTAGCGTCGCGAGTGCGTGAGTCAGATCCTCGAGCGAAGTGAGAAGAAACGTGAAGTGACAGGGATCGAAATCAGCAGACTGAAGCAGGCTAGGCTCAACGATGTAGAGCGGCAATACAGGATTACCGCGTGCACCAGCTTGTGCGAGTGGAGCGTGATCGAGCACGCGCAGATCGCGTTTGAACCAAACGATTTCCACCATCTAGGCCAAGACCTGAGATTCCACTTTCTTCCAATAACGAGAGAATCGTTTTAGATCGGATGCGGAACATGCGCGCAGGTTGGCGAACGCCGGTGCCGGAACAACCGTGACCTTCGAATGCAATGCTTCGATGCAGCCGCGAATCCAAGGGTCGGGACTCTCTTCCGTCACCACTTCGTCGTAATTCGCCAGCAAACTGACGGTATCTCCCTTCAGGATGCTCACCCCCGTCGGGATGCACTCATACAAAAAGACGAGCCGCTTCAATCCCCATTGCTCGCGCTCAATCTGCTGGGAATCGAAGACAAAGACCGCGCTCGCGTCCGAGACGTCAGTCCGCAAACAGTCGGTGTGCATCCAGAAGATCTTCATGCAATCACTCGAAACAACTCCTGCGACAGATCTTCATAGGTGCCCGTGAAAGGGCAGCCCTGTTGACGTTTGGGACATTCCGGGCAATGCGAGCCGCCGGTATACTTTTCAAGATTCTCGCGATTGAAGAAGTAAGGCTTGCTCGCGAAAGTTGAAGCGACCCATTGCCAGGACAGGTTGTTCGAAGCCGGATCTCCGTCCAGCAAATGCGTCAGAAACCAACGCGCACCGGCCTGCCACTTCACCCGACGCCAATGCACGACGTACGCCGCGACCCACATCCGCGCATGATTGTGCAGATAACCAGTTGCATGCAACTCTTTTGCGAAGGCGTCGATGCAGGCGAGACCTGTGCATTCTTTCTGAAGATCTTCGGGCAGAGCATCGGCGTAATCGGAAGCCTGCCAACCGGTTTTGTAGGCTTCGCGATCTTGCCACACGCCGTCGCCCCAGATTCCGAACAGACGACGCCAGTAATCGCGCCACGCGAGTTGCTGCGCGAACTTGTAGGCATCCTCAGAACGCTGCACACGCGCCAAAGCCAGTTGGCGCAGATCGTCGAGAACAACGACACTGTGCCGGATATAAGGTGACAGCCGCGTCACCGTGCCGTTGAGGAAGTTGCGGCTCGCGGCATAGTGCCTGGGGG
>Ga0163148_10006204_pt1 | contig 11654 bp, 7 predicted proteins | sample OliLakLV19MP7P2_FD_148606 | JGI IMG/M metagenome (GOLD analysis project Ga0163148, IMG submission 148606) | Freshwater microbial mat bacterial communities from Lake Vanda, McMurdo Dry Valleys, Antarctica- Oligotrophic Lake LV.19.MP7.P2 | ecosystem: Environmental > Aquatic > Freshwater > Lake >... | reverse complement strand
CCCTCCTTTTACTAGAGTAGCTATGCATGTCCGCATTTGATTACCAAACTAGGCTTTACAGTATGGGGTAGGTTCTATTGGTTCGGGAGGCTCACTTTCTAGCGGATTTGCATATCCTATATATGTGTCTCACTATCTCTACGTTGTTGGGCTGCAGCTGTAATCAATATATATTTGATTTTTTTAGGACATCTCGAGCAAATAAACATTGCTGCACGGTGGCTCCCTAAGCGAAAGAGCATGCAGCATTTGGTAGGAAAGGGGCGGGAGTGTGGAGATGCCGCCGAACAAGACAAGCATTGCATACGATCAGCGGGCCCATGTTGGTCTGGGCACAGGGGATGTGCCATGCCATTCCTTTGCTGGTACCCCGCCCACCAATCAGTGATTGCACTTCTCCGCATGTCATTTCAAATTTCATATTTGGATGGCTAGCCAGCAGCAGGTTGGGTTCGAGTTGCTTGCATCTGATGAGGGTGGCGAATAGAAAAATAAAAGATGTCGAAAAAAAATCACTGTTTTACTTCATCCAGCGCTTCCTTCACATCCTCCATTGTAATCAAAAGTCCTTCGATGCCATTCCCGTCCTTCCTGGCGCGCGCCAATGCTAACGACCCAGCACACCGCACTAATCCTGCAATATCTGCGCCAGAAAATCCTCCCGTCGCAGAGTCAGCTGCAAGATCGTAAATCGATCGAGAACCCACTGGAAAGGCGTCCACCATTTTGTTGATTGCCCGCTTCACAGCGCGTCGTTTTCGTCCTTTTGGTTTTTCATTTTCGATACCATCGATATCACTATCAGCACTGCTAGTCGCACCAATTGGAGAAGTCTCTTCATAATTGGCGTTGGAGTTGAGAACGCCATCAATTGCACAACATAGAGGTTGGCTGAGACGCCCTTTCTGCCGCAAGGCATCAAAATGAATGTGAAGAATCTCTCGTCTACGAGTTGCAATACAAGGGGTTAGAAAGGAGGGATTGGGGAGCTTTGGTGCAACGATGCATTCCACAAAGACCACGTGGGTTGTCCTTACCTTCCCTCTTTATCGGGTAGTGGGACCTCGATTTGCACTTCGAGCCTTCCAGGTCGAAGCAGCGCTTCATCCAACAATTCTCTTCGGTTGGTCATGCCAATCAGCAAGACATTGGGAATACTATTGACGCCATCCAGTTTTGCCAATATCTGATTCACAACCGATGACCGTGTCGCTTCACCACTGTCTTCTGCACTGGAACGTTTCCGAAAGACTGCATCAATCTCATCTATTACGATCACATGGAGTGCACTTTTGGTAGAGTCTCCATTGCAAGCAGCGAGCTCCGACTCGGCATCGGCAAATAAGGCTCTCACGAGCTTTTCGCTTCCACCTACCCAACGATCTAATAACTCTGGAGCCGATACAATTTTCGGGGCTCGAGCACGCAGGGACCTGGAAATTTCCCTCGCGAGTAGTGTCTTTCCCGTACCAGGCGGACCATAAAGGAGCAAGCCGCGAACTGGAGTCAACCCTAGCAGGGCTAATTCCTCTGCTTCCATGGCTGCCAAGGCAAGTTCTGTGGTTGTCGAATCGCCAGTGGTAGTTTTGGAATTTTGTCCGCCCCCAATCGCGCCCTCTTCTGCGGGTCGAATGACACGGCCATCCAGTACACGACGAACAATGGCATTGATCTGTGGCTGAAGACCTCCCACACTAGACCTAAAATCGGATTGAAATGCTTCATTTCGTTCTCTTCCCGACAGGCTCACGGGGGTGTAGCCACGAATCATATCCTTATCTTCCTTCATGTTGCTGTTACCCGACGTTTTCTCACTCTCGACCAAGCTAAACATTTGCTGGGGTTTCCATACAATTCTAGCGAGTACCATGTTGTTTCCCATGACGTTTGCCATTTTCTGGCCGAGTGGCATGACCACAACTTCCAACAAGGCGGCAGGTCCCATATCGACCGCCTCGTACATTCGTTCGGGTCCACCGTACTGAATCCATGCTGGAATTTTGTCTTTCGACGATGGTTTCACTTCGGTTCGTTCTCCTGCTCGTCTTGGGGGCTTATTGTTGTTATTGCGGCCTGTATTCAACAGTCGGTACCTCGTGACTCCACCAAATAATAATTTTCCATAAATCATTGACCCTGGAGCTTCGGAAAGAGGTTCTAGGGCAGCCCCCGAGGGAAGTATGATGAGACGACATCCAATGCGAGATAAAAAATCGGATGGCGTTTGATCCAACAGTTCCTCAATATTGTTTTCTTGCACTACGGTTCGATTGGCAACCTCTCGCAAATCGTCGGACAAATTGATAATCATGGGCGTGGGACTCGCTTTCATCCATCGAATCCACGACGAGGCTTCATCTCGATCCAATCCTTTTCGTTCATCGGGAAGTTTGAGCTTGACCTTGTCCAAGGCCTGACGTAAATAAAAGGCACTGGCATCGTCAATCCAATTGGTCGCGCCACTGGCCACAGCTCCTTTGCTTTTTTGATTAATGGCATCTCGTTTCAAATCACTTTGAAAGAGACAAGTAGCTGCCTGTATGGCGAGAGTTGTAAAGACATCCTCTTCTTCGTTGTTGTTGTTCTTGGTCGGTTTCTGTGCATTTCCGTTTACTTGAATTTCTTCTTGCTGCTGCTGTGTTTGCGCTTGTGGCAGAACTTCGGGTACTGCTGTTCCGAATTGTTGTGTGGATGACGTTGGCGCTGGATATTTTCTTGGCCGCGGACAGAAGGAATTCACAACCGTAATAGCCGATAACGCGATGATCCAACAAGCGAGCTTCCAAAGCGGTGCCATGGCCAGTGTGATGTCTACTAGTATAGTGATGCTTAGTGTTGTTCTTCTGCAATGTCTCTTGATGTTTTGTATGTCTAGCTAGCTAGCTAGTCCATGGTCGCCAACTTTCGAAAACCGGAAAATAATCAAATGGAATGATGATTGAATCATTGAGTCGATGACGTTTTCCGTAGACGCGCATTAGTTCAATTTGTTTAGTCGCACATAAGCTCTTTAGGACAACGAACGAAAAAGCATGAAATACTATGAATGCATGCATCAATGCATCTTTACAGTACGATACTAGTAGCTAGCTAGCTAATAGTAACGAACGAGTAACAACGTGTTGGCGCGGGATATGTCGACGTCAAATGAGAAAGATTCGATTCGCTTCTCATTGAACCGTCGCCATCATTTTCTTTCTTGCATGGCTATTGCGTTGTTTTATATTCCAACAGAATTTACTCTTCCTTCCCGTCTGTCGATACCAGTAGAGATCTCTATCTAGTTTAGCTATCAAAGATTGGTGAAGAAGGTAAAGTCTGCATTCACAAAAGTTTTGGGGGCCCTGAAAAGCGAACGCGACAGAACACTTGACAAAAAGTTCGACATAAATACAATTGTACCAGTCATCATGGGCAATGCACCATCCTCCAACGAAGCCACAACTGAAGGCATCACTGCCAGGACAGTCAATGGAAAGGCTACCGCGAATGAGTCAACTTCCCTCTTGAAAACAGAAGCCAACAAGAATGCAGCAGCTGGATCCAGTCCAGTGTTGGTAGCATCTTCTATGATGTCGTCGTCCTTGGAAACGGAGGATACATCTGGGATTCAGAACCGGACGCAATTCCCGTCTCCGTCTCGTCGCAGTATGCCGCTTTCTACGCGACTTGTTGGAAGCTTGGCAGGAGGCATGTACTGTAGTGAGTGCAGAATCCGAGATAGTCCTACTAGCAACCACAGTAGTAGTATCCGTAACACTACGAGTCAAGATGATTTGCTGCATGACTTTTTTGGTGAACGAAATCCTTCCACCAATGATATGTTCAATGGCGACGATAACAAGGATGCCGGTGACGACGATAATGATGATGATGCCCATCATGATTACAATCTACAGGAATTGGCAAGACAAAATTCCAATATTATATCGCCACTTGTCTTGGCACCCATGCTGCAACCACACGCCGAGGGCAAGATGCCCATCGTCGAAAAAATTCTAGCCGAGTACATGGCCACGTGTAAATTTTATGGTTGCGAATCTCGTGTCAATGCCGGTGTATTAACGACCCTGCGATTTGCCTTGCCATCTTTGCGCGTGAGTGGCGCCTTTCATGATGCCGACATGCTGGCCCTCGTGGAAGTCTTATTACGACATGGCAATGGACCGCTGCGTTTCATCAAACGCATTGACTTTAGCCGATCTTCCAAGGAAGGAAAGTTGCATGGCATTCCAGGTTTCAAGTCACATGGAGCGCTGGCGTTGAGCAAGTTCTTGGCACAAAGCAAGTTTGTGGAAGAAGTGCGACTACAAGGAAATAGGTTAGGACCCTACGGAGCTTCTGCCATTTTTTTGGCCTGCTCTGGCAATCGTACACTGAAGCGATTGTACATGAGAAAGTGTTTGATCGGTGAACAAGGTGGCATGGCCTTTGCGGAATTGCTTCAACGAGACACTATCGGTCAGTGTGGTTTGGTAGATGTCAATTTGAGTGTGAATCGGATTGGATTTCGAGGCTGCCTTGCCATTGAACAAGCGCTTCTGAAACGAGAGCGACGTGGTCAAGATAGTATGTATGTCGACACCAATGGAAATCTAGTTCTTCAAGAGGTATGTATGGGAACTGCATTATTTCTTAGAATGTCTTTGAAGGGGAAACCTTCTCACCTCACTTCTTTTCATCACTGGCGTTTTCCGTACCAGATAATGAATGGCGTTACTCACGGTCTGGGTATAGTCTTGGCTATTGTTGGGACAGTTGTTTTGTCTCGACATGTCAAAGAAATGTCGACTCGCCACGTGATTAGCTGCGCCATCTATTCTGCTTCCCTCTTGATACTTTACACAAGTTCTACTCTCTTTCACTCCTTCTTTGCTTTGCAGCACACGCGCTATGTCTTTGAGGTGTTGGACAAATGCGCCATCTACATTTTGATTGCTGGTTCCTACACACCATTCATTACTATCACCATGATCAATCATTTCAAATTGATGGTAGCCATGCTGATCTTTATCTGGTCGGGGTGTTTTCTCGGCATTCATGTTGAATACGCTCACCCCACGTGGCCGAAAAAACAAATCTTCTCCCTGTCAATGTATTTGGGTATGGGATGGGTTGCTGCATTTGCCCCAAGAGATGTGGTGGCAGTGGTTCCGAAGGGTGCCGTCTACCTGATTCTTTTGGGAGGTATTGGATACACTGCCGGTGTTCCTTTTTTCTTGCGTGACAATTTTTTGGACCACAGCATTTGGCATTTGTTTGTGTTGAGCGGATCTATTTTTCATTGGGCAGCGGTTTACTTTTACATTTCCTATATGGAATAAACTCCGTTTTCTGGTGTCAATAGATGGATCAAACAAATCCTCACGGAACACTTTTGACTGGGACGAAAGAATCATGCTGACAAACCTACTACTTATAGTGTAACTTCTTTCCAATAACTAGATACATTTTTGTCATATCCGTTTGGCTCTTGGTGGAAGAGTATCGCGGATTCTAATTATTGGCGTACGATACGCTCCGTGTGAAGAGCTCAAACGACAAGCAAGACATCAAATGAATGGATAATCACTTTGATAGAATGGGACAAGGTGCTGCCATCCACTGCCGCTAGCTCTCATCAATTCCACAAGACTTCCCTGTTGCTCCTGTATACTCGTGACTTCATTAGGGATATTCATTTTTTGCAAATTGTTCAACTCATCGTCGGCTCTCTTATCAGGTGGCTTTTGTAGCATCCTTCTTGAAAGATTGGATTAGGAACTCTGCCATATCAGCAATAGTGGTCTCGGCTGGTCGGAGCGAGACGTCGAGATCCTTCAACAACCTTTCTTCTGCTTCGACCTCCTTCTCTCCAATGGGAATGGAGCCCCCTGTGAATACGGCATCGTGTGTAATCTTGTCTGGGTTTCCAAAGTTTGCTTCCGTGCACATCTTTTTCAGGACTGTGGCTACAGCTTCAGATTTGAGGCGTTTCTCTGTCGAAACAATGTAGCGTTTTCCTACTGCGTGTAGCAAAGTTCCCGCGGCAACATGCGCTTGGGCCACACCTCTAATGTCCACAAAAAGGCGACTTTGCACAGTTGATTCTCCTTTGATCCATTGGCCAACTAGTTCCGTGGAAAACGAGTTGCTGCTGAGCTCAGTGGAAGCAGGTGGCCCAAACACAAACGATGGGCAGAGTGACACCATGTTTATATTCAATTCTTTTGCTATGGCCCATGCTCTTCGTTCCGATTCTGCTTTCGACCATTGGTAGCTAGCCCCCCAGTTATCTCCTAGCTTGGATACTGTATTCCAGTCTGTTGCTGTATAAAATTTCCCATTACTAGGCTCTTGATTTGTAGCTCGCACGGCTGCCATGGAACTCGTCACGACTAGCCTACAACCAGGAAACTTCCCCAACACTCTCACCAGATCCTCCGTTCCCTTTACATTGTCCTTCGCCATTTGCACATGCTTTTCACTAGGAGAAAACCAAGAGGCAACGTGGTAAACGCAGAGAGAAGACGAATCTGACGGTTGCTGCTTTTCGTCGGTTGTCATCGCTGCCTCTAGCGCTGCTTGCACAGACTTGCCACCATCCAGCATATCGTATGGGAAGACTTCAATACACGCCGCTTTGTGGTCTTCCCAGTAATCGTTTTCCGACTCTACCCGAGTCGGCCTAACCAGGCAAAGGATTTTTTGCTCCACATTTTTCTCTTCTAACAGAGCATGAGCTACAGCTCGACCAACGTATCCGCTGGCTCCTGTTATTACGGATACCCTTTGAGGTTTGATGCCCATGGCATAGCAACAACCTGCTAGCAAAGATATGCAAAGAATCAATCGAAAATCTCGCATCATGTTCACAAATTTTTATTTTCGGCGTTCCCGTGGTTTGTTGGAAGTGCACGTATGTATGTATGGTCCTTTTGCTTCAGCCAAAATCCACAACTCGCTGCGGCAAGGTACTGGTAGTGGCTAATGGCTGTAGACCGATAGATGCTTTAGTGTACAACAATTGAATACATGCCAAAGTGCCAAGTATACAGATCGATGAGGCAAAAACAATAAAATGAATGAATGAATCACAATCATGATGCCACCGTGTGATTGAATTTCAGTCGATTCACGAGTTGTAAACGGATCGGTCTCCCTTAACCCTACTAACATGATGTAAATGGAGACGCCACGCGAGACGGGAGGAAGAAACCAATGCTGCCGGCACAATCTTCACGCTCATCTTATGAAGCCATCAACATTTATTGCTGGACGAATCGAGGCAAAAAGGAAAGAAGAAAGTGTTGCTGCAAGAAGCATTTACTACCTGCACTACAGTAGCAGTACACTGATCGCAACGTTCCAGAAGCAAATAGTGCGAACAGTTACACTTCCTCCATCACCAACACAGTGCCCTTCCGAAAGGACAAGACGCAGACACCACAAGAATGAACAAGGCCAGCAGCAATGACGCGTCCTCTTTGTCGGATGAAAAGGAGGAACTGAGAAAGTCTGTTCAATTTGCTGTCTGCTTGATCTGTGAAGAGGATGAGAGAGAGAATGGAGGCGGCACCATGACCGCTAGTGCAACCCAAGCTTTGTCGGAACTCGTCTATTTGTATGCTACAACATCACTTGCAAGAGACGTAGACGCATTTGCGAACCACCGCAAAAAAGCAAGTAAGACGATCAATGTCGACGACGTCACGTTGGTGGCACGGAAGAACCCTGAAATATTGCAAAAGTTGCAAGAATTCTGCTCCTCTAGTAGCAGTGGATTTGAGGCGGCAGCAAAAAGTAGACCAAAGAAATCAATACCGAAAAGGAATAGTACTCTGCATGAAAACTTGACTAGCAGCGATGACGACTCTGGTTGCATGTTGGAGGATACCGACGATGATTGTGATACGAGGAAAAGCGCGAGAAATGTGAGCAATCCAGCAAAGAAGAAGGCTCATCATAATCGCGATGCCAGTGCTCTCGGTTTCGACAGTGATACCTCCGGCAGCAGCAGCAACAGTAAATCTCCCATGGCGGACGATCGCCTCCAGAAAACACCTTCGGCTTCTAGAAACAAAGCAAGAAACCACGGGGAAAAATCGATTGCGATTGACACTGACAGTGACATGTCGAGTACGGGGAGCAGAAAGGATAAGGAAATGTTGGATGCTGAGACCACCAAGCGACGCAACGACGAGAAAGTCCTCCAGATGTTTTCAACAACTTTTTCCAGCAGTGAGTCAGAAGGTGAGGGTGAGTGAGATGGTGAAGAACGCATCACGGGAGGCACCAAAAAATGAAAGAGAGAGGCTTTGCTCGGCATGAATTACATGAAAACACGCTCGGGCGGCACCTAGGCGAAGGGTGCTCCATGTTGAAGAAGTAATTGACCAACCTTCCCAAGAAGAACCAACAACAGGTTTCCCCTTCACGCGTTTGGATTATTTCCTTTGGGTATTTCCCTTGGATAGGTTTCGTATACAGGGATCACAAGTATCGAATAAAGGTCTCTAGGAAAGGATTGGCATTGAGCAGACAATCAGAGGGGATCTCACGCGACGTTGTTGGAATACTATACGGATTGGTTTTTGCTGCTTTCCCCTATATACTTTTGTGAGAGCTTTCATTATTGTTGAAGTGGTGCGAAATTGGGATTCTCAACTCAACTGTTCTTTACAGTCTCGTCAAAAATTATCTGCTTCTTCTCGTGTATCTGAAAGATCTGACAATTTTGGCTTTAGGTACTAATTTGCTACTAAATTCTCGAAACAACCATTGAACAAAAATTGTGCTTTACGTGCCAAAGAGAGGATTTCTAACCTCACTTTTTCAGATCTCAACCTCAAACCAATTCCAACAATGAAATTTCCCCGAGCCTGTAGAAACATCCCAAATTACAGGGATATGTGAAAAGGAGCAGCCCGAGTACTGATGAGTCTACCAATGACGAACGAGTCAATCCAATAGAAGAAGGTACCACAGACATTAAGAGGTGCCTTCTAGGTGTCTAAGTGGAAAAACTGCGAGATCGAATTGAAAGAACTTTTCTCCATTCTAATGACTCAGCCTAAGAATAATTCCAATAATTCATCTTATAATAGTCACTCTTTCCTGTGTAGTATTGTTTCTTTTCTTTTTTCTGGCAAAACCTTCTTCCTATCCACATATCTTTAATTATTTGGTGCTGTCTAGCCAGAAATCATAATTTCCCACCACTTCCATTACCATAATGACATGGTAAACTTGATCCAAATTGAATTATTAAAAAATATTGCAAAGAAAGAAATGGTGTAGAAGTAAATGTAGTACAGTACACGAACTCAGTACAAGGGAAGAGTTCTGAACTTTCTGGTACCACCACCCCTGATCGAAGGGTACAGTATGCGCATAAAACCAAGCCTCCGCCAAACGGTGCTTCCTTGTAGTACTGTACAAAATTGCGTCCTTATCCTGTGAGCTATCGTTGATGTGAAAAGTTGAGATAGAAGGGCGTAGCATGCCTCAGAAATGGAAACAAGCAAATAAACAAATCATATTTCTACAACTAGGAAAGAGTAATGTTGCAGTGATAAATTGAGTCCCTAATGTATCACACTTCTTATTGAACATTTAAACATTTGTGGCAAGTGATTCACCAGAAGCTCCATATCTCGTGCCTTGTAGCAGTGCAGAAAAAAGAACGACTGCACACCAAATCATACCGTCCTCGCATTCAATTGATTCGACCTTTTCAACAATTTAACTCTTGGATCCAATAATGGAAAGGAACATGTTGAAGGCGATTTGCACAGCGTTGATGAAGACAAGACGATGCTTGCTCTGGATGAATCGGAAGTTGACGGTATGAACAATGGGCCAGACCTTCCAGGATCCTTGGCAAGCAGTGAAAAGATCAGCCTTAATTTTGTTTCCAATAGCACTGAAGGAGTCTCCGTTAACCAAACCAAGGTAGGTGAAGAAAACAGACATGAAGATGGGGCTAAGAAGAGGAGCAAATCAAAAAGTAGACGAAGGAAAAGAGTTAGAGAAGTTGATTCCTGATTGGCAAGTGCTTTCAGACTGGCGTGCTATTCTAATGATGTACTTACCACCAGCAAACTTGATCAATGAAAACCTTGAGGGCGACATCCTTGCCTTCCTTTCCTGGGATTTTGCTGTCAAGCCAGTTGTAGAAGAAGTGTCCAGAGGGTCCGTGGTAGATGAAACCGAAGATGGAAAGAGTGATGAAGCGTTGCATGTCGAATGGTCCTCCACTGATGAAAATCTAGAAAAGGCAAGAAGAGAAGGGGTGTCCGTGAGTTGACTAGGTGTTCCCAAGAAAGATGCAAGCAAATATTCACAAAGATCCTTTGCTTTGTACTACACACCTGGGCAAGCAAATCTCCAAGAGCCCAGCCAACAAGAGATGTCATAGACTTGGTCAACAAGGGCTTTGTGTCAAGGGCGTCATTGTATGCCGCCCAGCCGGGAACAGCTCCCGCACGGACCGCAGTTGGGTCACGGAAGAGGGGACTGTTGGTAGCCGCTGAGTCCTTACGGAAAGCAGGCTTCTGAAAGGCGACGGGGCTCTTCGCCAACGCAGGCGAGGGGCTCACGCCGAAGGCGCTAGCTGCGAGCCAAGAGGATGCTACAAGAATGTAAGTGAGCTTCATTTTGTTTTTTTCTGAAGATGTTGCAAAGACTAAGGTTTTAAATTGTGAGAATACTACTGGTGGGGGGGGGCTGCTCAGCGAGGTACTACGTCGTAGTAACTACTAGAGTAACAGAGACTGATCGAGAGGACGAAGTACAATTTGAATGAGGGTCGGGCAGCTGCAACGAGGCGAAGTAACTGCCGATCAAAACACCGGAGTGTCAGGCACATGACCAACGTCTGTCCCCGCCTTGACACCCTCAAATCAAAAAAGATTCGCCTCAACATCGAGAAGAAAGATTTCCTGCCTTTTATCTACCGGCAACTATCGCCGTGGTGCGAATTTTCAAATATTGACGTAATCCACCCGGCCGGCATTTGCTAATGCGCGTCACTTTTGAGGCGCGCGCTCAGAGGTCGCGCATTGAAACGATCGCACATTTGCGCAGTGGTATAGGTTCGCTCGCGCGAATCGAGCGTTCGAAAGCAACCGCAACCACGAAAAATTGAAGGTAGCACAGCTTACTGTAATAGACACTGCTGATAGACTGGAACTTGCCTCAACACGCAGTGCTTCAGCAGTGCCAGGTACTTAGAGAGCATCAGTTCATAACAATCGGTTCATAAATATCAAAATTGGTTCATAAATCTTGGTCTCATGTACAAAAGGACTATAAAAAATCAGCCCATAAAAAGGTCCATAATTGTGAACCCTTTGTGAAAAAGAGACAACAAATGAAAGGGTTCATAAAACTGGGTTCATAAATCTATTGGTAACAACTGATGTCTTAAGACATAATTTATGAACCTTTTTGGAAAGGTTCATAAATGAAAAAAATGTTCATAATTATGAACCTTTTTGTCAGTCATTCGAAAAATCGGTTCATCATTCTTGTCCTCTATGCAAATGGGTTCACAAATAGATAGAAACGGTTCACATTTAAGAAAGGGTTCACACGGGTTCATAATTATGTAAAAGGACTTAAATGTGTGTGTTGCGGCAAGTTCCTGCTATGCTCAGAACTGATGGTGCGGA
>Ga0163148_10006196_pt1 | contig 11660 bp, 10 predicted proteins | sample OliLakLV19MP7P2_FD_148606 | JGI IMG/M metagenome (GOLD analysis project Ga0163148, IMG submission 148606) | Freshwater microbial mat bacterial communities from Lake Vanda, McMurdo Dry Valleys, Antarctica- Oligotrophic Lake LV.19.MP7.P2 | ecosystem: Environmental > Aquatic > Freshwater > Lake >... | reverse complement strand
AAAGAGGCTGCAGGTTTGATCGGTTCAGTTGAGTGCTGCAAACATTTGCTCACAGACTTCCATTGAATCAAAACTGAGTGAGTGCATCAAAAGAGGATCAATTTGTTGTTGATGTGGGTTTCTCCACTGGAACGTGCGTCAGTGAGTTCAAGTGGTTCCCTGTCAGTTTGTTTTCAGTTGTTGAATGACAAACATTTGGGAAGAATGAGTTGGGGGGGAACTCCAACTTCTTTCTAACCCCCACCTCCTTCTCTGAAGAAAAAGTGGTTACAAGAGGATGGCCATGCTAAGTTTGTCACATCCTCTCTCCTGTGGGTTGTCTGCTTCAAAGTCAACAGTGGTCTGGTTGGTCCAAGCCAGTTGTGCCTGTGTCACTGCAAAAAACACACATTTTTAAGAAGATGATTTTGTGTCACAATGGCAACGAACCAGAAGCTGTTGCAGTTTGGCGCCAACCAAATTGAATGGGATTTTGTTCAAATTGGCATTTTTGGGACTTTTCCTCGCCACTCATGCTGACATTGGATTGGGTGCTTTTCAGCACACTCTTTGCTTTGAGTCCATCCATGACAGAAGCACGCACCTGGCTGGGAACAGAGAAGAAACAAAGATTGGCATTCAACGTCCAACGGAACAAAAATGCACAATCAATGAAGCAATGGATCAAGAAAGTGGCTAAGCAACACTTTCAAAAATGATGATTTTGGCAATGGAACACCATTTGATCTGAAAGGCATTTGACAACCTCCAGGAACTGCCAAATCAACAACAGAGCAGAGACTTGGAGGCACGGTGATCAGATGCAACAGTTTCTACCCAGTGTTCAGAATCTTGAGAGTTCCCTGAAACACCCAGCATGTGAAATCTGCAACAGAACACCCAAACAGAAGAGCCAACGTCAAGTTGATTCCAGGGAATCAGAAAAAAGAAATCCACTGAGAAATCATGGACGACGGAGGACAACCAACAATTCATGCAAAAAGGCTGCCAAAATTCTTGCAATTGGTGGGTCCCACAACCTTGAAACAAGAGATCCAATCGCCTCTGCGAAATGAGCGGGTCACACCGGGCTTCGTCAAAATTCCCCAAGGACCAATGACAAATTGATGGGCACCGCCAAAATGAACACGGCGAGAGCGGCCACACCAACCAGGAAAATGAAACTGCACACGTTCTCACAACATGTGAATTTCAGAACCAAAACCAAGAGGATTGACCAAATTGCCCCCAAAACATGCAGATGATTCATCTGAATGAATGAATGCAGGAAGGAAAGGCAGCCACGAGTGTGGATTGTTTTGCCACCAAATGCACTGCATTGAATGACATCAGCAGCGCCCACAGCGCTCACGGAAAACCTGCCCTTTTGACAGCGGAAGTTGAAACATGACCAATGCGAAAGGTTTTGAGACGTTCACTCCAGATGCAAAAAGAACTGAATGATGCGTTCATGAACACACCACATGATCATGGCCTTCAGTTTGGAATGAGGCAAGCTCACATGTCGTTGTGTCCGTGCATGCATGTGACCTTTGAATGCTGCTCAGGAGGAGAGGTTTTGGAATCATCAAATCGAATCCTGCTTGGAGGCTTCTTCCACATCAACTCAGTTGGAAACATGTCACATTGCCACATGACAGGGGCTATGCAGTGGGAGAGCTTCAAAATGATGTTGTTTGACCTCCAGATTGATTGATGAGGGCACCAGAAGCAGCAAACCCAAAACACAACTGGTTTTTGTGTTGCTCAACAAGATTGCTCTCAGAGACCAAAAATTGCCAAAACACTCCTTTTTTCTTGAGACCTCAGAATCATTCACACATGCTTCTGTTGGCCAAAACAATCCAACCACCAAGTTTGCAAAATCGCGCTCCACAGATGATGTCGCAAGCCAAAATTTTCTTTTTGTGTGACAACGGTTTTGGAGAAAATCAGGAAACAAACACTCACAGGATTCACACTGGGTGGCCATCCTGCTTTTTCCACAGTTGCTTTGTTAGTCAATGAAGCACACAGTGAAGCACCGTGATGAATTGCGCGTCATGCATGGCGCATGTGACCAACGCTTGCAAATGAAATTCGATCTTTGCTCATCCATGCACTGCACAAACGTTTTATCCGAGGGCACTGGTGTCATCCCTTTCTTTCTCACACAGAAGCAGGCAGTTCACATTCCTAATTCTTTTTGAAATTCATGTCTTTTTCCTACATGCCATCCACATTCTCAGATCTGAAGCTTTGGTGGGCCAAGTCAACACACACTCCCCAGCGATTGACAGACGACATTTCGGACAGCAACAGACGACAGTCTGTAGATCAACCGCGACCAAATCTTTATTGCTTCGGTTTCACCTGACGTTTGTTTTCGAACATCTGCCCGGGGGCACATGTAATTAGGTTTCCTTACGACATTTTTATATCTCGGAAGACTGCATGAGATCTTTCTCCATAGAGCTCGTACCTGACACTTGACGATATTTTGATACGAGAAAGAATGCGCGATCATCATCAACCCTCTTCGAGTGTCCTGGTTGAAGAACCAAACCAAAACAACGAGCGAACTTAAAGGAAAAGGACACAACATGTTATTGGCATCACAACAATTGCGTGAAGAGACATTCTAACACATACCACTAAGAACTACTACTAGCTAGTAGTAAACTATCCCACCATGGCCGTCCAAGATAAGCCTTCTAACGAAGATAATACGCTGACCTGTCCACCCTGCACAGCGGATACCGCTAGTACCAAAGCACCAAGTACTACTGCTACTACTACTACTAGTAGCTGCACCAGTACGGCTACTTGTAACAGTCCCGTGGTGATTGTCCGAGAAGAAGCCGAAGATGGTGGCTCGAAAGCCTACCATTACGATCCTACTGCGAGGTCCTGTGGTTGGTGTTACGCCGTCCTTCCATCGAGTACCTGCACCACAGTCAAGTGTGCAAGTTGCCCCCGATTGTACTGTACCAACGACTGTCGGTCCCTCGATGAGGAATCCCATCATTTTTGGTGCGGCAAGGCGGGCGAAAAGGGCGTCGATTTTGCCATTGCGGCAGTGCCCAACAAGGGCATGGGATTGGTGACGCGTCGTTCGTTCCAAAGGGGCGAAAAGATCTTGACGGAACGTCCCGTCTTGACGACGCACGGCTTGGTGCCTCCCGTGACTCCCAACAGTGACGACATGAACACGTCCATCCGCATTGCCGCCATGGCGCTCACACCGCTCAATGGAAATTTGGATGACAAAGTCAATGCCAATGGAGTCAGTGTGGGTGGACAACACCAACATCAGCCAACTCACGCACAACGTAATGATAATGGAGAAACCAAGGAAGACACCCAAGAAGAAGAAGATACTTCTTCTTCTTCGTCTCCCTACGTCAATACCCATGCCAACACGGGCGCCGGTTTGTTCTTGACCTTTTCTCGCGTCAATCACGATTGCGTCGGGAATTCCGATCATTACTTTGATCATCAACACGGCGTGGAGGTGCTGGTCGCCAATACCGAACTTGCCGCCGGGACGGAAATTACCTTTCCCTACACGCGTACGGGCAAAGATCGGATTGCCGATTTGGCGTGGCGCGGCTTTGTCTGCGATTGTCGAGCTTGCCATCATCCCACCACGGTGGGTGCCAAATTGGAGCAAGTCAAGAGTTTGGAACAAACCGTCATGGATTTGGGAGGACAACCCTGCGACACATTGCGTCAGACGGCCGTTAACAATGCCTACGCGATGCTCGAGTTGTTTGAGGAATTAAAAGTCAGCGATCGGGAATTTGCAAGAGCGCATTACGATTTGTTTCAGATTTTGGTCTTGCAACATGCCACGGTCCAACAAGCCAATGTCCACATGAGCAAAGCGCACGAACACGCCCAACGATTTTGTGGCTATGACGAACACGAGATTGTATCCCGCTTCAAACACTACTGCGATCACCCCGAAGAACATTTGAACTATCGAAGCATTGATTGAATTGATAGTATGGATGTGGAATTTTGGGAATGGATGGTTTGGAAATGGAAAACAAAGTGGAAAGGGAACGATTGTCCGGAATAGACGGAATCGTTGGATGGAAAGTATGATTATAGAATGGATGGATTCCGAATTTGGGAAAGAATGTAATCGTTTGGATAGAATCATTTCGGAATGGGCCTGAGAATTTTGGTCCCATGGAAAGGATTTGCAGTTGACGGAATCGATGGATGGACGTCTTTTTTGGAATTCTTTGAGAATTCTCGAAACGAATATTATATTTCTTATTATAGCCATGCATATTATATAAAGTGTCGCCTCGAGTTGCTTCTCGATATAGTTGTCGGTGTTCGGGTACAGTGTTTGTTGGCGTTAGCGATATCCTGACTCGCAGCGACTACGTGTACAGATAATTTTGTGTCGACGATTTGGCCGACGAAAGGCGGCAGAGATCCTGGACATGCGCAAGCCGGAGGGAAACTGGGACGCCCACTGGTATGCTGTTGTATACTTAGTGCAATGGATGCCATTTCATCGGTGCTGCCTGCTGGTCCTGACCATTTGGACAAACCACTTTGGCAATATTATAGTAGCTGCGACAGCTGTAATGTATCGAGAACAAGAGCATGCAATGACTTTCGTTTCGTTACCGGCTAGCAGTTAGATCAAAGCTTTGCATGGGAGAAACTATGTCTCAACTCTGCCTTTCTACGCCACGCCATACCTCGGCTCATACTTGCCACCATCCGTGAAAAAATGCATATCCAGTTTTGAGTTAGTTGTGCCTTGTCCAGCATCGATACGACGACCGTGATTGCCGGACTGACAGGTAGATGGGTGGATTAGAGAATCGGCACCCTATATTTGACGGATAGATACTTTCTATAATCCTTGTTTGCATGTGCTATCATGGCCAACGTCAAAAAGAAGACAATGGCCGAGACGGAGCCTGTCAATCTAACTAAGTAGCTGCTGAAGCTAGGGAACCAACATTAGAGTCAATGGTTGATTTTGAAGACGAACTAATAGACTTTAAAAAGAGCTCCCCGCAGCAACCAATAATTACCAAAATAGCTGCGGGAAGGATATGTAATGGTCACTTTCCATGGATACCAGATTTCCATTCTGATTGCTAGATCTATCTGCGTACATGTTCCCCCTGTTTACTTGTTCCTGACAAAACGCTAATTGTGATGAAAGGCACGCATAATACTATCTAATGAAAGCCGAGTCGTTACGCCCCCCATAGCTGTAACGACATTTGCTGATTTGGTGGTGGTTGAATTTTGCGATGATTGTGGATGTGCGGCTTGTTTGCCTGTTTTACACTCGATACAATTCATAGGATGGTCGTAACGAGTTTTCCGTATCAATTTCGATGCCCACTGTCTCATCGAGTATTTCATCCTCTTCTTCTTCTTCTTCTTCCGGGTCAAACAAGCACTCATCCACGACAGTGCCATTCTTGCTTCGGTTCGAAGTTGGACTCATCAAGACGGACCTTACTTTTCGGTGCGTGGCCTTTCGTAATAACTCTGCGTCGTGTTTCCAAGAATACAGAATGGGGGATGTGGAACAACCTTCGACGGGTGGATATCGTGGAGTCCCACACGCAAAGAAATCTTGCGTCATGATTTGATTGAACTTGGTGGCCACGCCGGAAAGGACGGGATTGCCATCTAGATGCTGCAGTACGGATGCTGGGCTCTTATGATCACTAGTAGAAGTAGTGGTAGAGGAAGACTTTTTTGTGGTTGTCGTTATGCATAAAGGAGGTGATTGGGGTCCTGCAGAAAGACTCTGAATAGTATGACTGACGGCTGTCGAAGGAGAAGACAGTAAGGAAGAACTGGAGGCACCCAGTCTACATTCTCGTGGAGTGGAAGCCGTGGAGTTGGATGTGGAGGACACCGAAGGTTGATTGGTTCTGCAAGTTGAGCTCATTGTGTTTTTAGTTACATCCATGTTGGGTCTCTGTTGGGCCAATTCCTCAAGGTATGCCTTCCGAGTAAAGATGAAGGCCTTGACGATGACTCCCTCTCCTTGTGGAATGAGGGATGGAAACGCCAATACAGTAGCACACGATAGCCAACTGAAGCACAGTTAACTTTCAGATGTCTACTAGATCGTGTTGGTTGGGTGTGAGGAAGCCAAACGTCCCCAACTCCTCAATACATGTATGTAGGTACTCAGATAAACCTGTAACAGCAGTTCGAATTACAGTACCTGTACTAACTAGCTCTAGCTAGTAGTACCAGTACGGTAGTAGAGTAGCAGTAGTGCGTCGTACCAGAGGCATTAATGAGAGAGTTGTCGGTACTTAGCTAATAGCTACTCTAGTCTAGAGTAGAGAGCCAGTCGTAGCTACCAACCACCTTTCGAGGTTATTGCGAGACTAGCCGATTCAGAGCTGCCAACTGGATCGTGCAACGGAATTGTGATGTTACGGTTGGCATCAAGAAAGAGAGTTCTTTGTCGCCGGCTTATGGTTAATTAGGAAGTCACATACCAATCAATTAGGAAAGCTTATCCCGATCACATACACCCAAATTTTTCGCCTCTCGCTCTATGTAAACTATTTTTGTCATAGACTCCGATAATGCCGGCTTGCTATTCACACAGTTCTTGCGCTCACAATATCGAAAGCAGAAGAATGACTAATCTTGACAACGTCTCAGCTAACAGCCTACACTACTGTACGAGCTAGCTAGTAGTCTAATTGCAGCGAGCCAACCCAAGTAGATGGCTGACAGCTCACAGCAAGTCATGTGCTAGAAGATGACAGCTAACAGGTACGATACTTAGCTAGTAGTAGCTGTGTATGCTTACACCACATACTAGCTAGTAGTAGTCGAGCAAAGCCCAATGGCAATAGAAACGTGGATGTGTCTCGCTGCTGTTCCATGCTGCGGTGCGCGACACCGACCGCCCATATTGATAAACCTAGCTAGGCAACCAAATTGAAATCTAGTAGCTACACTTCTCACCACGACATGTAGCTATTAGCTAACAGATTAAAGCCAGCTAGCGAAAAATGCATACACACAAGTTCGAGCAGGTCCAATAGTAATGAAAGCAACATGGCGGCAAAATGGTGCCATGATGTGCGGAAACTTTTTGGTGCCTTCAAATACGTTGAGTAGTTGGCTACACAGTCTCCACAGTAAGCCTCTAGAACCCCAGCATAGCCACCCAATCGAAAGGGACAGCCAAAGATGACACAGTCCGAAGTGCTCCTCCTTTCAGTCAGGTGGAGTATATCTACCGACAAGATTAGTGAGGGGGGTTTTCAATTTACTAATTCTTTACGAATTCCTAGAATTCTAGTAGTAACGGAAAATTGCGGTTTTAGAAAGCTACTCGCCGCCGTGGTAGGTAGCGCTAGCGACCTGGCAAAACGTTTGAGAAGTACGCAGGCATCAAAAAATGAAGCTGAAGTGAGAAAGCCGGCATCATTCGTAAAGACTGACGAAGGAGGACAGCGGGTTGTTGGGTTCCGTTTGAGGCGGCTACCAATACACTCAAGCTAGCTAGCTAGCTGGCAAAAGCAGTACTAGCTAGAGCTAACTAGGATCACATTGAAGTCGATGACGGCCTATAGCTCGAGTAGCGTCGTCCTATTAAAAGTAAATAGCGACATGTTTCAAGTTTTGAGCCTGGCGACGGAGCATGCAAGAGCTAGCTACTAGCTATGAAATGTCATACTACACAGCAAAGTAGCTTGTGGGTTGACTTTTGAAGATGTCTGAATTCTATTTGCTAGCTAGTAGTCACCCTGAGCCTACTGGCCAAACAGAAATCCAGCTAGCTACTACTACTAGAGCTAGAGTTGCAAGAGAGCTGGCTATTAGCTTCCAGGTACAGCGTAGCCAATAGATTGAAGCTATTGCCTAGCTAGTAGCTAGCTAGTTGGCTAAATACACATACAGGACTGAACTAGACTAAATATTACAGTAAAAGCATGGTAAGGTGCCGTGCTGAAGGAAGGACCCGATTGCTTCCTTGAGTGCTTGCTTATTCGTCATTGCTTTTACCGACCCTAGTTAGCTAGCCTCTCGGGCTAATGGATGGCAATCCAATCAGTAGGGTTCGTCATCGATGACTCCTTTCATTATACTTCTCCGGCAACATATCCTCATCGATTGGAAAAGAAGGGGCGGTCTACTAATCCGGTTTCAGCCAAAATTACATCCTAGACTACAACGAACTAAATAGTAGCTGCCGGGTAGCACCATGCGTTTTTATTGACACTAGTTAGCTGGTACATTAGCTACTGATATTTTAAAGTCGTGGTCGGATTTAGTAATAACCTTACCACAGCACAGTGCGACTAGAAGTAATGAGTGCGTGTGCTCTGCGACTTGCCATACTAGCTAGCTAGTAGAGCACACTAGCTGGGGCTAGTTAGATATGGAGGTCATAGGTTTACTGCAGTTGAAGCGAATAGTAGTTTTTTGTAGACCGTATGAAAGTATCTTCAGTTATGGACTAGCTACTACCTAGGAGGTAGGAGGTAGGAGGTAGATAAGCCTACCGGAAGATCCGTCAGACCTGGCCATGCCAAACTCTTTACTTTTACTTGTCCACGTGCCAAGAACCGGATCGGTTGCTAAACAGATCCGTGGGTGGCATGGATAAGCAGGAGGTTGGCGACGAAGGCGTGGAAAGCTTTTTACTGTTACTCGTGGATGGTCCTGAGCCACCCAGCAAACTGGCCAAATTATTTCCCGACATGGCGCGTTGCACCTTGCGTTTTTCGTCCCGTTCCCATTGCGAGGTAGGTGGAGCTGTCGCCATGCTTTTCATAAACAGACTGGACAAGTTGTTTCCCGACATGGCTCGCTGGATTTTGCGCTGTTCGGCGCGACTTCCGGCTTTACTTGGAGTAGTGTTGGTAGTGCCAACACTGTATTTGCTAGCAATACTCTGCTTGTCATTGTCGCTCTCTGGGTTGACTTGGACAGGCTCATATCCCAACTGGTCTGCACTCGGATAGGCTGGGTTCGTTGGAACGGCGCTAACGGCGTCAGCATTCGCCAAGGAAGAAAGCTTTGGGTCTGACTTCTTCCTGGCAATGGGACGGACTGGCTCTTCGTCCTCCGTCATCTCGTTGAGACCTGAACTAGAGCGCTGTGGACGACGACGGCCGCCACGGCGAGGTTTGTATTCGCCTTCTGACTCATCGGCACTGGTAAAGGAGGCATTTCCGGAACTCATCAAATTGGGATTGGAACCAGTGCGTTTTGGCCGGCAGCGCCTTGCTCGGTCCGTGGAAGCAGTAGCGAGGCTTTCGTTGTCACTAGCAGCATTGTTGAGGGCTAGCTGCTTTTTGGAAAGACGGCGTCGAATCGGAGGCGCTTTCGACTCATCATCACTGCCAGCAGTACCATTGAGGGCGAGGCTTTTCTTGGAAAGACGACGTCGAATAGGAGGTGCTCTGGATCCACCATCATTCGAATCGACCGATTTACAATCGTCATCCGCGGTAGGATTGGGATGGGCAAAAACCAAGTTGGTCTTGGAACGACGACGACGAAAGCCGGGGGGTTCTCCTCCGGAGGATGCCTGTTGTGCCGCAGCCGTGAGGCTTGGATTGGACAAACGGCGCCTTAAGCGCGGTGTTTTGGGTGCTGATGAATCATCTCCTGATGTCTGACATTCCCTGGCCAAGAGATTTGGGTTGGAGAGACGGCGCCTCATACGTGGTGTCATGGTAGTGGATTGTTCCGCATTGGCCATGAGATTGGGATTAGACATGCGACGTCTCAGCTTGGGTGTCATGGGTGCTGCAGCTTGCTGTTCCTTGGCCAACAGATTGGGATTGGAAAGACGACGTCTCATACGTGGGGTCATGGTTGTGGATTGTTCCGCAGCTAATAGATTGGGATTGGAGAGACGACGTCTGAGCTTGGGTGTCATGGGTGCAGATTGCTGCTGCTGCTCTTTCGCCAATAAATTGGGATTGGACATACGACGTATCAAACGGGGGGTAGGGGGTTCAGATTCACCCGATGATGCGTTACCGCTGGCTAGATTCAAACCCTTGTTGGAGAGACGACGTCTCATACGTGGTACAACCTGTTCGGTAGTATTTTCCTGCTCCTCCGCCAGACTCGCCAGTCCTTTATTGGACAATCGTCGGCGCAATGGTGTGGCGGGCATGCCTTCATTGTCAGATTCACAGTTGCGATCGTTGTTTCGGCGATTTCGGCGCTTGCCTTGCGGAGAATCTTCTTCTGCTTCTGAAAGGAATGCAGGTACCTCGTGAACAGTGGTAGCAGCCCCAAGCCCGAGACCGGTCATGAAATTGGATTCAATCTTGACGTGGCCAGCTGCAGCTGGAGTGGGTGTTGCTGCAAGACCAAGCCCGGCCATAAAGTTGGATTCAATCTTGACGGCAGTTGCTGGTTGTGCAGGAGCACCAGTGATGCTTCGGACTTTAGTAGGTACGGGAGAATGTGAACTGGTACTACTTTTGAAGCTCTTGGCCGAGTCGGCACGATCCAATTGTTTGGACCCAGAGGATTTGCAACTGCGTGACGAGTCAGTTCTTTCCAGATGCTTGGCGAGACTTCTGGAAGAACCGGAACGGTGATGTTCATGTCGAGAGGACTTGTTGCTGCGAGCAGAATCGGCGCGGTCGTAGGAAGATCTGGACGAGGTTGACTTGTGGCTTCGAGCTGAGTCAGTTCGACCATAGGAAGGCCTGTCACTACGGTGAGACTTGTGGCTCCGTGCAGAATCAGTTCGATCGTAGGATGGCCTGTCGCCACGTTGTTTGGAAGAGGAGGATCCTGAACTTCGAGTAGAGCCCCTTCTCTCTGCGTCATCTTTGGAAGATCTATGTTCCGTTTTGCCTTCACCAGAGGATGCAGAGAAGGAGGAGTGCAAGGATCTGGGTGGTGAGGCTTTAGACGATTCGGGAAGTTTGTAGGAAGATGAACGTCGAAGTACTTCTCGTTTATCCCCACTGCCACTGCAACTCCTTCGTACTCCCCTCATGGCTTCATGACCCAGAGAGGGTTTCTCTTTGGTGGATTCTCGTTGCTTGTTTTCGAGTTGTTCGATTCGTTCTTGGTGTTTGCGTTGAAGTGCTGCCAAAACAAGTTGATGATACACTGCATCATCAAAGTATTTGCGTTTCTTGTACTTGTGTTTGACAAATTTCGCCCGCCGTTCATCTTCTTCCTCCTCGTCTTTCACGACGAGTTGCTTGTCAAAGTCGTCACGCGAAAGATTGGCTTCATAAACGGCATTGCAAAAGTCGTTTCCTGTCTCTTCCAAAATGGAAACATCATTCATCGACCCTAGTAGGTATGAAGGAAGAAGCGCCAATGCCAAAGTGAGTGTGTGCATCGTCACCAATTTCCACTCCAAAACACGACCAATACAATACACAACTGTACGTACATTCATGAGCCATTTTGAGATATTTGATCCGACATCGTTTTTCTCCGACCTCAAAATGATGGTGCTGCGCACAATTGGAACAACAAAAGACGCCCAAAAATTTGCTGGGTTCCAACGGCGAGACAAGGAAGGAAACCCACAGAGGTCGTTTGGCAGGGCAATCGGCACACACCGTGTTGCCGGACAAGATGAGGACGGACGACATGCGTCGTTTTATTTCTGGGTCCGCGGCTACGGTGGTCGTGGTGGTGGAGCTCATGGTGGATTGATT
>Ga0163148_10006190_pt1 | contig 11665 bp, 12 predicted proteins | sample OliLakLV19MP7P2_FD_148606 | JGI IMG/M metagenome (GOLD analysis project Ga0163148, IMG submission 148606) | Freshwater microbial mat bacterial communities from Lake Vanda, McMurdo Dry Valleys, Antarctica- Oligotrophic Lake LV.19.MP7.P2 | ecosystem: Environmental > Aquatic > Freshwater > Lake >... | reverse complement strand
GGCGTGGTCCGCTGCGCCGCCGACGAGCGCCGCATCCAGCTCGATCGAAATCCGCTGAGCGGGCGCATCTCGCGCATGTTCGGCTGGCTGGGGCGGCCGCTGGAGTAGGGGTCCGTGGTCCCACTGCCGGCGGCAGACGCCCCGAAGCGGGCGTCTGCCGCCGGCAGTGGGACCACGGACCCTCCTACCCCTGGACGTCCCGCCTGACAGCCCCATCCTGGGCTCTCCCATGCAGGTCGACTATTATCTGGTTTCGGCGGCGCGCCGCGCCCATCGGTTGAAGCCCGGGCGTGCCTATGTATTCGGTCGTGAGGCAGGCGTCGACATCCAGGTACCCGATGCCTTGGTCTCGCGGCGCCATGCCGAGGTGCGTTGGCGCGAGGACGAGGGCTGGGATCTGGTCGACCTCGAAAGCCGCAACGGCGTCAGTCTGAATGGCGCGCGCATCACCCGCAATTGCAAGCTCGAGGATGGCGACCAACTCGCCATCGGCGGGCAGGTCTTCCGCTATTACCTGCTGCCGCCGGGCAGCGACCCGGCCAGCTTGATGGATCAGGCGCCGCAGATCGCCAGCGGCGAGACCATGGGCCCGGGTTTCAGTTTGGCCGACCTCGCCACCCAGGGTGCCGCCTTCACCGGGCAGCTCACCGACGGCCTGTTCGAGATGCTGCAGTACCTCATGCAGACGAAGAAGAGCGGCCGCCTCGACTTGCTCGGGCCCGGGTCCTTCGGCTCGATCTGGGTCGATCAGGGCGTGCCCCGCCACGCCACGCTCGGGCCCAAGAAGGGTTTCGACGCGCTGGTCGCGCTGACCACCACGCCACCGCCGCGCTTCGCCTTCCACAACGCCATCAAGCCGGAAGAGACCACGCTGGCAGGCACCGCCAACGGCATCCTGATGGAAGTCGCGCGTCTGGTTGATGAATCGAAGCGCTGATCCCACGCCACGTCCTGGTCCCATGAGCGATACCGTGCCCGCCTCTGTCCTCACCATGCCCCCGCTGTTCAGCGACGAGCCGCAGCTGATCGGCGTCGGCTCGCCGCTGGTTGACCTCGTCCTGCGCGTCGACGACGCCTTCCTGGCCAAGCACGTGCAAGGCGCCAAGGGTGGGATGGAATTCATCGATGCTGATGGCATCCATCGCCTGATCACCGCCAGCGCCAAGATGCCGAGCCAGTCGCCGGGCGGCTCGGCGGCAAACATCACCGTCGGTTGCGCCAATCTCGGCGTTCCCGCCGCCTTCATCGGCAGCTGCGGCAATGACGATCTCGCCGCGTTCTACGCCGAGGCGCTGACCGCGCAGCGCTGCCAGCCGCGTCTGGTCGACCATGCCAGCCTGCCCACCGGGCGCGTCCTGGCGATGGTGACCCCGGATGGCGAGCGCACCATGCGCACCTGCCTGGGCGCGGCGGCGGCACTCGACCCCGCCTACTTCACCCCGGCGGTGTTCCGCGGCGCGCGGGTGGTGATGGTCGAGGGCTACTCGCTGTTCAATCACGAGCTTGCCCGCGCCATCGTGCGCGCGGCGCGTGGCGCCGGCTGCCAGGTCGCGCTCGACCTCGCCGCCTTCGAGGTGGTGCAGGCCAATCGCGAGGTGATCGATGAGCTGTTCGCGCTCGGTATCGATCTGGTCTTCGCCAACCAGGACGAGGCGCGCGCGTGGAATCCCGGCGGCGAGGACGTCGCCCTGAGCGACCTCGCCAGCCGCGCCGGCATCGCCGTGGTCAAGCTCGGCAAGGATGGCGCCCTGGTTGCACGCGGGGATGAACGCGTGCGCGTGGCCAGCGACGCGGTGTCGGCCGTCGACACCATCGGTGCCGGTGATTGCTGGGCCGCCGGCTTCCTCGCCGCCTGGCTGCGCGGCCTGCCTCTGGCGGTCTGCGGACGGCTGGGCTGTCTCGCCGGAGCGGCGGTGGTGCAGGTCGCCGGGGCGCAGCTGCCGCGCGAGACCTGGCTCGGACTCAAGGGCCGTCTCGATGCCTGGGGTTGACCTGGCGCAGGCCGCCGCCTCGCCCGAGGCCAGCGGCATGCTCGCCCAGGCGGTCGCCGATTACGGCTACTACGCCATCCTGCTCTTCACCTTCCTCGAAGGCGAGACCATCCTCGTTCTCGGCGGCTACGCCGCGCACGCGGGCCACCTCTCGCTGCCGCTGGTCATGCTCTGCGCCTTCATCGGCAGCCTGATCGGCGACCAGCTATGGTTCTATGTCGGTCGCCGAGGCGGGCGCGCGCTGCTCGCGCGCAAGCCCGGCTGGCAGCCGGCGATGGCGCGCATCAACCGCCACATGGAAAAGCACCAGTACTGGTTCATCCTCAGCTTCCGCTTCCTCTACGGCCTGCGCACGGTCGCGCCGTTCGCGATCGGCATGTCGAGCGTCAAATCGTCGACCTACGCCATCCTCAACGTCATCGCCGCCGCGGTGTGGGCGGTGGCGGTGGCGCTGCTTGGCTACCTGCTCGGCGACGCGATCCACGCGTTGCTGCGCGGCGCCAAGCATGTCGAGCACTGGGTCCTGGGGGGTTTCGCGATCGCCGGGCTGGCGTTGTGGTGGTGGCGCTGGTCGGTGGCGCGGCGCGCGGCGCGCGCCGCCGCGGCCGACCCCGCCAATGCTCCAACCATCGTGCTGCCGCACAGCCACCCGCCTGGCCCCACTCCCATTCCGCCAGCACGCACGGAGCCTTCCGATGGTTGATCAGCCCGATTCCGACGTACCGCACATCACCCTCGCCCAACTGGTGAAGATGCTGGAGATGGCCCCCACTGGCGGACAGGCCAAGGCGTTCGTGCGCGCAGGTGGCATCACCGTCAATGGCGAGGCCGAGGTCCGCCCCGGCCGCAAACTTCGTCAGGGCGATGTGGTGGCGATCGCTGGCGAGGAGTACGAGGTCGATCTCGTCCAAGAAGAAGAGGATGACGCCGATGACGCCGAGGCTGAGCACGGCGGCGATGACGAAGCCGAAGATGACGACGATGGCGACGATGACGATGACGAGGATGACGACGACGAGAAGTGAGCGCGATCAGGCGTCCGACTTCCGTCGCGCCCGTCGGCGCAGCAATTTCGCCAGGATGCTTCCCCCGTTGACGATCGGATCCATGCCGCACTGACGTGGCGCCTTTTGCGGCGAATCGACCCAAGGTAGCACTTCTACCTGGTCGTTTCGCCAAACGAGGAGATGCCGTCCGAGACCAAGCCAGCGCGACGCTCGCTATCCCCGACAGGCTCCTAGACCGGCCCGGTGAGGATGGTGGCGGTCCACGCCCGGCAGAAGCCGCAGCGCTCGAAGGTCGCGATCGCCGCGCCGTTGTCCGCCAAGACCTCGAGGCCGATCTCGCGCTGGCCGCGTTGCGCCTCGCCAGCGAGCACCCCATCGAGCAGGGCACGTCCGGCGCCCGCGCGGCGTACACCCGGCCGCACGGCGATCAGCTTCAGCCAGCTGCGCCGGTTCACCTCCTGCACCGCCGCCGCGGCAGTCACCTCGCCCTCGCGTTCGAGGACGTAGTGGCGGTAGCCCTCCTTGTCGCGCATGGCGACGCTGGGCTGACAATGCAGGCTCTCGGGAAACGCCTGGGTCAGGATCTCGGTGAGGTCGCGATGGTCGCGCGCCTTGGCCAGCCGGGCGCCGGCAGGGAGAGGTGGCGGCTTGGCCAGTGGGCGTTCGTAGATGTGGGTGTCCTTCCAGGCCGCCAGGCCCTGCCCGAGCAAGAACTGGCGCAGGCCGCGGTTGCGGGTGTCGGCCAGGCTGCGCACGCTTTCGAACCGCCCGTCGCGCAGCGCCTTGCGCGCCTCGGCAATCAGCAGCGTGCCGACCGCTCCGAGACTGTAGGCCTGATCGGTGACCGGCCCCCACAGGGTCGCCTGCTCGTCGCTGTACGGACAGATCGCCAGTGCGCCGGCCACCCGTTGCCGGTCGAGCAGGATGAGCGTGCCCAGGCAGGCGTCGAGATCAGCGGCGACCGCAGCCAAGCCCATGCGCACCGGTATGCCACCGACCGCGTGGGCGCGGCCAGGCCCATGCGCGGCGAAGAGCGCGATGACCGGAGCGACGAGGTCGGCGCGTTGATCGAGATCGACCAAGGTCAGTGCGGGCACGGAGGGAAGATGGCGTCGGGACGCCGCATCTGCAAGCGTGGGGGTGGCCGAAGCTAAGCGTAGACGGTGTAATCCATCTCGGCGAAGATCGTGTCCCGCCACTCGATGTCGCGCAGGGTGTCCGGGCTGATGCGGTTGCCGAGCACCTGCTCGTAGAGCCCGGTGAAGCGACTGATGTGGTCGCGGGTACGGCGGACCGCGTAGGGGATGGTGCTGCCGGTGGTCATGATGAAGGCCCAGTCCGAGCTCTGCGCCAGCACCAGCTCGCGTGCCATCAGGTTGAGTGCGCGCTTGAGGTCGCCCTCGGCCGTGGGGAAACGGCGCGCGACCTCGATCATGCGCTCCTCGGCGACATGCAGGTGGCGGTACATCCAGTCGTTGCCCGGATTCAGCCACACGCCGTTGTAGCCGTTGTCGCCCCAGCTTGAGGCCGAGGGAGTGACCACCTGCCCGACCGGGCATTCGGCGAGGTACTCGCTGCCGGTCACCACGGTGAGCCGGCCCTCGGGGTCGGCGGCGGCAGCGCGGAAGATGCTCTCGACGAACTGCGGACCCTCGTACCACCAGTGCCCGAACAGTTCGGCGTCGTAGGGCGAGACGATCACGGGCGGCCGGCCGAGCAGGCCCTTAAGGTGGGTCGCTTGGCGGATGCGGTTGGCAACGAAATCAGCGCCGTGCTCCATCGCCCGGCGGAAGGCCGGGGTGGGCACGTAGGCATGCTTCTCGTGCAGCGGCATCTTGCCGGTGATGCGGTGGTACTTCAGGCCGAGGTTGCGGCGGATGCCATCGGGATGCAGGAAGTTCCGCACGTAGTCGTATTCACCGTCATAGCCGAGGTCGCGGTAGAATTCGCGGTAGACGCCATCTCCGGGGTAGCCGGACTCGGCCGACCACACCGAGCGGCTGGACTCAGGATCGCGGCCGAAGGCGGCGACGCCGGCCGGGGTGTAGACGTGGTTGTAGACGCCGCAGCGTGGGCGCGGGTCGCCGTAGTAGATGCCGTGAGTGTCGACGAAGAAATAGCGGATACCGACCTCTTTGAGCAGGTCCTCGACGCCGGGAACGTAGCCGCATTCGGCGAGCCAGATGCCTTTGGGATCCGAACCGAAGTGCTTGCGGTAGTTGGCGACCGCGATGCGGACCTGGGCGCGACGCGCTTCGTGGGTCAGCATCAGCGGCAGGAAGCCGTGCGTCGCAGTGCAGGTGATCGGCTCGAGGACGCCACGGTCTTTCAGCTCGCGCACCCAGCGCAGGATGTTGCCCTGGAAACGCTCCATGACGCCCAGGCAGAAGCGGAAGTGGTCGCGGTACATGACCGCCGCTTCGGCGAACGGGCCGTGGCTCTTGGCGGGCACTTCCTGCTCGGCGAGTTCGAGCAGGCGCGCCAGGTAGTTGCGGTAGCGTCCCTGCAGCAGGGGGTCGGCGAGCATCTCGCACAGCGGCGGCGACCAGGTCATGGTCAGCCGCGCGTGCACGCCATCGCGCAGCAGGTGTTCCAGACGGTTAAGGATCGGGATGTAGGTCTCGGTGATCGCCTCGAACAGCCAGCCTTCCTCGAGGAAGACTGGCTCCTCGGGATGGCGCACAAAGGGCAGGTGCGCGTGCAGCACCAGCATCAGGTAACCGTCAGGCATGCGTCTCTCGTGGCGGGGCGCGGCATTCGCGCAAGGGGGTCGTCGCCACCGGGGGCCGGGGCAGGAAGGCGAAAAGCGGAGGGTTCTACGGGGCGTGAAGCCCCGAGGGTCAACCGGCCGGGCGCTGGTGCAAGGCGCTTGACGACAGCGTGCCCGAATAGAGCGCGGTGCTGCTCAAGCTAAAGCTCGACAGGTTGATCGACCCCTGCGCTGCCAGGGCACCGCCGCCGGACAGCACGCCGCTGAACATCGCGCGCGAGTCGACCTGATGAACCGACCAGGTGACGATGCGCTGGCCGACCTGCGCGCTCGATAGGCGCTGCACGCTGCTGCCCGATTGCCCGGGCAGGCCGGCGAGATCGAGCAGTTCGCCGAAGGTCTCGTCGACCGTCATCCACGCCTCGTCCTGGCGCGACGACACGGTGGCCGCCGGGGTGGTGACCCGGTTCGAGCGCGCCAGCACGTGCAGGCGCCCCTGGGCATCGCGCACCGCGAGTTGCGCGGCGTAGGTGGTGCCGGGGGCGACCGAGAGGTAATAGTTGCCGCCGCTGAGATCGACCTCGCGGCTCTCCTGCCCGTTCGGCGTCTCAAGCAGCAGGACGGTGGCGCCGTGGTCGCCCGCGGCCGCGCGTGCGCCGGCAGCGGTCTCGGGGGTGACCTCCCAGTAGGCGAACACGTGGAACGGGTCCTGCACCATCAGCACCAGACGGTCGCGGTTGTAGCGGTCGGGAATGGGCAGGCCGGGATCCGGACCATCGCGGCGCACCGGGGCGGCCGGCGCACTCGCGCTCGACCCCATCGGCCCCATGGATGGCGCGCCGATCTGACCGCTGGGAACGCCGATCGCTGCCGCGCCCGCCGGCACCGGCGCCGACAGCCGCGTGGCCAGGCGCTGGACGAGCGCCTCCTTGGCCAGGGCGGCGACATCAGTGACGCCGTGGGCGGCCGCGAGATCGCGGAGGTCCTGCAGGCTGAGACGCGAGAGTTCGTCAGTGCGCACGGTCAGACCCTTTCGGTGAAGAGGCGGATGTGGTCGGTCAGCAGGCGGTGGCGCTTGGCGTTGATGTCGATGCGGTCGAGGAGCCAAAGAATCTCGTCGAGCGGCAGCTCGGCCGACAAAGCCCAGTTGATGACGTCGAGGTTTTCGCCGCCGTCAGCCAGGATGCCCGCCACCTGCTCAAGGATCTCGTGATGCACATGGTGTTCGACCGACGAGCGGTTGAGAAGCCCGAAGTCGGCTTCATCAAACGCCCCCCAGCATCGCCAACCGTAGAAATGCTCCATCAACTTGGATCGGGTCCACCCCTTCCAGTAGCGCTCAAGCCAGTCCACCACGGCGGTTCCATCGAGATCGCGCCCAGCCTTCTGGCTTTCGATCCACTTGTGACGGTCGATGGCGATCAGCGCGTGCGCGGTCAGCGAATGCACCACCACCCCATCCGGAGACAGCCGGTCGGTGGGCAGGCGGCCTTCGGGCAGGTCGTTGGGCTTGGCCGGCAGCGGGTGGATCATGGGATGACGCTCTGGGCCGCCGGGTGTCGGGAGTCGGGGGGCGCGGTACGCAGGGAGGGGCGGGGCATGGCTGCCGCGCGACCCGCCCGACGTGAACCGTCCCGCTTCGTCACTTGGGAAGCTCGACCTTCTGGCCCTTGGCGATGACCACGATGCCGGACTCGGTCACTTTGAAGCGCTTGGCGTCGAGATCGAGATTGAAGCCGATCATGTCGCCTGGCGGGATCTTGACGTGCTTGTCGATGATGCAGCGGCGCAGTTTCGCGCCGCGTCCGACCTCGATGTCCTCCATCAGCACGCACGAGTTGACGTCGGCATAGCTGTTGATGCGGCAGCGCAGGCCGACGATCGAATCGACCACCGTCGAACCGGAGACGATCGAGCCTTCGCAGACGATCGATTGCAGCGCCTGGCCGACGCGGCCCTCGGCATTGTGCACGAATTTGGCGGAGGGCAGATTGTTCGGCGAAGAGCGGATCGGCCATTCCTGGTTGTACAGGTCAAGCAGCGGCTGCACCGAGCGCAGGTCGAGATTGGCATCGAAATAGGAATCGAGCGTACCGACGTCGCGCCAGTAGCTGTCATTGAGGACGTTGGTCGAGCCGGGGATGCGGTTGCGGCGGAAGTCGTAGGCGAACAGGCTCTGCCCGTTGCGCAGCATGCGCGGCAGCACGTCCTTGCCGAAGTCGTTGGAGGACCGCGCCTCGGTGGCGTCGACCGAGAGACTTTCGACCAGGGTGCCCTTGGTGAACACGTAATTGCCCATCGACACCAGCGCCATGTCCGGTCGATCGGGGATCGGCGTCGGGTTCTTGGGCTTCTCCTGGAAGCCGGTGATGCGCCAGCTGCTGTCCACCTGGATCACGCCGAACTGGTTGGCCTCCTCGATCGGCACCGGAATAGCCGCGATGGTCACATCGGCCTTGGTCGAGATATGGTCGTTGACCATGTCCTCGACGTTCATCTTGAAGATGTGGTCGCCGCCGAACACCGCGACGTATTCGGGATTGCGGTCATTGATCAGGTTCAGGTTCTGGTAGATCGCGTCGGCGGTGCCCTTGTACCAATGCTCGCCGGTGCGCTGCTGGGCCGGCACCGGGATGATGTAGTGACCGGGCAGGATGTTGCCGAAGTTCCACGTCTCGTTGAGATGCTCGGTCAGGCTCTGGCTCTTGAACTGGGTCAGGACGTAGATGCCGTTGATGCCCGAATTGACCAAGTTGGAGAGCACGAAATCGATGATGCGGTACTTGCCACCGAAGGGCACGGCCGGCTTGCTGCGCGCTTCCGTCAGCGGCTCAAGCCGAGTTCCTTTGCCGCCGGCCATGACGAAAGCGAGGACCTTGCTGCGCATCGAAGAGGCTTCCTGGACGAGGAGGGTGGGGCGTGAGCGTAAGACACGCGTGTGAGCCGGCCAAGGGGCAAACCCAGCGAAGATCCACCAGCACCGGGGGACCATTTCTGTAGATCCGATGCAGACGACTCCTTGACAGGTTGGTGAACCACGGCAAGCGCCCTGCATGCCCGACCTTGCCCTGGTCTACATCACGACGATCGACGCGGTCCAGGCGCTGGCCATCGGTCGCGTCCTGGTCGCGGAACGCCTCGCCGCCTGCATCAACGTCCTGCCTGGGATGACCTCGGTCTACCGCTGGCAGGGCAGGATCGAGGAAGCCCAGGAGGCGGTGCTGATCGCCAAGACGCGCGCCGACCAGGTCGCGGCGCTGAGCGCACGCGTCCGGGCGCTGCACACCTACCACCTGCCATGCGTGGTGGCGCTGACGATCGCGGACGGCGATCCCGAGTACCTCGCCTGGATTGAGCAGGAAAGCGGATGACGCCCACGCCGTGCCCTGGGCAGGAATCCGGGCTCAACGCCCGTTCAGGGCCGTGGCATGGCCTTTGCCGGTGCCTGACCTACCTTCGAAGCTGATGACCACGATGGATGTGATGGTGGAGGCGCCCCCCGCGCGCGAGCCGGGGCTGACGCGTCAGCAGTATTGGCGCAGCGAGCGCATCTGGTTCGAAGGCGACGCCTATTGGGACGGCGTGCTGGCGGATATCGCCGCCGCGCGATCCAGCGTCGACTTCGAGACCTATATCTTCACCGACGATGCCCTCGGCCAGCGGGTGTCCACCGCCCTGATGGCCGCCGCCGACCGCGGCGTGTACGTGCGCCTGCTGGTCGACGGCGTCGGAGCCGGGGCCTGGGTCAAGCGACGTGCCGGAGAACTGCAGAGCCGGCAGCTGGCGGTGCGCGTCTTCCACCCGCTGCCGTGGCTGCTGGGTGCGCGCGCCTATGGCGGCGCATCACGCCTGGCGCGCATGTTCCGCATGCTGCTGCGCGTCAATCGGCGTAACCACCGCAAGGTCTGCATCATCGACCGACGCCTTGCCTGGGTCGGCAGCTTCAATGTCAGCGTCGATCACCTCGTTTCGGTCCGCTGCGACGATTGCTGGCGCGACACCGGCGCCCGCGTCGAAGGATCAGCGGTCCACGAACTGGTCGACGCCTTCGCCCACACCTGGCGGCGCTCCTGGCGTCTGACGCGCACCACCATGCGTCCGCCCTTGCTGTGGAAGGGCCACGGTCGCCGCGCCGTCAGCGGGCTGGTCCGCCTCAACCACAAGCTCGCCGGACGTCGGGGGATGTACGACGAACTGATCCACCGCATCGGTCATGCGCGACGGCGGGTGTGGATCACCGCGGCTTACTTCGTGCCCAACAAGCGTCTGGTTGCGGCTCTGTCGCAGGCGGCGCGCAATGGCGTCGACGTGCGCCTGCTGATGCCCGCCAAGTCCGATGTGCTGTTCATGCCCTGGGTCTCATCGGCCTTCTACCAGGCGCTCCTCGCCCCGGGGGTTCGCATCTACGAATTTCAACCACGCATCCTTCACGCCAAGACCCTGCTCATCGACGACTGGCTCACCGTAGGCTCGACCAACCTCAACTACCGCAGCCTGCTCCACGATCTCGAGGCCGAGGTCGTGCTGCTGCATCCACGTACCCACCGCCTGATGGAACGTGCCTTCCTCGCCGACCTCGAATGTTCACGCGAAGTGACGCTCGACGACTGGCGCCGGCGGCCGTGGCTGCAGAAGTGGTTCGGGCGCATCGCCCTGCGCGCGAGGTATTGGCTGTGAGGACGGGTGCAGGGTTCGTGGTCCGTGGTCCGTGGTCGGAAGACCCGCGGGCCCTGACCCGGATGCATGCCTGCATGACCACGGACCCTCCCCTGTGAAGATCCTTTCCTACAACATCCACAAGGGCTTCTCGTTCGCCAATCGGCGCTTCGTGCTCAAGCGCATGCGCGAGGTCCTCGAGATCGTCGACGCCGACCTGGTGCTGCTGCAGGAGGTGATCGGCGAGCACACCGCGCACGCGCGCAAACACGTGGACTGGCCACAGGAATCGCAGTTCGAGTTCCTCGCCGATCGCCTCTGGCCGCACCACGCCTATGGGCGCAACGCGGTGTACGACGCCGGTCACCATGGCAACGCCATCCTCAGCAAGCACTCGTTCACGTCGTGGGAGAACATCGACGTCTCGACCAACCCGTTCGAGCGCCGCGGCCTGCTGCACGCGGTGGTGGAGCCGCCGGGGTCGGCCCATCCGCTGCACGTCATGTGCCTGCACTTCGATCTCAGCGAATATGGTCGTCGCAAACAGGTCGAGCGCTTGATCGACCGCATTGCCGAGGCGGTTCCGGAAGCCTGTCCGCTGATTATCGCCGGCGACTTCAATGACTGGAAGCAACGCGCCGGCACGATGATCGAGGAACGTCTCGGCATGCGAGAAGCGTACAAGACGCTGCACGGCCGGTGCGCGCGCTCCTTCCCCAGCTGGTGGCCACTCCTGCGCCTCGACCGGATCTACCTGCGCGGCATCGAACCGGTCACCGCCGAATGCCTCTCGGGCCGGCCGTGGAGCGAGTTGTCAGACCACGCTGCGCTGTTCGCCGAGTTGGCGGTGTCTGGTGACTGTCCTGATCCGATCTGATCCGCGGCTCTCACAAGGGCTGCATTGCCCACACCTGTCAACGAACCCGAACCTGTACGAATTTAGCGAACCCGAACCTTTATGAGGTCGGGGAATGTCTTAGCCCGGTCTAAGGCCACTTGGGTGGCTTCTGGTGAATGCTCCTTGTGCAATCAGCGAGCCGCCCGCCGATCGGTCGCGTGGCGTTTCACTCCAGCCATGCCCATTCCCTTCGCGGTGAGCGGGCTCAAACACCCAGTCGCAAGGATCTCATCCTGCGTTAGACCCTGACGCTTCTCGTCAATCGCGCACGGCCGATCCGTTAGCCTGCCCCTGAGTCCGCCGCGAATTCGTTGCCTGCGGCCGAGGAGTCGGGAATGCACATGCGCATGGCAGGGATCATCGCCTTGGCGATCGGATCGATTCACGCGGCTCAGGTGACGAC
>Ga0163148_10006188_pt1 | contig 11669 bp, 6 predicted proteins | sample OliLakLV19MP7P2_FD_148606 | JGI IMG/M metagenome (GOLD analysis project Ga0163148, IMG submission 148606) | Freshwater microbial mat bacterial communities from Lake Vanda, McMurdo Dry Valleys, Antarctica- Oligotrophic Lake LV.19.MP7.P2 | ecosystem: Environmental > Aquatic > Freshwater > Lake >... | reverse complement strand
GATTAACATTTTAAAAGCTCCGCAGGAGCGCCCTGTTTGTAGATAAATGTTTGATAATAGTTTTGGAATTTTTTTAGCTCCGTAGGAGCGCCCTGTTTGTAGATAAATGTTTGATAATAGTTTTGGAATTTTTTTAGCTCCGTAGGAGCGCCCTGTTTGTAGAAAAAATAACGATTAACATTTTAAAAGCTCCGTAGGAGCGCCCTGTTTGTAGATAAATGTTTGATAATAGTTTTGAAATTTTTTTAGCTCCGTAGGAGCGCCCTGTTTGTAGAAAAAATAACGATTAACATTTTAAAAGCTCCGTAGGAGCGCCCTGTTTTATGCCAAATACGTATTCTCAAATTTATATCCAGATTGTTTTTGCAGTAAAAGGAAGAGAGAATCTAATATGGGGCAATAACAGAGACGAATTGCATAAGTATATAACAGGAATAATTCAAAAACGTGAACAAAAATTATTGTCAATATTCTGCATGCCCAATCATACACATATATTGGTAGGATTGAAACCATCTATTTCTGTTTCTGATTTAGTAAGAGATATAAAAGCGGGGTCTTCAAATTTTATTAACGAACAAAAATGGATAAAAGGAAAATTTAGTTGGCAAGAAGGATTTGGAGCTTTTTCTTATTCCCGAAGCCAAATTGATAATGTAATTAAGTATATTTTAAATCAGGAAGAACATCATAAAATCGTTTCTTTTAAAGATGAATATTTAGATTTTTTGAAAAAATTTGAAATTCAATACGATGAAAAATACTTGTTTGATTGGACTGATGAACAGGCCGCTCCTATGGAGCTGATAAGGTGATGTGTGATTATATTACAAACAGTTAGCTCCTAACGGAGCAAAAAATAGAAAAGAAGATTAGTAATCGTAAATAACAAAAAACAAGCTCCATAGGAGCGACCTAATTGTAGTATGAGTAAAGAAGAAAATACAAATGAAGAATTAACAGGCGGAGGTGATGACTTGCACAATGTCATTCACGTTTCGGGGATGTACAAAAACTGGTTTTTGGATTATGCCTCGTATGTAATTCTTGAACGTGCTGTTCCTTATGTTGAAGATGGTTTGAAACCCGTTCAACGAAGAATACTACATTCTATGAATGATTTAGATGATGGTCGGTATAATAAAGTAGCGAACATTATCGGGCATACTATGAAATACCATCCGCATGGCGATATGAGTATTGGTGATGCTTTGGTGGCGTTGGGACAAAAAGATTTATTGATTGATACACAAGGAAACTGGGGGAATATTTTAACAGGCGATAGAGCAGCCGCTCCACGTTACATTGAAGCACGATTATCAAAATTTGCTACTGAAGTTGTTTTTAATCCCAAAACTACTGTTTGGTTAACCAGTTACGATGGACGAAATAAAGAGCCAGAAACATTACCCGTAAAATTCCCATTATTATTAGCACAAGGCGTAGAAGGAATTGCTGTTGGATTGGCTTGTAAAATGTTGCCACACAATTTTAATGAGTTGTGTGATGCATCAGTTGCCGTATTGAAAGGTAAAAAAACAGACATTATGCCTGACTTTGCCACTGCAGGTATGGCTGATTTCTCGAACTACAACGATGGTTTACGCGGTGGAAAAATAAGAGTTCGTGCAAAAATTTCTCAATTAGATAAAAAAACATTAGTCATAAATGAAATTCCATTTGGAACAACAACAGGTTCTTTAATAGATACTATTGTTGCTGCTAATGATAAAGGAAAAATTAAAATACGTAAAGTAGAAGACAATACTTCCGAAAATGTGGAGATTGTTATTCATTTGGTTCCTGGCATTTCTCCCGACAAAACCATTGATGCCCTTTATGCTTTTACAGATTGTGAGTTATCCATTTCTCCGAACGCTTGTATTATTGAAAATGATAAGCCTCGTTTTGTTGGAGTAAATGAAATGTTGAAAATTTCAACGCATAAAACATTAGCATTATTAAAAAGAGAATTAGAGATAGAGAAAGGTGAGTTGCAGGAATCTTATATGTTTGCCTCATTGGAGAAGATTTTTATTAAAGATGAAATGTATATCGATTTCAAAAATTATTCTGACAAGCCAACCTTGTTTGAATATTTAGGTGGCCGATTTTCAAAATATAAAAAGCAGTTTATTCGTGCCATTACAGATGAAGATTATGAGAAGTTGACACAAATACCAATGATTCGTATTACTCGCTTTGACTCTAAAAAGGCGGATGAGAAGATGAAAGCATTGGATGCTCGAATACAAGAAATTGATCATCACCTAGCCAACTTAGTTGAATATGCGATTGAATATTTTAAAAATTTAAAAAAGAAATATGGTGTTGGACGCGAACGTAAAACAGAAATTAAATCGTTTGAGAATATTGTTGCGACAAGTGTTGTAGTGGCAAACGAAAAATTATATGTGAACCGTGAAGAAGGATTTGCAGGATACGGATTGAAGAAAGATGAATTTGTAGGAGAGTGTTCTGATATTGATGATATAATTGTCTTCCTGAAAGATGGTTCAATGAAAGTGACCAAAGTGGCAGATAAAGCTTTTGTAGGCAAGGATTTACTTCATATCTCTGTATTCAAGAAAAATGATGAGCGTACGGTTTATAACGTTATTTACCGTGATGGCAAGGCGGGCAGTGTGTTTATGAAACGTTTTCCTGTAACAGGAGTTACTCGTGATAAACAATACGATTTAACTAAGGGAACGAAAGATTCTCAAATATTGTATTTCAGTGCAAATCCAAATGGAGAAGCCGAAGTAGTGGAAGTGCAGTTGAAGCCAATGCCAGGTTTACGTAAAGTGCAGTGGGATTTAAATTTCTCTGAGTTGGCAATTAAAGGTCGTAACTCAATGGGTAATGTGGTTACAAAATATTCAGTAAGAAAAATTTTATTAGCAAAAGCAGGTGTTTCCACATTAGGAGCACGTGATATTTGGTTTGACGATACTGTTCAACGTATCAATACAGATAAACGTGGAACGTTCTTAGGGAGTTTTGGTCCGGAAGATAAAATACTTACGATCACTCAAAATGGTCATTATAAATTAAGCAGTTTTGATGTATCCAATCACTTTGATACGGATATGATTTTGATTGAGAAGTTTAAGCCTAAGAACCCGATTTCTGCTATTTATTTAGATGGAGAAAGCAAAACATATTTCGTAAAACGATTTATGATTGAAGCTACCGATAAAAAGGTATTGTTTATTTCAGAAGCAGAAGGTTCAAGAATAGAGATTGTTTCAACAGAGGAATTGCCTGTGGTAGTTGTGAAGTATAGCAAAGTAAAAGACAAAGAAGTTCCTTCAGAGAGAATTGATTTAACTCAGTTTATTGAAGTAAAAGGAATGAAAGCGAAAGGAAATAAATTGTCGTACTCCAAAGTAAAAGAGATTAATTTATTGCCTCCTGTTGAAGTTCCTATTGATGAAGATGTGCTGGATGAGTTTGAGGAAAGCGGTATGTCGCCATTGGAAGCCATTAAAAAAGCACAGGAGCCTGTTAAAGATAAAAACTTGATTTCTATTGATCAGCAAATTAACCAACAAATTAAGTTGCCATCGCAAGAGAAAAAGAAAAAACCGAAAAAAGGAAAAGGCGGAGGAAAAGATTTGAAGCTGGATTTTTAATTCCCATAGGTCCATAAAGAAGCCACTAATTCACAAATTTTTTATTCTGATAATTTGTAGCTTCCATGTATTTTCTAAAAAATTATCCATCGCATAATTCTATTAGGTATTAAGGATTAAATTGCGAACTTAGTTGCGGATAAACTGATTTTTTTGCTTTTTTTATGAAGAATGCCCTACAGAAGATTATTGATGCTGGATTAAAACCTCATTATCAACCTTGGGAAATTTACCTTGCTCGAAAACTGAATTCGATTACGCTGATAGCAATTGTAAATATGTTATTGGGAATTCTTTTTTTTGAAATCACAGGATATACACAATTTATTCCCGAGTGTGTTTTGTCTTTGATTATTTTGCCTGTTGTTATCCTCTTGAATGTTTATAAAAATTACATCTGGGCAGCCTATTGGTTCTACATTTGTGGGTTTATTTATTTTATTTCCATGAATCTAAAAATGGGAGTAGAGTCGTATTTTATTCTTTTTTATTTCCCAGTGATTATTAGTATGGTTCAGCTGTTGGGAAGGAAAGAAACCTTAAAGCATCTGATTGTTCTAGGGATTGTTTGTGTTGTGTCGGTAGTATTGATTTCAGTTGGATTTAAATACAAGGTTATTAGCATAGTTTTGAATGATGAACTGATTAGCAGTCTGTTTATTTTTAATATCATTCTTAGTTTTCTTACTACACTTGCGTTTATGATTATAATGGTTTTAGAAGGAATTAGCCAGGAAAGCCATATTAAAAGCATATTAAAAGAGAAAGAAATTTTATTAGCAGAAGTTTTTCATAGAGTAAAAAACAATATGAATATTGTTACAAGTCTGCTAAACCTTAAAAAAGGAATGTCGGATTCGAAAGAGGTTCAGGATGCTTTGGAAGATTGCAGAAATCGAGTTTATTCAATGGCATTGGTTCATCAGAATATATTTAACAACAAAAATATAGTTGGATTAAATTTTAAGGACTATGTGAAAAATCTGACCAATGAAATTGCTAAGTCGCTAGGGGAAGAAGATAAATATGAGATTGTTTTAGAAACAGAAGACGTGAGTTTGGATTTGTCAAATGCAATTCCTTGCGGTTTAATTTTAAATGAGTTAATTACCAATTCGTTTAAATATGCACAAGAAAAAAACAAGAAACTGAAGGTAGGAGTAAAGTTGAAAAAAGTAAACGATTTTGTAGAATTGGAAGTGAGAGATAATGGTCCGGGTATTCCCGAGGATAGCAATAAACACACTAACTCATTAGGATTGGAACTCATCAAATCATTATCGGAGCAAATAAACGGGGTTTACTCCTTTAAAAACGACAACGGGTTAGTGTTTGAACTTTCGCTTAGATTAGATTAGAAAGGATTTAAGTTCTTGTGCCTTTTTTTGCTTTTCCCAATTATATTCCCGTAATTAGTAGTACAAATCATCCCAATAATTAATATCCCAATAAAATGAAATTTAAAAAATCACTAGTAGGAGTTTTTGCTGTTTTTGCAATTGTAAATAATACATCAGCTCAATTAAATGTTACATTTCAAGCACAATTAACTTATCCCGGACAAACATGTGCAAACATTTGCGGTTATGTAGATACAACCGGGAAAGAATATGCATTGGTTGGAGCATCCTTAGGAATGTCAATTGTTGATGTTACAATTCCTTCTGCACCAGTTGAAGTCATTCAAATTCCCGGTCCCGATAACTTATGGAAAGAAATTAAAGTAAGAGGCAAATATGCTTATGTTACTACAGAAGCTGGCGGTGGATTGCAAATTATTAATTTGAGTAGCTTACCAAACACGGCAGGTATTGTAGTAACAAACTGGACTCCAACCATTGCAGGAGCAGGTGGAGGAACATTGAGCTCTATTCACGCTTTGCACATCGATAATCAATATGTGTATTTGTTTGGTAGTAATTTGTTTAATGGCGGTGCTTTAGTTGCTGATATAACAAATCCTATGAGTCCTGTATATGTTGGTAATTATCAAAATTCTGTTTCACCTTATGTACATGATGGTTACGTAAGAAATGACACATTGTATGCAGGACATATTTATGACGGATTTTTCTCAGTAGTTGATTTTACAAACAAAACGGCTCCTGTAGAATTAGCGAATCAGAATACACCTACTAACTTTACTCACAATACCTGGTTATCACAAAACAGTAAAGTGTTATTTACAACGGATGAAACAAATGATTCTTATTTAACATCGTATGATATTTCCAATTTAGGAAGCATTAGCGAATTGGATAGAATTCAATCCAACCCAGGATCAAATTCGATTGTGCACAACACACATATCATAAACGTTTTAGGTAATGATTATGCTGTTACATCTTGGTATAAAGATGGTTTTGTGATTACAGATGTTGGTCGTCCAATCAACATGGTTCACGTTGGAGATTATGACACTTATGCTGGAACAGGCGGTGGCTTTGAAGGCGATTGGGGAGTTTACCCTTACTTGCCTTCAGGAACAATAGTTGTATCAAACATTGATGAAGGATTATTTGTTTTTTCTCCAAATTATGTTCGTGCATGTTATTTAGAAGGAATTGTTTCTGATACAACTTGTGGTGCTTTGTTGAGCAATGCAACAATTTCAATCTCTACTGTTGGAGTTACTGATCTTACTGACATTGTTGGTCAATACCGAACAGGAACATCGGTACCGGGAACATATACGGTTACAATCTCTTGTCCGGGTTACACATCAAAAGTATTTACAGGAGTTGTTTTAGCTCCGGGAGTACTAACAAATTTAAATGCGCAATTAGCTCCTTTAAGCACAGTAGCAGTAAATGGAACGGTTGAAGACGCAGTAACACTTGCTCCAATTGCATCAGCAGGAGTATTGATTACAGATCCAACCAACACTTATAGTTTTGTTACGGATGCTACAGGAAATTTCTCTAGTTGTAACGTAGTGGGTGGAACAAATTACGATGTGTATGCAGGAAAATGGGGATACACTACTTATTGCGCAACAGCACAAACAATTAATTTAACTTCATCTGCCTTATTGTATCAATTGAATGAAGGTTATTATGATGATTTTACTTTAAACTTCGGCTGGACAGTAAATACAAGTGCAAGTACAGGAGGATGGGAAAGAGGAGTTCCATTGGGGACTTTTAATGGAACAGATGCTGCAAATCCTGGAGTAGATGACGGTACAGATTGCTATACAATGGCATATGTTACTGGAAATACAGGAACAACAGGTTCTGATCAAGATGTAGATAACGGAGCTACCACATTAACTTCTCCAATTTTTGATCTTACAGGATATGCAACTCCTTCATTACATTATACACGTTGGTTTTATAATGCAGGTGGAACAGGAACTCCAAACGATTCCTTAAATATTTATTTAACAAACGGCTTAACAACAGTGTTAATTGAAACGGTTACTCAAGCTTCTCCTTTGAATTCAACATGGGTGCAAAAATCATACGATATTGCTACTTATGTTGCTCCAACTGCGAATATGAAAGTGATTGTAAGAACTGCCGATGCTGCTCCGGGACATATTACTGAAGCTGGTTTCGACAAGTTTTACATTACCAATTATGTTGGTGTGAATGAGCAGATTGCTAGTAATAACTCGGTTACTGTTTTTCCAAATCCATTTACCAACGAAACGTCCATTGCTTATGAATTGAAAAATTCCTTATCAACAAATGCTTCAATTGTTGTTACAGATGTTACAGGAAAAATGGTTGCAACGTATACATTGTCCCAAAACAAAGGAAGTGTGGTGGTTAGCCCGAATTTAAATGCAGGAATTTATTTTGTGAAAATTATCAATGGCGAAGAAGTTACGACACCTGTTAAGATTTTGAAAATGAAATAATGCTGATAAGTTCCCCTAGCCTTCTTTTTTAATGAGGGATAAAAAAATCCTGCTAAGAGAAATCTTAGCAGGATTTTTTTTAGTAACACTGAGCGGAGTCGAAATAGTACTCCATTATTCATTGCAAATGCGTGTCGTTTTAAAATGAATATCCCATGCTGATATCGAACATCAGATGAAAATGGCCGTTGTAATATTCCCCAAACTCAGAAGTATCATATTTTGTAATTCGGTATGCGGTAACGTGATAGTAAGCTGTATTGTTTTTATAGCCGGCACCACCACAAATATCCATTGTTACACGGCCTATTTTTCCAAACTGAACTCCTACAATTAGATTCGCGTTCAACTGTCTGACGTCAAAATATACGTCTCTGTAATAACGATTCAGCCCCAATGAAATTCTTGCATTAGAATAAGAGACATGCGGTGCAACATAAAATCCATACGGAGAATGATGTCTGCGATTCACTAAATAAAACTTATGTGCATATTGAATGCGGTAGCCACTCACTTTTAAGATATCACTTGTTCCTAGTTTTGATATTTTTTCGAAGCCGGTCCAAAATACATTTTTCCCTAAATAAGAAATACTGATCTGTTCAGATTGAATTCTGCCGGTTGTTATTTCTGCCCCAAAACGATATTCTGATGTAAAAGGAAATACTCCGCCATACAGAAAACCTGTAATGCTTGTTTTTAAAACGAGCGGCTGTAAAGGCAAAGGTTTTTTCTTTTTTGGAGGAGGAGCGGAGAGTTTGATTGTATCACCTAAAGTAACGGCTTTGATACTGAAATTATCAATCATCAAAAAGAAAATAAAAAAGAGTATAATTCTTTTAAAATTCATTCGGCTTGGAGTTTAAGTCGTAACGAGCTAAAGGAACAACTGCCTGATTACTAAAATCATTTTTTAGGAATTTATAATATCCTGTGATAGCAATCATCGCAGCATTATCTGTGCAATACTCAAATTTAGGAATAAAAACTTGCCAATCCAATTCTTCTTTAAGAGAATTTAATTTATGACGCAATTCCGAATTTGCTGAAACACCTCCTGCTATAGCAATTTGATTGATGTTGGTATGCTTTGCAGCGGCTTTTAGTTTGCTGAGTAAAATATCAATAATTGTAGCTTGAATTGAAGCACAGATATCATTTCTATTTTCAGCAACAAAATTGGGATTTTTAGCTGTCTCATTGTTGATGAAATTCATGAAACCGGTTTTTAAACCACTGAAGCTGAAATTAAAATCCGGAATTTGTGGCTTTGTAAATTTGAATGCTTTAGGGTTTCCTTCTTTTGCATATTTGTCAATTAATGGTCCACCAGGATAAGGCAATCCCATTATTTTTGCTGTTTTGTCGAATGCTTCGCCTGCCGCATCATCAATTGTTTCTCCAAGTATTTTCATGTCGAAAAAGTCGTTAACCAAAACAATTTGAGTATGTCCACCAGATACGGTTAAGCATAAAAATGGGAAGGAAGGTACAATCTCCTTCTTCTTTGGAGAAGGTTGGGATGAGGTTATAAAGTGTGCTAAAATATGCCCTTGCATGTGATTTACTTCCATCAAAGGAATGCCTAAACCTAAGGCAAATGCCTTGGAAAAGGATGTGCCAACTAGCAATGAACCCATTAATCCCGGACCACGGGTAAATGCTATTGCATCAATTTCGTTTTTACTTATTCCGGCTTGTTTTATTGCCAAATCTACAACAGGGATAATGTTTTGCTGATGCGCTCTGGAAGCCAATTCAGGAACCACACCTCCATAAAGTTTATGAATGCTTTGATTGGCAACAATATTGGCAAGTATTTTGCCGTCTTTTAAAACAGCAGCAGATGTGTCGTCACAAGACGATTCAATACCCAATATGATGGTTGATTTGCTCATATTTATTAACTTCGCACGGCAATGTTGTCGAACGTTTTAAGGATTCAAAGGTATTAAAAAACTCTCAACTATATTATTCCGATTTCTTTCCCTGATAATATTCATTTTATTGTTGGTATTTCTTCTTATTCAAGTAAGAAGTGTACAAGTTTATGCAGGACATAAAGTAGCCGAATATTTATCCTCAAAATTAAATACCACAGTTGAAATTGGAAGTGTGGACATTGAATTTTTCAAGAAAGTAGTATTGGAAGATATTTACATTGAAGATTTACATCAGGATACACTTTTGTATTCAAAAAAAATAAAAATTGATATAAGTAAACTTGATTTTGAAAAACATCAATTGTTTGTAAGTAGTGTAATGCTACTGAATACAAAATCAAAACTAATCAACTATGCAAAGGAAGATGATTTGAATTTGCAGTTTATTATTGATTTGTTTATTGATAACGATACAACAAAAAAGAAGCCTTCGCAACGGTGGGAAATAAAATTTGATGAAATAACATTAGTAAATACAGACTTTACATACAGAAGTGAAAACGATACATTAGAAACTACAGGTGTTAATTATTTTGATTTAAATGTTAGGAAAGTAAACGGAAGGATCACCGATATCCAATTTGAACAAGATACTATTCGTGCAACTATTGATTATTTGTCGGCAATTGAGAAGAGTGGGTTCGGATTGCAGAATTTTAGCAGTTATGTGAATGTTAGTCCGGTTGGTATAAAATTAGATGAATTAAAAATTAAAACTTCCGAGAGTACTATTTCTACTGATTTAAGTTTTAAATATAAAGGGTATCGTGCATTTAAAGATTTTATAAATCAAGTAAAAATAAAAGCAGAGTTTAATAAATCCAACTTGGAGTTGAGCGACATAGCCTATTTTGCTCCTCAGTTAAAAGGGATTTATAGAAACATAACCATTTCAGGAAAAATAACAGGAAAAGTAAGTGATTTGAAAGGGAAAGATATGGATTTGAAGCTTGCTCCGAATACCGAATTTATTGGGGATGTTACTTTAACAGGTTTGCCTAAAATTGACGAAACCCTGATTTATTTAAACGTAGAAAAATTAACAACCAATTATTCTGATTTAAAAGATATTCCTATTCCGCCTTTTGAAAATCATAAAAGACTGAGTGTGCCCTCTAATCTGGCAAAACTTGGAAAGATGAACTTTAAAGGAACATTCACCGGCTTGTATAATGATTTTTATGCGTATGGTGATTTCTCTTCTGCTCTTGGAAATTTATCTTCCGATTTGTCGGTAAGACATGATGTAGAAAAAGATAAAGCTGTTTACAAAGGAAAATTAAAATCGCGTTCTTTTGATTTTGGAAAATTTTTCGATGCTGAATTATTAGGAAAGGCTACCATGGATGTCAATATTGATGGAGAAGGTTTTACTTTGGAAGATGTTGCAGCAAAATTAACTGGAAATATAAAGACTGTTGAGTTTAACAACTATACCTATCAGAATGTTGCGATTGAAGGAAATATAGCAAAACAGATTTTTAAAGGAAAATTGAATGTTAAGGATGAGAACATTGATTTTGATTTTATTGGTGATGTTGATTTCACTGGAAAATTACCTAAACTGGATTTTATAACTACACTCAATAAAGCTAATTTAACAGCACTGCAGTTTGTAAAGTCCGATAAGAAAATGGAGCTTTCAACCCAGTTGTTAATTAACGTTACCGGCAATACGGTGGACAACCTGATCGGATTTATAAATTTTGATAATACAATTTATACAGAAAATGATAAAGTGTATAAATTGAGTGTTTTTGAATTGAATTTAGAAAAAGAAAATGGAGTAAAATCAATAAAACTATCTTCTGATTTTGTTGATGCTCGCATTAAAGGTCAATTTGAAATATTGGAACTGCAAAATTCATTCAAGAAAGTGCTTAGTAACTATATTCCTGCTTATTTTGATAATAAAATAATTTTAAACAATTCTGTCGAAAACTTTGATTATTCATTTGTTTTCAAAAAGACAGAAACTGTTTTAAGTCTGTTTGCTCCATCACTTAGTATTGCACCTAAAACAGCATTCAAAGGAAATTTTAATTCAATCAACAATCAGTTTACGTTAAATGGAAGTTCAGACAAAATCAGCATCTCTGATGTTGTATTTAAAAACTGGTCAGCCATTGCAGCAACTACAAATGATCGTTTGGATTTCAGTATCGGTAGTGAACGTTTAGTGTTGACAGATAGCTTAGGGTTGACCGATTTTGCAATAAATAC
>Ga0163148_10006185_pt1 | contig 11671 bp, 8 predicted proteins | sample OliLakLV19MP7P2_FD_148606 | JGI IMG/M metagenome (GOLD analysis project Ga0163148, IMG submission 148606) | Freshwater microbial mat bacterial communities from Lake Vanda, McMurdo Dry Valleys, Antarctica- Oligotrophic Lake LV.19.MP7.P2 | ecosystem: Environmental > Aquatic > Freshwater > Lake >... | reverse complement strand
GAGCGCTAAGCAGGGACGCAATCGTCGCTTTCAGGCAATCTTGCCGCTCAGGGGCAAAATCCTGAATATTGAGAAGACTGACGACGCAAAGATCTACAAGAACACCGAGATTCAGGCGCTAATTACTGCTCTCGGCTTGGGAATTAAGGGCGAAGACTTCGATGCGGCGCAGTTGCGCTATCACCGCATTGTGATCATGACGGATGCCGATGTGGATGGTGCCCATATTCGTACCTTGATTCTCACCTTTTTCTACCGCTATCAAAAGGCAATGGTTGAACAGGGCTTTGTCTACATTGCTTGTCCACCGTTGTATAAGGTGGAGCGAGGGCGCAGCCACAACTACTGCTATAGCGAACGCGATCGCGACCAAGTGATTGCTACCTTCCCCGCCAACGCAAAGTATGATATCCAGCGCTTTAAAGGGTTGGGCGAAATGATGCCGACTCAACTGTGGGATACGACGATGAACCCGGAGACGCGCACATTGAAGCGAATCGAGATTGAAGATGCCGTTGAAGCCGATCGCGTTTTTACGGTGCTGATGGGCGATCGCGTCGCGCCCCGCCGCGAATTCATTGAAACCTATGGCTCCAAACTGAATCTGGCTGACCTGGATATTTAAGTTTAGTCTTGCAGTAACTGAAGGTGTGTGTTCCCAAATATAGCCAGACCGCTACGCACCTCGATAGATTTGATCAGGAAGATTTGAAACTTTTTAGGTGATTTGCAGTCTAAGAACACATACTTTTTGCTTGATCGTAGACTGCTAAATTTTTATCTGAGTTGTTGCAACTATGAATGCATTCATCTGTCGGTTTTTTGCCGCGATCGCAATGTCTAGTGCGATCGGCACTGCTACTTCTGCTCAAGCCGTCTCGCTGGACATTGGCAGGTTGCGCTTTAGTGAAATTTCGGGCGACTTCCGCATTGTTAACGGCAGAGTTGACCCAGATGGGTTCTACACGATCCAACAGGACGTGTATGGACCCGATACCAACTTATATATGAGCATTGACGGCTTTCCCCGGCTATGCCCAAGGTGTTCCTATGCGGGAATTGGCTTTCAGTCAGTCCTCACAAACCTGACGGGCACTCCCTGGTTTTTTGTAGACCACGAGCTGCAACAAACGTATGGCACTCCCAGTCCAGAATCCGATGGTTTATCTTTCGGTCAATTTTTGCCCCAGTTTAGACCGTTTACCTCAACCCGCTTCAGCACATCAGAAGAAGAGATTGATGTGCGAGATTACGTCAACTTTGCGGGTGGCATCGTCGCTCCTGGCGACACCGCTGTATTTCGCTACATTTTTACAGATACCACCCCGCTTAACCGCTTTTTCCTATTACAGCGCCCTAACTTTCAGCCACGAGTTGGTTTCATTGATCCCACGCCGCCACCACCGCCTGTAGAAGTAGTGGTAACTAATCCAACCCCGATTGAACCGACTCCCGTTAAACCGATTCCCGTTGAACCGATTCCCGTTGAAACAATAACTGTGGTCGAACCTGTTAGTACAGGGGGTGAGTTAGCCCCAGTAGAGAACAGTTCGGCGGCGGTTCCAGAGCCTACTACCGTTTTGGGGGCGCTGATGTTTGGGGCGATCGCGATTCACAAAAGACTTCAGCGGAAAGATTGAGTCAAGCGCGCTCAAGGGTTAGCATAGAAAAACTTGTTGACCACATGCCCATGCCTTTGACCATCGGGAATACGCTTCATTATGGGAAATATCTGATCAATCACGTTTTGGGGCAGACTGACATCGGCGTGACCTTTCAAGGCACTCAGGTTCAGCAAAACCGACCCGTCATTCTTCAGATATTGCAGCTAAAACCTGATTTAAGCGTCGATCTTGATCCGTTAAAGCAGCGATTTTTTGACCAAGCTCACCGATTTGCTGACTGTCATCATCCCGGCTTGGTGCGACTGATTGATTCTTTTGAAGAAGAGAATGCGCCGATCGCTGTCTTCGATTACACCACTGGGCAAACTCTGCTAGAAGCGGTGCATACCACGGGCGCATTCGCAGAATCTCAGGCGGTGCAATACATCCAGCAAGTGGGTTCAGCCTTGGTGGAACTGCATGGCAAAGGACTGATTCACCGCCGTGTTACACCCAAAAATGTGATTCGTCCGCTTGGGTCTAACATTGTTGTGCTGGTCAATATTGGGCTGCTAGATCCAACCGTGCTGGGTGTTGCGGCTGACACGATTCAATTGCCAGTGGAAGAGTATGCGGCGATCGAACAGTATCAGGCTGAGTTAGCTCACACGCCTGCAACCGATATCTATGCGTTGGCAGGCACTTTGTATTTTTTGCTGACTGGATACGCTCCGTTAGCGGCTCCCCTGCGCCATCGATCGCCCTTACCATCCCCTCGTCAGCTATGTCCTCAACTCTCTGCTGCGGTAGAATCTGCTATCTTGTGCGGACTGGAGCTAAATGCAAATTCTCGCCCTCAAGCGATCGCCGAGTGGCTGGCATTGTTACCTTCGCCGATTAACCCCAGCGATCGCGATCCTAATTCTGATTTAGAGGCTGCAATGCCTCCAGCCGCTACTGGATCTCAAGCTGCGATCGGTGCTTCCTCGGAACCCAATCCTTTACCCGCAAAATCTGCTTCGCTGCCGACCCAACGATTTAGTTCTCAATCCAATCAAAGTATGATCCCTTTTGCGCTGACCCTAAAAAATCCATTTCCTAAAACGCTACTTGCGATGGCGGCGATCGCTGCCGCCATTGGCTTAGGAGCCGGATTAACCCTACGAATTACGGCAAACTCCACTGGATCAGGCACCTCCATTTTTCACACAGAGCAAGCTTTTCCTCCATTTGAAAATTGGCCTGGTGCTGCGCCCCCCATTATCCCTTCTAATTCCTATTCCCCCCCTGTGGTTGAAGCGCCCGACCAACGGAAAGAGCCAGATAATCGCAATCAGTCTCCCCCTGCTGCCGTTGACCAACCTGCGGTTGAAGAGAAAGCCAATTCCGCTCCAGCGGTTGAAGAGGCGGCACCTCCCGATTTCAGCCCTCAAGTTCCTGAAACGAATCCTACGCCACGGGCGATCGCGCCTCTACCAAACATCCCAAACTCTCCGGAGCCAGAACTGCCCCCTGCGGTGATCCCGCCTCCCGCTCCTGCCGAGAAAGAACCTGCTCCCCCACCTTCAACGGTTGCACCTAGTTCTGGCGAGGTACAACGGCAATAGAATAACCACGCTATAATTCAGGCGGAGCGTATAGGAATTTTTCTGATGAGTAACCCCATTCTTCATGCCTTTTTTGTTGGCAGAGCGCTAGCAGACACCTTGTATGATCACGCAGAACTTGCGTTTACGGATGCTTTAAGTGAGTTGGGCAAGCTAGATGCAGAACTCCGAGAAAATTTACGCACCTTGAGCGATCGCGTGGCAGAACGGGCAGCCCAAGAAGAAGCGGCAGCAACCCAAGGACGGTCGAGTCAATCAACTGCATCACCGTTCCAATCAGATGATTTGCAGACAGTAATCGACGAACTGCGGGCAGAAGTTGCTCGGTTGCGCTCTGAACTGAAGCAATATCGCAGCCGCACTCTATAACCACGTTTGCATATCCTTTGATAGCATCAGAGGTGTTAGCCTAGGGATAAGAATCGAGTGTCTGTTGTTCCTCAAGACTCCAACCTGCCCAAACAGCCAACGAAGCCAAATCCTGAAGGCGATAGCTCCCTTGCCCATGCGGATGCTCCACTCACTGCAAACGCTCAAAATGGCAAAGAGTCTAAATCGGTTTCGGGTTTGGAAGACGATCCTGCATTCTTAAACGAGCTTAATCCTCATGAGAATAACGATTTTGGAATGCCAGTCACTGCGCGGGATATATCTCCTAAGCGGGAATACTTAAATCAGGAAATAACGACATTCGTTGAGCCGCTGCCAAACAATCGCGTGAAAGAAAAATCCTACGGTGACAAAGCCTATCGCTGGAACCGCAATAATTATTCTCGGCAGCGGCGCTTTGTGGATATTTGGGGCTTCGTGCTGACGCTGCTGTATTCTCAATGGCTGTATGGCAAGTCTTGGAGTTATTCCGGTGGCATGACGGATGCTAAGCGAGAGCAACGTCGGCGATCGCAAGCGGTTTGGATGCGAGACACTCTGCTAGATTTAGGTCCTACCTTCATTAAAGTAGGTCAGCTTTTTTCGACTCGCGCCGATCTATTTCCAACAGAATACGTTGAAGAACTGTCTAAACTGCAAGATCGAGTGCCTGCCTTTAGCTTTGAGCAAGCAAAAAACTTGATTGAGCAAGACTTGGGCAAATCTCTGCAAGATCTTTACCTCAGCTTTGACCCAATTCCGCTTGCGGCTGCCAGTTTGGGGCAAGTCCATCGCGCCACCTTGCACTCTGGTGAAGACGTGGTTGTCAAGGTGCAGCGTCCGGGTTTAGTCAAGCTGTTTCAAATTGATCTTGCCATTCTCAAAGGGATTACTCGGTACTTTCAGAGACACCCAAAATGGGGTCCAGGGCGAGACTGGCTCGGTATTTACGACGAGTGCTGCAAGATTTTGTATGAGGAAATCGACTACCTCAACGAAGGACGTAATGCCGATACCTTCCGCCGCAACTTTCGCAGTGAAGATTGGGTGATGGTGCCGCGTGTCTACTGGCGATATGCCTCTCCACGGGTGTTGACGCTGGAATATCTGCCGGGTATTAAAATTAGCCATTACGAAGCCCTAGAAGCTGCCGGACTCGATCGCAGTCGGCTAGCTGAACTGGGTGCGAAAGCTTACTTAATTCAGCTTTTAAACGATGGCTTTTTCCATGCCGATCCTCATCCCGGTAACATTGCAGTTAACCCAGATGGGTCGCTGATTTTTTATGATTTTGGCATGATGGGACAGGTCAAACTTGTCACCCGTGAAAAGCTATTAGAAACTTTCTTTGGGGTTGCTCAAAAAGATGCTGATCGCGTCGTGGCTTCTCTGATTGCTCTCGGCGCTCTGACTCCTACAAGCGATATGGGTCCCGTACGTCGCTCGGTTCAGTTCATGTTAGATAACTTCATGGATAAGCCTTTTGAAAACCAATCCGTGGCAGCTATTAGCGATGATCTCTATGAAGTTGCCTATGGTCAGCCGTTTCGCTTTCCAGCCACGTTTACATTCGTTATGCGCGCCTTTTCTACCCTAGAAGGGGTTGGCAAAGGATTAGATCCTCAATTTAACTTTATGGAGGTTGCAAAGCCTTTTGCATTAAAGATTATGGCAGATGGAAATCCTACAACTGATGCGAACAATATTCTAGGAGAATTGAGCCGCCAAGCCTCCCAAATCAGCAATACTGCTTTAGGATTGCCCCGACGAATTGAAGAGACGCTAGAGAAACTGGAGCGCGGCGATATTCGAGTTCGGACGCGATCGCTGGAGACAGAGCGCATTCTACGCCGATTGAGCGGTGTAAATATGGGCACAAATTACACTTTATTAGTGTGTTCGTTTACATTGTCGGCTACGATTCTATTAGTCAGTGGTTATGGCTGGCTGGCACTTGCTGCGGCGACTGCTGCGTCCTTTACAGGGTTCATTCTCATTCGCTTGATGATTCGCATTGATCGAAGCGATCGGATGCCATGATCCATTTAATTGTTGACAACCTAGCAACCACCCTATGAAGCATCTGTCTACAGGCTTAACAGATGTCGGCATTGTCCGCAAAGTCAATCAGGACGATTACTACATCGATCCTGAAGGTCGCTTTTTTATTGTGGCAGACGGCATGGGCGGACATGCAGGCGGTGAAGAAGCCAGCCATCTTGCCACCCAAACGATTCAAGCGTATTTAGAGAGCTATTGGGACGCGGCTGAATCCTCAGAGATTATTTTGGAACAGGCGCTGCTAGAGGCAAACCAGGCAATTATCGACGACCAGCGGCAGCACCCAGAGCGGGGTGATATGGGCACCACTGTTGTGGTGTTGCTCTTTCGCGATGAACAGCCTTTATGTGCCCACATTGGCGATTCCCGGCTCTATCGGTTACGCGGTGCCAAACTCGATCAGATTACTGAAGACCATACCTGGGTTGCACTGGCAATCCGCACGGGTGAAATTTCATCGGATCAAGGGAGAGTTCATCCCTGGCGGCATGTGTTAGCTCAGTGCTTAGGACGAGAAGATTTGCGCCAAATTGATATTCAGTCGGTGCAGATACAGCCGAGCGATCGCCTGTTGTTATGCAGCGACGGACTCACCGAAGAACTATCCGATCAAGTGATTGCATCGCAGCTAAAATCCATCTGGGTCTGCGAGAAAGCCGCTGCTGCCCTAATTCATGCGGCAAAAGAACATGGTGGTCGCGATAACATCACGGTGATTGTATTGTCCATTGATGGGTCAGGCTAGACCGATGCTGTTAAAATCCATTGAAATAATCAAAGCCACCCAAGCATTTCGATGCTGCTATGATTAAATCGAATTCAGTTGGGGTTGTAGCTCAGCAGGATAGAGCGGTCGCCTCCTAAGCGACAGGTCGCGCGTTCGAATCGCGCCAGTCCCGTTAAGAAAGTTCAAAATCCCTGAGGAGCTTGCTGTGCAAGAATTTTACGCTGTCCTGATAACCCTTGTCCTGTTCAGCACCCAACCAAGAAGCGTTTGATTTCATGGAATCAAGTAAATACAAAGTTTATTTACTTGATTTTGTATAACTTGCACCGTAGAGGGAGGAATTAATCCAAAAAAAGCTTTAAGGTGCCAGGTATCTAAGAATGTTTGATTTATTAAACTTTGAAATTTATTAAACTTTAATCTGAGAGGTCTATCTCATCGTCAAGCGATCGCTTCAGATACTACTCACAAAGATTCAACACGCAAAACGCGCCTTTGTCCTCAAGGGATGGACCCAAGAGAACCTAGCGGGGGAGGTGAACTTAAAAACACGTCAACCGATTTGGCGATTTTTTACTGGGCAGCCTGTTGAGCGTCATATCTTTTTAGAAATTTGTTCGGTGCTGGAGTTAGATTGGCGCGAGATTGTCGTTGATCCGCCAGCAGAATTTCCTGGAGCCGAGGAATTGGTCCCCGTTCCCCCATCTGCCCTAGATGTCCTAGTGCAAGACGTGCGATCGCAGCGTCGGGACAAGATTCAAGATCAGTGCGGTATCCTGCAATTATTAGACATCAGCCGCCCCGTCAGCCTGGATGATATTTACATTGATGCCAATGTTTTGGAAGCCATTACGAGTCAACAGCAGTTAGAGATTGCGAATCTACAAACTCTTGAACCAGAAAATTTCGATCGCGTCGGCTTGGGTGATGTTGCCCAGGCACAAATACTCGGCGTTACTGCTGTAGAAAACTACATGAAGATCAGGGTGCTAGGCAAACCCGGTTCTGGCAAAACTACGTTCTTGCAGTATCTCGCCGTTCAGTGCAATCAAGGAAAGTGGGAATCAGAGCGAGTCGCGATCTTCATCACGCTGAGGCATTTTGTCGAAAACGCTAGAGTTAGCGGCGAATTTAGCTTATTAAACTACCTGCGCCAAGAGTTGCTCACCGATGGCATTGCCGATCCCTCGGTAATTGAGACGTTGCTTCAAGCGGGTCGGGTGTTGCTGTTGCTGGATGGGATTGATGAAGTCCTTCAGGAAGAGAGCAGTGTAGTTCTCAAAGAAATTCGTCGATTTTCAGATAAATATTATAAGAATCGATTTGTAACGACCTGCCGTACTGCCGCTCGAAAGCACAGCTTACGCGGTTTCGCCGATGTGGAGGTCGCTCCATTTACCCAGGCTCAAATTGTTGCATTTGCCCAAAAATGGTTTGTGGCGTTTACTAAGACGAATCCTTCGGCAGGTGGGCAGCAGTCTGATGAGTTTATTGAAAAGCTGGGCTTGCCGGAAAACTGGCAGTTTCGTCAACTGATGGTGACTCCTCTGTTTTTGCATATGGCTTGTTGGGTGTTTCAGGGTGAGGGCAGATTTCCGACAAAGCAGACAGATTTTTATAAAGAAGGGCTAGACTTACTGCTGGGCAAATGGGATGAGGCGAGAGGGGTGGAACGAGATGAGGCTTACCAAGGGTTTCGCCTGCCCCAAAAGCTGAAATTGCTGAGTCAGATTGCAGCAGCTACCTTTGAGCAGGGGCAATACTTTTTTGAGCAACGGACGCTTGAGCAATACATTGAGGACTATATTCGGCATCTGCCCAATGCTTCGACCGATGCTGAGGAACTGCACGTCGAAAGTGGAGCGGTGCTAAGGGCGATCGAATCGCAACATGGATTAATCATCGAACGGGCGCGGGGCATTTTCTCGTTCTCCTATCTGGTGTTTCAAGAATATTTCACGGCACGTAATATTGTTGCTAGCCACAATCTCCAATCCCTAGAGCAGGCATTGGGTGGCTTGGTCAGCCACATCACCGATCCCCACTGGCGGGAAGTTTTTTTGTTGACGGCTGCCATGCTGCGGAGTGCTGATTCGTTAGTGCAGTTGATGAAGCAGCAAATTGATGCCCTAGTTGCCGAAGATCCTTATCTGCAAGAGTTTTTGGTATGGGCAAGTCGAAAGTCGCAAATTATCCCAGCCGAAACAAAAGATGCCACGGTTCGAGCCTTTTATTTGGCGATGGCTCGAACCCCTCACATCGCATCTGATTTTGCGCTTGCCTGTGCGCTTGCCTGTACGCTTGACCAGGGAATGTTTTTGGATACCGCTTTGGATGATGTGTTGCAATCCTGCGCGATCGCCCAAAGCCCAGATTTTGCCCACGCTCATCTGTGTGGCAATGCCCTCAGCAATGTTTTAGGCATCGTGCTGGATGCTGGCTTGCATAAATCGCTGCAACAACTCCAACATGAATTCCCAGATATTGATCAAAACCAGCCACGGTTTCAGGCATGGTGGCAGGGGCACTATGGCGCTTGGGAAGAACGCCTCAAAAATGATATCAATAGCTATCGGCAGATTCACCAGCACTGGCAGTTTAGCTCAGAACAACAGCAAGTGCTGCAACGCTACTATGCTGCCAATCAACTGCTGCTCGATTGTCTGCATAGCAACTGTGAGATAACGATGGCAATTCGGCAGAATATTGAAGCAAATTTATTGTTGCCTCAGAAAGAATTGGAAGCACGGGAATGGCAATAAATCTAAAATGAAGGTTTCTGCAAATAAATGTAACCTTCTCAAACAAATCAAACAAATCAAACATTGCTTAACCAGTAGTCAAACTCGATTTCAAACATTTGATCGTTATTCTATTTAAAAGATACTCATTGGGTCTAGCCGCAGGGTCTAGCCCCAAACATTATCAAGAAAATATACACTGTGACAAAATTGGAGTTCAGATTTTAATATGAACGCCTCATTGCATCATTCAATGTCAACGCATCTCAAACTCGATCGCAGCCAACAGTTAAGCTCTACAACGGCGATCGATCATTCCATGAACACTCGGCGTACTTGCCCATGCTGCTCTAGAGTTTTGCTGCGCCATGTGCGCTTGGGCGGGCTTTACTGGCACTGTGACCATTGTTATGAGGACATGCCCATTTTATAAAGTCAAGGGCGATCGCTGCAAAAATTGTCTTTTGGTTAGTCACCGTCTTACATCAACAGTTTTTATAGTTAGAGGTAAAAATGTCACACGGATTAGTCAATCTAACGTTGCCAGCAGTTCTTCAAGAGATTGAATATGTCTTAGAGGAATACCCTGAACATCCTTATCAAACTGCTTTTTCACTGCCTGAACTGCGCCAAAAGCTGGTTGCCCATATTCTCAGCAATGTCCCCAACCGCTACGTTGTTGAAGGCGCACAAGAAACCTCTGGCGAACCCAAAGTTTACGCCTCTTCCCCTTTGCAGGAGCGGCTACGAATGGAATTGGTCATTCGTGCTGGTATTTTGCATATCCTGCGCGAAAACGCCGACTGGCTGAGCCGCAATTTGTCACGCGTTTAGATTGATGCAAAGACGGGTGTATTTTATTGCTGGTTGCGATCTCTGACTTTTCTCTAGGATTAGCAAAACCCTCAAATTTTCTGATTTGAGGGTTTTGCTTTGAAAGTAACATCTGAAGCTCTTTCTAAGCCATTCAATTGATGGCAAGACTTACGCAAATCAACCGAAATTTGCCCCCCAACCCCCAATTATGGGCAGGAAAGATTCTTTAACAGAGGAATAACTCTGGAACCCTTATTCTTTGGTTTACCCTCAAAAGAAGTTGAACCTAAAAATAGGACTTTCAAGAATTTGTTTTCTTTAGAGAATCAACCCTGCCAATTTTGGGGGAGCAAGAAGATCAATGTCCCCCAGAATTGGGGGATTTAGGGGGCGAGTGCATAAGTCGTAATAATGTATGAATTTTGCAGAACACGTTTTAGGCAATGAGGATATAGGTTTATGCCAGCTCTCACAATCACTTTAAATGATCGCAAAATTAGTATCGTAAGCTACCGTTCTGACGACTGTCATTGCTATAAGCCTAGTTCTCATGTGGTTTCTGCATAGTATTGGTCTACGTGGATTAAGACTATTGAGCCTAAATTTGGCAGAAATCCCCCGGTGGAGGATTGAATCATTTGCCAATGTCGGGTATGTAAATCTACAGGCATAAATGATTCGTTGGCTTAAGGTTCATTAAGGGTTGGTATGACTGAATTGTTGCTGATGAGTTTAAGTGGTAGTCAATTGAGAGGTAGGGGATTGTATTTTGCGTTGCATGTTCCCGATGGTTTTTTGAGTCTGCCGATCACTCTGATGGGTTGGGTGGTGGCGATCGCCCTGATTGCAATTTGCTTGAAGCACGCCCAAACCGACTATAAAGATCGCACTGTGCCACTAATGGGGGTTTGTGCTGCGTTTATTTTTGCGGCGCAAATGATTAATTTTCCGATTCCAGGAGGCACCTCTGGACATTTGTTGGGCGGAACCCTAGCGGGCACATTGTTGGGTCCTTGGGCTGGCTCCTTGGTGATGGCAGTCGTGTTTATCGTGCAGTCATTTTTGTTTCAAGATGGCGGCATTACGGCATTAGGAGCCAATATCGTTTTGATGGGATTAATTGGCACCTTCGGGGGTTACTACTTGTATGCTGCCATCCGTAAGGCGCTAGGCTGGAATAGTTGGCGGGGGATTGGAACGGGTGCTGCTATTGCCGCTTGGTCAAGTGTGGTGGTTGCGGCGGTAGTGTGTGCCTTTGCACTAGCCTTGTCTGAAACGGTGCCGTTGGAAGTAGCGCTGCCTGCTATGACGTTTTGGCATACTCTAATTGGGATTGGCGAAGCACTGATTACAGTCGTTGCTCTTGGATTTATTTACCGAACTCGCCCCGACTTGATTTATAAAGCGCCCCGAAATGCGATCGCCAATCGTCCAATGGCATCGCGCTAAGGGTGGAATCTAGTTTTGAGTTTTGAGTTTTGAGTTTTGAGTTGTCAAGAAATCAAACTAAATCAAACTAAAAGTTTAAAAAGAGGATTGATAGCGTGTCTGATTCATCTCGAAATAGAAATGTGACGTTTGCATTGATTGGGTTAGGAATCGCCTTGGCGATCGCTACCTTTCTGTCGCCGTTTGCCAGTCAAAACCCAGATGGGCTGGATCGGGTCGCCCAAGATCACAAGTTTGACTCGAAAGCGGCAGAAGAAACTCCAGCGAAACAGCTACCGTTTTATCAAGTGTTTGAAG
>Ga0163148_10006178_pt1 | contig 11680 bp, 13 predicted proteins | sample OliLakLV19MP7P2_FD_148606 | JGI IMG/M metagenome (GOLD analysis project Ga0163148, IMG submission 148606) | Freshwater microbial mat bacterial communities from Lake Vanda, McMurdo Dry Valleys, Antarctica- Oligotrophic Lake LV.19.MP7.P2 | ecosystem: Environmental > Aquatic > Freshwater > Lake >... | reverse complement strand
CTCTTGCATGTGTGCCGCCAACGGATCGTTACGGGATGCCGTCCCCTTCACATACGCCAGCAGCCGAATCGCCGCTCCCCACTTCACATCATCCAAAATCGCTTTCGTGGATAGCGGTTTGGGTTTGGTCGGTTCCTTGCGCTCTTGTGACGGCGCGCGCGGCGCTACATAGTCGTCGTCGTCGTCGTCATCCGGATCACCCTCCGCCTTCAAGTCACGGTTCTCGTCTTGCAAAACTACATAGTCGTCGTCGTCGTCGTCATCCGGATCACTAGCATAAATAAAAAGCGCGTCCCTGTGAAAACGGGCTACATAGTCGACGTCGTCGGCGTCATCCGGATTGCCCCAGTCTTCATCCTCGTCATAGCGCAATTGAACCTCCGACTCCGGCTCCGGCTGCACATGAGACCCGCCATACAACCCCACATTCGGCGCGGTCGGCACGGTCGGCGCACCCCTCTCCGGCGCTATCTCTTCATCGTCCGATTCTGGCGATAGGTTAACGCCGCGTAAACCTATCGGCGCTTTTTCGGCGGCTTTGAGGGAAGCCACATATTCGCGGATTTCAAACTCCGTCCAGTGTTGGGCGTCCGCTTTGAGCCACAAATCGTCAGGAATTGCCAACAACGCCCGATACTGACTGACTTGGCTCTTTGACTTCAAGCCCGTCACCTGCAATATCTTTTGCAACATGCCGCGCTTAATCGAAAACATCGATCCGTTCGCTACCTGTGCGTAATATCCGCGATCTATCGCGCCCGGCAATACCAGCGCGTCATAGTCGTCGAAGGCGATCCCCTCATCGCCTTCATACATCGCCATCACCAGCAGCGCCAATTGTCGCGCCATCCCAATCGCATCCAATGGCGACCGACTCCCGTTCTCCGCCGCTTGCAGCCATGGATCGATATTGCCTTTTTGCACCGTTGGGATGGTCGAGTAGTCACCGACGCCAAACATTTGCAGCAGGTGATATGCCAGCCAGCGACGCTCACCACTTTCGATCATGCCCCCCCGCGTCGCATGGATAGGATTAATCAATCCGTTTCGGTGGATCGACCCCGCCAACCCAACTAGGGCGAACAAATCAGTGACCAGCGCCTCAGCACTTGCCGGCAGGTCGCCATCCCCCCCGCTCTCGATAATTTGTTTTATATTGCGCGGCAGTTCGCTGGTGCCCAACGCCGCCCATGCCATATCAACCCACGTCGAAAGTATTTGCGGCATATCCGCACTCCGCCCCGACCACATCCCCCGCAGCACTGACGGCAGCGTCCGGCGCGGCTGGCTCCGATCCGGTCGCAACTCCAGTATCGGCACCGCTCGCGCCACGATCCGCCCCGACGCCGGCATATCCGCAACCGTGCCATAGGTCGCAGCATCGACATCGATCAGCGTGGGCGCAGCCTCCAGTGGGTTACGCTTGCCATCACCATAACCCCTACGCTGCTGCGCCATGCGGCACCCCCATAATTTTCTTTTCGATCCGGTCACAGATCGACCAACACAAATAGGTCGCCGCGTGTTCCGGCGCGTGGGCGTACAGCGTTTCTTGTGCATACCCCGCATCGCGCCACACCGTCGCCACCGGGATCGGCTCCCACACCAACGCTTTGCCGAACGCTTCGCGCATCGCCGACAGTCCAAAGCGATGCGCGTTCGTTTGTTCGTTGACCATCGTCGGCTGCACACCGAGCAATTCCATGCTCGCCAACCCGAAGCTGGTGCGCATTTTGTTTTGTCCATCCATCCGCAGCTTTGACTTTTTCAAACCGTCGAGGCTCAACACCTCCGCCACGGACGGAAAGATCACATAATCAGTCGCCAGATAGATCATCGAATGCAGGAGCGACGGCGTGGGCGAGGTGTCGATCACGACGACATCAATCCGCCCCTCCAATTCTTCAAGGCACTCACGAAGGTACATCACATCATCACCCATCGACGACATGATCGACCGCGTTTCGATGTTGCTAGGCAACACCAGCAATTCCCCCACAGTGGGGAAGCCCCCCGCCCAAGCCTTGTGCGGCGCAGCCACCACCGTGTCCGCCCAGTTTGCATCGCGAACAAGCATGTTATACAGTCCTGCCGCCTCAGCCACTTGAAGTTGCTGTGTGCTGTGTGCCTGTGCATCAGCATCAATCAGCAATACGCGATAATCCATCAGCGCCAGCCCCGCCGCCGCGTGTGTCGCTTGCGTCGTTTTCCCGACGCCGCCCTTCTCGTTGATAAATGTGATCGTCTTCACGACGCACCATCCGATCCCGGGACAATCGCGCTCTCAGCGTCGGTATCAATCATCTTTCGAAGACCCAAAACCGGCACAAACACCCGCGTTGGAAACTCAAGCTTTGCGCCCATGGCTTCAACCAGAAAAAACGAGACCCCCCGCGTCATATCCGGCACCATCACCATAACGCGCTCTTTTAGCGCTGCTGGCAAATCCTGCACCCCCCGCGCCATGAAGCGCTCGAAGATCGGCAGATGCGCCTCAGTCAAAAAAATCGCGCGACCATTTATCGTATGCAACAAATCGCCATCAGGCGGCACAGCAAACGCATATTCCGTCTCGAAAACACCGCCGCCACGGTGCCAAGTCACCAGCCAATACTCCAACTCGTAACCGGCTACCCACTTCCACGCCCGCTCCTCAGCTGCGGCGATGCACAAATCAACCCGTGCCTCAAGCTCAAGACGGCGAATTTTAGCCAACTGCTCTTCCCCACTGTCGACGCCATTATCCGTATCCATAGTCCCCATTCTCTTTCGCTGGCTGCCACCGTTGCATCTTCGCCGCCAAAATCGACCGATACTTCGCCGCCGACGCGGTCATAAACGCCGCGATCTCAGCGTGCAACAACTGATCCTCATCCCCGCTCGTCAAGCCCCGAAACAGCATCCCGAAGAATTGTTGAATGTCGATATAATCGACCTCCGTGAACCACTGCTGTATCTCAGCCGCCATGTCCATCGTGGCGACATCGTACTCTTCCTCTACCTCATCCCGTATCTGGACGTCCAACTCAGCCGCCAAACCCGAGACCAGCGGATGGCTCTCATCCACCCCCGCCACCGCGTCTCGCAACTCGTCATACGCCTCGAGTACATCGTCCCGTTGCGCCTCCATAATCAACGACACCTCTTTGAGCGCGAACGCCATATCGAGCGCCCGTTGCCCCGTCGCCTTTGCCAAAATCACTTGCGGCTCGATCACCGCCCACACCGACGAGATGGCATTTGCGCCATGCGTGTCTCCCGCATCTTTGGCGACCCAATACAACTCCGCCACCGCGTCTGCTATCAGCCCTGCCGGTCGCGACGGGTCCCCGACCGCCGCGACGATCTGGGCAACAATTTCTAGTCGTTTATTTTCATCCATCCCCATACTGCCCTCCCTTTCCATAATCGTCTTTCTAGCAACCCTCGCCGCGCCCATCCATGACCCCCACCACACGGGCGCATCACGATGCGCCCCTACGCCCTTCTCCCCCTCTCCTCCAAAAGCGAAGCGGCTGGGAGAGGGGGTATAAGCGCAGCGACGGGGTGAGGGCACTAATCCCCGATTTCCGCCAGCGTCTTGCCGGCATAGGCTTGCGCCGCGCCGCTCAACAAAATCGCCAGCCGAACAATCTGGCGGGGAACCCCTTCACCAATCAATCGGTCGTGATACGCCAGTACCTCCGGCACCGTGAGCGCATCATTGATGATGCGTTGCCCCATCTCCGTCAGCGTATAGCGACCTTCACCGAAACTTACAAACAAACCATGCTGATCCAACTGGATGAGTACATCCGCAAATGTTTCCGCTTTGACCCCATTACCGTTCACCTTGTCGTTCATTTCATTCCCCTTTCCGAGAAGAACTAAAACCACATACCACACGTTAAACACTGCATCGACTGCAACCGGGTGTCAAACACCACCCGGCGGCTCTTGCACAGCCGGCACTTCGCCAGCCACCGTTTTGCCTTCCGCCCCGGACGCGGCAGCCTTCGCCACCGCGCCATCACGAAGCCTCGTCTCGCGCCAGTTGCACACGATGGACAAACTCGCGGATGAACTCCGCCAATTCCTCACGAAACGGTTGTGCGATGTCATCCTCAAATTCCTCGCTGAGCGCGTCGCTCGTGAGGATCATGAAAAATTCTTGCGCCTGCCACGGTTCTATCGGTATCCCGGCATCGTTACAAATTTCGTCGGCGACATCGTAGGTGATCAGCCCGCCTTCGTCGTAAATGTCGTTGACAATGGCATAACGCGCCTCCCCGACCGACGCCAACACATCAGGGTCATTCGTGTCAAACTCCCGCATCGCCGCCCGCTTTTGTTCCAGCGCCGTCGCCGTCGCCTCCCGCTGCGCTTCCACCGTTTCCACCAGCGCCCGCGCCGTCGCCGCGATCTCGACTGCCCCCCCCATCGCGGTCTCCAACTGCTGCAACCGCGCATAGGCATCGGTCAACAGCACCATACTCTTCTCATCTTGCTTACTCTCGGCGATCTTGTAAGCATCAGTCACACGCCGGAAGATGCTGTCCATATTGGCACCAGAGTCCGCACCCGCCAACGCCTTAACTTCTTGCAAAACTTGGATCACGTATTCTTGAGACACAATCAATTCCCCTTTCCGAGAAGAACTAGATCAAAACACCTACACTACCCGCCAACCGAAAGCGGCAGCCGATTCAACAGCCCCGTCCACTCTTCGCCCGTTCGCGCCTGTTGCCGCTCCCACAGCACCTTCATGCCCGCCGCCCGCGTCTCGCGGTTAGCGATCTCCTTGAGTTCGTCAAGGTTGTAGCGACCGGAAACAATCGCAGCCGCGTAAGCGACCTCAGCAACCGGCACCCGCTCCGTTGCCGCAGCAGGGGAGCGCACGCGCCGCGTCCGCCGACCAGTCCGACCAGTCCGACCAGTCACCGGACGCGGCTCCGGCACGCCCATCATCTCGCCCCTGACCACTCGTCGCGCCGGCACTGGCACCTCATCAATCTCCGGCACCTCATCAATCTCCGGCACCTCATCAATCGTTGGCGCGTTGGCGGGCGCGTTTTGGGCGATGATTGCCGCAGCCTCTGCAAGCAAATCATCGATCACCGTATCCTTGACCTTTTGCAAGGTCACGACCCGAACGATCTCAATCTGTGCAGTCCCGTGGTTGAAGGTCGCAATGGTCGCGATATTCATCACGCCCCAACCGTCGTTCAATCGCGACGCCAGCAGATCATTCGCCGCCGCCACAATGTCCGGTCGTGTGACCGGCAAGGGCTGGATCAGGGTCTCAATGCTAAATTCAATCGATTTCGTGCTAATATCCATATTCATTTTGTTCCTTTCAAGGATGCTATTGTGGAACTAAAAAGTGCCATTGCCCTGTGGATGGGCGAACACATCCCCACCACACAAAAATCTTACAACTACCCGATGAAGCTGTTTTTACAGCACATGGGAGGCTCGCGCACCACCACCTCGATCACCCCCGTCGATATCACACGCTACTTTCAGGAAGCCATCGCCCCGCGCAAGTACGCCCCTGCGACGCATAACAAACACGTCAAGACGCTGCGAACTTTTTTCAACTGGTGTGTGCATCAGGAGATTATTGCGAAGTCACCCATCAAGGTGAAGATGAAGCGTGAACAAGGTGGCATATCGCGTGATAAAGCCATGACCGATCAGGAGCTTGCCGCCATCATCGACTATGTGAAGCACAAGCCTCGCGATTACGCCCTGATCATGTTTCTTGCGGATAGTGGGTGCCGGCGGGGGGGTGCAGCCGGACTATGCGTGGGCGATATTGACTGGGTGCGCAATCGCGCCGCAGTCACCGAAAAAGGCGACATCACGCGGCAGGTCTCGTTCGGCGAAGATTGCGCTATCGCCTTGCGCCGCTGGCTCCGTGTGCGCCCCATCAACAACCGTATAACGGGGGTGTACGTTTTCTCGCACGCCGGCGAACCCATCAAGGCGGAAACCATCAGCCAACTGATCCGCCGCGTTTGCAAAAAAATCGGCATTCGCGTTGTCTCATCCCACAGCCTCCGTCATCGTAAAGGTCACGCCTTCGCCGACGCCAAAATCGCGCCCACCTACGCCGCCACCTTCTTGGGCAACTCTGCCGAAACCGTCATCAGACATTATTATCCGCGCGATTACGACACCGCCGAAGAACTCGCCAAAGAGTTTGTGACCGACCCCCTAAAATTGAGCGTCGAAAACCCCCAAATCATCACTCTTGACGACTACCGCAAACGCGGCTAAATGACGACACCCTACACAGTCAGATTCTGAACGCACGACAAGAGGTCGTGGGTTCAACTCCCGCTACCCCGACTGACAGCGAGAGCATTCACGGGGCACTTTGACTGCATTTGAGTCCCCGGCGGATCAGCGTTTTACAGACGCCGAACTGTCTTGCCTCGATTGTTAATGTGCGTCGTGCGAGTCATGCCCGCAGCTGTTATCCCGTTGCTCGCTGCCTGTCAAGCTATGGCGTGCAACGGGGTTATTGATTCCAGTTCTTCATCTTCCTCGATCATCAGCAAATCGCCCGGCGTACAACCGAGATACTGACACAGTATAAACAAACTGTCGGTGTCAAATCGCACGATATGATTTCTCAACCAGCTACGCACAGTGTTTCGCGCCAACCCCGTCTCTTCGCAAATGACCGTAATATTAAGCTTGCGCTGTTCGCGCCTTGCTTTGATCGCGATCAACTCCGAAAAACGGTTAGCAATCTTATGTCTCATCCTTTCCCCCTTTCGCACTTTCGCAATCACCTATTGATATAGTAAATCCTAAAATACCCGTTGTCAAGAAATTGGTTTGTTATTTGACCACCAATTGCTTGACAACAAGATAGTTATAGCCTAAAATGATTAGATAGTTGATTACCAATTGCCGCCGTAATCGGCAGAAAGTACCACCACCATGAACATGTCCGTAGTCGCAAGTAAAATCACAGCCCTGCTCGCCGACGACAACAGCGCCTTCACCCCCACGCAGATGTGGGATGCCCTGCTCTATTCCGGAGAAACTGAAATCAGCTTGCGCGCCGTCTACAGCGCCATCGCTCTGCTGCCGGCGCTCTGCGTCAACCGCAGCCCCGCCGGACGCATCACCCTTCAGGCGCGCTCTTTCGCCCGCCCCGAGGAACTGGTCGCCCTCATCGCCCGTGACGACGCCGGGCTTAACCTGCCGCTTCTGTTGACCGACGCGCGCCGCGAGTCGTGGCGCGTGGAATTGGCGCTTGCCGACAAGCGCGCCTTGTTCAAATCCATCGAGTGGGCAGTTGCCCGCAGCGCCTTCACTTTAGATTGCAGCTTCTACGGCGAGCAGGTACGTTTGCCCCGCGCGTCCTAGGAATCAAAAGCGCCGACGCCCGTAATGGGTCGGCGCTTTTTTTTAACTTGCGACGCTTGTTAGAACGTCATTTATGGCAAGAAAGAGGTCCACCACCATGTTCGCACTCGCCCTCACCAACACCCAAATTGTATCACAACTTTCGCCTTTAGATACCGAATGGCTGCGCTACTTCAATCCGGGTGCCGCCATCGCCGCGGTCTGGGCGCATGTCGAAGCCCAACCCGGAGCCCGCACTCCGGAGAGGCACACCATCAGAGCGTACGAAGCCGGCTTGAAGGCGTTCTTCGCTTTTTGTGGCAATGAGTTGCCCACCTCCGTCCTGCTCAGCATGTATGTCGCGTCGCTAACGACGCGCGGGCTGAAGTCGTCCACCATCGCCAGTAAGTATCTGGCACCCGTCCGCCACTACTTGAAGGCTTTGGCGGATCAGCACATCATCGGTTTCACAGGCGAAACCCGTGACTTCATTGCCGATTGTCGTGACCAGATACGCATGGCGGCAGGCATCAAGTCCCCCGCGCGTGAAGTCACGACCAACACCCCCGCGCTGTGGGGTGTCGGGAAACGACTAGACATCAAGCAGGTAAACGCCGTGCTGAGAAGTATGGATCGCGACAGCAGCCCGACCGCCTTACGCGATTACGCACTGCTGCACATCGCCTTTAGCACCGGATTACGCATCGCCGAGCTTGCCCGCATCACACTCGCCACCTTCGCCCCCGAAGGCGATTGCTTTTTGATCAAGGTGAGGGGCAAGCGGTCGAACATTGACCCCGTGCCCGTCAGCAGCCGCGCCTATGCCGACGTGCGCGAGTGGGTCGATGCCTACAACGCCCCCCTCGACGCCGACGATTTTCGGCGTATCACCAGCACCACCCCACTTTGGCAACCAATGACCCGCAGCGGTCGCCACCTCGAGACAGGCATCAACCCCGCGAGGGGCATGTCCCACCAAGCCCTACGCGACGTGATCGGCAATCGCACCGAGCGCGCCCTCGGCGAGTCCTACCGCCTCGCCGCCCATGACACGCGCCGCACCGCCGCCGCAACAGCTTACGATGCCGGGATGTCCATCACCGACATTCAGCAACTGCTCCGCCACAAAGAAGCGGCGCAAACCTATGCTTATGTCGGCAATAAACCCAACTTCGCCGCCCGTTCATTGTCCACCTACGTCACCTTCGGCTAACCCTCACACGGGCGCATCGTGATGCGCCCTTCGTACCCTTCTCCCCCTCTCCTCTTTATGGGAGAGGGGGTCGGGGGGTGAGGGCAATCACAGCGCGTTACCACCCCATTCCTGCGATACCATAATCGCAGGAAAGGGGTGCCATATGGACATCTTTGATCGTGATACAATTAATCTTTTCGCGTTCATCGTTTTGAGCGTGATCGGCTATATCGTTAATTCCAATCGCGCCACATCGAAAATCGCGGCATCAGCCGCCACGACGCAAGCCGTGCAGCAAACAACCGTCATCACGCTCACCGATGCCATTCGTCGCCTCGACGACGAAATCGCCGCGCGCATGACGGCACAAACAAAAGTGGATGAGTTGCGGGGGCAGCTTGCCATTGCGGATCAAATTACCGCAGCCTATCGCGCCACCACCGACGCCCACATCCTCGCGCAGACGACGCGCCTTGATCTGCAAACCAAGGAGATTGACACGTTAAAGGAACAAGTCGCCAGCTTGCGCGCCGAACGCGACACGTTCCGCACCGAACGCGATCTATCGCGCGCGGAAGTCTTGACGCTCTCCAATAAACTGGACGCCGCCAAAGAAAGACTCCTCATCGCCGAACAGCAAATAGTTGATCTCACGGTCGAAAAGCGCGCTTTTGAGTTGCTGCTCAACCGTTTGGATATCACGCTCGTTTTCAAAGACAATAAGGAGATTAAACCTGATGACCCCGTTGCCGCGTAATCGTTCGACCTTCCGGCTTTCCCTTTCCGTGATCGTCCTCATGCTGCTGATCGCCGTTTTCGGTGCCACCACTTCCGGTGCCAGCGCTCAGGACATCGCCACCGACACCCCCACCGCCACCGACCCCACCGCCGCGCCCATCGTCATCATACCCATCATCGCCGACACGACCGACATCGCACCCACGGCGACCACCATCGAGACCCCTACGCCCGCCGCGCCCATTGTTTACGTCAGCCCCACCCCCCTCGACGGTGTTGATAGCGGTTCATTCACCGCCATCGTGATCGCCGGCGCGGGCATCATCCTTGGCTTAATCGGTGCATACGCTCACACGCAAGCCAAGACGATAGCAGCACTCTATCAATCCATGCCGCCCGCGCTGACGGGCACTATCGGCACCGGGCTAGAGTTTGCCCACAATCGGGCAGCCGCCACCGTATCGCCCCTCGACGACGCGGCGTTGTTGACTCTGACAAACGCTTTGGGGTATACTCTTGTGCGCCTTGAAAATGGTCGCTTGCTTTTGAACCCGCCCGCACCCAAACCCAACCCACCACCCAACCCTTAAAAGCGAAAGACCGTCCCCCACGGTCTGATGTGCTACCAGTATTTCCCTTTCCAGTGGCGGCGTGATTCTTCACGCCGCCACACTGAAAATCCCCATGCTTGCTAGAATGACGCTTATGACAAGCCCGACACCCAATTTTTACAGGTCGGGCATTTTGGTGTACCAATTGCTTGACACTATCGCATATCTGATATAAGATAGCGTCATGGATCAGTAACGCAATCGCCCCAACAGGGCAGAGAGTAAAACTCATGAACACTCAAGCAGTGGAAGCCCAAATCGCGCAAATCATCGCCAACAAACACTCGCGCATGACCGGAAAGCAAATCCGCCAGCAATATCCGGTCGGCAAGGCGCAAAGTGCCAAACTCGCCGAACTCGGCATTATCGACTTGATGCCGTCCGGCTTCGGTTTTTCCGATGCCGACGCCGTCATCGCTGAGGCGACGAGCGGAGTAAGCGGTCACGTGACCGCTTACGGTGAAGGCGAAGACGGTCCGGCAAGCACTCTCTACACGCTGCTGCACTCGCCGGAGCCGACGCCCGAACTAGCCTTCGATCCTAGCGGGCGCGTCCGCTGGCACTCGGTGGCGAAAGACGGTCAGCGCGAGTTGCTTTTGCCGGAGCCGCGCATCAGCGCGAACGACATCCGCGCGTTCATCCTCGACTCCACCGAGGCGGGGGCGGGGTACGACATCGGAGAACACTCCGATGCAGCTGCGTGGCATTACAGCGTGATAGACGCTGCCCATACCGCTGCTGGCAACGCCCAACCGCCCACGCGCATCGTTTCGGATACTATTCTAGACGAGATGCCGTGGCATCTCGAGACATTGGAGGAAATATTCGCTGCTCTGTCGCCAGAACAACTGGCAATCTTTGAACGCGAGGGACAGGTTTGGGCGAGCTCGAAAGGGTATCTGCCTTCCATGACCCCCGAAGGGGAGGGCGTGTCCTTCATCCTTGTCGGAGGGGTGATCATCGGTCGCTACCGAAAATCGGTCCGGTTCGGGCAGGACATATCCTTCGAAGCCCCCCTCGGGGAGACCATCCCTGTTCGGGCAGGTCGGGTCGCGATGGAGCAGCGGTTAGCCGCTGCCCGCACAAAAATGATCGAAGCGGCTTTGGCACGCGCTAAAGCTAAATTTGCCGAATAAGTTCTATTATCCTCGCGCCGACCCCTGCGGTTCGGCGCGCTACCCACTACCCTAATCAAGTTATTGCCCCGACAGGGCAGAAAGCAAAAATCATGACTACTGAAATCAGCATCACCTTTGGCGCGTTCGAATTTATCGTCACCCCAGAGCTCGACGAAGCCGCGATCCGTGCGATTGTCGGCGGGGCAGATGCGTTCGACGCCATCGACGAAATTGCTATCGCCGACCGCGCGGTCGAGATGGCGCGGTGGGGTGGAATGATCACCTCGGAAGGCACAGTAACCGACGCGGATGAAATCGAAACAATTCTCGTTGGGAACGCGCGTGAGGAAATCCAAGAGGGCATCGACACGGATGTTGAAGCGTTGATGGCACGGCTTGAGGAAGCCCGCGCCGTAATCGCAATGCAAGCGCGTTGCGAAAATGCCCTAAATAAAGGGCAAAATTGGGCTTTAAGCGAAGAAGAAATGCGAAGCGCCTATGAGTTCGGTGAACGAGAATTTCAGTGTGTCGATTTGCGCGGTGCCTCTCTTTGGCGTGCGTGTCTTCGCGAGTCCGACCTCTCGGGTGCCGACCTCTCGGGTGCCGACCTCTCGGATGCCGACCTCTCGGGTGCCAACCTCTCGGGTGCCAACCTTGAGGGTGCCAACCTTGAG
>Ga0163148_10006175_pt1 | contig 11685 bp, 10 predicted proteins | sample OliLakLV19MP7P2_FD_148606 | JGI IMG/M metagenome (GOLD analysis project Ga0163148, IMG submission 148606) | Freshwater microbial mat bacterial communities from Lake Vanda, McMurdo Dry Valleys, Antarctica- Oligotrophic Lake LV.19.MP7.P2 | ecosystem: Environmental > Aquatic > Freshwater > Lake >... | reverse complement strand
AGATTTTTCGACGAAAAAGGCTCGCAACCGTACTCACCAGTACGGTGAGAACCTTTTTCTAGAAAAATCTTGTAGAATCAATCAGATCAGCCTTCGTAGTAGTTTCTAATGCTCTTTTTAGGTTGAAGGCAGATTACCCGGTAACCAGGAGCGATAATTTAATTGCTATCGCGATTAACAAAAGTCGATGTAATAAAATTAAATTGGCGATCCTTTTGAAATTAATCGCTATAGCACCCCATTCCAGGGCACTGTAATCTGGCACTAAATTTTTGCCTTTATTTCTATTCAAGTATCCCCTATGCACCAGGTCTACTGGCTCAGCGGCTCGCCTTGTGGTGGCAAAACTACCGTCAGCAATGCTTTAGCAAGTAGGTTTGGATGGAACGTATATCACGTGGACGAACAGTGGGACTCTCATTGCGAGCGCGCGCGTCCAGATCTGCATCCGACCTTTTATTCTATCTCTCGAGTTACTGGTGACCAATTATGGCTGCGTCCCTTGGAAGAGCAGATTCGTACGGAGCCAGAATTTATTAATGATCTTTTTCCTCTCATACTTGAAGACGTGAGGGATATCTTGAACGCTGATGCCCGGCCCTTGATTGTCGATGCCTCCGTCGTTCCGCAAAGTGTCGCGCCACATCTTCCCTCCACAAATAATATTTTCTATCTAATCCCGGAGGAGCAATTTCAGCGGCATCATTATGCCCTACGCACCTCCATTGAATCGACACTTGCCAAAACATCTAATCGCGATCTTGCTTTCTCCAACTGGATGGCGCGAGACGCGGCCTATGCCCAGTGGCTACGTAGTGAAGTTATTAAATTCGACCTTCCTCACTTAGTAGTGGACGGCTCGCACTCTTTAGAGCAGACAATTTCACTGATTAGCGATCACTTTCTGCAGAATCCAACTGGGGCATAGCCGCAAATTGAAGGAATTCCCTTAGGTTGCATGGGTAAAAATCAGGTAAACAGTCTCTACTTCACTTCAAACACCGCGCTAGGTGCTGAAACCGCCTCGCCATCCGTTCCAGCGGAATGCAGCGCTGCTATTGAGACGAATACGCTCTTATCAGTTGGCATGTTGCGCAATAGATAGCGATAAACCGAACCGTATTTGGGATCATTAACCTTGGCCAACTCGGAATTCAATACACGCAGCTCCTGCGTCAGCGAATCGCGACGATCGCCGTAGCGAACGAGGTAGCCATCAACTGGATTTTTTGGGATCTCCCAAACGATCTCAACATCACTTTCGGTCGCAGGAATCTGCTCTGTCGCTACCTGTTGGTCCGCGTCGGAGGTCGAGCCATTCACCGAGTTGGAATCGGTCGCCCCCGTATCAACGACATTCGCTTCCCCAGAGAAAAGCCCAATAGTGTTGCGCTCGATATATGAGCAGCCACTAGTAAGGACAAGAAGCAAGGCCAAGGCAACTGATGATCTCATTTCGTTCTCTCCCAAAGAAGTTCGAAAGAGTGAAACTAGCATTACTGAGCTAAATACAACAATTCCCGATCGCCTTCGAAATCATAAGGATCACGCCTGTTGCATTGATTAGTGGTAGGGCGCTCTGCTGCGCGGGCTGCTTACGGATCCGCTGAATTCACGAGCTGGCTAATCGAGCCGTCGCAATCAACGACGAATTCTTTGCCTTCCATCTTGATTCGCCCGCGTGAGCAGCCTGTACCTTTGCCGGTTTTAGACCCACGATTTCCAGTACCGCTGCCATTGATATCATTCTGATTCTGCTCTATCACAGCCGGGGATTTCTCATCATCTGCGGAACGCATCACTAGGCTTAGTCGTCCAAGTTGACGGGCTGTTTGCAGGGCGAGCGCGTCCTTTGGTGAAACGTCGAGTGTTATCGTTGGACTGGTGCGTTTGCCTAATCGCTCAGCAGCACCGCGTTGATAACCGGGGGTCATATCGCCGCCGTACGAGAGTACACGCGCATTCTGCACAAGTACCTTCGAGGTTAGATTACCCTCTTCATGATAGGTAAGAATTACATCAACCCGAGTTCCGGGAAGGGCGTGTCCTTCAATGCCAGCCGTGTCATCAACTGGGATCGCTACGGCTCGATTGCCGGGCGTGAGTGGTAAAGTTGCAAGAGCCGGTTCCTTGGTCAACATTAAGCGTTGCATCGGCAGACCCGGTTGCAGCTCCATCTTGGCATACATTCCGCGCAGCTCATTGCGATCTTGGATTGCGCCATCAGGAACTTGATTGCGGGGCCAGAAGACCTCCTTAAACACAACTCCGGAAAGATCGGATCCTGAGGCTACGCGCTTCTCTGGGGTTAACAGTGTGACTGATCCAACTGGAGCTGGGCCAGATTGTGCCACATTTGGAAGCGCAGGTTGCCCTACCTCTTTTGCATCAACCGACCCAAAACTTAAAGCCAAGGTAACGATCACCAACAGTGATACGGCCAATCCAACGGCGGCGATAAATGTCACGCGATCGCGGTCGCCGGGTCGCTTCAACCCACCGCCGATGCCGGGGCGGCTAATTGCTGGAAAATTTCGACCAAATTTCTGCGACATAGCTAATAAGTATTCAAAACCAGACCCAAACTTATCGTCCCAAAACCATTCGACAGCAAAAGTATAGCATATTCCCTAGCTTTCCCTAGCAAGAACTGATCTAGATTATACCTGAGCTTGCTGGGCTCCGGTACTTGCCTTTTTGGTAACCGTTATAGCTCTTGGATTATCGGGGGCATAGGTTAAGAACTTGAATGAAATGGCGTAAGCTGAGAGAGCTCCTATAGCGGCTAATATCAAAAGGCTTGCCAATTTTATTGGCACCGACTTTTGATAATCGCCATAGACGCACGATTCTCGCACTCCATGCACAACAATAGTCCTAACGACCCTTAGGACCATTAGTGGACACCCATTTTCAGAATGGGGCTAAAATCACATTATTTCAGCATGTTAGCATTCAGGCCAAACTGGGTGTCCACTAAGCATCCAGGTCCTCTCCTTTTAACCTAGAAAGCGCAGTAGGGCATAAGAATGTTTTCTCTAACTAGCTGATTTTACTCAAAACGAGCAATTTTGCGATCTGAATAATTTCAATAAGTTATGCCGAACATTTTTTCGCCCTAAAAGCGCAGTAGAATCGTAGCGAGGTGACCGAGATGCATGATATTCTTAATGTTCTTCGACTAAATTGGCACGGAACCCTAGCACCGCTAGGGTGAGTACCAATTTCTAGAAAACATCAAGAAGATCATGTAGATCGGTCACCGTAGCAGATTCTATTGCGCTTTCTAGGTTTAAGTCTAGGATTCCGCTCCCCTTGTGCCGCCGCCCTACTTAGTGTAGATCTCACGCCAACTTCTTGATTATTAAGAACTATTTCGATTTTTAGGGGCTTTCAATGATCGAAGTTTCAGGCCTTTCTAAGCACTACGGTGACTATATAGCTGTGCATTCAGCAAGCTTTTCAGCCGCCAAGGGCGAGATCGTTGGATTCTTGGGACCTAACGGTGCTGGTAAGACGACCACTATGCGGATGTTGTCTACTTATCTGCCTCCGAGCGCAGGTTCGGCGCGGATCGCTGGTTTTGATGTTGTAACCCAGTCCGATCAGGTGCGCCGAAATATTGGATACCTGCCGGAGAATCCACCGCTTTACGGCGAGATGCGCGTTGATGAGTACCTGTACTTCGTTGGACGGATTAAGGGACTGCCCGAGTCACAGCTCGCGTCACGGGTCGCCGAGGTGATTGAGCGTTGCTTCCTGGCAGATGCGCGGAAAAAGCTTTGCCAACATCTTTCTCGTGGCTACCGTCAGCGTGTCGGATTAGCGCAGGCGATTATTCATAACCCCGCGGTGATTATCCTGGATGAGCCAACTAGTGGTTTGGACCCGCGCCAGATTATCGATATTCGCAAACTGATCGGTTCGTTGGCGCAGGAGCATACCGTGCTACTTAGCACTCATATACTACCCGAGGTTCAAACGATCTGTTCAAAGGTAGTGATTATCAATCGCGGCCGTACAGTGCTAGAGAGTTCGCTCGCCGACCTAATTCAGAACAGATCGCTCGAGCAGGCGTTCCTTGAGTGCGTCAGCTCAGACGAAGCCGTAACAGCATCATTTTAGCGGAGGATCTAAATGCGCAATATTTTAGCTATCGGTCGTAGAGAGGTGCTCTCGTTCTTTGTTTCACCGGTCGCTTATTTCGTGATTACCGGATTTTTACTGCTAGCGGGGTATTTCTTTTTTAACTACCTGCTGGTGTTCAATGTCTATGTGGCTCGTTTTCAGGGAATGCCGTATCCGGGGGGCCAGCCAACTCCAAATCTAAATCAGTTCGTAGCCGAGGCATTTTACCAAACGTTGCTGATCGTTCTGGTCTTTTTGATACCACTGCTAACGATGCGCGTTATTGCCGAGGAGAAACGCCGCGGAACTTTTGAACTCCTCGTTACCTCACCGATCTCAGTTCTTGAGATCGTGTTGGGCAAGTTCCTGGGGCTTGCATTTGTGATCATTACGATGGTGGTGCTAGCGGCGTGCTTTCCTTTAATGCTAGCCATTTACGGCGATCCAGAGGTGCTGCCGTTATTCAGCGGACTACTCGGAGTTACCCTGTGCGCCCTGGGCTTTGCCAGCATCGGAATGGCTGTTTCAGCATTTACTGAGAATCAGATCGTGGCGGGCATTAGTAGTATGGTGGTGCTGTTACTCCTCTATGTCATTCAGTCTCCGGCGGAGGCGATGGGAAATACAGTAGGAGCGGCGATATTAAACTATCTCTCACCGGTCGCCCAGGTACGCGACATGCTGCGTGGAGTGATCTCAATCTCATCACTCGTATATTTCGGTAGCATGATTGCGTTGGGGTTATTCCTGTCCACACGTGCGTTAGAAGCTTATCGCTGGAGGTAATCGTCAATGAATCGTTGGATCCGTTTCTCTGGAATTTTGGGCTTTGTAATCTTTGCGCTTGGTATTATTGGTGCGCTGATCACTGGTGGCTTTACGCACCCGTTGATGCTCGGCCACATGTCGCTCGGCGTCGCCCTGATGTTGGTCTGGGTTCTGCTTGTTGGCGCTCGCAATCCAACCAAGGCTGGCGATATCGTGCGCGGTCGCACGGTGCGTTTTGGCGCAAATGTTTTACTCTATTCAGCGGTTGTCATCGGCCTAATTGTAGTTGCCAACCTGGCTGGAAGACACTTTGACAAACGCTTTGATCTCACTGAGCAGGGCGTTTACAGCCTTTCGCCGCAAACTGTTTCTGTTCTTAGTAACCTTACGGCGCCACTGAAGCTCGTTGGCTTTAAAAATCCTCAGGGGGGCGGTTCGATGGATCCAGTTGTTGAGCTCCTGAATCTCTTTAAGTCGCAGGGCGCTAGTAATCTTACAACTGAAGTTATCGATCCGCGAACTAAGCCACAGGCGATCGATACCTATGGCATGAAGCCTGGCAATGCAATCTATCTTCAGTACGGGTCCGGCGACCAGCAAGCAGTCAGTCGTATTAATGAAACAACCGAGGAAGCGCTAACTAATGCCATCATTAAGTTAACACGGGGCGCTGCACGCAAGGTCTATGTTGTGCAGGGCCACAATGAACCGGACCTCGCGGGCGCTGGTGATTCGGGACTAAAACTTTTTGCTGATGCGGCAGCCGACGAGCATCTACAGGTGACAGGATTGTTCCTTGGACAGACCGGTGCCGTTCCAGAGGATGCTGGCGCTGTGGTGTTAATCTCACCCAAACGCCCAATTCCCGAGAGTGAGCGTAGCGTATTGGTTAAGTACGTTGAGTCCGGCGGACGGCTTTTGATGATGGGAGATCCGCGCACAACCGAAGACGTTAAGGCGATCGCCGACAAGTTCGGAATCACAGTTGGGAATGACGTTGTGATCGATCAGATCCAGCGGCTGTTTGCCGCTCCGCAATTAGGTGCACAACCGATCGTACGTGACTATTCTACGCATGCGATTACGCGCTCACTTACTCCGCAACACATTACGATCTTTAACATCGCCTCGTCGGTGGCGGCGAAGGCACCTTCGCCCGAGGGTGCAACCGTAACAGAGCTAATAAAATCCAGCGCCAGCGCTTGGGGCGAAACTAATCTGGTTGCGCTTTTTGACTCCGGAGACCCGGCTGCAGAACTCGACCCAGTGGATCTGCCAGGTCCAGTGCCGATGGCTGTGGCTTATGAAAAGGAGATTAGTACCGAAGGTAAAGCAGCGGGCGCTGAGGCCACGTTTGAGAAGTCAGCGCGCCTAGTCGTTTTCGGTGATAGCGATTGGATCCTGAATTCCAATTTCGGGATCTATGCGAACCGCGATATGGTGATGAATGCTTTAAACTGGTTGGTTGGTGAAGAGGGCGGAGTTACCCTGAGGCCAAAATCGATCCGCTCTTCAACAGCGCCGATCTCACAAGATACCTTCATAAGACTCTTCGCGCTGAGCTTTGTCATCCCCGAGCTATTTCTGCTACTGGGGTTGATAATCTGGTGGTATCGGCGCACGTCTTACGTTTAATTGTTTAGCCGTTAAGTAAATGATAGCCAGTTTAGATTAGTGGCAACTTGGATGGTAGGAAATGAACATTCGTAAGACCCTATTCCTGGCGCTAATCTTGGGCGCGATCATTCTGTACATCTATAAGGTACAGATCCCCAAGGACACCGCAACTGGGTTGTCCAGCAAGTTATTGGGGGGTAGCACTTCTGCTGATTTAACCAAGCTTGAAGTGCGGCATAAAGAAAAGTCCTTCACACTTGTGCGCGATCTTCCGTCGGCCATCCTTCCGTCGGCCATCCTTCCGTCGGCCATCCTTCCGTCGGCCATCCTTCCGTCGGCCATCCTTCCGTCGGCCATCCCTCCTTCGACCTCAGTATCATCAAGCTCCTCATCGTCGCTCCCATCAGCGGCCGAGGGTTGGCGCATGACCGAGCGGGCATGGGATCAAACGGACAGCTCCAAGGTTACTGCGCTGATTAATGCCCTTAGCGCCGCAAACTTGGGCAAGAGTCTGCCAGCAGAGGATATGTCTGAGGACTTGAGCGTCTACGGACTAAAGGATCCCGATATAGTTATTGTCGCCACTGGCAACGACGCGCCGATAACAGTTGAATTAGGCAAGCTTAATGCATTTGTGAATCAGCGCTACGTCAAGGTCTCCGGTCGCGATGGGATCTTCCTGATTCCGGATACGATATTTAACGCTGCCAAGGGTCGTGCCACAGATTTTCGCCAGCACTCGCCGATCTCTTTTGCTGATGGCGAGTTGAAGAAGATTGCGCTGACTAATCGCTTCGGCACCCAAGTTTTTGAAGTTAACAACGGTTTTGAATGGCTGATGATTGAACCAGTTGCAACTAAGGCTAGTGAGGTAGCGATTACTGGAATGCTGCGTGCCTTGCGGACAATCAAGGCCAGCGATTTTATTGAGCTGCCTACCCCTGATCTCAAACTGTATGGACTTGCTAAGCCTGCACTTATTTTGCAGCTAGATTATCGTGACGCAGATAAGGCCCCGCTTACGATTAAGATCGGTCGACCCGGGCCTGAGGTCACAAAGGATAATCCCTTGTCCGATTTTTTCTTTCAGGTTGGTGATAACTTAACGATCTTCAGGTCCGATGGAGCCGACCCGATCTCCGCTATAGCTAAGCCGGTGATAAATTATCGGGAGAAGCAGTTTTTTAAGCTACCCGACGATCTGGTATCCAAGATTAGTTTCAACATCAGTGGAGCTCCTAATGCCGAACTACTGATGACCGATGGTAAGTGGCAGATAAACGGCAAGTCCGCTGACGAGCCGTTTGTTAAGGAGTTGATCAAAAACCTATCCGAGGTTCGCGCCAGCGGTTTCCCTGATGGAAAGGTTACTTCAGATAAATTTGGCTTCGACAAACCGCGCTATCAGGCTATCGTTACGATTGGCGACGGCAAGGAGAAGACCGTTCGCACAATGACGCTGAATGTTGGCGATGGTGTGCCATCAGCGCCAGGAAAAGCAGTCAAAAAAGGCGATAAGACACAGGTGTTCTATGCCCAGGTCATTGAGCAGCGCGACTCCGAGTCGCAAACTAGGCCTGAGCCTAAGATGTCCGAGGTCTTTCTGCTGGACCAGGCTAGCGTAACGCGGATTACGCCAAAGGTAGAGACGTTGCGTTAGTCCCATACCGCATGCTGTAGCGATTATCAAAATCGGTGCCAATAAAATTGGCAAGCCTTTTGATATTAATGGATTTAGGTTGTTGTTTTGATCCTCTTCAAGCCAATCTATAGCGGTTTGCAAACCGCTATATGCCTTGCCGGAGCTCCGCTGCTCTGCAAAAATACCCAAGTGCTGGCAAATTCTGAGAAGGCCTAAATGTTCCGTAAATTATTGTATGGAGTGCTGATCCTCGGCATCTTGTTTCTAGCCGCTGGAGCGGCAGTAGGCACTTGGGGCTACTATTATATTACGCGCGATCTGCCACAGCTAAGCTCGATTGAAGACTATCGTCCTCCGGCGGTGACTCGAGTTCTTGCTGCCGATGGCACCCTGGTTGGCGAGTTCTATACTGAGCGCCGCTATCCAGTAAAGATCTCCCAGGTACCACCACTAATCCGCAACTGCTTTATCGCTTCTGAGGACGCGGCTTTCTACTCACACAAAGGAATTGATCCGCTCAGTATCTTAAGAGCAACCTTTAAGAATCTTGAACGCGGTAGCGCCAGGCAGGGGGCATCAACGATCACTCAACAGGTGGTTAAAAATCTGCTGCTTACATCCGAGCGCAGCTTTAAACGCAAGCTTAAGGAGGCCTACCTTTCCTATCGAATTGAACAGCTCTTTACCAAGGACGAGATCCTAGAGCTGTACCTAAACCAGATCTTTTTTGGCAACACCGCCTACGGCATCGGTGCCGCGGCAAAGTTATATTTTCATAAAGAGGTAAGCCAACTGACCCTAGCAGAGGGTGCGATATTGGCCGGGTTGCCAAAGGCTCCTTCAACCTATTCTCCGCTCGCGAGTATGCAACGCGCTCAACGCCGTCAGCGCTATGTATTGAAACAGATGGTCGATGCTAATTTCATTACACCGGAAGAAGCCAAAGCAGCTGAGAACGAGAGAATTGAGGTTTATCCAGCTGACATGAACAAGATCTTTGCCGCACCCTATTATGTTGCTGAGGTACGCAGATTATTCCTGGAGTCTCCGCGCTGGCGCTCTTACAACATCGACTCGGACGCGCTGGAGATTCATACAGCACTCGATATTACGGCCGATCGGATGGCCGCCGAAGCATTGCGCAAGGGATTGAAGGAGGCCGACAAACGACGTGGGTGGCGCGGCGCGATCGCTAATATTCCAGAAGCCAATGCTAAGGAGTTTCAATCCCAGTTCGCGGCGTCTATTCCATCAGTTTTGGAGACGTTTACTGTTTACCCAGCATTAGTTACTCAAGTCTCTAAGGCGCACGGTACGATCAGTGTTGATATCGGCAATTTTACAGGAACCGTACCAGCAAAGAGCACTGAATGGGCTCGCAAGCGCCTTGATTCGAATGATCGCGCCTTCTATATCCAGCCGATGGATGCAATCAAACCTGGGGATATTATCGAGGTAAGTATTAAGCCACGCACTCCGACGAATAACGCGAAGGATCCAGCAGCACCGCTGCGAGATCCACCAACTAAGATCGATTCACTAGCCGATGCTGATTTCATTTTGGATCAAACTCCCGAAATAGAGGGTTCGATGGTCCTACTCGACCCTCATACAGGTCGAGTACCGGCAGCAGTTGGTGGATACAGTTATCAGCGGAGTGTTTTTAATCGCGTAACCCAGGGCTTGCGCCAACCGGGTTCGGCGTTTAAGCCGGTTATATATTTAGCAGCAGTGGATGGCTTTGGTTATACGCCATCGACGATAGTTTATGATCGACCGCGCACATTCCGTGTCGGCGATCAGTATTGGACGCCACAGAATTTTGATAAAGATTACATGGGTGATATCACACTGCGAACTGCGCTGCAGCATTCACGCAATTTAGTTTCAGCCGATATTATCTCGCGGATCGGAATTGAGCCGGTGATTAAGTATGCCAAGCTTCTAGGAATTCAGAGCAAGCTAGGACATAACCTCTCGCTTTCGCTTGGTAGTAGTGAAGTAACTATGCTGGAGATCGCCCGCTCCTACGGAGTTTTTGCCGCTAAGGGGGTGCTCTTTGACTCATTGTTTATTACCAAGGTTATCGATCGCAAAGGAGATGTGTTGTTCGACGCTGCGCAGGATCCGGTATCGCGTGCAGCGCAGGTGATTGATGAAAATTCGGCGTTTATTATGGCGAATATGATGAAGGGCGTTGTTGAGAGCGGAACCGGTTATACGGTTAAGCCAATCAATCGTCCCGTAGCGGGCAAGACTGGAACCTCAAATGATCAGATGGACGCATGGTTTATCGGGTATACTCCGGAGTGGGTACTGGGTGTTTGGGGTGGCTTTGATCTGAAGAAGACGATCGGGCCGAAGGAGACCGGCGGGAGAGTATCGGCTCCGATCTGGTTGTACTTCATGCACGACTACCTAAATCTTTTGGATGAATTGAACTACGCAAAGTTGGTTGAGGACACTCAGGCTGAGGCCATAAGGATGGGCACCGAGTTCGTTCCGCCAGAACGTCTTACACCACTTGATTTCAGCGTTCCCGCGGGTGTCGAACCGTTCTGGATCAATAAATCTACCGGTCGACTTTCAGACTCCGGCGATCCTGGGGCCTTCTATGAGTACTTCGTGCGCGACACCGAACCGAACAGCGGTGGCGAGAGTGCCGAGGCGAATACTTATCTTGATTCGCCGGAGTTGTAGAAGTCGAATTGATTTAGTGACTTCAAACCTCCCGACTTTCCAGATTTAAGCTCAACCGGAATTATCCTGTCGGGAAGTGAGATTTCGTTATGGCTTGCCAATTTTATTGGCACGGACTTTTGATAATCGCTATAGTGACCTACTTCACTAGCCCCCACAAAACCCGAAACACCATCCGCAGATTGGCAGTTAGCCTGGCATCCTTAATCTGCAATCCGTAATGCGGCTTTTCACGCGAGAAAACCATACAGAGGTAGTCGCCAGCTACCCAGAAGGTCGTATCGAAGCTAAATTCCTTCGGAAAAAATCTAATGTCACAATTCTTCACTCGCCCCTTGCGCCTACGTTCGATCTGGACGTCGTTTGAGTACAGGCAGATACGAAGTGGGTGTTTGCTGGCAACCTGTCTCTGCCAGCTATAGTCAAGCCAATCTCGATACTGTTCGGCGAAAGAGTGATCTTGGAATCCCCAATAGGTGAAATCAGATCTTGCTAGACTTCTCTCCCACTCAGGCAAGTTGTTGTAGAGCATCGATTGAACCTCCTTCTGTCCCTCAAAGTACTGAACCTTGGGAATATTTAAGTTTTGGCTTAGAAAGAAGGATTGAGCGAGATCAATGATTTTTGCGGCTACATCTCCTTTTTTTTAAGCTCAACTTTCTGGCGTTCCAACAGCGTTAACAAACAGTCCGGCCTATTTGCAGAGCTACTGTCAAATGTTGTGTATAGAGCCATCAAGCTGCGATAGCCTCATTTGTGTTAGTTAAATTAAATTCTTGAATACCATTGATGAATTTGACTCCTGTAATGAGCTGACCGAGCCGTTCGAA
>Ga0163148_10006170_pt1 | contig 11688 bp, 9 predicted proteins | sample OliLakLV19MP7P2_FD_148606 | JGI IMG/M metagenome (GOLD analysis project Ga0163148, IMG submission 148606) | Freshwater microbial mat bacterial communities from Lake Vanda, McMurdo Dry Valleys, Antarctica- Oligotrophic Lake LV.19.MP7.P2 | ecosystem: Environmental > Aquatic > Freshwater > Lake >... | reverse complement strand
AGGGTTGATAAACTTGGCAAGCGTTGCCGTGGTAACGCCAAGACGCTCAACAACGCCGTTTGATGTCGGGCAACAAAGTCGGCGAGGGGACGGTAGCCCGTGCAGCCGCTCATCGTGCCCATCACCACGAGTAACAACACGACCCACAATGGGTAGTCCGGTTGCGTGCGAAAATCCCGAATCGTTTGTAGAGGCTCAATCAGGCTCATGTGATCGTCGGTGCGAAAACAACCTCTTTATGCTCTATTTTCTACGGTTGATAGATCAGCCCTTTGATCGTGGGCTTGTTCGTAAAGGACGAGTGCCTGTTGATAGAGGGCAATCGCCTGATCAATTTGCTGGCGATCGCGGGCAATACTGGCAAGAAGCGCTAGTGCGCGTCGTTTTTCTAACGGGTCAGGCTGTTGATCAAAAAGCTGGAGGGCTTGCTTTAATTTGTTGGCGGCATCGTCTATCTTGTCTTGACGGCGATCAATTTCGCCAAGGTTGGCAAGGACATAGGCTTGCAGCAGTGGGCTTGCCTGGATTTCAGGACGCTGTAGCGCGTGCTGATAGGCATTCAACGCTGGAAGCTCTTGCGGCTGCTGCACATAGGCATTGCCCACATTCAGCCAGAGTTTGACCACTAGAGCCGGATCGGTTTCATCGGTTTCTACTGACTCTGCGACTTGAGCGTAGTAGAGATCTGGCAGAGGTTCAGGCGTATTGATCGCATAGCCCTTGGAGACCTGGCTCAGTTGGCGAGTGACCTGTTCTAGAGGCAACTCTGCATCGTTTTCCAGCGCCTGTAAGCCGGATTCATAGGCAATCACGGCATCCTGAATTTTGCCCTGCATCTGCAAGACCTGACCCATGCGATTCAAAAGCGCAGCCATGAGGCGCGATCGCCCCATCGGCTGAGCGATGTTTAGTGCACGGGTATAAGATTGCAAGGCTCCTTGCGGATCACGGGTTGCCACCGCAACGCTGGCTTGCTGCACCAGGGCGACAACCTCACGGTATTGCTCACCTCCCTCCTCTTCAACCATCATCGGTGTCCTCTCCGTACAGACGTTTTCAGTAAGCCCTTATTGCCGCACGACTTCAAACAAATCATGCACTGGTGATGGTGTTTGTTCGCCGCTGGTTTCAGTTTTCACTGTCACCCGATACAGTCCAGACGGTAGGGTATCCATCGCCAAGATCCATTCGTTCTCTTGCTCGACAAAATCGAGACTGAGGAGCGAACCGCCCGAAACGGCTTGAATCTCTGCCTTGAGCTTGGCAGCGGCGTTCGGGAGTCCAATGAGTCGAGCGCGCATGGCGATCGGTTCACTGTCCAGGTAGAGATCATCCAGGCTCAGCCCGATCGCGGTTTGCGGTGCCCTGACATCGGATAGGTTGTATTGGCTGATTCGCAGGGTATTGAGAAGGCTGTCCAGCACCTGTGGCTGATTTTGCAACCCGCCATGCTGTTCGGCAATGAAGAAGTTATCGAGATTTTGCGATCGCTCCAGTGGAATTGAAGAAATTTTGGGAACGGTGCCATCGCCATCGCCGAGATCAGCACGATTTTTCAGCACGGCTGGTAGATCTTCACTGGCAGTCAGTTTGCCATCGATCAAAGTCGCCGACTGTAATGTGGGTTGGTGGACACCCGAAATCGGCACAACGGTAAAAGATGTGCGGTATTGTTCATCCTGGCGATGCCGCTCCACCGCCGCTTCAATCTCTCGATGGAAGGCTAACGCATCCTGTGCTTTGAGCTTGTCAATGTTGGGTAGATTGTCCAGCTCGGCAATGCGGTGATAGTCGCCGTTAACGTTGATGGCTTTGTAGATGGGCAGGAGTTGATAGATGGAGGTGAGCGATCGCATCACGTCGGTCAAATCTAGAAAAAGCTGTTTGTAGCCATTCGCCAGAAAGTTGACGGCTTTGGGTGAACCGCGATAGGGCGTACCAAAGGTGAACAAGGCGCGGCTATCTTGCCAGCCTTCCAGCACTTCCAGATAGTAGCGCGATACCAGTCCACCCATGCTGTGTGCCATCAAAATCACTTTGGCATCGGCGGCTCCGCTTTTCTCGCGCCAGCATTTCAGCCGCTTGTCAATTAGCCGCTTTAGAATGCGGGCATTGGCTCGATTATCCCGTCGCCAGTCATAAGGAAATTGGTAGAAGTTAGCCGCCTTGTCATCCGGGTCACTGTAGATATCACCGGGAGTGACATCGAAGTTATCAGTAATCAGCCGTGCAGTTTGGGTGTAACCATCAATCTTCCAGAAGCCTGGAATCAAATGAGTATCTTGAATCAGTGATGTAGCCCGAATCCCATCCCCTAAACTTTCAGTATTTGGATCATCTTGGGCTAGCTTCAGGTTGTGAATCGTTTCACCAGATTTGGTCAAAACCTGCCAAAGAGCCTGCCCGGAAACGGCCCAGAGGTCTTTGCCATCCTTTTGCGAAACACTGCCCAGAACGCCGGGAAGAATGATGATCAGATCTTTCATGGGGGCTTTGTTTATCATATTTTCCTTGATATTTCAGAGATTAGGTTATTGATCAGCTCATACCAAATACTCTAATCAATGCAACAGATATTCAGAAATTTCTGGCTGAGGTTAATAACAACTGGATGAGGGTCAATGGCATTGACCTATACAAGATGATCTGGCTCTTCCGGATCTGTGGTTGAAATCGTATGAAAGGCTACAAAATGCCGCCCGATCGACGGCTGAAACCCAGTGATAGTTTGATATAAGGTTGTCTTATCAGCGCAAAGCCGGGAGAGCCGATGATCTGTTGCATTTCCTAGTTGATTTAGTATCAGCTATCGCCCTGCCATGTGACTATTACCCACAAGTCTAAAAGCTTTACCATATAAGGCTTTTGAATAACTCTCTATTCTCATTAATTCTTGATTGTCGAGAATCATTTACGAGAACATCAGCGCTCTAAAGGTTCAGTCACAATCGGCGCTTCGTATCGGAAAAGATGTGGGTAATAGTCAGGACCTGCCATAGAGGTTTATGGTAAACAGGCATTCAGTCTTGCCATGTAGCTTTTGCGCGCCTCTTCACTTCCCCCGTAATAGGTTGGAGCCCACGGGAGGTTTCCTTGTGGCATACTGAGAGCAAAGGTTTGCCCGTCCATGGACCAATAAGAAAATGAACCATCGGTTTTTCGTTGTCCCCAGCCAACACGATCAACAAACTTGCTTAAGTCACTGTTTACATCGCTCGATAGCCAGATCTGCTTCTGTACAGCAAAGCCAAAATGTTTTTTACTAGATTTTCCCCAAAGATCATCAATACTCTGTAAATCGGGGCAAGGGATCTTTTCAAAATCTTCTACTCTGAGACTTTCTTCTTGTTGCCTACCAGCTTCTTCCCACATGATGCGAGCGGTTTCATAATCAGCACTTTTCCAGTTTCCCTTTTCTAGAAGGGTTTGCAATTGAGCGTATTTAGCAGTTGTCTGCTTGTGGATTAAAAAACCTCCTGTTACCACAACCAAAAGGCTCAAGAATCCAAGCAAATAATTTTTGGCATTATTAATTCTTGATCCTGATTGATGATTTGCCAATGCTTGAGTACCATCTTGCTGTTTATTCTGCTCCTCCTGCAAGATTCGATTAGCATCTACCTCTGAAAGTCCCAAAACGTTTGCAAGTATTGCAAGCTGAACCTTTTCAAGCTGAGTCAGCTTACGATCAACCAGAAATTCTTGCACCCGTGTTCGATACACCCTGAGCGCTTCAGCTTCAGAGATATCGTCTTTTTGCAGTTTTTCAGCTAATGAATTAGCCTCAGAGGATGAAGGGGTGAGACTCATTAAATTCCCAGTTGAGCCTGCCTCCTTTTTCAGCAAAACCGGAATGAGATGGTCTGATAGCGGTTCAACTTTTTCAAGATCAACCGGAATGAGCTTGCGCGTTGTGTCAGAGAAACTGGCAAGTTCAAATTGAATCGCGTTACGACCCAGTTCAAATGCCATATCGATTGACTTACCATAACCTAAGCCATCATAAAAGCCAGCCGCAAACGCGATCGCCGCATCATCTCGCACAGCCTGTTTCATGCCAACAACATAGGCGACATGCTGCACAATTGCTTTTGCCTGTTCCTCCGCATAACAGGCATTCAGCAAAACGCACTTGATTTTTGGAAATAGTTTAAATAGATCAGACAAGGCATCGGCAGTGGCTGGCTTTGGTTTATTATCTTGTCCAACGAGCACTAGACCCGCCTGACCTTCACCATGACCCGAAAAGTGGATGATGTCCGGCTCTTCCTCCAGTAAGGATTGACGTAACGTTGATGCATCCACTGCCAATTTCGTAATAAATTGAAACTGGTCGCGCAACTTCGACTTTCGTAAGCAATCATCAATTTTATTCACTTCTTTATCCAGGTGAAGACGGGTGGTGCCATCAGGATTAGCGGCGAGAAACAAAATTTTCATGATGTAAGCCTTAATAAAGCACGAGCAGAGACCTGTATCGTACGGGTACTATTTGCCAAAAGCTTCACGACATATCAACTGCCTATACGGGCGAATGGTCATTCGCCCGTGTCCAATCTACAACATTCCCAAATTAAATCGGTAGCAGATCCCACTTACTGCTTACATCAATAACCGTTCCACCACAATCTGCACCTGTTTTGTCACCCACTCCTGTTTTGGATCAACGACCATCGTTGCAGCACGGGTAACGTTGGGTACCTTATCCAAATCTGCACCAATCATTGCCAGAAGATTGTTGAGTGGATTAACCCCTTCAGGTTCTCCAATGCTTCTTTTGGCTTCGCCTTTAACAGCATGATCTAATTCCGCCTCAAGATTGGCTCCTCTCTTTTCTGATGGTGCATCCAAAGGTGGGAGCGTTAGCCACCGAAAATCAGCCAGTCCCTTCTGAACTGCAAATACTTTCAACGTTTCCTTGGTCTGCTGATAGGCTTCATCGTCTGGAATACTCATCGCGAGCTGGATCTCTTCCTTGGCCCCTTTGTCAAGGTCGAAGAAAGGTGACACCAGTCCACCGAGAGGTAGCTGTGATACTGCCCATGTAGGTTCAATATCCAATACAGCAACTTTGAGGGGTTGATTGCCATTATTCGTTAAGCGGAGACATATAACCTCTCCATTTTGAATAACTGGATTTTTAGGATTGTCAAATGCTGTGCCATCCTCTTTCAACACCTCAACATCAATCGCTTGAGCAAGCTTAGAACTAGAGTTATCTAAGCTTTGTACCGCTTGGTATTTGGCAAGATGTACGAGTCGATCGACCACTCGTTTCGGAGCGGTTGAATTATCGATCGAAAGCAACGGTCTGAGATTGGCGATGGGTCTGCTTTTGCAGATTTCGTAGTTCCCCTCGCGATCAATCGCCACCTGATACAGGGCTGATTCTCCCTCCTGCTCTTCCACAACCCAGCCATTGCCAGCCAACGCCAGCCGCACTTTGTCGAGCGCCTCTTTCTGGCGACCCACCAAATTCAGCGGCAAGTCATTCTCTTGTTCGCCCTCAACCTTGTCGTCCGCAAACCGAACCCGCTGGATTAAATCAACTGGAGCAGACACCATAATCGCTGGCGCACCTGGCTCCAGTTTGCCATTCACGGCAATACCACCTTCCTCTGGCTTTAAGACTCTTGCAGTGGATTCAGAAGCATCGACCCGCGTCAGCTCCACGATCGCAACCTGATTCGCCTTATCAGTAAAGTCAGTGGTTTTGAACGGGTAAATCGAGAAGCGGGTGCCCTTGCTTAATCCTTGGGCTTGACCTGCGTTCAATGTGATCTGAGTGTCTGAAATAACCTTGATCACACCGACCGTAAAAGGCGTAGACCAGGTATCGCTGCCAAAGACAAGGCGATCGCTTTCACCCAAAATCATCGGGATTTGTTGAGGGAATTTGCTTTGAATTTGGGCATTGACGCGATCGTGCAGCAGCTTGTAAGTCAGCGGTTGACCACTGGTCGCAACGCTGGTGAGTGTATCAATCATCCAGTAGGTCAAGGCACCATTACGCTCTGTCCCCCCATTCACGGCATATTCGTAGGCATATTCATTGGGACGACAGGCAGCAAGCAAAACATACTCTCTAGCCTCAGGTAACCCCGCAGCACCAATGGCTCTGTTGCGTGTGAGGTCAAGCCAATTTTGTTCCAATTCTTCAGGTTCAGCCACCAGGCTTTTTGATGACCGTTGCGCTATATCCGTCTGACCCGCACTCCGGATCTCAGCATCGCCACGGGTGGCTCCGCCCGAATGGCAACTATCAAGCACCATCGTCACAATCAAGCCTTTATCTGTCATACGCTTGAGGAGTGTTGTCATCTCCACATCCCGCAGGTAACGACCCTCTTCGGTATCGCCAATATCCATTGGCACAATACCTTCGTCATTCAGCTCCTGTTTGAAGAGATAAATGCTTGTCGCCCGTCCACCATGACCAGAATAGTGAATGTATACCTGCTCTCCCGGTGCAGCCTTCTTGGTAATCTCGTTGAACGTGTTGACAATATTTTCGTAGGTTGGCTTTTGGTCTTGAGCCGATCTGGCTTCTAGCAACGCAGCATCTTCCTCGCTAGGCGAGATGAGTTTATAGATGCTCTCCGGTTGAATTTTTAGTGTTTTCTCAAGAAATGCCTCAACCAGATTAATGTCTCGGACTGCACCTTTCAGGCTTTTATACAGTCGATTGGGTTTGTAGTAGTCAATACCGATGAGGAGGACGTGAATAGTTGGGGGCTGTGCTGTCATGGGTTGTTCCATCTTTAGTCACTTTTCTGTCTCTAAATCAATGCTGCACCAGCCTACTGACCCACTAATAGCTGCATTTCAGCAAGGCGGAGCAGCAATTTGAGCGTTGGAGGTTGATTGTCAAGGTGCCTTTTACAGCGCTGCGAGTGTCTTGGGTCCAACGATGCCATCGGCAGTCAGGCTTTTCTGCTGCTGGAACTCCTTCACAGCTTTATCGGTGCCCAGTCCAAATTCACCATCAACGCCAACAGTAATGCCTGCTTTCTTCAACGCCGCCTGAAGTCGTTCTACATCAGAACCTTCCATCCGAGGTTGGCTCAATTTCAAGATTCTGGGCTTATCATCCCAGGGCGCTTTAGCAAAGCCGTTAGCGGGCGATCGATTCAGTGCCCCTTCACTTTCTCCACCCTCTGCATAGCGACCATCCTCACCAATTTTCTCACTGGGGTTATTCTTGTTCCAAAGCTGCTGAAACGCCAGGATAGAGTTGCTGCGCATGTCGGTTGCACCAGCACCTTGATAGTCAAAGTGTGGGTCATCACCCGGTAGCGGATTCCAACCATACTTCATCAAGTAAGGTTCCCAGCCTCTCGGATCTTCAATGTCAATCGCCAAACCTGTCTGATGATTGCTGGTTCCAGGGGGTGCAACGGGGTTGCCATTATTGAAGCGATCGTTATAGAGCAGCATTTGCTGGGCGATCGTGCGGTAAGCAGAGTTAACCTGCATCTTCATTCCCCGGTCTTGAATCGCACTCTGTAGCGCTTGCTTGGCAGAAGCCTGCACATAGGGGAAGGCTGCATCGTCTAAATCAACATTTAACTCATCAAAACTGATAAAGGCATTGGGCACGATCAGTTGAAGCTGGTAAATGAGTTGCTGGGACAGTCCATTCACGATCGAAGTTGAGGTTGCGCTCGGGGCATCTTGAATGAGACCCTGAAAGCTAGCTCTAACGCCGTTTTGATCGCGATCGTTAATTTCAAGACAAGATTCAATGATGTCAGAAGTCATAGCTCTCTCCTAAGTTGTTTGTGATGAAGGTGAATAATTTTAAAGACCTAGCGCTTGCAGGGTTTGGGCACCGACAATCCCATCGTCAGTCAGTCCTTTGCTCTTCTGAAGCTGTTTAACAGCCGTGTCGCTTGCTTTGCCAAAGATGCCATTGCTCCATCGCCAACACTGAGTCCTGCTTTGAGCAACGCTTCCTGCACTCGACGCACATCTTCACCCTGCATCATTGGATTAGTCAATTTCAGCGTTCGGGGTGCTGCTCCCTGACCGCCTGTTGTGCCGTCTCCTTCATAGGTGAGAAAGGGCTTCCAGGGTTGACTAAAAAAGAGTGCCTGTTCTGCTAATCGTCTGCGGGTGAGTCCGAGCAGGGGTTCTCCGCCACCTTTATTCCAGACAGGGAATTGTCCGGCTGCACCTTGAAAGTCTCCAGCGTTCAACTTTCTCAGTAAGGTTGAACCACCAAAGCCCTCACCTCCGGGTCCAACGTTGAAGCAGAAACAGACCAATGCCGAAAACTGATCTTCATTGACATCGACCTGCAACGCCTCTTCAACATAGGACTCGAAGATGCCAAGGTCTTCCTGCAAAAATTGCTCGGCTTGAGACTGGGTAATGCTCATCCCCGGATGAATCCCATTGGTGTGTCCATAGCCGATCGTCCAGACCTCTCCACCATCGTCATAGGCAATTAAGCGACAGCCCTCAAAGGTGGTGAGCAGCTTAAAGCCTTCATTGTTGATGCGGCGGGAGCCTCTAGGGGCAATCACCTCTGGGGGCTGTTTCCCGGAAGGGGCAACTGTCAATGTTTGGGCAGTGCTGAACTTCAGTGCGGTGATGATGGCAGCCACCTGCCCCTGGGTTTCAGTGACTTTAACAGCGTTGTCGCCGTTATATTCATACAGACGACCATCACTATAAAGCTCAAGCGATCGTTCCATGCGCGTTATTCCTGTTGTCAAAGTGATTAGAGATGTCGCTTGCTTAGCGCTTTGCCAAGCCTGCAAGAAGATACTGCGCTAGGCGCTACTCAGCACAGCTCCATACAGCTCCATTTTTGGCGCTTAGTTTCCAGCAGATCCTGGAGGAGGGTTTAAACCAAGCTGTGGAAGCATCTTGCAAGTTTTAAGGCGGTTAAAGCCGTGCAAAGCCTTTCCAAGGTCTGTCAGCTATGAATCAACCAAAACCCTGTCTCCCATCTAACTCCGTCGATACTGGCACAAGCTCACCCTTATTCCGTATTCTTACTGTAAAAGTTTAATCTTCTGTTACTTTTGATCACTATCTCGCGATCTCCCCGTTCATCTACGCAACCGTTTTGCTGCTCTGCTTCAAAAGTAAGCTAACCCTGTCTGCCAAGCTAGCCTGCCTGACTCTGCTTTGGCGGTCGGTAAAAGGTCAGGAAAAAGTCAGAACCTTGTCAGCATTGTGAGTGGAGGGATCGCCCCTTTCGCTTACGTTAAAAGTAGGTCGTGTCAGCGATCGAGCGCTATCAAGTAGGACTTGGCGTATGCTTGGAAGTAGGTCAATGGGTGAGGTCGATCGATGGCTTTAACCGCACAGCAGTTGGCAGACCTGATGCCAGATGCCACACAAGTAGAAAGTAACGAGCCAGAAATGGCAAGTTCGCTGCACTATGCCCAGCTTGCGTTGCTGGTGTCGTTTTTGGAGTGGCTATGGCGCGATCGCCATGACTTTTTCATTGGCGCAAATCTCACGATCTACTTCAGCCATCAGCAGCTTAAAAACCGCGACTTCAGGGGTCCCGATTTCTTTCTGGTGAAACAGACTCAGAAGCGTCCGCGCAAAGCCTGGGTGGTTTGGGAAGAAGATGGCAAATACCCCGATCTGATTATTGAGCTGCTATCTGACTCAACCGCAGAAACAGACAGAACGCTGAAAAAGACGCTCTATCAAGAGCGGTTTCATACCCATGAATATTTCTGGTTTTCGCCGGATACATTGGAGTTTGCCGGTTTTCGGCTCTGGGGGCAACAGTATCAGCCCATTGCACCCAATGAAACAGGTTGGCTATAGTGTGAAGGGCTGGAACTCTATTTGGGGCTTCAGGATAGGCAGTTGCGCTACTTCAACGCCGAGGGGCAACTCATTCCGACCCCAGAGGAGGAGGCGAAGCTAGCCCAGCACCGAGCCGCACGGTTAACTGAGCAGTTGAAAGCGCTCGGCACTGAACCAGACGCTTGAAATAGCGATCGCGCCTTCCCAAACTATTAAGAGTGAACCGGACAACTCTTCGGCAAACCTACCAAGCCATCCGGTTCGGGTTTATTTTCGGAGATCGTTGCCTTCCTCACCGGAGCAGACTGGACTCCCTGGTGTACGCCCGATCGAATCCCTTCAACCAGTTCTGACAGGTAGGGAGTACTCAAGCTAAAACGCAAACCACCCGAAAACCAAAATAGTATCCCTGGTAGCCGGGATCGAAGCAGTTGCGATAGGCAGACCGACAGATAGCAGGATTGCTGTCCCACGAACCGCCGTGCAGCAGCCTCTTCTCAGGATCTCCACCTGTTATCCAGGCACTGCCATCGATCGGCGCACCTTGATAATTTTCATGCCAGTGATCGGCACACCATTCCCAGACATTGCCATGCAGGTCATACAGGCCAAACGCATTCGGTGGGAAACTGCCGACATTGGTGGTCTGTTTCTGGTACACCCCTTTTACCCCTGCGCCATAGGTGGGCGATCTGTTATGGTTTGCCAGATCTGTCGTAATGGTTTCTCCGCAATAGAAGGGAGTTGTTGTTCCTGGTAAAACGGTAAAACGGCAACGGGCTTCTGCTGTCTAGACTAAACAAAGCCGACCTCAAAGGGGTGGACGACTAGAACGTATGTGCTAAAGTGTGTGGTCTCAGGGGCATTGCACGTTCAGCAAACTCACCACTGTTGCTATGCTCTATGCCCCTGAGCGACACCGTTCTAGTCGCTTACAAATCCCGATGGCTGCTGAAAGTGTCCATGCTGGCTTTCCTTCCCCAGCCGAGAACTACATTGAGGGCGCACTGAGTCTGGACGATTTGCTCATCAAGCATCCCTCAGCCACGTTCTTTGTCAAAGTGGCAGGTGATTCGATGCTGGGCTGCGGCATCCATCACGGCGATCGGTTGGTAGTAGACCGCTCTATCGAAGCCAGAGCAGGGCACGTCATCATTGCGGTGGTGAATGGTGAGTTGCTGGTCAAACGGTTGCAACGCTCCAAGGGCGCCATCACACTCGTAGCCGAGCACTCTGATTATCCAGACTTGGCGGTCACCGAAGCAATGGACTTTCAGGTGTGGGGCGTAGTCACAGCTGTGATTCATCTGTTATGAGAGTCTTCAGCCTCATCGACGGCAACAACTTCTATGTCAGCTGTGAACGGGTCTTTAATCCCAAGTTAGAGCGACGTCCAGTAGTGGTGCTCAGCAACAATGATGGTTGTGTCGTCCAGTCGCTCCAACGAAGCAAAGGCACTGGGCGTGAAGATGGGCGTGCCGTTGTTTCAGATCCAAGCATTGGTCGAACATCATGCGATCGCCGTGCTGTCCTCGAACTACAGTCTGTATGGCGACATGTCACAGCGGGTCATGACTACACTCGCTCAGTTCAGCCCTGAACAGGAGGTCTACAGCATTGATGAGTGCTTTCTAGGTATCGACCAGGCAAGCCCCACAGCCTTAGTGGAATACGGCACTGTCATTCGTCAGACCGTAAAACGGCATATCGGGATACCCGTCTCCTTGGGCTTTGCAGCGACCAAGACCCTGGCGAAGCTCGCCAACCGACAGGCGAAACAGCGAGAGGCGGGAGTCTGCTATCTGGCAGCAGAGCAGGTAGATAGAGTGTTAAGTAGTTAAACAAAATTGATTACATAGTTCTCTCCAAACTCTCTAAGAATTTTCTCAACAGAATCAACAAAAGTTTGCC
>Ga0163148_10006167_pt1 | contig 11690 bp, 11 predicted proteins | sample OliLakLV19MP7P2_FD_148606 | JGI IMG/M metagenome (GOLD analysis project Ga0163148, IMG submission 148606) | Freshwater microbial mat bacterial communities from Lake Vanda, McMurdo Dry Valleys, Antarctica- Oligotrophic Lake LV.19.MP7.P2 | ecosystem: Environmental > Aquatic > Freshwater > Lake >... | reverse complement strand
CGCAGCCCTAGGGGGAAGCGAATCAGACCATTCACTAGCGTTGGCTTCCCTGCTCCAATATTGGGAAAGGCGACCTTGAACAACCCGCCAGAATCGCGGTAGTCCGGCGCTTTGGGTTTTTGGTCTAGCTCCCCTTTGAAGAACAGTTCACGCAACCCCTTGAAAGACTTGAACGCCTCAGAAACGCTCAAGAGGGTTTGCTGTGCTGCCACTGACGGCATCGCTTGAGCATGGATGTTGCCACCCACTGCGTAGATCGGATCGTACTTGGAGACAATCCGCTTCGTCTTGAAGAAGATTTGCCTTGCCCAATAGACACCGCAGTTGTAGAGGCTGTTGGACTGCTCACACAGATAGGTGAGGATGGCTTTCGTTTCGGCATCACAGTCGAGTAGATTTTGCTGAGTGCCTAGCAGCTTCTTGGGTTTAGCCATTTGTGTTTTACCTCCTGTGTTTATGATAGCATGGTTATAGACAAAGAGAGGTAAACAATTGGGACAAGATTTCTGGCATGAAAATACATCGGTGAGCCTGATTAACTATCACTTCGTCTGGATTGTCAGACGACGAAGGAAGTTACTCACAGGCGAAATAGACAAGCGGGTTTTAGCACTCATCAGACAAGCTGTAGTCGAGATTGAGTGCCAGGTGATTGCTGTCGAAACGCACCTGGATCATGTGCATTTGTTCGTGCAAGCCAAGCCGATCCTTGCGCCATATCAAATCATGCACAAGGTAAAAGGCTTTAGCTCTCACGCTCTCAGAGAGGAGTTTCCACACTTGAAGAAGCTGCCTAGCCTGTGGACTCGTAGCTACTTCTGTGGCACGGCTGGTAACGTTTCAGGCGATACGATTAAGCGGTATGTGGAGCAACAGAAGACTAAGTGACTCTGAGGCTTGACAGCCTCGCGAGAACCCTAGCTACATCCCACGGCTAAAGCACGATGGGTTTTGCGGGTTCTCCATCTCTCCCTTTTCTATAAACGACTGTTTTTTGACACCTCTCTAAACGACACGATCGGCTGCCGGTCTGAGTGGGTTTCAGCAGCCTGCAATTCATACCCGTTTTTTGACACCTCCTGTCGATCGCCACCATACACTCTGCACCAAGCTGGACGGAATCAAGCAATAGACCAAACTGTGGTTTAGTATCGTGGCATGTGATCGATGCGATTACTTCTTAAAACTGGGGTCTGAGGTTCAGTGGAACGAAAAACAGAGTTAAGAGGACAATTTGAATAGCCAACTGAAAATTGGGAAAACGCGTTTTGGATTTACATTTGCATCCGCAGCAGTCGTGCTGGGGACTTGCCTGACCGTGATGCTACGAAGCCGTTGCGACTCTGTGCGCTTGGGGCCGTTAGCGTAGGAGACACGGATGTCATTGCGCGCCTCGTACTCGAAGCTGACCTTATTCCACCCCGACGATGTCTCGGCGTAAATGATTTCGTCAGGAAGGTGGCGGCGCGAGGTGCCACCGTTCGGGCGGACCTCGGGGATGATATAGCGGTAAAAAACCTCGACGCCAAATGCGGTCTTGGTCCTCGAGAGATACCACCGCACTTCCTTGGTGCCGACCGCAGTGCCGGAAGGGGAAAGCTCATCCTGGTACTCGATCGCGTTGGCGTCGAGGGTTCCAGTGGCTCCCGCATTCATGCCGTAATAGCGGGTGAAACCATCTTTCAACGCCGTCCACCTCGTGATCCCTGATGAACCCGTGACCTTGGTGAAAACGGTGAAATCATTCTGCTCGGTGCGGTAGGTGCCGTCCTTGACCTCGATAAGCTCTTCGCCGTCGATCCAAAAAGTGTCGTCCGCACTCATCTGCGCTATGCCGCCATATTTGCTCTTGCGCTCGATCGACGACTCAAACGAGAGCCCCCAGCCTGCGCCGAGCGGGCCGTTAGGGCGCTTGGCCGAATAAACCAGTGCTAGCGACGGAGCCTGTCCTGCAGGCCCCGGAAGTACTTCAAGAGGAATACGGGGCGCGTACTGGCCGCTTTCTGGCGATAAGTCGGATACTGCTGGCGTGTAGTCCAGCTTGCCGTCCGGGATCTCGCGTGTGGCTCCGACCGTTAAGTCAGCGCGTGCAGAGAGGCTATAGATACCCGCGAGTGCCAGCAAGAGGAAGGTTAAGATCAATACCTTCGTCAAAAAAGAGGGGTCTATCGTTTTCCGCATTGTAATGTTCCCCGCGAAAATCCTTGGGCACTTACTTTAGAAGGCTGAAGCCCTTGGGAAATTGTATAGCGGTTCTCAAGCTAGTGGGGTACAGCCGATCCCCGACTGGAAAGGACTTCAAGGCTGGAAGTGTACCGCACCAGACTAAGAACCGCTATAGTTCCCTGCCTCAGGTCACATGGCAAACTCGATAGACTCAAAAAGCGAGGGCTTTTGGAACAGGTTAAGAAATATTATGAGTTGGAAAGAAAGCCCATAGCTCTGGTTATCGCTGCATAGAGTGGGCAAAAGGATGATTCAAGTAGGGATCATCCTTGCAACGGTACTTGTAATGACCTGTAATACTAATCGCCCAAACCTGGAAATTATCGTGTTTTCAAACCAAGATTAACTGCCAACTATGATCTTACTTCAACTAGGATAATTAAAGTGCAAACAGGCTGAAATCGTTGATGGAAGAAGCAAGAAGAGTACAGGTTCCGAAAAAGGTTAAGACACTCGTGATGAACTTGATAACTTAACTTTGAAATTTTGGCGACTCGCTTAATACAAAAACATTAGAGTTTAAGTCCTGACTGCCTGACAGAAGTAGGTGAAAGTCAATAGCAGTGGGCTAATGGAGAAGGGTAGAGAGACATGAGAAGCTGGAGTTACTACACAACAGCGATCTGCCATGCCACCCTCTACCCAACTGTATGGTCAATTATTGGGTTCCTTGACGTAAAGGTACGTAAAGCGACATGGTTCTGCCCAGAAAAGCGTTGAGACAAGCCATTTACGCGGATTTCCTTTCCCCTGTTTGAGCTTGGGATTTCAGGATGTTTTTTTGGGGTGGAATGCCGACCGAATCCCGGCGCTTTGCATCGGAGAAGTCGTACTCCCCGAGCCGGTTGATATGCTCCCATAAGATGACGGAATAGTTGGCGACGGCAGCCCGGATCGCCGCTCTACGCTCGTTGGTGGAGGACTAGCCGAGGTCAGGCTCAAGGACACGGTGCACTCCCGTTTGTCGGGAATGTCATCGATCACCTCCGAGTCGGGAGGGCGGCTTTCTATCGCTATTTTCCGCTGGATCGTCTCCGAGGACTTCGCAATCAGGTCTGAACGTCGACCCTAGGCCATGTCGCTTTACGTACCTTTGCGTAAAAGAACCCGCGGTTCAAAGTCCAGCCTCAAAACAAAAGCTCCCGTTGTCTAGAGGGGTCTGAGGTGCAGGGGAACGACCGTGACAGCTTTGCCTCTGTGACCGGGTTAGCCTGCGGCACGCAGTTGCCTCAATCACCCCTAGGAGCAGCCGATCAAAAAAGGGTCCTTTCTTGACACCCCTTCCAGATCAACAGCAAGTGCCACTGCTAAGGAGTTTTAGCAGCCTGCATTTCATACCCCTTTTTTGACACCCCTGGGCGATCGCCACCATAGGGTTCTTTTACGCAAAGATACGTAAAGCGACATGGCCTAGGGTCGACGTTCAGACCTGATTGCGAAGTTCCTAGAGGCGATCCGGCGGAAAAGAGGTTGAGTGATCGAGTGCGGATGGCTGTTGTGGTCTTCCTGCCTTTTCTGCTTGAGTGCTTCGATTCATGACCATTGTCAATAAATCGGCAATCTGCTTGGCATCCTGAAACAGCCGTGCTTTTTCCTGCGGTCTAAAGTGTCGTCCTAAGCCCTTGCTCAGCATCACCTCAAATTCCCCTGAAAGCAAAAAATTGCCATCCATCATGATCTTGCTGATGCTCAAAGGTCGATAACGTGAAAGTGTTTCGCAACACGCGTGGACAAGTGGTTTTAGTTGCGCATCTAAATCTTGGTACATATCGGCGGCAATACCCTCATTCAGAACGAAGTCAATGCCAGCACCGCGTAACTCAAATTGGAACAAAAAAATAGATACGTCATTTCCAGCGATATTTCGCATTTTCTTGCCTTGCTTCACTGCCGTCAAACCCAATTTCCTAAGTAACATTTGACCCCAACCTAACGAAAGACCCAATTTGGACCAGCGGGGGCCTTTGAACAGAAACCTCTGGTTTTGAGTGAGCGGAGCCATTGCACGCCTAAGCCGCAGGCTGAAACATTCATGCCACCGTGTCTTGGTTGCCTTTCAATGGAGTGATGTCGAAAGTTTGACCAGTTTGAGAGCGCACTGAAACATTTGCTAAGCAACCGTTTCAAACTAACCGTATCTTTTGGTTCAAAGGCCCCTGCTGCGCCCTGAGGCAATCAGCAAAGGGAGTGACCAAGACCCAACCGAGCGTATTAACCAGAAAGCGGAATTGTAGCAGGATGTTGCGCCCTTCTGATGCAAGACCACAACATTGCCGAAAAAAGTGGTTGATCCGCTGCTTGTAGTACGGCTCAAAACCCTGCTGGAAAGGGAATAGAGAGAAAAACAATGCCGAAAACAGGCCTTTTCGGCATTGTTTGGGGCGATAACGATTGAGATCACCTGCCGCTATGGAGCGCAGCTCCATAGCGGCCAGGTGCAACGCCTTGTTATCCTGCGCGCGTACCGGGATTCTCGAAGTCGAATCGCTGCCCAGCTTTCCATGCCTTACGGTCATTGCCTTCGTTCGGAATCCCGCCAGCCGCCTTGAGCAGGCGTGCAAGGTGCATGCAATTCCAGGTCATGATCGTGGTATTTCGTTGTGTGAAGTCATTGTCGAAGCCGACACGCCCGCCCTCTTCAATTTCGTCACCATAGGAAGGGCCGGGACCAGCCTCGCCAATCCATCCACAATCAGCTTGAGGTGGTATTGTGTAGCCCAAATGGTTGAGTGCGAATCCGATCGTCATCGCCGTGTGCTTGAGACCGTCTTCGTTCCCGGTGATGACGCAGCCTCCGACTTTGCCATAATAAATCGACTGCCCCTTGTCGTTGAGCTGTTCAGACATGGCGTAGAGTCGCTCGATCAGGAGCCGGCAGATCGAGCTTTCTTCCCCTAACCAAAGCGGAGTCCCTACGATGAGAATGTCAGCCGCTTTTACTTTCTTCCAAAGCACGGGCCACTCGTCTTTAGTCCAGCCGTGCTCTGTCATATCAGGGTAGACGCCTGGGGGACAGTCGTGCGCAGCTAAATGCAGATGTTCGACCGAAACACCGTTCTTCTTCATAATGGCCGCGGAAGCACCAAGGAGCAACCGCGTATGGCTTTCATCGCTCCTCCTCTTGAGAGACGTATTAATGAACAGGGCGCGAAGAGCGTCGAAATCCGTCATTGCATCCCTCGGGGCGAGTTGGCTTTGGTGCCATCGTGAGCAGGATAACGGTTGCGGTCAGCGGCTGCCGATCCCCTTGAACTCAGCACCAGTTGGTTCCTTCAATCCGTTGCACTGCAATGTTAGCCAGCTTTACGGAGTAACCAATCCTCTTTTGCTAACTCAAATATTTGCTCAATACATAATTCACCCCTGAATTCTACCTCATCAGATCGCACGAAACTCATTCCCAATCGCTTAAGCAAACGAACCGATGGTTCATTTCGCATGTCCGTGATACCTACAATCTTGCTGATGGTTCCACGCTGAAACAGTGGATCAAGCAGAGCTTGAATTGCTTCTTGTGCATATCCTTTACCCTGCTCTTCACGCCCCAAAGTAAAACCAATTTCTACGATCGTTGGGTGTTTAAGATAAATCTGCATCCCGATGTCACCTAGGAGCAAGTTCGATTGCTTATGTGCGATCGCAATTTGAAACCATTCACCTGGTATCCCGATTGCTGCTGTCTGCATGTCGTTGATAAAGGATTGTGCTTCAGCGTCAGAGAGCATTGACCAACCTTGGAATCGGACTACTTGAGGGTCTTGGCGATAAGCAAGAAACCGTTCCCGATCCAGATCAATTAACCGACGGAGAATCAGCCGTGCAGTTGCTTGCGGTAGAAAAGTCTCTGAAAGCAAGAGAAACTTGCTCCTTGTTGATTAATTGAGATATTGAGATGTGCTCAACACCTGCTGGTTAACGCTCCTGTTGAGCGGCGACCGACAATACTGAAACGAAGTAACAAATCTTCATTCGCCGCTCCAACGACTTGTTAGCTGGCTGGCAACTGAACACTTCAAATCGTGGTAAGTAGTCCGACAAAATTATTTTCACACTAGCTTCGCGACAATCCAGCCTTTCAGCTACTTTTTTGTGTAATTGATTTTGTTTAACTACTTAAAGTAATCGGCTCTTCCGGATCTGTGGTTGAAATCGTATGAAAGGCTACAAAATGCCGCCCGATCGACGGCTGAAACCCAGTGATAGTTTGATATAAGGTTGTCTTATCAGCGCAAAGCCGGGAGAGCCAAGTAATCTGTGGTTCTCCCTGCCAGAGCTTCCTTATACCTATCGGATAGCAGATCAAACCTTTAAGCTACTCTCTATTCTATAACTGGAAAAGACGGATGCTTTCAACGATTAAAATTGCTGCCCACACCAGGATACTGAGACCAGCCGCTGCCGCAGCAATATCTTTAGTGACGCGGATACGATCGTTCTGCTGAGGTTCCACAAAATCGCACAAGACTTCGATCGCGCTGTTAAACAATTCAGAAATCAGCATTAGCCCCACCGCTAACAATATCAAGCTGACATCTATCCATTGTCGAAAGTAGAAAGCACCGCCTAGAATGGGCACTGAAAAAATCACTTTATAAGCAACACTAAAGTCGGTTATTACTGCAACATGAAGACCCGCTAAGATTACCTTTAGCTTTCGGATTGGATGATATCCAGGTGTGCGAAATTTGTTGGTCATGAGTAAATAGTCCTTCAAAGGGGCTGCACCGATCGCACAAATCGCTGTAATTGCCGACTTTCTAACTCCAAGACCCTCCGTGCAAAATCAGGGTCATGATCGAGTAAGTCGTCAAAGGTATCGACGGAGATCGCTAGAATTCGGGTCATTTCACTGTCTGCAATGATGGTATTCTCTGAGCTGCTGTGCGCTAGGATGTCTAGTTCATCCAGCGTCTGCCCAGGATGAAACTGTTCAACATGAATCTCAGCCCCAGTTTGATAGTGAATATTGGCATCACCTTCAATCAACAGTAACAATTCTCGACAGGTGTCGCCTGCTTCTGTGATCACGTCACCGTTGGAGTAGGTTCTCACCTCTGACCGATCGGCTAGCGCAATCAAAGTTTCACTCTGCATCCGGTGGAAGAAATCGCTATTGAATAAATAAACCAATTTCTCTAGCGTCGGACATTCATTTAGAGCCAGATTTGACGTTGGCAAAGACAGTAGCCGTTCGGCAGTTTCCTGCAAAAGCTGAGGGCTGGACTTGTGAATCTGATCTCGGGCGATCGCCAGACTGCGTTCGGCATCCAATTGAGCGATCGTATAGAGTGCTGCCGCCTGAATTAAGGGATTTTGCTCCTGGAGCAGGGCTTCTAAATGACTCAAAACTTCCTCAAGGGGAGCTTCCAGAGAACAAGCTACGGGCGTTTCTCCGGGCTGAGTCAGGGATTTAAAGGTTTCTGGTGGTAAGCGATCGCCCCAGTTCTCCTGCTCTAAGAGTTCCACTAAAATTGCCGGAGAAGCCCTTTGCAAAGACCTCGCTAGGGATAGAGCATTCGGATCATTTTGGAGCCTTTCCAGCGTTTCCAGAATCGATCGTACAATCAGTTCTTTTTTATGCTTTATATTTTCTCGCAGCAGCGTTAACACCGCTTGATGCTCCATGAGCATCGGTTGATTTAATGCGCGGTAACAATCAATCAATTTTGGTAATCGAGCCAGTAGAAACTCAGCCTTTTTGACACTGCCAGCGTTCACCGAAAAACCACTCAGAATCCACTCTTCTTCCTGGGGTGCGATCGAATATTCGCGGCGCAGAGAACGCATTGCGGCTGAATCTGGGAGTGACAATTGCTCAACTGCCGTGCGATTGGGCTGTTTGCTTTGTAGTAGCATTAATCGCTCCAGTGATTTGCGGTAACCGCTTAAGCGGATCTGATTTTCTAAACTGCGTTGACGATTGGGGTTGAGTAATTCTGGATCTTCAATGCCCAATTCCTCCAACACGATGCGGTGTTCGTCATCGGTAATCCCTATTTCTTGGCGCATTTGCTGCAATATTTCCAGACTGCTGGAGTAGTTCACATAACCTTCTTCTAATGCTTCTCGAACAACTCCCTTATATGCCTGGTGTCGCTTCTCGCGGGTAAAGCCAGGAAGAACTTTGGCCAATATATAGACTTCATGGGTGTTGAGGTCGCTGAGTACACGCCCTTCTAAAAACTGTGAAACGTTGAGTTGCAATTTCTCCAATTGTTTGCGGAATCGACTGGCGAGATTTTCACGGGAATAGAGATTAGGACTGCGCCGCCAAGCTTTGTAGAGCCAGAGAGTACTCAGGGAAACAAGCCCCAGGTCGTAGAGGTATTGTACCGACCAAGGCATGAGTTGCACTAAGGGACGACCGCCAAAAATAAAGAAGAAGTTGAAAATCCCAAAGGTGCAAAGAGTAAAAATGCGATGTCGAATTGTCTCGATCGCCAGTTTGACATGATGTCGCCGACTGTAAGATTTGGCGCGTTTTTCAATCCACTGCCCGACCCCATAGCCGATCGCTGTACAGCCGCCTAACACAAGGGGAACAGCAACCAATTTGGGAATGTTGATGGAATGCCCAAATAAATACAGCCCGGGACTAAACAAAGAGGCTAGCTGATCGGTTTGTCGGAGCCACGCTCCAGAAAAGTAATAGTTCCAATTGCCTGCGTACAAATAATAATAGCCAAAATAGCCTACGACTAACCCCACATACCCATAGCGAAGAAATGAGGTTTCAGGCTTGTTTAAGCTATCCCAATAGGTGCGTTCTGCATCAATGTCAATGCAAGGATTCTGGCACGCCACACAAGCACTCTGCTCTTTACCATCCGGCAGAACAGTGCGGCACACCGATTGAGTGATGGACTGATCACTCATATGGGCTTTGCTACTTAATAAGCCCCCCGGCTCACTATAGATGCTCTGAACGGGTGCCATTGGGCAAAAGTATTGACACCAGGATTTGCCTCCGTAAAAATAGCCAACTGCGATCGCAGCCACAACTGTGAACAGTAACCAACCTGCCAGCACTAGGCGATCGGCATTAAAAAATAAAATTCGCCCACATAATCCCACAAACAGCCAGCCAAATTGGACATAGGGATAGTTTCTACCCAGCCACGAATCGGGACTGACCTTTGCCAATTCGTAGCGCACCTTCCCAGTCTTTTTATTCTCCCGTCTAAATTGTCGTTGCCAGCCTAGGGCGCGAGGAATCTGAGATAAAAAAGAAAGAGGACAGATCCGCCGCCATAGCTCATGTCCAAACACCAATAAAATAAAGATTGCGACTGGGACAATCGCTCCCCAGAAGAGGGTGGTGCTCAATGGGTAGGGTTGCTCGGATAAACATATGCCTTGCACTTCTACACAGGCGTTGGATAGCCGCAAGGGACTCCAGGGATGGTTGGGTTCGGTTAATGCCGATGTCCAGGGATCATAAAATAGGGAAACGATTACCAGGAGCCAAGCAATGGTCAATACCCAGCGAACCCAGTGCATTCGAGACTCTGGCAGTTGTGCAAACATAGACGAACTCTTTCTTTGGTCTTCATCATTGTGTGCCGAAGACGGCTAGCTGCCGCTATAGATTTTCTCTGGGCTAGCTATCGTATTTCCTCAATGAGCTTAAAATACACCGGACGTGAAGACCCAGAAAATAATCTTGCAATTACCGTCTCAACCCAAAAACGAAGCCAGCTAACGGTGAAGTTGTGCGTCGGCAGGCAACCTTGAACTCTCACAGATAACCTCTGTTCCGTCCGCACCAACGCAGTGTTAGACCGTCTACGGCGACTTGGGTTTAACCTCAAATTCCATTTTGGAGCGGTAGAAACATACGTCAAATTCCATGAAAAAGTTTGTCTGCCCTAAAATCAAAGGTGCATCCTGGCTTCTCGTCCAAGCAAACGCTAGCCGAATCGGTGCAATATCCCCAACTTGAGCAATTACAAAAAAAGGCATAGCAGGCTGGGTGCTCAAATTGCCAGCTAGTTGAATAATTGCCCTGTTGTCGTCCCAGGTAGCTCCCAGGTGTAGCCCCAAATCATATGGCATCACATTGATAGTCGCGCCACTGTCAACCAGTCCAATCGCCTCAACTGTCTGTCCCTCATGGCGAAGAACCAGCGGCACTCTTGGCAGACTGTCGAACTCGTTCTGGGAAGGATCGGTAGTGGAATAGCGGAAACGCATGACAATTAAGCCTGATCCGCTAACTCTAACGCTTGCATAAGCAAGATACCAGCCCCGAAGGTGTTGTAAGGGGTCGGCAAATCATAGGTTTTGAAGGGTTCTAAGGGTGCAATATTCTCTGCTGCTTCTAGATCCTCTGCCAGAATTCGGATCAGCTTAAGCTTTTCCACTATAGAGAGCTGCCGAACAGCAGGAAGCACTTCAGTAAGGGTCATTATCTACTCCTAGTTCAAAGTTTTACTTTCTTGAGTTTACCGCGTCTAATAATAAAACTCTTTTCATAAAATCAGAATAATAAGTTATTTAACATTTTGTGTAGGGTCGTCATGAGTGGGAATAGTTCAGATTTCTGGCAGCTTTATATCAAAAAAATCCTGCAAATGAAAGTAATAAAGCAATAAATATGACAAGAGTACAAACCAGCGGAATCCAAATACCAATCAGTGAATTGACCGTTATCAGGCCCACTATTCCCTTGCTTTTTGTCCTATTAGCGATTTCCTTAAGAAAATAACCCTCATGGGAATAACACATCTTAAGGACGATATCAAGCTTCACATGAATTCGATAAACCGTGGCCCACATTAACAAACAAAGAATGAGGCCAGATACTAAAATCAATGTAGATTTTTGGGGAGAATTTGCAGAGGCAGAGCCTCCAATGATTAAAGCGAATATCACCAGATAAAAGTTGAATCTCTGATTTAAGAGGGTTTCTAGATAAACACGCTCTTGGTTGATGTCCCAAACCACTGGACGTTCCCAAGATGCCTTCTCTTGAAATTCCATAAGTCCCTCAGTAAACACTAAAACCCAATTGAGATACCTTTTCCCGAGAATGCTCAATCACAACAGGGGCTATGACGGTCTAACTTGTTATTAGAGAGAATTTTTCCTCAGCTCCACCCCAAAACAGGTGGATAGGTAGTTTTTTTCTTGCGATCCTCCCAAATCAGGTGGATCTGAGGAAAGCTTCTTCATAATACGCAGACCGAGGTGGATCTAAGGAAAATTTCCGCATCGCTTCAGATGTGTACGGTTGGCAATACGGGTATCATCAGACACATACTTCTTCGTGACTGCATGGTTATGGAACCTCGCCCCAAGAAGCTGTTAGACCAAATGCGCGATGCCATTCGGCTTGAGCATGATGCCTACCGGACGGAAGAAACCTACGTGCAATGGGTGAGGCGCTTGATCCTCTTCCATGAAAAGCGGCATCCGCGTGAGCTGGGGCGAGCCGAGATTGAGGCCTTTCTGACCGATCTGGC
>Ga0163148_10006160_pt1 | contig 11700 bp, 9 predicted proteins | sample OliLakLV19MP7P2_FD_148606 | JGI IMG/M metagenome (GOLD analysis project Ga0163148, IMG submission 148606) | Freshwater microbial mat bacterial communities from Lake Vanda, McMurdo Dry Valleys, Antarctica- Oligotrophic Lake LV.19.MP7.P2 | ecosystem: Environmental > Aquatic > Freshwater > Lake >... | reverse complement strand
CGAGAAGATATTCTTTGGCGCTGAATGTGCTGGAGAAAAATTTGTGTTCGGCGTTGACTTGCTGTTCGATACGATGGCGCGCAGCCGGTGGAATATCGCCCGCCTCAAGCGCCTTGACACTGGCTTCTTGGCTGAGTCGCTTGACGCGATCATCATCTTTTTCTTTGAAAATATCCCAGAATGGCATAAATTACCCGATTACAAATTTTTGCAGCGCTTGTTTGGTGCGACTATTTTTCTCGGCCATCTGCGCTAAAGCTATAGCCAGATTTTCCACCCATTTTTCAACGGGCACTTCTTCTGTTTTCAGGACTACTCCTCTGACAATTTTCATTTGCCTGGCGGTGATGGAACCGCGCTTTTCGCGCACCATCTGAAAACCCTGTTCGCCCAGGCTGACTTTGAGATCAACTACGGGCTTTTTGGCCGAGAGCAACCAGCCGCCGCGCGTAATCTCCACTTCTTCCGGTAAGGCCGAAGCTAATTTGGCCGCTAGAAACTCCAGCAAATCGCCAGAATCGCTTTTATCCATTTGCAATGAGCAGGCTAATACGTCGACCTGCAGCGCTTGTTCGTAGTCGTCAACCACTTGACAGAAACCTCGACTGACTTTGGCCCAACATTATATAGCTCTCAAGCGCGATAAACATACTCTTGACTGGTCTGATGATAAGATGCTCTGATGCCGAAAGTGCTTGTTTTGCCGGACCATATAGCCAGTCAGATTGCCGCCGGTGAGGTGGTAGAACGGCCTGCGTCAGTGGTTAAAGAACTGGTTGAAAATTCAGTCGATGCCGGGGCCACCGAAATTGAAATCGCTATTTCGCACGACTGCCGCGACATTCGCATCGCCGACAACGGCTTTGGCATGGAGCCCGAAGATGCAATTTTAGCTTTTCAGCGCCACGCCACCTCTAAATTGCGCACGGCCGAAGACTTGTGGAGTTTGAACACCCTTGGTTTTCGCGGCGAAGCGATTCCGTCTATAGCATCGATTTCAAAATTTGTTTGCTACACGCGCACCCACGATGCCGCGGTGGGCACACGGGTCGAAACTGCCGACGGCCAGCTCAAGGCCGTAGAAGTCGGCTGCGCCCCGGGCACAGTGATGGAAATTCACGAGCTGTTCTATAACACTCCGGCCCGCTTGAAGTTTATGAAAAAAGCGGCCACCGAATTTGGCCACATTGAAGAAGCGGTGCAGAGCCTGGCCATCAGCTATCCGCAAGTGGCATTCACGCTCTTGAACAACGGAGACGTGGTACTGCGCACCTCTGGTCAAAACGATCTGGCACGCACCATTGTCGAAGCGAAATTTTTCACCGGCAAAGAACGACTTGTAGAGGTTATTCACGGAGCAATTTCTAGCACCGAAGGTGGTGCAGAAAAGATTTTGCAGATCAAAGGATACCTGGCTAAGCCTACTCATTTTAGAGGCGATCGCAAGGGTATTCTCACAATCGTCAACGGTCGCGCGGTGCGTTGCCCATTGACTTTAAAAGCACTCGATTATGCCTTCAGCGATCTCATTCCTCGCGGTCGCTACCCTCTGGCGGTAGTAGTACTGCAAATGGATCCGGGGCAGGTTGACGTCAATATTCATCCCACTAAAAAGGAGTTGAAATATTCGCACGGCAACGAAATCTATCTCACCATTCAAAGAGCGCTCGGCCGCGCCTTACGCGAAGAATCAATCGCAGCTGCCGAAGCGGCCAGAGCTGAGCACGTCAGACAGGTGGCGCAAGAGCCTTATGTCTCGCCTGATGCCTACAACAAAATGGCTTTTGAAAGTGTTGCTTTTGTGCACGAAACACCATCCCATCAGCATGCAGAACAAATTAGTTTCCGCGATAGCCTGAGCTACCAGACCAGTGCCCGAGAGGCCGTACCGCAAGCGTATTCCGGTTACAGCGACTCTGGCTTCAACGAAGCTGCCTTTAACTCGGGCTCAAGCGGCACTGCACGCGAGTCTTCTTATGCTACTCCCATGCATGCTCCAGCATACGAAAGAGAACTTGTTGATCACTCCGCTCAGGCAAAAGTTTTGCCTGAAGCCGGACACACTTTCTTGCAAGTACGCGAAAGTGGCTCAAATAGCGACTATTATTCTTTGCCGGCCGACTGGAAAATTGTCGGTTATTTGCATAACACATATATCTTTGTAGAAACCGCAAACGGTTTAGAACGAAAGAACGCTCTATGAGCGCCTTCTCGCCAAGCAAACCACTGCCGGCCGCCTCAGTGAAAATTCTCAAAAACTGATAATTTCCGCACCACTGGCATTGAGCCCTGAACAAATCGAGACTTTGCGTTTATCGCAAAATGCCCTCAACGCCCTCGGTTTTGCTTTTGAGTTCGAGAACGATGGAAGCGCCTCTGTGAGCGAGATTCCATTAGAACTCGCCTCAGTTAATTACGTGCCGGCAATTCAAAAGCTAATAGATGATCTTGCCACCGTAGACGCCACCAATATGGAACTGGAAGCGACTAAATCAATTGCCTGCCAGAGTGCCATCAAAAACGGAATGCCACTTTCGCAAAGAGACATTCTCAAGCTCCTCAGCGACTGGCTTAAGACCGAACGCAACGACACTTGCCCCCATGGCCGCCCCGTGCGTTTGAAATTCTCAATAGACGATTTGTTTCAGATGTTCCACCCTGCTTAGATAGACTCACACTGCGACCAATACTTACGTCGGTGGTTAATTGGGCAAATAAGTGTGGCGATTGACTAGCTGTACCAGGCGTCTTTTCATCAGATCATTTGTAGTCGTCTCGCGCTGCAGTTCCTGGGCATAGAACTTGACCAAATTAGGGGTAAATTTGCCGAGCGCCGCAAGGGCCTCGGTTTGAGTAACAGGATTGCCGCTGATTGCTTGTTCCAGAAGTGGTTTAATAGCCCGTGGATCCTTAGTCAGAGCCAGCTCGTGAATACTCGCCACCTTGTTTTTGCCGGGGCGCTGAAGGGCGGCAATGTTGTCCTCAAGGGCCTGTTCTTTCTCCATGCGCACTAATAATTTGTCAACTTGTTTTTCCAACAAGGGTGGCATGTCTTTGCGAGATAAACCGGCAAAAAATTCTTGAGCATGCAGTCTTTCATTACCGCTAATCATGCCGTTTTTAAGCAAGTTATTAAAACGGTTCAGAACTTCCAGACGCAAACCAGGCACGTGCTCATAATTTCGTAGTAAAAATCCTGTCTGAGCACGGCTGTCTCCATCAGTCATGCGCATAATTTCGTCGAAAGCCATTTTCCGCCCATCGGGGTCGGATTGCAAACGCAACTCAATCAACTTTTGCATGCGATTGATGTGGGAAGGTTTGTCATACATTTCGATAAACTGCTGATATTCAACAAAACCATTGGAATGTCGCGCCCAATTTTCAGCAATCAACGGTCGCAAAACGGGATTATCCAGCGCTTCACGAAGAGCGAAACGCATACGAGAAGAATTATTGTCGGCGCTCAGCTTAATCATGGCATCAAGAGAGGAAGAAGCTACTGTCTGAAGGGTTTCTGGTTTGGCGCCGAGATTTTGCGAAATTGGATTAAAATTCGCTTTAAAATCAAACCAGTTCGGTCTGGCTTTGTTGACGGGATCCATGGCCGCTTTACGTAGCGCACCAATAGCGGTGGCATCGCCGTAGAGACCGAGCAATTTTGCCGCCGCAGATTTTTGCTCTACCGAACCGTTTTGCAGGTGCTTGGTTAACGCTTCGATGGCAAGGGGTCTCGACACTCTATCGACGTAGCGAATACGCTCGGTCAGGGCACGGTCTTGCTCGGTCTGATTCTGCCTGTTACGCATGGCCATGGTTTTTTCAAGTGCTGTACTTAAGACGAGAGCTCGTACAGGAGCTTCCTGGGCAAATATATAGAGGCCATCAGGGTCTGAACTCATAAAGTGTTCGCCTTTTGCCACCGCCCAATTTTCGTCAGCATCTCTAGAGGCGTGCTCTCTGGCAAAAAAGATGCTTTCTTTAACGATACCGGGATGACTGGGATCATCTTTACGAGCCAGTCTCGTAGCTTTGTGGTCAAAATTGGGTGCCATTTTGTCGACGACTGAAGCCATGTCGAAAAGTTTGCCCAACTCAGGAGACGCCCACTTGGTCAAATGGGCCCATTCGTGATTGGTAATTTCATGAAGGTTGGCGCCACGATTGGGTTGATAGTGTGTGATGACTCCATCGTGGCCGACATCAGCTGCGGCCCTGAAATTAGGATCGGCATACTTAACTTGATATAAAGCATCTTCAATGTCGCGCCGGTCTGTCATCAGAACTTCTTTGACCAGACGCGGATTGGGAAGACCCTGAAGAATCGGCACTAGGTCTTCAGGAAGGGCGCGGTTGTAGAACGGATGCTCAATAGCCGCATGGCCGGACTGGATGATCGGAATCGCCGCAGTGATTTCAGCCGGCGTTAAATAAGGCGCAAGCCCAGTAGCATCACCGGCCTTGAGTTTAGCTGAAATAGCCACTTTCACAGCAAAAGGCACTTTATCGTAAGGACTGGGCTGCTCATTGATACGACGCAAGGTGCGCATAACATCAAGTTGTTGCGCATATTCATGAGGCACAACAATTTTCATGGGCAGACCTTCAACCGAGTACACATTTACTTTGCGCACTTCTTGAACTGTCATTTCTTTAAAGTAAGTCTCGCGGTCTGTGACGCCTTCCTTCTTCAATTTGGCAAGCTCGGCCACGACCTCATCGTGGGTCAACGGCACGTCATCTCTAAGCTTAGTAAAAGTGCGATCTTCAGTTTTAATCAATCTGACTTTATGCTCAAACTCACTTAGCTTGACGTGTACCGGTGGCTTGAAGGCCATGGCCTCGAAGTTGAAGACTGGCTCGTCACCACGTTGATGGAAGGCCGCAGACTCCTGGCTGTCATCTTTAGGCTTAGTTGTTTTGAGGCGCTGCACGTCGTTATAGCCATCATCTGCATTGACATTTCTGTGCGTATCAGTCTTAGCTGAAGTCGACGCCGAGCTGCGATTAAGACGAGGTTCGAAAGCACCAGTGGCGCCACCAGTTAGAAATCCGATCATGCCACCTTTCAGCGTGGCAGCCAGCACGTCCGAAGCCGAATTGGAATGCCTTAAAGATTCCACTCCACCAAAAACCGCCCCTCCGGCAAAACCAGAAGAACCGGCAGTCAGGGTATTGCGAACAGTATGGGCAATTAAACTAGATTCGGCACTGCTGCTCAAGCTAGATGAAACAACCTTACCGACTCTTGAGCCGAAAACCCCTGCAGGCATGCCGATCAAACCGCCAGTGGCGGTGCTGACACCGATATTTTCAAGATACTTACTGGTCGAAAATTGGCCATTTTTATCAAGGGCACTATCAAACTGAAAGCCTGACTTAACGGCGCCAAAGGCTGCACCAGAAGCTCCATGCACTGCTAATTCTGAAACCAGCCCGCCGCCAAAGGTTTTGCCGGCTAATTTAGCTAAACGGCCTTCGCCACTACCCAGCTTGCCAGCCTTGCTCAGTAAAGCTCCTTCGGCAACGTTCAAGGCAAAATCTTTGGACCAGTCGCCAACGTCTTTCTTGCCGCTCACGTCTGCGAGCAAAACCCCACGAGCCAGACCACCGACAATAGTTTTAAACTTGGGAATAGTTGCAAAGGTGTCAGCCGCGATCTCGGCATATTCGTCAGCCTTTTGGGCGCGCTCAACTTTTTCTGCACTAGTTTTGGCTGAACCGGCCACCAGATCCCAAACAGAGTTAATAGCAGATCCGGCCAGGGTTTCGCCGTGTGCTTGTTCGTTCGCCTTGTCTTGTGACAGATTGGCGGTTAACTTGCCTACATTTTCGCTGCTGCTCTCATGTCTCTGCAGAGGCAAAACAGTCACCCGTGGATACCGCGGCGATTCACCCGAATCTCCCCTTTCTTATGTACCCATGATATATACGCGCGAAACTATTATTAGACAGAGAGCGCACAAACCGTTCAACCGCCCCTTGCGGGACGGTTTCAGAGTTTAATCTTCTTGCTCGTTAAGGAGGCCGAGGCCGGGCTGAACGGTATCTAGATTTACTAGGGAAGCAAACTGGACTTAGTGATAAGAACCATTGCCGGCAACGTTGCTTGAAAGCGACATCGGTTGGTCCAAAGCGAACTGAATTCTGGTGTTGCTAGGAATTTTTACGTCCTTACCCTTTCTCCAGAGATTGCTGCCAAGACCGACAGCGCCACCAGTGGCGACACCAGCGATAGCTCCGGCACCAACTGCGCCACCAACAATCGGAGCGAAGCAGATACCCAACAAAGTGCCGCCGGCTGTCCATGCCGCAGTTCTCAGCACGCCCGATTTAACACTTGAACTTGTTGTGCGGCCTTTAAGATTGCCTTGTTTATCTTGGGCAACTTTTGCATTTGGCTGCTCAGTTGTGACCATGGCAGACAATGGGTAACGAATTCCATCAGGAGTGACGGCGCTTGTCAAACGTAAGCTCATGGCGCCATTTTTGCCACCCAGCCCGCTTTTGTCAGCAGAAACAAGCTGACCTTCGAGAGTTGTGTTGCCTGGCAAAACTAGATCGGAGCCCAAATAAAGTGGGGAATAAAGTTTGGCAGTAAAGAGGTCACCCGGTTTGGCGACACTACTATCAATTGAGCTGGTCAATGTGGCATCAAGATTGGTGCCCACAGGAACATAAGTTACGCGACCCTGAAGGGCCTGCCCGTTAAAGCTCTGAGCCATGGCGGGCATGCCGCCAGAAAGACCCATTATGCAAGGCAAAAGCGCACCAGCGACGATACTATTTAAAAGATTTTTTTTCATAAGTCGCTCCTAGCGAAGCCTCCAAAATACTCTTAGGAAAGAATAACACGATTAAACAAAATTCAATACTATCAACAATGATTTAGACACCAGGGCTGATGGCATAATTTTTGAATTGTAATATCAAGGGCGGTGCTTGTCTACATTTAATTAATAGAAATTGTGCACCACAGCTGGTGATAAAGACGAGCCCTTCCAGTGCCTAGGCAGATACCATCACCTCTTGACGTCTAGCGGTTTGGACAACAGCTTGGCGTAGCCGCGCCAGATGCTATGCACACATTGCTGACGGAATGCTCGATCACTGCGGCGGTTGTCAACAGAGCCGAGGCTGAACTGTGCCTATGTTGATTAAACAATATTTTTTACAAGATAAATACTCGCGCGCGCGCCTGTTGTTACGGGCGAACTAAATCACTAGTGTTGTAATGCACTTTATCTATTCTCTTCTTTTAGAAACTTCTTTCTTCAACTATAAACTTCGGCCCAAACACAGTTTCTCGTTGACCTTCGCAAAAAAGCGCGAAGCACGTAGAGCCTGACTTGATTTGACCGCAGTTCCAAACTGAGCCAACAAAGGGGCTATGTCATGAACAACTTCGGTAAAAATTTGATGGGAGGCTTTTTCATGGCTTTCTATCTGATGTGTTTCGTATTTCCGGTTTCGCTGGTCGCTAACATGCTCAAAGAGCATTTGCCCATCGGACAGTTTTTGGTCAATCAGGTGGCGACATTCTTCGTGATCTGGTTCGTCGGTTACTTCCTCGCTGAATTCTATCGCGACATGCTGGCACGTGCCAACAAACCGCGCGATCAGGACGAAGACCGCAATTCGAAGCCGTCGGACCCTGATGCCAATGTCGACGATAAAGACTCGACTAAAAAGTAAATGCTGAATTTTGGCGGTGGAAGATTGTCTCTGTTTACCAAAACGGAACAGTCTTCCGCCGTGCTTGTTTGCAGTGGCTCACCCATTTGTGATCTGAAACGTTATCGTTTGAGTTCGAGTAAAGCACAGACCACCCATTTGCGATCTGAAACGTTATCGTTTGAGTTCGAGTAATAAAACCCCAAGCAGTCCGCCATCTAAAATTATTCCGCCTACTTACTACATTAAGTCGCAAGCAGCAAAAATGCCAGTTTGACACGTTTGACCCGGGCGCCTGTTATGATCACGCCGATTACTCACGGCCTGCAGGCCGTTCAGGCAACCATTGAAATGACGACCACCACGAGCACCAACGTACCCGAACTGGCAAGCAAATTTGAAGAGAAAATTCGCTCATTGCGCCGGCATATCCACGAGCATCCAGAGCTCAGTTTTCATGAATCGGGCACAGCTAAGCTAGTCGCCGAGACCATGCGCAAGCTGGGTTATGCGGTGCAAATCAAAGCAGGCGGCCTCGGCGTGATTGCTGAAATTGGTGATGCTACCAAAGGTAAACGCATCGGGCTACGGGCAGATATGGATGCACTACCGATTGCAGAAGATAGCGCCGCATCTTATTGTTCGAAAGAAGATGGAGTGATGCATGCCTGCGGGCACGATGTGCACACGGCCTGCGCTATGGGCGCAGCCATGATTTTGGCTGAACTTCACAAGGCCGGCAATTTGCCTGGAGCAGTGCGTTTTATCTTCCAACCAGCAGAAGAAAGCACAAATGAAGATGGTAAGAGCGGAGCTACTCTTATGATTGAAGGCGGCGCAATCGATAACCTGGCTGGCGTCTTCGGCTTCCATGTCTTTCCCGATCTACCGGTCGGTACAATCGGCTTGCGCACCGGTTCGTTCTTAGCCGCTTGCGACAAGTTCGACATCACCATTAAAGGAAAGGGCTGCCACGGCGCATTTCCACAAGAAGGCATCGACGCCATTGTTCTGGCATCACAGGCGGTGCAGATGATCCAGACAATTATTTCACGCCGCAAATCGGCTTTAAGCCCTTGTGTTTTAACTCTTGGCGGAATTAAGAGCAGTACTTACAAATCAAATATCATTGCCGACGAGGTGCAGCTTACAGGCACCGCCCGCTATTTTGAACCAGAAATGTCAGCACAAATAAAATCGGAGCTGATTAGAGCCCTGACTGTAGTTCAAACCATGGGCGGCAGTTTTGAACTTGACTACATTACTGAAAACCCACCTCTTGTAAACGACGAACATTTAATCGGTATTGCCAGAGAGGCGGCACTAAAGTTGGTTGACCGCAGCGCCATAATCGATCTGAAACAGCAGATGGGCGCGGAAGATTTCAGCTTTTACTGCGAAGCGGTGCCCAGTTGTTTCATCATTCTTGGTTGCGAAATCAAAGGCGATAAGAGAGCACTACATACTCCGCGCTTTGATGTAGATGAAAAATGTCTGGCCCTGGGCGCATCGCTACTGGCCCAGTCTGCGATGGAGTTTCTCGCTCAGTAAATAGTTTTCAACATGAACGAGCTGCGCCATTCAAATCAAGAATGGGCAGCAATTGTTAGCCAAATAAAACCGTATTGGCGCTGAAAAGGCTGTCATACCAGAGCCCCTGGAGGCTAAGGTCTGGCTGTCATTCATTTTTCTTCTCTAAAATAAAGCAGCCAACTTCTAATTCTATAAACAACTACAAAACAGAAATCTCATCGCTTTCCACAGAACAAGCGAGAGCCGCGGGAGCACGTCTATGAATACGAGAAAACATCTGGTCTACTCGCCGCAGTATCAGTCAGACCTGACCGTGCTCGGCTCTAACATCGAATTTGCTCCCGACCGTGGTGAGCGTGTTTTGCGTGAGCTGGCTAGAGAAATTTCACCAGGCGTCGAGGTCAAATATCGCAAACCGCAAATGCTCACGTTCAAGCAGATGCGTCGCACTCACAGTGAAGCATATCTCGACAGCCTCAAGCTTCCGGTCACCTGGGCTGAGGTCTTCGGCGTAAAAACTGTTTTGCCAGGCAATGGTCATACCGCCAAAATCTTGCGCAAACTGCTGAACGACTATCGTCTTAAATCTGGTGGCACTTTATTGGCAGCGCGCATGGCACTGGCAAACGGTCTGGCGGCCAATCTTGGCGCTGGATATCACCATGCTCATCGCGACCGGGGCGACGGTTATTGCGTGCTCAACGACATCGCTCTTACTGTGCACAATCTGCGATTTGAAAAGCTTGCCGACAAAGTCATGGTTGTCGACCTCGACTTTCACCAGGGCAACGGCGTAAGCAGCATTTTCGCGGACGACGCCAGAGTCTTTACCCTCGATTTTCACGCTCTGGAAGCCTGGCCCATGCAGAAACAGAAATGCTCACTGGCAGTGGCTATTCGCAAACACGAAGCGCCGTTATACAACGAAAAATTAAAAGCGGCCCTGGCTCTGGCATTGAAATCGTTTCAGCCTGATCTGGTGATTTTTGTGCACGGCGCCGACGCTTACGAGCACGGACTGCATAGTCGTGGTGAAGGCTTTGCGCTCACTCTAGAACAAATGAAAGAGCGCGATCGCCTGGTAATCGATTGCTTTGCCGACCGGCATATTCCCCTGGCGCTTTGCTTTGCCGGCGGATACGGCAGTCGCGCCTGGGAAGCCCACTATCAGGGCGTTCGTCATTTGCTCGAACGGGCTCGAGATTATACCGTATAAAAAAATTGCACTCATGCGCCGAAGGTCTTAACACAGTGGTGTTCAGGCTTTCGCCATGGGTGCATTTTTTTGCAGCTGTTCTATTCTTGCATATAGTTGAATAACGGCAGATTTTGAGCAGTAAAATAGTCCGGCGATTCCACCTGGAAAGCAGCGATATTTATGCTGGTGTTTCGCTGCCGGCGGTTTCGCTGCCACTGTCAAAATCTTTTTTATAATGCCAACGCAAGTGAGAAATGTCAGGGGATTTGCTCAAGATTTCATGCATCAATTTCGATGAGTCAGCAGAAATGTTTTTGTCGCGAGCGCCAACGAGACCGGCAAAGAACCCGGTGTTGCGCTCGATCCACAAGACCCATAGAGCCGGGTCATCGCCGTCGGCTTCTCGCAAAAGGCAAACACAGCAATATTCTGCTTTGTCTAAAGTAAAATTGAAATACCAGCCGAAATCTTCCTGACCTGGCGCCGGGTCGCAGTCGACTCCATCCATTTGCAATTTACCGATGATCCACTGACAAAGGTCATCGCCGAAACAGCCGGGATTGATAAAATGTTCTTGCGTCTCGTCGACGTTGAACTTTTCAGATTGAAAGGTGGCAATAGTGCGAAGGGCTTGTTCCATTTAGTTATTATAGCCTTTTGCACCATTCAATTTTGATGGCGGTTTTAGCGGCAGTCTTGGCCGCTGATTTCGATGAAAGTGGTGCAAACATTGATCAAATTGACGGCCTCAGAGCGATTGCCGGCGTTCAGTTCAGTGGCGATTTTATCAATCTGTTCTTTTGGGCAAATTTTGTCGTTCATAAAGTCCTCGCCGTGGGATATTGAGAGAATAAAACAAGCCGCGTGACAAAGACGTGAGCAACGCAAACCCTGCACCCCGGCCAGTCATAACGGCCGTACTACACCAGAGCATAGAATGAAATAAAAAAAGAACGACGAGGAGAACCGAGTTAAGCCTGAGCTTAAAACGGTTCTCCCAATCGTTCTCAAAAGGCAAGAGGTTAGTGGCCCTTGACCTGACGTCCAATTTCTTCGATGTCGTACTTGGGCGTGCGGTCCATGTACAGAAGACCGTTGGCCTCCTGATAGGTGTCCGTCAACTGCGTGTAGCAGAAGCCGGCCATGCCCCACATTTCACGAGCGGCACGAAGAATGTCGCCCACCTGCTGAGAAAATTCCTCAACGGTAGCGGCACGCTTGTAGCCCCAAGCGTTTTCGTCCTTGGAGAAGCAAATGCCACCAAACTCGGTGAGCATCACCGGACGACCAAGGTG
>Ga0163148_10006159_pt1 | contig 11702 bp, 13 predicted proteins | sample OliLakLV19MP7P2_FD_148606 | JGI IMG/M metagenome (GOLD analysis project Ga0163148, IMG submission 148606) | Freshwater microbial mat bacterial communities from Lake Vanda, McMurdo Dry Valleys, Antarctica- Oligotrophic Lake LV.19.MP7.P2 | ecosystem: Environmental > Aquatic > Freshwater > Lake >... | reverse complement strand
AATCAAGCCAGCCCCTTTCTGCATTTTCGATGAAGTAGATGCCCCCCTCGATGATGCCAATATTGACAAGTTCAACAATATAATTAAGAAGTTTTCGGCCGATTCCCAGTTTATAATCGTAACTCACAACAAACGTACTATGGCAAGTACTGATGTCATTTATGGCGTTACGATGATTGAAACCGGTATTTCAAGGGTAGTTCCGGTAGATTTGCGAAGTTTGAATTAACACATTTCTTTATCCTATTATTTGAATAAGTCTTATTTTTTCTATTTCCAGGCCTATATTTTTTTACTCCCAATGCTTAGGCTATTTTTGCAGGCATGACACAAGAAATACAGGTTTACAATACATTATCTCGCAAAAAAGAAAAATTTGAACCCCTCAATGCGCCCTTCGTGGGTATGTATTTGTGTGGCCCCACGGTGTACGGCCCGCCACATTTGGGCCACGCCCGCAGTGCCATCACCTTCGATATAATATACCGATACCTCAGTTTTGCAGGCTATAAAGTACGCTACGTGCGCAACATTACCGATGTGGGGCATTTGGAAAACGATGCAGATGAAGGCGAAGATAAAATTGCGAAAATGGCTAAATTAGAAAAGCTAGAACCCATGGAAATAGCCCAACTGTACACCAATCAATACCATGAAGATATTGCACAATTGAATGTGCTTAGGCCCTCAATCGAGCCACAAGCAAGCGGTCATATTCCCGAACAGATAAAGTTTGTATCGCAAATTATAGACAAGGGCTATGCCTACGCAGCCAACGGATCAGTATATTTCGATATTCAAAAATATGCCCAAAGCTATGCTTATGGCGAAATTTCAGGCAGAATAGTAGAAGATTTATTGCAAAACACCCGCAATCTTGATGGGCAAAACGAGAAACGCAACCAAGCCGATTTCGCCCTGTGGAAGCGTGCCTCGCCTGAGCATATTATGAAGTGGGATTCGCCTTGGAGTGTAGGCTTTCCTGGCTGGCATATTGAGTGCAGCGCCATGAGTGCCAAATATTTGGGTGAAACATTTGATATTCATGGAGGGGGAATGGATTTGCTTTTTCCTCACCACGAATCGGAAATGGCACAAGCAAAAGCGGTGCTTGGCCACGGCCCTGCCAAATATTGGCTTCACAACAATATGATTACCATCAACGGACAAAAGATGGGCAAATCGCTCGGCAATTTCATCACCTTGCAAGCGCTATTTGCTGGCAACCACAAGGCGTTGGAGCAAGCTTACAGCCCCATGACTATTCGATTTTTCATCTTGCAGGCCCAATACAGAAGTACGCTCGATTTCTCTAACGAAGCCCTAAAAGCTGCTGGAAAGGGGTTTAATAAATTGCTAAATGCCTATAAAATATTGCCCAAATTAGCCCAAACTGATGTATTGCAACCTTCTAATGATAAAATTGAAAAGGAGATAAAAGAGGGAATTGAGAAATGCTTTTCAGGCATGAATGACGATTTTAACACGGGCATCACGCTTGCTGGGCTGTTTGCTTTGGCCAAACCAATCAATATGTTTTTCAATGGCCAGGCTGATATTCATAGTATTTCAGCGGAATTGTATACTGAATTACAATCCGCTTATCACACATTTTTTGCAGATGTATTGGGCTTGAAAGATGAATCCGATGCCCAATTCAAATCTCTTGCCGATGAATTTTTGGAAATTTACAAAGCTGCAAAGGCAGAAAAGCATTACGATAAAGTAGACCAGATAAGAGCTGTATTCAAATCGAGGGGCTTAGTAATCAAAGATATGAAGCACGGCATCGATTGGGGCTATGAAGAATAAGGCACAATATGAAGAATTTCCATTTATTAGGAATATTCAGAGCGTATTTAGGCTGCACGCAACCTTAGGTACTCAAAATGCCGAGTATTTAGGCTGAACTCAACCTTAGGCACTCAAAATACCGAGTATTTAGGCTGAACTCAACCTCAGGCAAGCAAAATACCGAGTATTTAGGCTGAACTCAACATTAGGCAAGCAAAATACCGAGTATTTAGGCTGAACTTAACCACAGGCATTCAAAATATTAAAACTGCACTTATACCTGAAAGTGCAAAACTCTATGAAGGAAAATTTGCATTCAAATAGGTTTCCTTTTGCCATGGATATACATCTAAAATGGCAATGTGGTTTTGAAAATTCGGAAAGTAACGATGTAGGTGCTGTGAACTACCATTTTGCGGGTATCGGCTTTCAAATGCCCATAATGTCGGTGCTTGGCATAAGGCAAAGGGTTGGCTGAAATGTTCTCAAACGAATCGAATGTGCTCTTTACTACTTTATCTGCCCTGCTTTGGTATTCCTTTTCTTCAATATAATGGTGAATATTGTCGATCTCGACATATACTTTTCTTCTGATTATATAAGTTATTTCAAATCAAGTCTGCCGCCTGTAAGCTTGTTAATGCGAACCACCAATTCTTCTCTTGACATCATATCAATATCATTTTCCGCTTCATATTGGGCTTTGGCAGTGTGCCATTCCCAATATTCTTTGCTTACAGGTGGCCCTGGAATGGCCAAATTTAGTTCACGAAAATTCCCTTCTGCATCGCGCTCGGCAAAATCATCTACCCAATGCTCGGCTGTGCTGCCTGGGTATTTTACAGTTAAAAAATCCTTTACCTCCTTCTCATTTACTTCAGCGGGAAGTGTTACAAATAGTGCCATAGTTGAGTTATTTTAAAGCTAATCTAGTGCTATTAAAGGAACTTTCAAATAAAATAAAGAGCTATTACCTCCTGCCTTCTACATAATACATATCTATTTCTCCCTTATTCTTGGCCGATATTTTACCTCTATATTCGCAGAAGAAACTATTTCTTAGCAAATCGAAGGTTTCTTTTGAAATATTAATCTTATTGTTTTCGCAGCTCGATTCCATCCTTGAGGCTATGTTTACAGCATCGCCCCATATATCGTAGGCAAATTTATGCTTTCCCACCACACCCGCCACCACTTGCCCGGTGTGAATGCCAATCCGCAATTTCCAATTGTGTTCGAAGGCTATAGTTTGCATTTCAATGGCCGCATCTACAGCATCAATGGCATTAGTATGGTTTGCAATGGGCAATCCACCTGCCGCCATGTAGCAATCACCTATAGTTTTTATTTTCTCAAGCCCGTTTCTGAGACATACATCATCAAAACGCTCAAATAGTTTGTCTAGCTTTTCAATTATGTCCTGCGGAATATTTACCTCAGCATACTGCGTAAAGTTTACTAGGTCAGCAAATATCACAGTTACTCTATCAAAATGTTTTGGCGTGGCTTCCCCTTTAAGTTTAAGCTCAGATGCTACTTCCTCAGGCAAAATATTGAGTAGCAAATTTTCCGATTTTCGCTTTTCTTCTCCCAATTCGGTAAGCGAGAATTTCAGTTCGGTATTTAACAACAGCAGTTCTTCAGTTCGCAGTTTCACTTTTTTCTCTAAGGTCTGTTCGCTTTGTTTCAAAAACTCAATGGTACTGAGTTGGGCTTCGTTCACCAATATTTTTGCCTGATTTATTCTATCGGCCAGCCCCATGGAAAGCAATAGCATTTCCAGTACCGAACCTATTTGTGAAGAGTATAAGGTGAAAGTATTAACAGGCAAAAAATCCAGCTCCATCAATGTACGAAATACAACCCCACACAGCAACATTGCCCACGCAATCAGAAAAAATCGAGCGGCCCTTACCCCTTTCACATACGCATATATACCAAATGCGATTATAAAAATAATGCTTGCCAATATCACAAACAGAATAAATATATTCAGGAATGGATTGAGCCAATCGGTAAAAAAAGTAGTGAGGCTACAGATAATTGTACATGAAACCATCGCATCTACTAGATACGACACATTATACAGCTTTAAATTCAGCAACTTAATCTCTAAAAAACTCTTTGAAAACCGCAAGGCGAAAAAACAAGTAAAGGCTAGCAATATCAAATTAATGGAAAAAGTATGCCAGCTCACAAAAGGCAAAACTCTAATTACATACCCTTGCAGGCTTATTTGTACTATCATAAACGAGGCCATGTAGCTCACATAATATAGGAATGCTTTTTCTCGGGTAGATAAAAAAAGGAAAAGATTGTACAATATCATGGCTAAGAAAAAGCCCGCATACAAGGCAACGTACACATCTATTTTACCTGATTCTACCAAAAAATTATGATGCGAATCGGTGGAGATAGGTAGAAATTTGGTATCTCTGCCCGTCATGTACATATAATGGGTAAGCATTCCAATCTGGGCATGTTTCACAAAAAAAACAATCGAATTGTGCGAAACCAACCTATTTTTATAAGGCACTTTCAAGCCCTGTATTTGGGTGGAAATTAACTTCTGATTTTGTAAAGTAAAGAGGCTCAGGCTGTCTATCTGCGGATTATCTACTACTATCAGATAGTTTTTATTCAAGCAATCTGGCTCTACACAAGCCGTTTGAAATTGAAACCAAATTCCATAATACATTTGTCCCAAATTTGGCACACTACTTTCTATGAATGTGTTGAATAACTTATTTTGGTATGCTGATTGTATCGTCTCAATATTATAAACCGTGTTAGTATCTATCAAATACATTATTCCCATGCCATCTGCGTCTTTCTTATCATTCAATAAAAAAGTCTTTTCACCATGTGTGGTAAACACCAATAAAAAAACGCAGCAAAAGAGTGAAAGTAGGAATTTCAAAAATTATAATTTTATGCCAAAATACAATATTTTGCTTATCGCAAATTCAGCCCATATAAAATAATGTGGCAATAATACCCCAAAACAGTAATGCAGGATAATAAAGGTAAAACAAACCATTGAAACAGTTAATTTTGTGGATTACATAAATATAATATGCACGTTGGTTTATTTGTCCCTTGTTATATCGATCAGTTTTATCCTCAAGTAGCCGTTGCTACTATGCAATTGCTAGAAAAACATGGATGTGAGGTTGGTTTTCCTACCAATCAAACCTGTTGCGGGCAACCAATGGCAAATTCGGGTTGCGAAAAAGAAAGCATTGATACCGCCAAATTATTTATAGAGAATTTTAAAGAATACGATTATATCGTTGGCCCTGCTGCTAGCTGTGTTTATTATGTGAAAAAGCACTATAATATTTTGGAGCAGACCAACGAAGTAGCTGCTGTTCGCAATCATATTTATGATTTGAGTGAGTTTCTTATAGATGTTTTAAAGATAGATAAAGTAGACGCCAAATTTCCATACAAAGTTGGCTTGCATACCAGTTGCCACGGTCAAAGAGGCTTGCGAATGTCGCAATCGAGTGAAATAAATGCACCTGATTTCTCTAAACAAAGGGAATTGTTGCAAATGGTTGAGGGTTTGGAATTGATAGATTTAGACAGGAAAGACGAATGTTGCGGTTTCGGGGGTACATTTTGTGTAAGCGAAGAAGCTGTATCTTCTAAAATGGGTAAAGACAGAGTAGCCGATCATGAGCGACATGGAGCAGAAGTGCTCACTGGTGGCGATGTATCGTGCCTCATGCACATGGAAGGCATTATTCGCAGAGAAAACAAAAACATCAAAGTGATGCATTTAGCGGAAATATTGAATAACTCTGGATTTTAATCCAATCAACCCAAGAATTAGTTACCAGATTAAAAACTATATTTCCAAGTACTAACTATAGAATAATTAATTAAGATATGCCGGAAGTATTTAGAAAAATGGGATTTGTATTTTATTTTTATGCAAATGAAGGCAACGAACCTATTCATGTTCATGTGCGTAAAGCTGGCGGTTTTGCAAAATTTTGAATAGAACCATTGGAACTTGAACATGCAGAACATCTGAAAGTTAAAGATCTTTCAGATGCTGAAGAGCTTATAAAAGAAAATATTGAGGAAATAAAAACAAAATGGAATGAGGTACACGGCAACTGAATTGACAATAAAAGCCACGAAAGTATGGGTAGAGAAGGATGAAATCTACATTCTTCTCAACGATGAAAATGAAATACACTTTCCTATGGCGAATAATAAGAAACTTAGATTCGCAACGCAAAGCCAGTTAGCTAATGTAGAAATAATTGCTGGTGGCACTGGGCTGCATTGGGCAGAATTAGACGAAGATTTGTCGGTAATCGGCATCATGGAAGGCAGATATGGGTATAGTGTATAAGTAACACCTAAAACCATCTATTATACGGGCCCTAAATCTTAAATCCCAAATCTTCATGGAACACGCTGAACTGGCAGAAAAATTTATAGAAGACGAAGCTCGCACCGATTGGCACGATGGCGCATTGTGGTTTGTGCGTTACAAACGCGATGTACAAATCAAAAAAGTGCCAGAGTGGGAAGAGTTGCGTGAACTAGGTTCACAAATCAAAGCCAATGTATTGTCAAATTTGGATAATTGTCTAGTGCAGTTTGAAGAGAATGCCATCAAAAACGGAGTACATGTACATTGGGCTAGAGACGCAAATGAACACAATGAAATTGTACTAAGCATTCTTAAATCAAAGGGGGCGAAGAAACTGGTAAAGAGCAAATCGATGCTCACGGAAGAATGCCATCTCAATCCGCATTTGATTGAAAACGGTATTGAAGTGATTGATACCGATTTGGGAGAGCGAATTGTGCAGATGCGAGACGAAACACCCAGTCACATTGTGCTACCAGCCATTCATTTAAAGAAAGAAGATGTGGGGGAAACTTTTCATCAATATTTAGGCACAGAAAAAGGAGCTTCAGACCCAATATATTTGGCTGAAGTGGCTCGAAATCATTTGAGAGATAAATTTTTAAATGCAGATGCGGCATTGACAGGCGTAAATTTTGCAGTGGCAGAAAATGGCTCAATTACGGTTTGCACCAATGAAGGCAATGCGGATTTGGGTGTGCATCTCGCCCCCTTACATATTGCCAGTTTCGGTATGGAAAAGCTAATTCCAAGGCAAGAAGATTTGGGAGTTTTCCTCAGGTTATTAGGCAGAAACGCTACTGGGCAGCCTATCACGGCATTTTCTTCTCATTTTTTAAAGCCCAATAAAGGGCAAGAAATGCACTATGTGATTGTAGATAATGGTCGCACGGAGCAATTAGGACGACCAGATTTCCGAAAATCATTGTATTGTATCCGCTGTGGAGCTTGCATGAATACCTGTCCGGTATACCGTAGAAGTGGCGGACACAGTTATGAATATACCGTTCCAGGACCGATAGGAGCTATTTTATCACCGGGAATAGACTTGAAAAAACACGCCAGCCTTCCTTTTGCATCTACACTTTGCGGTTCGTGTACCGATGTTTGCCCTGTAAAAATAGACATTCACCAGCAATTGTATAAATGGAGACAAATTGTGTCTGAAGAGGGTGAATTAGCGGTCAGCAAAACCACTGCCATGAAAGGTATGGGTTATTTGCTTTCACATCCGAAATTATACCGATTAGCAGGCAGAATAGGCAGAAGGATGCTCGGAATAATGCCCAGATTTATGATTTACAACCATTTGAATGCTTGGGGAAAGCACCGGGAATTGCCAATTGCACCCAAAGAGAGTTTCAGAGATTGGTATTTGAAAAATAAAAAAGCAACAGTATAATGAGCTCCAGAGAATATATTTTACAACAAATTAAGAAAAACAAACCAGAATTAGCTCCATTACCTTCGCTACCTTCATTTGAAAGAAATGACGTTGATTTGCTTACCCATTTTAAAGAAACATTAAAGTTTGTAGGGGGAATGGCAATAGAATTAAGAGATGACCAAAATATCAACAAAGAGATTTCAAAAATATACCACGATGCCAAGCAAATTGTGAGCAATACCGATTTTGTTTCCCTTGCTAATTTTGATTTGACATTTGTAACCGACCCACACGATTTAAAAGATATAGATTTAGCAATTTTAAAAGGCGAATTTGGCGTGGCTGAAAATGCTGCGGTATGGATTCCGGCCAATACGCTCGCTCACAGGGCTTTGCCATTCATTACCCAACATGTAGTTTTCATTCTTGAAAAGTATAAGCTGGTGTGGAATATGCACGAGGCGTATAAAAAAATAAACCTCCAAAATACAGATGGCTATGGTGTTTTTATTTCTGGGCCATCAAAAACTGCCGATATTGAGCAATCGCTGGTAATCGGAGCCCATGGAAGCAGAAGTCTTACAGTGTTTTTGATTTAAATCTACTTTAGCACATTCATACTGTTGATAAGTATTCATCATTATTTTTGTGTCGATTTATGTCTTTCTGCCGTTTTTCATGCCTTATTTTTATTCTTTCTTCCAGATCAAGATCTTTTTTTGAGGTATTCAGTTGCATGTCTATAATCAATTCCCCCTGTGGTTGGTGGCACACCAATCACCACCAAGCTGTTATCCACCCTGTTATTTATATACAATTTGAATGTAGTAATACGTTGATATTTAATAAACTAAAAAAAAACACTAGCGTATGAAACCGATTATTATATTTGCTTCGCATGAAGTCGGTCGATTTAGTGCATTGCCTCACGTATTCTTTAAACTTTTAAACTAAAAAATGAAAAAAACAATTTTAGGCTTGCTCTTTATCGTTCCGATATTGGCATTCAGTCAAAACAACAAAGCAAAAGTATTGGCAGGTTACACCGTAGATAATTACGAAGTGGCATGTATTGGCGTAGGAACTGATGGTTCGAAACTCATTAAAATATGGGGCTATGGCAAAAAACCTGAGAAAGCCGTGTTACAAGCCAAATCAAATGCACTTCATGCAGTGATATTCAAGGGGGTAACTGCTGCCTCTGGTGGTTGCCAAGGTATCAAGCCTATTGCGTCAAGCTATTCTGTTGAAGAAGAAAATCAAGAGTATTTCAATAATTTCTTTGCTCCAGGTGGTGCATATTTGAATTATATTTCAATGTCAGGCGAAGGTGGCAATAATATGGATGTGGTGAAAACCGATAAAAAAATCTATAAAGTGGGCATTATTGTATCGGTAATGTACGATGCCGTAAGAAACGACCTTGAAAAAGCCGGTATTGTAAAAGGATTAAATTCTGGTTTTTAATCTATTAGTAATGAAAAAGATAATCATTCTAGTCCTTGTCTGTCTGATTGGCACATATTCTTATGGGCAGTTGGGTAGAAAAATAAGGAAAGGAAACGAAAGGCGTGTAAATCGTATAGGAAATTTTGAAATGGGTACGCAGTGCTTAGGCATCAAAATGGGTACTACTTATACCATTCGTGCATTTGGCGAAGGCGATTCAGAAAAAGAAGCTACAAAGGATGCCAAGTTTCGTGCTATTTCCGATATTTTATTTCGTGGAATAAGCAAAGGAACAGGCGGATGTGCTGAGAAACCCTTGGTATTCAACCCCAATCTGGAGGTAGAAAAAGGAGCTGGGTTGGTTGGCGAACTTCTTGCCAACGAGAAAGACAGCGACAAAATCATAAAAAATGCCGATGCTGATGGTAGAGTTAATTCAAAAAAGCAATCAGATAAAGTAATTGCTTTTGATTATGAAATAGATGTGGCTGCCTTGAAAATCTACTTTACAAACAAAGGATTGATAAAAACTGCAGAATAATTAATCACTAAAAAAAATAAAAAAAGAAATGAAAAAAGTAATAGTAGCTGCTTCGCTCGTAATTGCAAGCATATTTGTATTTGCTCAAGCAAAAAAACCAACCATTATGGTAGTACCCAGCGATGCCTGGTGCAACATCAATGGCTCAATGATGGAGTTTAACAACCAAGGATCGGTAGTAAAAATATCGAACTACAAACAAGCTCTTTTGAATCCAGATTTGTTATTGGTGATAGGCAAAATCAATTCATTAATGGCAGACAGAGGTTTTCCTTTGAAAGATTTGGGAGCTTCGATGAAAAGCTTGGAATCAGAATCGGCTGAAACTGCCATGACTACAAGCAAATCTGGTGCTGGTATTCAAGAAAGCCCAATTGATAAATTGAAGAAAACAGCTAAATCAGATATCATCATTCAATTGACTTATACCGTAAATCAAACTGGGCCTAAAAAATCAATTACCTACAATATGCAAGGTTTTGATGCCTACACCGATAAGCAAATTGCAGGTGCACAGGGAAGCGGAGCACCATCATTCAGTGCTGAATTGCCATTGCTGCTTGAAGAAGCAGTATTGGCCAATCTCGATAATTTCAATGCCCAATTACAAAAACATTTTGACGATATGTTTGCCAATGGCCGTGAAATTACCATGAAAGTGAAGAAATTTGACAGTTGGGACAAAGACTTAGAAGACGAAGTAAGCGGAACCCCAATTGGTGAAATTATAGAAGGTTGGTTCGGTAAAAATGCAGTAAAAGGCAGATTTAGCACTATGGATGCTACTGAAAATATGATGAATATGGAGCAAATCCGTATGCCGATTTACGATGAAAACGGGAAAGCAATGGATGCCAGATCATGGATACGCCAATTGCAAAAATATCTACAAGCTCCGCCATATAACTTGCCTTCTAAGCTTACAATGAAGGGTTTGGGACAAGCCACATTAATCATGGGAGAAAAATAATTCTCCTTCTTTTTAACTCACCTCACAACGTTCCATTTTAAACAATAAAGTGGAACGTTTTGAGTTTTATCATTTCATAAAATAAACTTTAATCAGATGAAAAAGACAATTCTAATACTAGGAATGCTTGTCGCTAATCTATTTTGCTTTGCTCAAAATAGTGGAGGCAAAACAGATGATATTGGGCGTATATCACTTACACCAATTATGCCAGATCAACTTGGTTCAATTACCCCAGCAGCCTTAAAAATGCTTGAAAATAAACTTGGGCAAATTGCTACACAAAATGGACTTGGGGGCTCGGCAAACAAAAGATTTATCATTACAGCCAATGTAACTGAACTTTCCAAGGATGTAACGCCAACTGCTCCACCAATGATTGCTTATACATTAGATGTTACTATATATGTGGGCGATGTAATGACTCGTACTAAATATGGCAGCACAAATGTGCAGGTAAAAGGTGTAGATGTAAATGAAACAAAGGCCTATATTTCTGCTTTGAAAAATATCAAGCCTAATTCACCCGAGTTGCAATCTTTTCTTGATAAGACTAAGGGTAAAATCATAGAATACTATAACTCGCAATGCGATTTTATAATCAAAGATGCACAAGCTTTAGCCGCACAAAATAAATACGAAGAGGCCATTTATCGTCTTACAAGCGTGCCAGATGTATGCAAAGATTGTTATGAAAAAGCCTCTGATGCTGTAGCTCCCGTCTACAAAAAATACATTGACAAGCAATGTACAAGATTGCTTTCCGATGCAAAAAATGTGTGGCAAGCTAACCAAAGTGTAGAGGGAGCCAATGCTGCTGCTGCCTTTTTATCAGGAATCGACCCCGATGCTGCTTGCTTTAAAGATGTAGAAGCTTTTACTGCCACCGTTGGAAAGCGAGTAAAGGAACTGGATCAAAGAGACTGGGATTTCAAATTGAAACAACAACAAGATGGTGTAGATGTTCAAAAACTACAAGTGGAAGCATACCGCCAAGTAGGAATCGCTTATGGTACAAACCAACAGCCTAATTCTACCATATTTACTGATAGGTGGTTGTATTAAAACTGAATTCTTTTGCTAAAAAATCCCTTAAATGTTTATTTAAGGGATTTTTTAGTTTATATATCTTTTGCTAATTCCAACTATATTAAGATAGGCTTTCATC
>Ga0163148_10006152_pt1 | contig 11708 bp, 7 predicted proteins | sample OliLakLV19MP7P2_FD_148606 | JGI IMG/M metagenome (GOLD analysis project Ga0163148, IMG submission 148606) | Freshwater microbial mat bacterial communities from Lake Vanda, McMurdo Dry Valleys, Antarctica- Oligotrophic Lake LV.19.MP7.P2 | ecosystem: Environmental > Aquatic > Freshwater > Lake >... | reverse complement strand
GAATACGGCTATGCAATGCACAATTTTTCAGAACTCTACTTCAAAAAAGGCGATTATGCGAAGTCGCTCCGTATCAATTTGAATGCCATAGCGTTGATGAAAGCCAAATCGACTGCTAATTTGACTGTGGAAGATGTGTTGCTGAAAGCTTCATTGGCTACAAAATATTTTAGGGTGGGTAGTGTGCAGAAAGCAGATAGTATTTTTAAATCAACTAATGATGTTTTCAAAGTCAAATTCTCGGATAAAATAGGAGAATACGCCTTATTTTTAGTTCAGTATGCCGATTTTTTACATTCAACTGGCAAATATGCAATGGCAGATGATTTGATGAATACAGCTGTAAAAGCCAAAAATGAGGAAATCAAAAGAGTATTCAAATACTTGAGTGATAGAGAAAAAAATCAGTTTGTAGATAAAAATGAATCGTTTTTCAATACTTATCTAAAATACGCTTTGAAGAGGGCTGGAGTTTACCCCAAGATACCCACTACAAACCCAAGTGCTGAAATGCTTGTGCAGTTACTCAATTTCAGAATAAATAACAAGGCCTTGATTCTAAATTCGAGTGCCAAACTCAGGAATAAAATATTTGAATCGAGCGATACATTGCTTAAAAATAAATATTTGCAATGGGAAGATATGCGAAATTTAATTTCGCAAGCCAACAATCAAAATGCCACGGTGGCTACAAAAGCTAAAATTCAACAATTAGCAGAAAAAGCCAATACTATTGAAATTGAGCTTTACCAGCTTTCAGATGTATATAAGAAAATTTACAACGAACCCAGCGAAAACTACGAATCTTTAATAAGCTATTTATCTGATAATGAGGCTGCTATTGAAATACTAAAAGTGAAACATAGCCGAGATACTATTTATTATTTTGCCATCATTGCCGATAAAAAATCAGGTGTGCCCAAGGCGGTTTTTTTGCCAAATAGTGCCATGCTTGAAAAGCGAAATTTGAAATACTATCGCAACTCTATAAAATTTAAAGAAGAAGATAGCGAATCGTTTGATGCATATTGGAAGCCAATAGTTACAAATTTATCATCAGGGATAAATAAAATATATCTTTCACCTGATGGCATTTACAATGTTGTTAATTTGAATTGCCTTAAAAATACAGCAACTAAGAAATATGTGATTGAAGAATATGATTTGCACTTGGTTTCTAACTTGAAAGAAGTAGCCAAGCTAAAAGCTAAGGCAGAAAAAGACCCTAACGTTATTTCTGCCGCATTGTATGGCCATCCTGAATATTTCGCCAACCAACAAAGCAACTCACCCCAAACCAATCAGGAATTGCAAAGAAGTGTAGGAGCTTCGCTTACCGATATACCTTTTACTGATTTGCCTGGCACGGAAACAGAGGTAAATCAAATCAATTCTACATTAAAAAAGAGCAATATAGCCACCGATTTATACTTGAAAGCCGATGCCACAGAAGGGGAATTGAAAGAAGGAATACAGCCTTTTATTGTTCATATTGCCACACACGGCTACTTTATTCCTGAATTGGGTGCCAATGCTAAAGAATCGATGTTGCGGTCGGGTGTGGTGATGGCAGGGGTGAATCCCAATGCCGAAAACGATGGTTTGCTTACCGCTTATGAACTTTCCTCACTTGATTTTTCTAAAACAAGCTTACTCGTTTTTTCTGCTTGTGAAACTGGATTAGGAGAAGTAAAAAATGGAGAAGGAGTGTATGGGTTGCAAAGAGCAGCAATTATTGCAGGTGCTAAAACGGTATTGATGAGCCTTTGGACGGTAGACGACCAAGCGACAAAAGATTTAATGGTAGCATTTTATACCAATTTGGTGCAAACTAAAAACAAACGCCAATCGTTAAGAAACGCTCAGTTGCAGATGCTTGCCAAATATAAATATCCATATTATTGGGGTCCGTTTGTGATGGTGGGTGAGTAAAAAGCGAACTAAATTAATATTTATATAAGGTTGCCATCTCCAAAGTATTTATCGCAAATCTTAGCCCTTTCAGGGATTTTAGAACTTTTGTCATTATGAATTTAAGAATTATTTACATGGGTACGCCTGAATTTGCAGTACCTGGTTTGAGAATGTTGGTTGAAAACGGCTACAATATAGTTGGTGTAATTACCGCTCCTGACAAGCCGCAAGGTCGAGGGCAGAAACTTGGCGAAACACCAGTGAAAGAATATGCTAAATCTGTAGGGCTACATATCTTGCAGCCTGAAAAGTTGAAAAACGAAGATTTTTTAGCCGAATTGAAAGCCTTGAATGCCGATTTGCAAATTGTTGTAGCTTTTAGAATGTTGCCTGAAGTGGTGTGGGCAATGCCTCCGATGGGCACTTTTAATCTTCACGCCTCCCTTTTACCTCAATACCGTGGGGCAGCACCCATCAATTGGGCAATAGTAAATGGTGAAAAAGAAACAGGGGTTACTACCTTTTTTCTCAAGCATGAAATAGATACTGGAGATTTAATTTTACAAGAAAAAGAACCAATTTTTGAAACCGATACTGTAGGCTCACTTTATAAAAAGTTGATGAATAAGGGAGCTATAATGATATTGAAAACAGTGAAACTGATCGAAAACAATGTAGTTGTGCCTATTCCTCAAGTTCATTTAGATGAATTGAAACATGCGCCAAAGATATTTAAAGAGAATTGTAAAATAGATTGGAGTAAATCGACCAACCAAATTCGTGATTTTGTGCGAGGCCTAAGTCCATACCCTACCGCTTTTTGCCTCATCAATGACAATTATTGCAAAGTGTTTGAAGTTGAAATGGTGAATGACGAGTTACAATCAGTAGGTGAATTAAGCACTGATAGTAAAACCTTTGTAAAAGTTGGCACAGCAGATGGGATTGTATTGCTTAAAGATATACAACTGGAAGGGAAAAAACGCATGAAAATTGATGAGTTTTTAAGAGGATATAAAATAGTTTCGGTGGGTTAGCTCTCGAAAAGTCAAATCAAAATGAGTAAATTTTAATCAATGGCAAAGCATCATTTATACCATTTGTTGGTGGAATGGACAGGCAACAATGGCTCTGGAACGGCTGATTACCGCAGTTACGAGCGTAACCATGAAATAAGAGTTGAAAGCGGTGATTAAAGCCTCTTCTGACTCAGCCTTCCGAGGAGACAAAACCCTGAATAATCCCGAAGAATTATTTTTGGCGTCATTTTCATCTTGCCACATGCTTTGGTATTTGCATCTATGTGCAGATGCTGGAATAATTGTAGTTGCTTACACTGATAATGCTGCAGGAACTATGGCTGAAACCGAAGATGGAGGAGACCATTTTACTGAAGTGAATCTATTTCCTAAAGTGGTAGTAACTCAAAAATGGATGATTGAACCAGCCAATGCACTTCATTTCAAAGCCAACAAACTTTGCTATTTCGCCAATTCATGCAATTTTGAAGTGAAGCACTTGCCTGAATGTGTGGTGAAAAGACCCACATTCACCTGAGATTAATTTACCATATCTTCGAGCTGACTGGCAGCCAATTTGAATGCACAAATGCGTTTGAATCGGCCATCAATATATGCACTTCCGACAATAAGCAACCCGCCATCACTGGTAAGTGTCAACGCTCCATTTTCGCATGGAATATTGAGCCCGAAATATTTAGAATCAATCAAGCTTCCCGAAACTTCATCATAAACATAAAGCACAATTTGTTTATTTACTGTGGTAGAAGCGAAAAACAATACTTTTTTGCCGCCAACAGTTAGGCGACTGGCAGAGATAATAGCATCGGGTTCTAGCTCAAGCATTCTGCGACCTGAGATATCGGTGCTGGCAGACACAGCACTTGAGCTAAGTGTGGCTTTAGCATTGATATAATTATCTCCAAAATAAAATCTTGAAATGGCAAAAGTGTTCCCATCTATAGGCGTAATACTGTTCATCCCTCCAGAATAACGATAGCCATTCACAACTCTTGTTTGCTTTTGATCTGAATTGCTCACGAACACCAAAGAGAAGCTGAAATTTCTAAATCCATTAAAATAATATTCTCCAGTGGAAGTTTGACCAACTGCAAATGGATACCTTTTGCCATTATTCGAAATATGCCCTATAGCAAACTCATCTGCAGTTTCTAAAATATCATATTTTTTGTTGAATGCCTCAGTCAATGAGGTACTGTATTTGGCGAATGTAGTAGCTCTATCACTTTGATTAAAACCCTGAACCAAATAACTCCCATCATTGGCCAATCCGATACAAAGCGGGTATTGGATTGCCAAGGGTGTATTTGAAATCAAATTACCTTCAGTATCAACTTCCAGCATATAGGCTTGAGTGGTTATGCTATCCATTGCCAAGAATCTGTAATTGGTATTAAATTTAAAAATTCCTTTGGCTGGTGCTACAAATTGGGCAAAGGCAGCAGTGGGGGTTTGCTTCACCACTTTTCCTTCTTTGTCTATTACCAATATAGAAATACTCGGAAATTGCTTGTCAGGTACTTGGTTCATTCCTAATAGCAAATATCCGGTTTCAGTTTCTACTACATCAATGGCGGTAATAGCATTGCTAAAAGAGTTTTCATTGTAAATCTTGGTAAATGATTGTTTTGGATCGGCAGTATTAAGCGTTTTTGCACATGATATGCACCATATTGCTAAAATTAAAACCCAAAATTTAGAATTTTTAAAAGTCTGAAGTAGAATTGTAGAAATCATATATGTAAACTATCGGCATTAAATAATTGGTTTTCTCAACTTGTCTGCTTTGGAACTTTCACATTAACTTGATGTGTCGGCCTCTTTAACTTAATTTCAGCTTCATATTATGTTAAAGTTACATTCCAACTTAATATTGAGTTGGACCACCAAACCTAATACTAGAAATCAAAATAAATCTTTTGTGTAGTTACAATCCTTTGGGTTATCCCTACTTTGTCTTCACTGACCTATATTCCCCAGTATTCAAAAATTTTAATGGGAATAGCACTCCTACACTTATTTCCAAATTCGACAGCTTTAGGTTGTCCATTGCATCGCCTGAGCCTGAAAGTGCATTTTCGGTATAGCGATGTTCTGCACTTGTAATGTTATTCAGTCCCAATAAATAATTACCTTCTAAAAATATCCGAACGTTTGCCAAATCGTAATTTACGCCTACGCCACCCATTACCCCATACCACCAAGGGTTTAAAAGGTTGGTAGCACCTATTATGATGGGTTGGTCTTCAAAGCTAGTAGTGCCACCGCTGGCTTGGTCTGTTCCGCTTTTCTTGAGCGATTTCTGGGCATTGAATTTATAGCCTACAAAACCACCCCCATGTATATATGGTCGCAGTTTACTGCTTAAAAACTCAAATTTTAAAGTTAAAGGCAAGTAGGCGTACTCCACTATTTGGGTTTGCTCTTGTTTGATTTCTACAGTATTGGTAGGGGTAGCTACATCTTGCCATTTGAAAGTATTTGAATAGCTAAAGAGGGTACTTTTGTAGCCAGGAGCTGCATAAATTGAAAATCTACGAAATGAATATTGGAATGCAAACTGAAATTGAGTGCCTATTTTATTGAAAGATTGGTATTCCTTTTTGTAGCCATCGTAATTGCCGTCAATGGGTTCAAATACGGTAAATCGGTCGGCAACCAAGGGCTGCGTGAGGTTGATTCCTCCTTTTAGGCCAAGCCAATATTGCGATTTTTCAAAAGGATTTGCTTTGGGAAAAGATTGCTTATTCTCACCCGCTTCCAAATTCAAGCCTAAGAAGACCAATGAAATTGAATATATAAAAAATGGTATATTTCTCAACATAAAAATAAATTAAGGTATAGGTTAATACTTATATTAATGGAAAATAATCCTTTTTTATGGTCTTTGAGATTCTATTCCCATTATGCTCGAGTATTGATGATTAAAGGGGATTTAGGACTGCGAAAGCATTACCTGAAACCAACTATAGAAAAAACCACGGCTTACCTATCTCCCCCCTTTTATCATAAAAACAATGTTATGAGCTCCTAATCTTCTAGCTTCCATGTTTCCTCTTCACAATCTACAAATGATACTATGCCTTTCTGTTTTAAATAGAACAGTTTTTTGAAAGTTCCGTTGCTCGGTTTAATATTTATACTGTCGCATAAATCTTGATAATTTGTATCGACCACTAATGTGTCGAGAAAAGGGGATTTAATTTCAAATCCTGTATCCCAATAAATAGTAAACTGAAAATAATTGTCGCTTTTAAGAAATTCTATGTGGTAATCATTTTTATTTGAATTAATTCCTTCCAAAAGAAAAAATCTGATTTTATAAAATTCTTTGTAATACTTCACCCATGCGCCCTGAGCATCTTGTATATTAAATCCATTTTCTATTTGTTGCAGTACATATTTTTCAAGCTTGACATCACCTTGTCTCTTATACGTAAGTGTATCTCCAATCTTAAAACTTGGAAATAATTTTCTTTCTTCATCGGAAAATCTGTAATACACTTCTTTGTCTTTACAAGAAAACAACAGAAAAGTCAATGCGATAATAAAGAATAACTTTTTCATTTTATTATGACTAACTTTTCGGTTTTATTCAACTTGTCATTTGAAATTCGTAACTGATAAACACCTTCCGAAAAAATTTCCATATCTAATCGTAACATATTTGATGACACTTTTCTTTTGTCTTTTTGTACAGAACCATTCATACCAACAATCTCAACAGTTACTTCACTATCTATATGTTGATTAAATTGAAGTTGAATTTTACCTTGCGATGGATTTGGAAAAATATAAAAATCAAGATTTGCACTTTCTACTAAATCAGGAGAATCTTCTGACACTTCTTTTCGCAAACCAAATGGTAGATCAGTACACTGAGAGGTTTGTATTTGCACTACAAAACTACTTGACGATATTTGGTTGCTTCCCGATGCCCTAATAGTACACGAAATAGTATATTGCCCAGGGTAAATATAATTTGAATTGGTAGGTGGGAAATACATAACCCAAGCTTGTAGACCACCTCCGATATTAATTGATCCTACTCCTGTATTCGGGTCAGGCGATACAGACCAAGTAATAAAGGGATTGTCATAATTTGAGATGTTAGACATATAGTAACGCCCATTAAAAATTGAATATGGAAGTGATCCTATAGAATTTGTACTTACATTGAATAGGTCGAGACACTTTATTTTTGTGTCAGTATAGACATATCTATTTTCCGTATTACCAATTGAACAATTTGTAGCATAAACTTGTGAACTCCCGGAAATAATTGGGTTTGGAAGTGTTAATCCTGTAGAGCAAACTGATGGCTGAGCAGTTGGTATAGCTCTAAAATTAGAGCCACCTTTTGCTCTGAAACCTGGTAGAAGTCTGATATAGGTACCCGCAGTAAAAGTTACATTTGCACCACTTTCTATAACTACATCGCCTTGTCTGCTTTGGGCAAAGTTGTTGGTACTCGTATTTTGAAAAACATTCCTACCTGCGTTAATGGTATTGGATGCAATAAATTGCCGAGTATTTCTAATAGTTCGATTTTGTAAAAGTATCTTGTCATTATTAAATTCAACATTTATTAATCGGTTAACCAGAAATGTAATATCATCTACAAAAGTATGAGACGAATTTAAGTTAGTAACATAAATATCATCAAAAGGTATTATGTTATTTGCAATCAGATTGGTTTCATTTCGATTAAGCACATATAAGTTTTGGTTTTCGGGAGAGCGAACGTCTAAAGAACTCACTACTGGCACAAAACAATAATAATTTTTGCCAAAATTATCTGCAAGTGGATAATTATTTGACAGTAGCCCTCCAGGAGCATAATCAAACATTAAGTTATCGGAATAATTGGCATCCCAAGAAGTTGTAGACCATTGTGTAGGAATAACGCTTAATTTGCGATATGCCACTCTGTTATTGCCTGATTTATTGGCCCATGCTTTCAATTCTATGCCTAATCCAATTTGATTTACCCACATTATTTGGTCTCCCTCTTGTGGATTATTCCATTGAGGGGTTCTATCGTTTGCACCATTAATGATGGCTATCTTTTTGCAATTACTAGGATGACCCTTAGCTGCAAGATCTGTCATAAAAGATTGAAATTCAGATGCTGGGTCGCCACCTAAATATCTTTTTAGCATTTGTTTACCAGCTGTAGATTTCTGACCTTCTACCAAAAATTTTGCACCTTCATCTCCAAATACATCAGCAATAGCTAAAGCAATATTGACAGGATAATTTGTAGCTATTTGTTGTAGTCCAACTGGTACGTTTGCTCCTTGATGAGGGCTATCTAAGGTGATGTAAGTACCAATTTGATGGTCATAATTTTCATTCTCCAATTCTACTAATCCATATCTGACTACTAGTCCCCCCATGCTAATTCCCACTACAGCACCTTCTTTATTTCCTACTTTTTGTAAATTAATAGTTTTTACAAGATTTTTAAAAACATTTTTATTATCATAAATAGATGCTCCACCATTTGTAAAATCCAAAATCACTACATCATATCCTCTATTGGCTAACGTAAAAAGGGAATAACCTCCAAATTGATCGTTTTGGAGATGAAAACCTAAATCATTCGTATTTGCAGGGTCAAATCCTTCTACTATATAAAAAGGTTTGTCTAATACGTTATCACATCCCAGATAAACAAATGCACTTCCTCCAATTATCGGTACATCAATTCTGGCAGAACTTCTAAAGTTGCTATTTGTTGAAGTATCTTTAATGTCATTTATGGGGGTACTGGAAATATTTAGTGTTTGATCAGGTGTTGGTAATGCTAAATGTATAACTTCAATCTTCGAAAAATAATTTAGTGTGTCCTTACCTCTATAAATTCTAAAGTGTATACTTTTTTCGCCAACCGAAGAATATGTTTTCTTAATGGATTGGTCTGTTTCAGTTGAATATGACAAAAAACCACTACCATCTCCAAAATCAACATCAACGCTCTTAATTAGCCTTTTTCTGTTAGAAAAGTAGTATTCTGGTTTGATTTTAAAGGTTACATTTTTGTTATAAACCTTTGATTGCAAAGCTGCAATTGCAGAAACTCTTATTTTTTGAATTTTGGAATCATTGGGGCTTAAAGTGTCAGAAACAAAATTTGTAGAAAAATCAATAATTCCAATTGGAATTATTGGATTCTTTTTATCATAAATTTCGTTGGAGAAATCACTTAATGCAGTCAACGGTAGAATTGAATCCTTTATATTTATTTTTGATGCCACCAAACTAGCGTATAATAATCGCCATTTTCTTTTATCATACATAAGTGGTTTTGTGTAATTTTTCTTATTGCTCGTAAAGTTGGAATCTAAAAAATCGGAAAAATCTATAAATGGAGCAATATTTAAAAGATAGCCAGTTGAAATTTTTTTCTTGTCGAGTTGGGTTACCCATGAATTAGCTTCCTCTGCTTTAAGTCCGACTACTTGAATGAAAATTAAAAATATCAATAGAAACTTCCTATTTGTCACGTTCTTAGTGTTTTTTATGTGATATAGTTGCCTATTACTTCTTGATTTTAATCAACATAATAAAATAAATCCTCGGCATCTAATCTAATTTACCACAGTCACCTTATTGATTCCCTTTGCAATGCCAGCTTCTACTTTCAGTATATAAGTACCTGCCGATAAGCCCTCAAGCGATACAGCTATTTGATGCGTTCCAGCTTCCAAATCCCCATTATGCACTTGCGAAATCCATCTGCCTTCTATATGATACAATTCTACTAAAACTTTTGCTTTATCGTTAATTTTTAATGAAAAACTTGTGGCGGTTGTGGCAGGATTTGGCGAGCAAGCCCCAATTACAAAGCGGGTAGACTGAAATTCCGATTTTGTGGACGTTGGTGTATCACTTATTATATCCAGTTTGTCAAATTTATCAAATCCCGTGGCTGCAATGGCAGCAGGTGAGGCTTTCATCCAATCTTCCAAAATAGCCCTAAATACCGATCGGTAATCATTCTGCATTTTTAAGTTTCCTCCCTCTTTATCTAAGGTTTGGTCGCTTAGGTCGGGGCTGTTTCCTACTACGCCTGGTTTTACATATTTGCCAAACAGTAGCATAGGAGCGGCACTGCCATGGTCGCTTCCGTAGCTGCCATTCGATTGCGGTCTGCGGCCAAATTCTGAGAAAGTAGCTGTTATTACCCTGTCTTCCACACCCAATTCTTTCAAATCGTTTTGGAACGCATTCATGGCCGATGATATGTGATACAGCAATGCTGCATGGCTGCCATATGAAGCATTGTAATCTTCTACTTGGTAGGCGTGGGTATCGAAGCCACCTATTCTCACCACAAATATTTTGGTTTTGATGCCCCCTTTGAGCAAACGAGCTACCAATTTCAACTGTGGTGCTAAATTGTTTTTTAATGATTTGCTTGGTGCATTTAAAGTGTAAACGCTTGGGTAGGTAACACCTCCATTGCTGCCATTGTCAAATATCTGTTTTAATCGGGTAGCATACGGGTCTGATTTTCGTTCAATTTCCAATATCCATTTCAATTCTTCTCCATAATAGGTATTTTCTAACCCTAGTGGCAACTCAACATTTCCTACTGTTTGTATCAAATTATAAAATTGAGTAGGGTCTTGTATAGAAATAGCAACGGGAATGCCTTCTTTTCTATGATACATCAATGAAACGGAAGCTCCAATTTCCAATGCTAGTGGATCTTTCATTGGGCTATTTTCCGGGTAATCAGCAGGATAATTTTTATATTCTTCATTTAATAACCGACCTGCCCAGCCACTGCCCTGATATTCGTTCTTAACTCCATCAGCACCCATAAACCATAAATCGCGGCTGCGGAAATGCGATTGGTTGTTGTTGGGGTAGGTTACACCCTGCACTATAGATACTTTGCCTTGGTCGTAAAGTGATTTTATACCTCCCATATCGGGGTGCAAGCCAGCTTGTTGTAGTTCGGGAAGTGTGCTATCTAAAGTTATGAATTTTCTAGCTCCTTTATCTGAAATAGCAATATTGGAGCGTAAATTATAATAATCATCGTATTGGTTGCTGGGAATAACCATGTTCAATCCATCATTTCCACCGTGCATTTGTATGAGTACTAGCACTCTGTCATTATCGGAGGTGCTTGCCGCAGCTTGCAATCTGCCATTTGATGCCAATAAATTGATTGGTATGCCTCCCAACATAATTGGCGCGGCAGTAGCAAGCGAAATATTTTTTATAAATTCTCTACGTTCCATATAGTTACATCAATTGATATTCAGGGGTTTGCATAATTGCGGCTAAAAAATCTTGCAATTGGCCATTTACTGCATCTGGCAAATCGGGTCTTGCCAAATATAAATTCCATTCGTTTGTCCAGTTGCTATCAGGCAAATCTTTATCTCCTTTTAATATGTTAAGAAAAAACTCAAACCTACTTTCAGATCCTGTAGAAATAACCTCAGGGAGCATGTAATCTACAAAATGCTGCACAATATTCGAAGGATTGGTAGGGGCAGTCACATTTGCTTTTACATATTCTGATAGGTTTATAGAAATCATTTCAGAAAATGTATTTCTTGCCAGTTTCAAAGTAAATTCATAGCGGTAAGCTAAGGTGTTTACTGTAATCCAGTTGCGATTAAAGTCAGGTTCTTGGTGATAAGCATCGTAGCCAGCTACATCATAAGGCTCGTAAAGCTGAATACCTTGGTTATTTAAGCTTCCTAGCAATCCGTCATAAAAGTCATAATA
>Ga0163148_10006150_pt1 | contig 11709 bp, 11 predicted proteins | sample OliLakLV19MP7P2_FD_148606 | JGI IMG/M metagenome (GOLD analysis project Ga0163148, IMG submission 148606) | Freshwater microbial mat bacterial communities from Lake Vanda, McMurdo Dry Valleys, Antarctica- Oligotrophic Lake LV.19.MP7.P2 | ecosystem: Environmental > Aquatic > Freshwater > Lake >... | reverse complement strand
ATCTATTCCTTTTCGTCGATAAGGTCAAAGAGCAGGCCGCTTTGAACCCATCATCAAAACCGGAAGCGCCCTGGAGCATCAGCAGCTTTGAGGTTAAAAACGGTCAGATTGTCATCACATCCTTCGGAGACAAAGGAATTACACTGCCGTTTCTGTTTTCCAGCAAGGCGCAGCCGGTGGTCTTGGATGACTTTTCCAAAATGCAGTTCGCCACCAAATTCACCTTTGAAAAAACCAATCTGAATTACCTCGAATACGGGTTGAAGGTTAAAGCCATGGAGGGCGTCATGGATTTCAGCCTTCCGCTGGGTGAGGACAACAGCAACATCGTGCTCACGCTTAAGGCGAATGATATCGATTGGAAAAGCCTAAGGATGACCGAACCGTGGGTCAGTATGACATTCGATAAAAAAGGGCTCTTCGGCGAATTCGGCGGCAAGAGCTACCAGGGTTATATCAAGGGTAACGCCCAGGTTTTTCTGCAGGAGGGCTTTCCCTGGGTGGCCTCCGGAGAAGCGACGAAAGTGGATGTCGAACCAATCACGCGCCTGTTGTCTCCTGAGAATTTTCTTCTCGATGGCCCGGTTTCCTTTGATTTTAAAGTGCAGGGACGGAGCAAGCAGGTGTTGGAGTTGCTGGGATCGGCCCGACTTGAAGGGCCGGGTAAAATGCAGATCACCGCGATTGACGATGTTCTGAAAAATCTGCCCGGCGAGTGGAGCATGACCAAAAAAGATCTCTCCGGGATTGCCCTGCAAGCCTTCCGGTCCTACGATTACACCTCTGGAAACTGCATCATTTCCTTCGCCCCCCCCCTCAGTTCATTTCAGCTTCGGCTCGACGGGAAGCAGGGACGGCGCAATATTAACCTGCAGTGGAATGACCTTCGCGACAACCCCGGACTAACCTATTGATACCTATGAAAAACCACCTTCTATTAACGCTGACATCAGCCACCTGTCTCCTGTTCTTTTCCTCCTGCACGCCCACCATCCGTCTGGACACGCCGGAGCCGGTGAAAATTGATGTGAATATGAAGGTGGAGGTCACGACCAAGAATGAGGGCGGGACGATAGTAGGACCCGGATCTGAAGCCAACCAGGATGCGTCCCCCCGTCTGCGTCAGCGCAAGCGCATCACAGAAGTGCAGAGTCTGAAAAATGACCGCGTGGTAGGGGAGTCCAAGAATGGCCTGTTGGAGGTAAAAAAACTTCCAGCCGACCCCGCCTATCAAGAGTATGCTAAGAAACTCGTGGCGGAGGAGAATGCCGATCGCGGCCAAATTTACCAGATTGAAGCGGACGCCCAGAACAAGCCTTTGTCTTATATAGTGTCGGAGTATTCCCGTCGTTTGCGCGACAGCGCCTTTCCAGGGGAATGGGTTGAGCAGGAGAACGGAACGTGGACCCAGCGCTGAGAAGTGTTTGCCGACTGTTTCGGTGAAAAGTAAGGCTAAGCATGTCGCTTTAAAGAAACGCCCGACAAACTTAAAGCTTCAGCACCAGTTCCAGGCTGCCATCGACCGGAAGGTTTTTCCGCTTGAATTTGAGGGAGTGGAACAGGGAAAGAACAGGCGCGTTGTCGGCCAGAACCATGGCGTTCAGTTCTTCCAAGCCACGACTTCCGGCCTCCTTGACCAGTGTTTTGATCAGAAGGCGCGCAAGGCCAAGGCGGCGCATGGATTCTGCAACAACAACGGCGACCTCGGCTTTTTTTCCGTCGGGATCTAAACAATAGCGACCTACGGCATAAATAACCTGATGATCCACGCTGGAGAGCGTGAGCGCGAAGTCCCTGCTTTGATCGACGGCCACCAGGCTGTGGGCCCGCTCGGCAGTCATTTCCGAAATCATATAACCGTAGCGATAGTGGATGGTCTCCTGGGTGTGAGAGTAAAAAAAACGTTGCAGAACGGGAGCATCTTCTGGTTTGAGCAGGCGCAGGACACAGGCTGTATCGCGAAAGCAAAAAGTCCGGGGAGGGAAGTCGGGAACGGATTTGACAGCAAGGGCCACGGGTTCAACCTAGCAGAAAGCTTACTTCAGGAAAAATCATTTCACGCGTTGCTGAAATAAGTTAGAATCGTTGACGTTTGAAGCCGTCATCTAATAGTTGCAGCGTTATGCGTCAATCCTGGCGGCATCTGCTTTTTGCCCATTGGAGCCTTGCCCCAGAAAAACTCAAGGGCTACTTACCGGAAGGTCTGGAGCCGGATCTGTTTGAAGGGAAAGCTTGGATCGGGATTGTTCCGTTTTATATGCAGAAGGTCCGGCCGGTGGGGTTTCCGGCCCTGCCTTGGATTTCGGATTTTTTGGAACTCAATGTCCGAACCTATGTCAGGGGGCCTGACGGCACGAGGGGGGTGTGGTTCTTCTCCCTCGATTGCGACCAACCTTTGGCCGTGGAGGTGGCCCGCCTTTTTTTTAAGCTCCCGTATTATCATGCCCGCATGAAAGCGGAGATCCGGAATGGAATCATGGATTATCGCTGTTGGCGGTATGACAGACGTAGTCCGGTTAAGGGAAAAGGGGAGTCCGGCTGGCGTTATCGTCTGCCGCATCAAGTGAGCCCTGCCTTGTCCGGAACCTTGGAGTATTTTCTGGTTGAGCGTTACGTGCTTTTTTCCCAGTCCGGAAGACAACTTTATAACGGAAGGGTGGAACATAGGCCCTATGAAATTGCGGTGGTTGAATTGCAGGGCTGGGACAGCGTCCCTCTCCAGCTGGATGGTCTTCCTACAGTTATTACAGCACCTGAACATGTCTGTTACAGTCCCGGGGTGGATGTGAACATCTACCCGCTTGGCCGCGTCTGCTCCGAAACCCTAAGCCAGCCAGAAAGTTAAGGCGCGTAGTTCAACCCCCTTATAAAAGCGACAATCATACTGACGATCGTCAGTATGATTGTCGCGGGAAAAAGAAGGGGGAATAGGGTGGTTTTATCCGGGTTGGAGCTGTCAGGCGTTGTCCCGCCTGTTTTATTTCTACGAAAAGTGAAAATAAGGACTAAGAAAATCCAAGGTGTTTCGTTACACCATCAGCACACATTAATTATGGGGTTCACGGAACAAGCAAAAATGGGGTGGTTAAAGATGGCTTTAAACAACACGAATCGCGTTTAGTTCACTATGCCTGGACCATACTGGGCGATTTGAAATCGGCCCGGGATGTGGCCCGGGACACCTTTCTCAAGCTTTGCCTTCAGGAGCCGGGGAATGTGGCGATCCTCCCACGTTATAGCTTTATAAAGCCTGCCGAAATCGGGCACTGGACATCTATCTTCAACGAAAGAACAGGCCCCAGGAGCCGGAATCTTCCTTGAACGAACTGGCCTCGGATGAGGGCGATCCGGCCAGCATCGGTGAACGGAACGAAGACAAAGCTGGCATCCTAAAGGCCCTAGGCTCACTGAATAGAAAAGAACAGGAGGTTGTTCGCCTTAAATTTCTCCATGAATTGAGCTACAAAGAAATCGCCGAGCTGACCGGACTTAAGACCGGGAATGTTGGGTTTATCCTGCACAGCTCGCTAGAAAAAATGCACCAAATCCTGCAGGAACAGGCGGCAGTAGGAAAATCCAACACCCTGTCCAGGGCCCCCCGCGTATAAAAACCATTCACGATGATACACGATTGTGTGCCTACCTCTTCGACGAACTGAGTCTAAAAGAGAAAGTAAAACTGGAGAGGGAACTGGCGGAAAATCCGGAGTTGGCAGCCGAAAAGGAAGAAATACGCTGCATGGAATCAAAGCTTCGCGAGGCTTTGGAAAAAGAGGTGAAAGCATTTTCACTCACAAAGGAACAGCGGCAGCTAATCACTAAGAACATCCGTGAGAAGCCGGAAAAGCCGGATTTCTGGCCTCTAATTTTCACCACCCTGTTTAATCGCCCGGGACTTTCGTTTTCCTGTGCCTTACTGTTGGTCAGTGTAGTTGTTTTTGTTGTGAAGGATATGGTTTTGGTTCCGGCTCTGGTCGAATCGAAATCAGTGCCCAAACATCTGGAAATGGCTGTGGTGTTATCTGATACTGTTGGGCTTATGGAGAACTTAGACCAGCAGGCATAGCCACAGGACATACAAGTGGTAGAGGAATCTGCTGAAATGTTCCCCTCTCCGCCACTTACTCTGCTCTTGGAAGAGTAATCCGATTGGCACTCCTCTGCAAGCCCGGCTGCAACAATGTCTCCCCAGGAATTATCAAGTTCTGGAAGTGCAGGGCTAATTGCATCGGCGGGGCCCACAGATTCTTTTGCCTCAAATACTTCAAGCGAGGCCTAGCCTCCAAGAAGTGGGGGGAGTTTGTCAGTTATTGCCTCCAAGCGAATGGTTAACTCATTTGGAGCAAAATCAGCTGATGAAAAAAGTCGGGCTCTCAGCGGCTATGTCGATACGGGGTATGGTTACCGGTCCCAAAACACAGCTAGTCAGGCTTATGAAAAGATCACAGACAACGCCTTTAAAAACGTCAGTGATGAACCTCTTTCCACGGTTTCCATCGATGTGGATACGGCTTCCTACACCAATCTTCGCCGTTTTTTGAATCAGGGACGGTTGCCGCCGCCTGCGGCAGTTCGCATTGAGGAAATGTTGAATTACTTGACTTAGGATTATGCCAAGCCGGAGGGTGAAACGCCTTTCTCCATCAACCTGGAAATGGCTTCCTGCCCTTGGAAGACGGAGCATCAGCTGGTGCTTGTTGGAATTCAAGGCCGAGAGGTGACGGCTTCGAACAGGCCCCCGTTGAATCTGGTTTTTCTAATCGATGTTACCGGTTCCATGTCGAGTGAGAACAAGCTGCCTCTGGTCAAAAAATCCCTGCAATTGCTGGTTAGGAATTTAAAGCCGAAAGATCGGGTGGCTCTAGTCACCTATGCCGGGAATTCACGGTTGGCGCTGCCTTCTACTTCCGCAGAGCAAAAAGAAATAATCCTCGCCGCCCTGGAAGATGTGCAGTCTGGTGGTTCGACGAATGGTGGGGGAGGCATCCGCCAGGCCTATGATGTGGCCCGTCGGCATTTCAATAAGGAAGGCCTCAATCGGGTTATTCTGGCCACGGATGGGGATTTCAATGTTGGGGTTATTAATCGGGAAGAATTGGTCAAGCTTATCCAGCAGGAAGCGCAAACTGGTGTTTTCCTGAATATCTTCGGTTTTGGCATGGGCAATCTGAAAGATGCACCTTGGAGCAGTTGGCCAACAAGGGTAACGGCATCTATGGCTACATCGACAGCTACCAGGAAGCCCGTAAGGTTTTTGTTGATCAGATCAACAGCACACTCATAACCATCGCCAAAGACGTGAAGATTCAGATCGAATTCAATCCTTCCAAGGTCGCGGCTTATCGCTTGATCGGTTACGAGAACAGCATCTTGAACAAAGAAGATTTCAACGACGACCGCAAGGATGCCGGGGAGGTCGGAGCCGGTCACAGCGTTACAGCACTCTATGAAGTTGTTCCGGTCGGCGTCCCGGTTCGGCCGGGTGTGGATGTCTTGAAATATCAAAGCACCAAGCCGGAGATTCTAGGCCGACTCAGTCAGGCGGCATCTTCGGGTGAAGTTATGACTTTAAAGCTTCGCTACAAAGAACCGGATGCGGACGTCAGCAGTCTTTTGCAGGCACTGCTCAAGGACAGCAAAACGGATTGGAAAAAATAATCGGACAACTTCCGCTTTTCCTCGTCGGTTGCCGTCTTCGGCATGATCCTGCGGGATTCACCGCACCGGGGAAAGAGCAGTTATCAATTGATCCAGAGTCTGGTGGAACAAACATTGGATTCAGATCCGGAAGGATATCGGCGCGAATTCCTGCGCTTGGTGCAAACGGCCGAAGAGTTAACGAGTGAGAGGCGTTAGAGAAGAAATTTTTGGTAAATTTCTTCGGTTCGTTTGCACATCATCTGCAGCGTATGGTTTTTCATGGCGCGGGCATGGGCATTGTCGGCCATGATACGTGTTTGTTCCTTTTGTTCTAGTGCGGTGCTTATGGCGAGAACCAGGGCGGCGGAGTCGGAGGGGGGAACGAGGGCTCCCGAAATGCCATCTTCGATCACTTCAGGGATTCCTCCGACGGTGGTTGCCACCACCGGGCATTGGGAAAATTGGGCTTGGAGGATAATTTGGGGAACGCCCTCGTGTGCCGTAGAAGGAAGAACCAGCACATCCAAAGATTTCAGCAGGGACGCGACGTCTTGCCTGTGCCCAAGACTGTAGACCCTGTTCCTGTAGAGGGGTTCGCGGATTGTATCTCTGAGCCTTTCCAAGCCGGGTCCATCACCTGCGATCACAAAGCGTGCATCGGGAAACTTGTCCATCAGCGAAGCGGCTGCCTCTAGAAAGAAGCGATGTCCTTTCCAACTGCGGATGACGGAAATCATGCCAATCAGAGAAGTAGTTTCGGGAAGGTCGAGTTCCTTTTTCAGAATCGCATCCTGTCCCTGAAAGAGCGCAGGGTCGATGCCAGTGGGCATGTTGCTGATGCGAGTGGGGGGAATGGAAAGTTCACAGCTTATCTTTTCCTTGATCTTCAGACTTGTTGTAAGGACATGGTGGGGAAGCACGCCGTAAGCGATACGGCTGGAGAATTTCCGGGGATAGTCGACATCAATGTGTTTCGAACGAATGTGGGGAAGCACGCCGTAAGCGATACGGCTCGAGAATTTCCGGGGATAGTCGACATCAATGTGTTTCGAACGAATGACACATGGAACTCCGGCCAGACGTGCGGCAATGCCACCGATCCAGCCGTCCTTGGAGCTGTGGGTGTTGACGACATCCACGCTGTTTTTCCGGAACCAGCCCGCCAAGCGAAGAATGCTAACAGGGAAAAGAAGGGATTTTTCAGTAAAGGGAAAAACCTCGAATCCGTTCTCTAGGGATTTTTGATAAATCCGGCTGGATGGCTGGGCTGCCAGTAACAGACGGTGGCCGCGTGATCGCATGGCCTGCATTTCGGTGAAGATGCGGATTTCCTGTCCGCCCCAACCCAAAGAGGCTTCGGTATGGACGATGGTCAGGGGACGCATAATCAGGCTTTGCCGTAGTAGGATTGATACCAGGCGCAGAATTTTTTCATACCATCCTCAATTGAGGTTTCCGGCCTGAAACCGACCGCTTCGGTTAAAGTGGAGATATCGGCTGCCGTTGACATGACATCGCCCGGTTGCATGGGCAAATATTCGCAGATGGCCTTCTTGCCCAGTGCGGACTCAATCGCTGCAATGAAACGCATGAGTTCCACCGGATTGTTGTTGCCGATATTGTAGAGACGATGGGGAGCGCTGGTTGTGGAGGGATCGGCTTCGACGCCTTTCCATCCGGGGTTGGGCAACGGGATGTGATTAGCCACACGGACAACGCCTTCCACGATATCATCCACATAGGTAAAATCGCGCTGCATCTTTCCTTCGTTGAAAACCTTGATCGGGTTGCCTTTGCTGATGGCATCGGTGAAAAGAAAGGGTGCCATGTCGGGTCGGCCCCAAGGTCCATAAACGGTAAAGAAGCGCAGCCCGGTCGCGGGGATTCCATACAAATGGCTGTAGGTGTGGGCGAAAAGCTCATTGGCTTTTTTGGTGGCGGCGTAAAGGCTGATGGGATGCTCGGTGCGATCGGCCACCCGAAAGGGCATGCGGGTGTTGAGGCCGTAAACCGAACTGGAGCTGGCATAAACCAGATGGGGAACCCTGGTGTGTCGGCAACCTTCCAAGATGTTGAGGAAACCGATGATGTTGCTTTCCACATAAGCGTGGGGATGGTCGATGCTGTAACGGACACCGGCTTGGGCGGCGAGGTGGATGACGCGGTCAAAGCGGTGTGTCTGGAAAAGCTTTTCCATGACCACGCGATCCGAGAGTTCCGCTTCGACAAAGGTAAAAGCCTGATGAACCTTCAAATTTTCAAGGCGCGCTTTTTTGAGGCCCACGTCATAATAGGCATTCAGATTGTCGAGGCCGACAATCTCATGTCCGGCCTGCAGGAAACGTTGAGAGCTGTGATAGCCCACAAAACCTGCCGCCCCTGTAACGAGAATCTTCATATGTGTTTAATGACGAAACGGAAATCATAGAGGGATCCGGGTCGGGGAAAAGCTTTTTACTGGAGACCGCCGATGGGGTTTATCTGGCTATATTTCAATGGTGCTCCGGCCAAAATCCGGCATGATCCTAAGGCTGATGTTCAAAGGGTTTCGCTATCTCCGCAGCATGGTCGCTTTCGGCTGGCCATTTTTGCGCAAGTATTGGGTCCGCTTTTTTGCGGGAGTTCTTTTGGGAGTGGCTTACGCCGCTGTCAACGGTCTAAGTGTTGGCATCGCGCCCTTGATCGTCAATAGGCTGCAGCATGAGGTTCCACGCGAAGAAAGACAGACAGCCAATAAAGAGACGGTTTTGGCCCGAGATTCCGCACTGAAAACAGCCATTGATTCCGCTGCCGGCCCCATCCGCAGGGTAACATCCTCCATCCAAGGCGCAGCTCAGGAATTTAAAACAGCGGCAAATGCACTGATTGATAACTGGTTGCCCCGCAAAGGTAGGCCTATCAACAACCAGGAAATTTTCGGAGCCGTCTTTCTTATTGCATTTCTGACCACGGCCAGAGGGGCTTTGAATTATTTCAGCACTTACTGCATGAACTGGGCCAATGAACGGATGATCCAGGATCTGCGCTGTGCGGTGGTACAAAAATTAAATTCCCTCTCCCTGTCGTTTTTTAACCGTAGCTCAACCGCTGAATTGACCCAAAGGATCGATCAGGACACGGGAAATCTCCAGCGGGCCTTTGTTCTGGGCATGCCGGATCTCGTCAAAGAACCCTTTACCCTGCTCTTTGTCTGTGGCTGGCTTGTCTATATCGACTGGCGGCTTGCTGTTTTCGCCTTTGTTTTCCTTCCCCTCTGCGTGGTGCCCGCTGTTATTCTCGGAAAAAAACTCAAGAAAATCAGCATTCGCCAACGTGAAACCGGCGTGACCCAGGGCAACATGATTCTGCAGGTCCTGGCCAACATCCGTGTGGTCAAGGCTTTTGGACTGGAAAAAAAACAGGAAGAAGAATATCGCAATCTCTCGGATGACCTTGTCAGGCACAACATCAATGCCAACAAGAAGAAGACAATGATCAACCCGATCATTGAAAGTGTGAGCGGCGTGGCCATGGGCGCGCTGCTCGCCTACATCTTTTACGCGGGCTACAACCTTGGTGAAATCGCCGGCTTCATGCTCGCGCTCGGCCTGAGTTTTGGCCCCGTCAAAAAACTGGCCAATCTTAACATGTTGCTACAACAAACCTCTGTCGGCGTCAACCGGCTGTTGGAATTATTTAAGGAGAAGCCGGCGGTCAAAGATAAAGTGGGAGCCCTTTCCTTTGTGTCGCTCCGTAAAGAAATTGAATTCAGGGACGTGTCCTTTGCCTATGGCGAGACTTTTGTGTTGCGCAATTTTAACCTTGTCATCCCTTTTGGCAGCAAGGTGGGAATCGTGGGGGAAAGCGGCTCCGGCAAGAGCACCCTGGTGAATCTTTTATTCCGTTTTTATGATGTCAGTGGAGGCGGGATAAATCTCGATGGTCATGATCTGAGGGAGCTCTGCCAGGAAAGCCTCCGGAGGCAGATGGCGCTGGTCAGTCAGGAGGTTCTTTTATTCAACCGTAGCGTGGCCGATAACATTGCTTTTGGCCGTGCCAGTGCAACACGTCTGGAAATTGAAGAGGCGGCCAAGGCAGCCTATGCCGATCATTTCATCCGTGAATTACCGGAGGGTTACAACACCCTGGTAGGAGAATGGGGTAATCGTCTGTCGGGTGGCCAGCGCCAACGAATAGCACTCGCCCGCGCTTTTGTTCGCAATGCTCCCATTCTGGTTCTGGATGAGGCAACCGCCGCTTTGGATTCGGACTCGGAAAAAGAAATCCAGATGGCCATTGATGGCCTGAGTCGGGACCAGACAGTCATTACGGTGGCCCATCGCCTGGCCAGCCTCCGGTTCATGGATTTTATTGTTGTCTTGGAGCAGGGGCGCCTGGTCGAGAAAGGGAGCTTCCGCGAACTTCTGGATCAGGACGGGATTTTCCGCCGCTTGGCTGCCCATCAGGGTATTACCTGATCAATAGGAACTGAATCCGTTCAGGCTTTCCGGGCCAACACTACGACGGTTCTGCCGAGCAATAGGTCGATGGAGTTGAGGCGATCCACAATGGGAATATTTTCTGCCGTCAAGGTGTGATACCGATTGGCTTCCCTGCGCCAGCTCCAGGCTGCCCCCAGGAAGAGAGGCAACCCCAGAAGAACTAGTTTCCAGATGCCGGATTTCTGTTTTTTGTCGACACTGGCCTCAACGCTTTCAAAACCGGCGTCACAGAGGGAATGGGCGATGTAAAAATAACCGACGGGAGTGATGTGCCCGCCAGTTGAATACAAGGCGCTGTTTTTAATGGGGAGAGGGCCGAACAGGTTGGCGAAACCGGTGAAAAAGTAACGAATCCGCGAATTAATGTTGAGGACATTTGGAGTGCTCAGGATGCAATAGCCTCCGGGTTTTAATACACGGTGAATTTCGCGAAGTGTCCGGCGATAATGTTCAGATGTTCAATGACCTCCGTTGCAGTGACAAGATCGAAGGATGCATCGGGGTAGGGCAGGTTTTCCACGTTGAGATTGGCTACTTCTACTTTTTGGCCGGGCAGCTTCATCTGGCTTTCCGTGTAGTCACAGGCCTTCGATTCCAGATTGAAAGCGGAGTGGAGGGCTTTAATCAGCTCTCCGGAGCCTGCTCCGATATCCAAGTGCTTCCGGAAGGGTTGTTTCTTATGAAGCGGGGCGGCCAGACGGAGAACACTTGTATAAATGGGTGTCGTACTCATTGATAAAAACAGACCTTGCTAAAAAAGCTCTGTCCTGTTGATGGAGATTCTCCAGGCCTGCCAATTTGATTGAATTCCTAAGTCAGACGGTTAGCTTGAAGTGCGATGATTTTCGGAAAAGAGCGCGACGGCGGGATAAAACACGAATTCTTTTGGCGGAAGCAAGGATGGGGTTCCTTCCCAAGGCTATGCTCGGGCGCGGAATACTGAATATGTCCCTAAAAAGACTTTATATTGCCGGCCATCAAGGATTGGTAGGGCGCGCCTTGATGCGTTACTACGCGCAGCTGCCGGAATGGGAACTGGTCACGCGGACCCGGATGGAACTGGATCTTGAGGATGCCGCGAAAGTCCATGAATTCTTTGAAAAGGAAAAACCGGACTACGTGATCCTGGCCGCTGCCAAAGTAGGGGGGATCAAGGCGGCCTACACGCAGCCTGTGGAATTTCTTCTGCAGAATATAAAGATTCAGAACAGTGTTTTGCAGGCGGCCCACCAGATCGGCGTGAAGAAACTGCTCTTCCTCGGAAGCACCTGCATCTATCCCAAGCAGGCGGAGATCCCGATCAAGGAATCCTCCCTGCTGACCGGTGCCATGGAGATGACCAATGAATCCTATTCCATCGGCAAAATAGCGGGAATACGTCTCTGCCAAGCCTATAGGCAGCAATACGGGGACGATTTTATTGTGGCCATGCCCTGCAATCTTTACGGACCCTTTGACAACTTTGACCCTGAACATTCCCATGCCTTGCCTTCCATGATCCGGAAGTTTCATGAAGCACGCAAAAGCAACCAGCCTTCCGTCACCCTGTGGGGAACGGGAAACCCTCAAAGGGAGTTTCTTTATGCCG
>Ga0163148_10006149_pt1 | contig 11712 bp, 7 predicted proteins | sample OliLakLV19MP7P2_FD_148606 | JGI IMG/M metagenome (GOLD analysis project Ga0163148, IMG submission 148606) | Freshwater microbial mat bacterial communities from Lake Vanda, McMurdo Dry Valleys, Antarctica- Oligotrophic Lake LV.19.MP7.P2 | ecosystem: Environmental > Aquatic > Freshwater > Lake >... | reverse complement strand
GGATAAGGATGTGAAACTACAAAAAACCATTATTGTATGATGGAAAAATGTATAAAGAGGATAAGGATGTGAAACTACAAAAAACCATTATTGTATGATGGAAAAATGTATAAAGAGGATAAGGATGTGAAACTACAAAAAACCATTATTGTATGATGGAAAAATGTATAAAGAGGATAAGGATGGGAAAAATGTGTAAAGAGGATGTGAAACTACAAAAAACCATTATTGTATGATGGGAAAATGTGTAAAGAAGATAAGGATGCGATAGCATAACAAAAATATACATAAGAATAACACGACAAAATCATAACGGATATGAATATTGTTCTATCTTTATATTGCCATTTTTGGTAATATAAAGATGGAAATTACGTATAACGGAGCGAAAAAATAGGGTGATATAAACAGTTGAGCTGCTAGAACAATAGGACAGTATGAGAAACGTCGTAAAATTCATGGACAGGGTGTCAACTGGTGACTCATTGAACAAAGAAGACAAGAAAAGAATCATTAGCGATTTGAACAAATTGCTGACAAAGACGGACGCAAAAGAAAGAAAATGTGTAAAGATAGCGTTGACCTCTTTGTCAAAAGGGAGACTATCAGATGCAAACAAGAACACATTTATGGAATGTAAACCCAAACTATTCGAGCTCGTCGAAAAATACGAAGAAGTGTTCAACGATGAACCAAATCAAGACACTATTGACAGTGATTTGACTACAGATGAAGTAGAGAAGCTAATAGATGGGAAGGTCAAAATATACGCAAAACGTAGCGAGAGCAATCCAATGAAGGGTGTGACCTACGATAATGGATCAGATAGATACAGAGTCACCACACCAAACATGAAAACGACGAGAGCAACAAAAGGGTCGGCTATAAAAATAGCACACGATGCCCAAAAAGAAGGTTTGAGAAATTTCATTGATGAGAATTGTGTAAAAGACCATTTCGCATACAAATCATACTATTTTGTGACGTACTGGGAAGATGGAGAGCCATATTTTGACATTCTACACATCATATCAACACTAAACTTAGAAGAGAATTCTGCAAGATTGAAGTTCAAGGAATTCGCAAGCGCTGCAAAATATGTATGTAACAAGAATGAGTATGGAGGATACGTTATAAGGACATTGATAACTGAAGAGGTTATGTACGAATTATTACTATCATCAGCAAGCAAAATATCCAAACTTTTCAAAAAAGATGTATCTGCAATATTAGCAAACTTGAGAAGAAAACACAAACTGTGCATAGATGGTGATACACTGAAACTCAAAAAGGATAAGATGGTGTTGAGTCGTATCGAAAGTCCCAAGGCGATCGAACTGTGCAACGGATGGAAACTAAACAATGATCCTGTTTTCAAATACACCAATAAAGAAGATTGCCATATATTAGAATCATTGGTCTCGAACGGATCTCGAATATTCTTAACAAATTATGCACATCAACACGTGTTGTACGCGTTTATTATGCCGTTTGAAATGGATGACGAACGGGTAATCGTAAAATTTGGTTATTCAGAAGATATAGTAACGAGATTTGGGAAACTAAAAACAGAATACAAATGTTCAGAAATTTACTTGATTGGGATTAAGATAATTCACGGACAAAGAACTGAAAAAGAGTTTCATAAAATACTTACAGATACGTACAAAACTCGAAAGGAGATAATCACTGGACTCAAAATTGATAAAACTGTAGACAAAGTTGAACTGTATCAATTGAGTGAGGGAATGTTCCAAAAGTTTGAAGAGGTAAAAGAACACAATAGTAGCTATTTGTATGTGCCTGAAAGTGGAGAGTATGACGATATCGAGAAAGAAATACATAACCAACGACGCATGTTTAACAAAGGACTTGCAAAGAGAATGTACAGACATGCAGTCAAAGAAAAAATGAGTGACGAATCAATACGTTATCTCATGGAACAAATAACAACGCAACAGGATAAGGACCTAGAAATGTCTCGAATGCAACTAGAGACAACGAATGCGCAGTTACGATTAAAAGAATTACGCGTTGAAGAGTTGCGTCTTTCGGGGGCTTGTGAATCTCTTCCAGGCACCGATGAGTATCAAAAGTACAAAAAGCCTAAAAAGAACAAAAAAGAGGCTCTTGTTCTATAATTTCCGTAACAATATGACTAACTATTATTTTAAATATTAGAATAATAGTGATCAAAAACCATCAGATAATAATTCAATCATCATTCGACTTGTCTCTACGGACAATCGCGTGCTCTTCAAAATCTACCCCCAATATATCACCATAATGAAAAAAATAATCCACAATTCGAGTTATGTATTTATAGAAAGCAGATGGGATATCTTTCTCAAAAAAAATTGAGATGGAATCAATATTTGGAGCCGATGACATTCGCAATAACTGAAAAATGCCAGGAAGATTTATAAATCGCATATATCCATGTTCACTTTTATCATAACGTTTCGGAAATTTGTTATGCAAAGATAATTGTTCGTATGTTGAAATGTTACATTTTTTTACGGCAACATCATCATCATCAAGCTGAAACAGATCAAGTATTTCATTATATCTGACCCAAACATCAAATTTTTTAGAACCATGAATCATAAAAAAAGCAGTCAAGCGGGTACATTCAAATTGTAAAATATTTTTTTCAATGTCGATAACATTATCAAAATTGCGGCTAGAAAATGATTTTTTAATGCCTGAATGATGTTTAAATAATTCGCAACAAGTATCAAGTGTAATGTAATTTATATTATCGATGGAAATAGTATCATCCCCTTCAAATCCTTTGACCTTTTTTGATTTGGCGAATTTTTGGACGACACCATCGAGAGGCACCAACTGAACATTGTGAATACGCAAATCATTTTCATTTAGTAGTGTACGAATCGAATCGATATCATAAACTTGTTGGTCACGTGACATTATTATGTTACCAATGTCAGACAATTTTATAACAGAAACAATTGTATTGTCCAAAAAACAATATCGTTACTATTGTCTTAACCTATATTTTTTTGTATAAAGACATGTCAACAATAATAATCAGAACATGAACACACTCGAATATCAAAAGGATCAAAAAATTGTCAGCCAATTTGTCTGGAATGGATCAAATATCTGTCTGAAAGATTATGAATCTGAACATGTAATATATGCATTCATAATACCGTTCGATTCAAAGTACGTCATCGTAAAATTTGGCTACACTTGTGATATTGTTGGCAGATATAGGTCATTAATGATAGAATGCGAACGTCCGCAAATATTCTTGATAGGATTAAAAGTTGTTCACAATGAAGGCAATTACAGGATATTTCTCAAAGCGCTCAACAGGTACGAACATCAAAAGGAAAATGTTATTACGCGCGACAAACGAATGGCTGATCTGTATAGGCTAAGCAAAGCACTGATGATCGAATTTAATGCAATTGAGGAGACAGATATTGCACACAATGAGGAACACATGTTACCAACAAAAGATGTTGCGCAAAATGAGATAGATTCGCTCAAAATGCGGATAGAATATTTAGAAGAGATAAACAAGCTTCTAAAAGAAAACATCAAAGATCTGAGAAAAGGGGCAAAAAATAATGATTGATATTTAATTGCACAAATTACATTCAATAACTACTGTGTTTGCCCAAGATAATATCACACACTAATATTAATAATTAAATCTTTTACTTATTAATATCCATCACAACTATGCTAAACTCTGACATCGACGAACTCATTTTCCATTTCCTCCCGATGACCGACAAACGATCCTACCTCCGTACTTGCAAAATAACATTGAATAATTATTGAATGTTACTATGACCCATGATCAAATGTTAAAAAAACTTCCGCATCTGCGCTTCCTATGCGCATCCGTGTTCCAGCACTGCAAAACATCTCATATTGATTATCCCACTTATGGGATTTCAATTTATAATATGCTATCGCCAAATCATACAATGTTGCGTATTTCTTCATATTAACCTTGTCATGCATCGGCAAAAAAACATTACAATGATCGGATCCTCTATGATCTTTGTTTATTCCGTGTACATTTATGACGGTGAGATTATCGAAACAGGTCAATAATATATTTTTGAGTTTATATGATGATATTTGTTTCACGAATACATCGTACTGCGGTTTATCGAACTCCGGATTATATTTACCTCTATTATAATTATATTTTAATACATATCTGATTTTGTCCCCAATGCTCGGATAAATGGTTGGTTCTCGTGTACATTTGCGATATTTGTTACAAATAACATCTTCGTCATATGATGGTCTTTTTTTGATCACATACACTCTCCATTCATTATCTGTTTCGTAGTAAGGTTTTCCATTAAATTCGATATGATGAAAACGTGTAACTCTACTGATGTATTCGAAGGCATAATCAACAATATTCAAATCATCAATTGATAATATTTTATGAAATCGAAGTTGTATGATATTCCTTTTCAATACAGACGCAATGTCTCGTTGTTTGATAATTTTATTGATGAGAAATAGTTTGTAGATAAGAATGCGGTATTTAGGCATTTGTATTTTTAGTTATTTATACAATTGTGATTATTCCTTTTTTTGATCAATTTTTTTGACACTCTCAACCAATCCAATGACATATTCACATTGCGGTTTCGTCGAATAGGCAAATTATGTAACTATTTGATCATATCAATATTTTTTTTGATATAGCTTTAGCAAATACTTTTTTATTAAGAACAGGGATTTGTGATGGTAGTGTAGATATATTAAAATTCGCGTTTGAAAATCTTGACATATTTGAGCATGTTGTTGAGAACTATTATTCCCAAAAACTTTGATTTGTGACTAACAAAGAAAATAATATTCAATTATGATTGGATATTATTTTGATATTTCCATCACCGAACTATCTTTTTTGATTTTTGAACAAATCGATAAGATTGGTTGGATAAATATTTGCACGTTACCAATAAATAATATATGATAATAAAATTACTTAAAATAATTTAATCAATCAAATAGCTTTCCATTTTATGATATTATTTAATAAAATAGTATCATGAGTTATTATTTTTCATTTTTATTCATCGACTTTAATAACCAAATATTTTCACATTCAATTCTCTAGACAACATCGACTTTGCCAGCGCCATTGTATGGACAAATATTTGTACATTCGATTAATCAGGCGATATCGATTATTACCAGTGATGTTAAATGAACAAATATTGTTCCGTTATATTTTATCTCAAAAACAATCAACAATTGAACGCGGGTAACTTTGCCGATTGGTTACTGACTAACCAATAATTACATCTTTTCCCCTATTATCTTTTTTCAAAAAGTGATGACCAACTGATATGTTAGCGATTATTTGTGCACGAGATCTTAAAAGCAATAAATACCTGCCAGTAATATTGAATGATCAAATATTTGATACATATAAATTCTCTGACAACATTAATTCTCACTGGCAACATCGAATAGATAAATATTATCACATACAAATTCGCTGGCAATGCATTTATTTTCTGTAACATTGGAATGGCTATATTGGGGTATTTAATTCTCTGGCAATGCATATTATTGATGATAAAAGAAGAATCTTGCGCGCCTCCAGCTGCCGGATTATATATCGAGTCTCCTTTTGAATCCAGTAGCTGGAACAGTTAATGCTTATCTCTTACTCCACAAAAAAGGGCATTCTGTTATTATCGATAACATTCCAGACACGTTATAAATATTGCGAACACACGAAACAAATATTGTCCAAAAATATTTACCTATGTTCATAATTAGATATTTTGATAGATACTGAAAATGTGTGTGTCATTTATGTATGTTGATAAGATTTACAACATTGCCGATAAACTTAAAAATAGAAAAAGTAGGATCATCAGGATTGCATCTCAAAAAAGAACATCGCAATTTTTCGCAAATCGTTTTCTCTCGTAGTTTTTCATATTTTTGACATCGATCAATGTGTCCTTGCTCATCTATCTCAATAGCAATATTATGATCGATCAAATAACAATCGACCAAATAACGATCAACAGAATATTGAAACGAATAAGCGATCCCGGAAGTTTCAAAAAAATCGATCAAACACTTGCAGATTTCTGTTTCATGAAATATTTTTTTGATAATCATCGGTATACGTAAAAACTTGGCAAATGCAATAGAAAGGGGTTTTCGAGAACCACACAACAATTGGACGAGTGCATCACGGTTTATAAAATTTGTGTGTCGATCAATACTAAACTTTTTTAAATCAATAGTCTGTGAGGTGTCCTCCAAAGCGTCTTTGATTTGATCAAACGTTATTTTATTTCTATCCGAAATTCTACGCAATGTGCCAGTGACGTGGTTATATCCTAAAAAATTGATAACTTCGGCAGCTTTTATCCAAAAACTACTACATTTATTATCATCAAAAATAACAAACGTTGTAAACGTAATACCGTTATAAATTAATAAATTTTTGGTAGGATCGAACACATCAACATTTTTCGTTTCTTTAGTTCGCAACAACATCGATATTTTTTTACATTCATTTGACCTCCCTCGTTTCAATATATCCAAACATACACATGGTGTAATGTAATATCTTCCATTAATAATTTTTTTTTCATGGACCGTATTAAAATATCCCGTTGGATTCCGCGACAGAACAACTTTATCAACAAAATCATCGAGACAGATATTTCCTTGTTTGCTAATTCGCACGTTTCGTTTTCTAAGTTGTTCAGTAAGATAATCATCCATTGACATAGGTAACGTTACAACAAATGTACAATAATTTTAAAATAATTGTACAAAATCATGATATATATTGAATACGCAAATCATTTTTTTCTGAATACAAATCTAGCAGTGCCAAGTATATCATCTGTGATATTTCACAAACACTCCCCACAATATTGACAACTAAAACTTTTACTTATCAACATTACTCACATAACTCCTCCCACCTTTCTTCTTCACCTTCACAACTTTCGTCATCACATTCTGAATATTCACTAAATGACTTATCACAACCACACATTCATACAACATCTTCAACCTACTCAAAATAGGCTCCACATTCTTCAGATTCGTACTATCTAGACAATCCCAGCCCTCATCACAAAACGAAATTAATGGGCGCACATTCTTCATTATCATCCCCATCCCATACTTTATCGACATGCTCGCTATAAATCTACCGAATCCTGTCACTGTCGACAAATTAATGCTATTACCATCCTTTTCGATATACAATCCAATTACACCACCTGACGCAGATACTTCATACTTTCCCGTACTGCTAATCACAATATTCGACGCATACTCTATATTAATCTTATCATACTTGCTCAAAAAATCATTCATGCAACTATTCATCTTCGGCAAATATCCAATCATCAATTCATACGGCAGCCTACTATGATGCATCATATCATTGTATTTTCGATAATTCTCTCGCTTCAAAAATAATCTCTCATGTGATGCAACATGTTCCTCATGCGCCGCATAATCTTTCTTATACCTCATCAAATCTGCCTTCAACACACCCAACTCTGTACAATATTTATTAAATTCTATCTTCTTCTCACAATAGTCTTCTATATTTGACAACGTTACCTTTTTATCAAACTCAATCTTGCCCTTCTTATTTTTTATCTTATCAATCTCCCCAACAATCGTCTTTATTTTACTTCTCAGCGTCCCTACATCCCCACATTCTCTCAAGATTTCTGTCATCATCCCATCTACCTTACTCATTTTTGTATCAATTGTACTGAGGATCTTCTTCGATGCATCAAAATACTCTTCAAATATGTCCAACTTCAATATGCTCAATAAATATTTGATACGCTGCATATTTGTCATATTTATTAAATTAAGATCTTGACGCTGACAATAAAAAAATGTTACAATAAAATCTTCATAGTTGCCCACGCACAACTCAATCTTCTTACGCAATTGTACTTTATTTAGTCCTTCCGCTAAATTAATCCATTCTTCGTCTACGTTTTTACAAAATGTAATGTCAACCATAAATTTCGGGCGCAATTCTCCTACACGTTTTATGTAATACTTATTGTCTCCAATTTGTATCTTCACCGAACATTGACATCTATTTTCCGATTTGTTCATGATATCAACGAGATTTTTAGATTTACTGTACTTCTCAAACAAACAAAACAACAATATCTCTATCACCGCTGACTTGCCATATTGATTTGGTCCATTCAATCCAATAATGTCTAACGATGAATATTTTGTAAAATCTATTATGTTATGTTTTCCGTATGATAGCATGTTGGAGAATTTTAATTCTAACAACTTCCATGTATGGCCTCCCTTAAATTCTGTCTCCACTGGCATCGACTCATGTATCTTCCGATGAATATACACCAGCATATTCTTCTCTTCTCTATCAACCGCACAATCTGACAGATACATTTTCACTTGCTTAACTTGTGATTCCAATGCAGTCACGTCAATATCATGAGTTCTTTTCTTGCTATTTTTTTCTCCATACATTGGTCGCTCTTCCACAAATTCATTTATAATGCATCGCTTTCTTATCTTATTCATAATTTTATCCAACTGAATAGGAGATGTGTTTGTCAATGTGTAGCGGATTGATAAATTTTTAGGCAAATCATCTATGTCAGTAATTTCCCCATCAACAATATCTAATATTCTATGTCCATAATTATTTGTGATGGGGATGAATTCAGATTTTCTACACTTCAGATCCCATTTTATAAATCCATGATCATATTGACATTCTCTGAAGTTCTGTTCTATTAAGCTGCCACAATATGCTGCTGTTTTATCTTCATCTACATATTGAAATGAATGAATATCCCCAAGTAACACATAATCATAGCCGTTGAATTTATGAATAAAGGATTCTTTTTTTTCGTAGTCAATAATTGAACCGTGAAAAAGGGCAATCTTGTAATCTGCTTCTTGTTCAATTTTATCCGCTGAATATATATTTTTGTCGAGCACACTTGTTACGCCAAATATTATGTTATGAAATAAATATGCTCCTGATTCTTCCAATAAATACCAATTTTCATATTGACTCCAGTCATGTATGACCGATAAAAAGTTCTTTTTTGTTTTCTGATCATGATTACCAGGAATTATTATTGTTGGCGCTATTAATGTTAGGTTATGGATGAAGTCATTAATCAATTCGAGGGCATTTGGACTACATAATCTGCCGTTGTGTAATAGATCACCGACTATGACTATGACCGTGTATTTGTTTGCGCATATTATTTTGAGTTTGAGATATGTTTCATCGAAGACTTCCCGATATTCTGTTTCTCTGACATCATTGGGGATATGGATGTCCGACATTTGGATTATCTGGTCGATTTTATTTTTCGATTCTTTGAGGATTATCATTTTTGTTGGTGATTGTAGAGATTTATGATATTTATTTCGGATTATCAATTTTTATTGCGTAGATTAAATCAATTTATGATAAGTTGAATTAATCTGATTCTGTTGTGGTATCATCTGACTCTGATGCAGTATTATCCTCTGACTCTGTGTCATCTTCATATTCAATTTCTCCATCGTTATTGTTTGTGTACATACCTTCATTCTTAATTTTTCCAACGTTATTGACTACACTGGTACCTCTGTTATGGCTGATACTAATTTTAAAAGCGTTATTACTTTGCATATCCTCACTAGAATGAATGATCATAACGTTTGTCCCCACCTGCTTAATCTGATCAAACATTTTTTGGAATTTCTTTTCATTACCGCAAATCATCCCTGACATTCTATAATCAACGTCAATGATGAAGATATTCGGTGTTGTGACTGGTAATACTTTCATAAATGCATATTTTAGTGCGAGACTGTATACTATTTTTTCGTACATTGAACACGTTCGAATATCATACATACTATCAAAATCCCCACCTATATTTAGTTTGATACCATTGGCATTATCAACCAATTTAATTACCATATTTTGTTTTTGGTCTGTCAAAAAAGAATTTGCAGCTTTGTTAATTTTAGCAATTGGTGCCAAATTAAGATATTCATTACGCTTGATAGGATTCATATCAATAAAATTTAATTCGTTGATAGACGTGATGAATGACGATGACACCAAGAAATTTGTTAAAGATCCACATAATTCTTGGATATTATACTCAGCATTTTGGATGTTCGTATATTTATTGGATTTAATATGGTACAGCGATACTTTTACATCTTCATAGTCAACTGTACCTGTCCGCTTAATCAAATATGTGTTGTCCCCTTTTTTGATCATTAACGAACACATAAATCGTTTGCCCCGTTTATTAAACGTTGGTGCTGTATTTCTTCCATCGAGTTGTTTTCCGTACAAACAATATGCTATAGCCCATACAATTGCGGTTTTGCCATATCCACTAGGTTCTATTATTTCAATGATATCGTTTTTAACATTTTTGCGAAAATCGATGCAATTGTCTTCTCTGAAACATTTAACGTTAGAGAATCTTAGTTCTAATATTTCGAATCGGTTGGACATGTTAAGTGATCAGGTAGATGTTATGTTATTTAATAGAATGATTAAGATATCAATTTTTTTACAATAAAAATTACAATGCGTACGAATCATTCATAAAAAACTCACAATATTGGTAATTAAAATAAAATACACGAATCTAATATTTGTAAAGAAGTCAAAATGCGCAAATTAGAAGTTAAATTGAAAGAGATTGATAATCAAATGTCTACCTATTTGACATTGATATAGTACTCCATAAACATCTGTTGTCAAATACGAAATAGCCATTCTAATAAAAAAAATGAAAAAAAAATAACTACACACGTTATTCAACAAATAATCAGACAACACGACATGAAAACTAATAATCAAATAGACTTCGTTAAGTTTTATGAGTTGGACAAAAAATTCATTAATTTGTCAGACCCCGATCTTATTAAACAGTGCGCAATAATACCTGTCAAGGACAATGAACCCAACAAAAATTTAGAAACGTTGATTTATAAAAATAGTTTACAACAAAAAATTTTAACTTACCAATTCGATCATCTTTTGAGTATTTATCGGATGGTGACCAAAAAAATCTCTTTTTTCCACCAAGCTGACGAAAATTTTACAGAAAAAGATATAGAGATGATGAATATTTTTGATCATTCGAACAATAAAACGATCAAAAAATTTAGTAACTTAAATATGTTATTACGCGTCAAAAAATATAGAGATACAACTAGAATTATTACTAAAAAAGAAATGATAGCAGAATGCGTATATATAAAAAATTTAACAATAATGACCTCGTTCCAGAGACTTATTCTTGATAAACAATTAGGAAAATTGGTGACGATGTTTGAAAAATTTGTGTTCGATGACCTTTCAAAAAAATGTTCGATGGGCGTAGATCGGACAAATGTGCATTTAATATGCGATGAACATTCCCTGAATATAATAGCATTATTAGACAAAATGCAAAAAGATTGTAACGAAATACCCGTTTTTAAATTAGGAAAACCGAAGCCTCTTACCACGAAATTTGGAATGATCAAAGAACCCGCACTGATCAACGAACCCGCCGAAGAAAAGCTTCCGCCTAAAAAATCAGAAATCATATCAATCGATTGTTGCGTATGTTTTGATCAAATAAAAGAAAAAATAGGATTAGTACCATGTGGACATACTGCAATTTGTACTCAATGTGC
>Ga0163148_10006144_pt1 | contig 11715 bp, 7 predicted proteins | sample OliLakLV19MP7P2_FD_148606 | JGI IMG/M metagenome (GOLD analysis project Ga0163148, IMG submission 148606) | Freshwater microbial mat bacterial communities from Lake Vanda, McMurdo Dry Valleys, Antarctica- Oligotrophic Lake LV.19.MP7.P2 | ecosystem: Environmental > Aquatic > Freshwater > Lake >... | reverse complement strand
CGGAACACTCATCCGTCTTGGCGACGGCCGCCTCACGCCCATCGAGAACCTCAAGCCGGGCGACCAGATCGCATCGATCCAGGTGCCGGGGCTGGAAACGGATGTGCCGTACAAAGCGCAGTATCAGTGGCTCTCGCACTGGGGCATGCGCGGGACCAAGCCGACTGTGGCCCGCGTGCGGAGCGTGAAACTTGGCGAGCACCACGGGTTCGTGGTCATCAACCGCCGGATCAAGGCAACGCCCGAGCACCCGTTCCTCGTGCGCCGCGGCGATGAGTGGGGCTTCGTCTCGGCGGAGTTCATCAAGAAGGGCGACTACCTGATCGGAGAACGACTGGCTGAGGAACTCGTGGAGTCGGTTGATCGCGTCGATGCGCCCACCCGCACGGTCTCCATCTATGTGCCCGGCACCAACGTCTACTCGGCCGAGGGTGTTTGGACCCACAACGACCTGCCCGCGGAGGTCGGCACGAGCGGCATAAACGAAGTCTCCGCGACCTCGGCGACGCACGCGTCCGGTTCAGCAAGCGCGTCGGGTTCGGGATCGGGTTCGACGAGCGGTTCATCCACCGGCTCTTCGAGCAGCACATCGGGGAGCAAGTCGAGCGGGTCGTCGTTCTCGTCATCCAGCAGTGGTTCGGGGAGCGCAAGCGGATCGAGCCCCAGCGGGTCGGGCGGAACGGGAACGTATTCGATCTGAGTCATTCGGCTATGCGACGCTTCATGCTCCGGCTTACTTCCACCCGACGGTCGGTGAGTCGAAGTCCAATCCGGATGCGAAGGGCTTCCTCAAGGCAGCGCATCTTTTCGCGGGCACGTGGATCGACGCGAACCGGGAGAGTTACGAGGATGTGTGGGCGGCGAACGGTTCGAGAGGAACGCCATGAAGACCCGTCAAAGCGCTACCCGTGCGCAGCCCCTGCCGATGCCAATCTCAGCTCACTATGTCTGCTTGGACATCGCGAGGTATTGTTCAAGTGTGCTGCCGATTGGCGCAATCCATGACGTAGCCAGAAAGGCCCGCTCGAACTCAGCATCAACGAGTCTCGCTCCCTCGCGACACAGCGACGTGTAGCCGGGGTGCGGCAGCAAGCTGTTGTCCACATGCCTGACTCCAGCAACCGGGCGCTCGTCAGCCACAAGTACGTGTGCCAACGAGGGCGGTGAAGATGGATCACCCCAAGGAACAAAGGCAACCGGACACAGGTGATAGCCACGCTCACGCTCTCTGAGCGCTGGCAAATCCGATACTGGCACGTCGAGCACGCGCCCGGTAAGAACGGACTCGCTCTTGCCCGTCCAAGCGGCGTTTAAAGCAGCTCGTTCGCGAGGTGAGATCTGATCGCCGTATCTGTCAAGGACAGACTGCGGCATCACATAGTTGAACACACGCCTCGCGCCGAAGGCGATCACAGGGGGGTGCCCCACGGAAGGAGTGTTGGCAACGGTTCGCTTCGCCGACGCAGGGTTCAGTAAGCTGCCATAGCCAACAAGCAGTAGTGGTCGACCAGCAACCATGATGGCCTGCTCGACAGAAGTCCATGGATATGGGATAGGCACGTTGTCGCTATGGGCGAGTAGCTGGCCGCACGACTCTCTTGCAGCTTCAATCCTCTGAACGAAGTCCATGGCCTTGCTCATCTGGATTCTGTCCCGAGCGACGATCGCAACCGCAAGTAGTCCAAGTATCGGCTTCGCGTTCGCTCAATTGGCCAGTCACGATCGTCTAGTCCACGAATCCGCACAAACTCACTGGCATCCTCAACGAATATGCGGGCCTCTTTCCGTCTGCCATCATCGGATGCGATGCGAGCCAGCAACACGCAGATCGCAAAATCCCGCTCAAGTGCGCGGATATTGCTCCGACGGGACCACGCGCGAGCCGTCTGAAGCGTCGTCTCTGCGGCGCGTACATCCCCGCACCAATACTGCGCCTCGCCTTTGACCTGCAGGAACAGGGCAATCGTCTGCCCATACTCAGTGCCCATTACCAACTGCTCGTACTCCCCAGCCAAAGCGATTGCCTTCGACGCGTTAGTCGCTCTATGCGCGGTCCGACCAACCCCGTCCTGATACAGAGTGGCCTTGATGAGCGCAGTGCGGTTGACGGCCTCGAAGGCTTCGTTACACTTGGTCAACAAATGGCTTTCCCCGAGCACTCGGAACGCTTCATCGCGCTCACCCATGTCGATGCACACCAAGCCAATGTTGGTGAGTGCTCCTCCCTTCGCAGTGAGCAAGCTGCCCTCTAAGCCCGCCGCCAATTGCTGGTCTACCCATTTCAGCCCTTCTTGATGAACGCTAAGTGCCTCCTCAAGCCGCGCTTCGCGCCACAGGAGTATGCCTAGGCACGCTCTCGCCCGCCACGCCAGGAACGGGTCGATATCTCTGCTACGGGCGATGTCGAGGGCCCTTCTTGCAAACCTCGCTGCGGACTCGAATCCATCAACCAGCTCCGAGGAATAGGCAGCTTCGATGAGCGAAACGCACAACGCGCCAGGGTCCGTGTCACGTTCAAGCTGCTCCAGCAGTGCGATGAGCTCCCGATGAACCCGATCCAGCGTATCTCCTTCGCCGGCATGCTCCGCCGACATGCGGAGGCGCGAGAGGACCAGGAGCCTCATCTGCAGCTTCTCCGGCGGCACAATCGCTTCGGCTGCCCTCATGTAGGCACCAGCACTCTTGTATCTCCCCAGCAGCTCTGCCGCTGTCGCCGCCTCCAAATAGGCTCGCACAGCGTCGCTTGGGTTCTTGCTGGCGACAGCGACTGCCTCGGCAAGCTCCTGCAACTCGCTGGCAGGCCCGTACCTCATGTAGACGGGAACCAGTGCGTTCAGCACGTCCAATGCTTGGCCAGAATCCGATTGGGTGCACGCGCGTCGCAGCGCGACCCGATAGTTGTGGACATCGGCATGCGCGTCCTCCAACAACTCCAGGCGAGCGACTCCCTTGCTGGTGCTCTGGAGGCTTGTATGGAGTGCCCTCGCCTTGGAGACAAACACCCTTTGGTGTCCGTTGTCAAACACGCGACGGACATCAACCCCATCATCGCACTCCGCTATGATCGCGTCGCCGACCTCTTGAAACGGAAGATACATCGACCAACGCGACGACCGCTCGGCACGCAGCAACCCGCTTTCGTTCAATGCCACCATAAGTTCGTACGGATCGCCCACTCCATCAAGCACGCCTTGTGCTGCGGCATCGTCGAAGCTCCCGCGAAACTGTGACAGCAGAAGAAAGGCTCTCTTGGTGGACTCGGACAAAGACGCCAGTGTTGACCGAACAGCGACCTCCATAGTCTCCGCCGACGAGGCCCCAACGCGCAGACTTTGGCGATACTTGCGAGCATCGTTCACATAGCGATTAAGTCGTCCGAACCTTCCAAAGTTCTTTGCCGCTTGGTCGACCGGCGCTGGAAAGCCGCCGAGTAGTGCGCAAAGTCTTGCGATCTCCCGAATCGTGTCGGGCTCTCGCTGAAGTGCAGCCCGCACGTCCTCCAAAGGCTCGGCGGCCCGAACATCCTGGACTCGATCTAGGAACATTTGGACCACGGCATACGTCTGCTCCAGCGCCGCTGGCGTCAGTCCTCGAATCTCCGTCTCAGACGGCACCGGCAAGGGCTCCAGAGACCGTCCCACCACGCCGGGGACGGCAGCGCACCGAAACACTCTAGAGGTGATGAGGACCTTAAGCTCGGCTACTTGCTTGCACCATTCGATGAACTGCGCCTCGGAATCCTCTGATACTTGCTCAAAATTGTCAACATACAGAAGAAACCGATGCGCGGCGGAAACTCGCTGCAGTAGGCGGCGCAGCATCTCGTCCGTGCTCGCACCCGCGTCAACACTGATCGCAAGGCTGTTCATAATCCGGGTGACTACTTGGGCGAACGACTTGTCGTCACGAGACAATGACACCGTTCCGATCGTCCAGCCCTCGCCCGACAGCAGCTTCTGGACCAACGCTGCCACCGTCGACTTTCCCGCCCCAGGGGGGCCGTAGATGATGTACACACGACGGTTGAGAGAGCCGATATGGCCTGCAATTTCACTGGCGACATGATCTCTTCCGTACACATCGTTGTCGATCGCCGAGCCCCAGCCCAACTCGTCGCGAACGGCTTTCGCAAGTCGCTCGATCGTGGGCGTGTCAGCCTGCGCGCTGCCGAGGATGAGTCCCGACTTTTTCGGGATCAAGAGCCGGCTCTTGATGTCTGAGTCGGAAGCTACCGTGGGATCGAGAAACACAGGAATGATGGTCCGCTTATTTTCAATAGCGGTTTGTATTTCAAAGATGATCTCTCGATATCCACCGCCTTCCGCTACCGCATCGCGACTTACAATCAATATGAAGGCAGATGCTTTAATGATCTCCGCCTCGCGCACCAAATAATCGTCTCCGGGGCGTCCATCGCGCTTGTATACATAGCACTTCAACTTGTATCGTGCCAGGCCATCGGAAAGCTCCTTGGCGAGCGACGCCTGCTCTCCGGCATGCGAAATGAAGGCGTGGAAAGCCGAAGCGGAGGAGTCGGGCGTCATCGTGGTCCCACTTTCTCACTCGTAGTCGCATCGTTCAAGCCCATCGAAGCGGCCGAGTCTGTCGGTGGGTGTGATGTCACGATGACGAATCCGCGGGTTCGGCCTGACTCAGAATCGACTGCTTGCATCGCCTTCCAAAGCGATGAGGCTTCGATCCACACCGGAGGGAGCCGGTACCGCGCCACGTCAAGCAGGAGGAACGCGTCCGCAGCCTCCGCGTAGGCTCCCAGGGGCGAGATGTGTCCGCCGCCCTGTTGCGCGACCGCTGGCCGGTAGTAGTTCACGAGCACTACGCCTTGGTCTGTCCGGAGGATGCTGCGAACCCGCTGCCGAAACGTGCTCAGGTCCGTCATTTCGGCATGAAGGATCTCTGCCCGAGCACCCTTAGCCTCAAGCAGTCGGCCAAGTTCGTCTAGTGTTATGCCGCCTGCTCGCACCTTTGATTCCGATACGACGCCGACAGCGACACTATCAAAAAAGCTCTCCTGTGTAAAGGAACGATACGGCTTCCATTGCGGAGCTTCCGGAGCCTGGGCACCGATAGCATGCAGTGCGATGACGCTCGATGCGACCCCGCAGTAGGTCTGTGTTACCTGCGTCTCAAACTTCTCAAATCACGCGAGAAAAGCCCTTGAGGCTTTCGGCATCTTCGAGCAAAGCGACACCCTCGGGGCTGCTCATCGCGACTGGACCCTCAAATGAACTCATCTTTGACATTTCCACACATCCCAAGATCAGGAAGACGCTCGAACAGGCCGCAAGCTGTAACGCTGAGTTGACAATCATGCTCTCATCCGATTACTCCTTACAAAAGGCAAGATCAGACGTCGTCTGACGGGCGGGGGAAGTGTAACTGGTTCAGGAAGCTCGCGGGCGAATGGGTGCGATTCCGCACCAGCGGTGTCCAAGGGTCGTCGAGTTTCGGTGGTTGTAGTCGGCAACAGGGAGCCGCACTCGTCAGGCGGGTGGAGACGCTCGGGAAGCCTAGGCGTGGAAGCGTGTGGCGATGCGCCCTGCATGTTCGTGGAACTCATCAACCTGTAGAGCCTCAATCTCGGTCTCCGGTTGTCGGGTCGATCTTGATGATGCGGGTTCCTCGCTCCTTGGACAACTTGACTACGTCCGCCGTGCCGCCCGGGCCGCGAGCAGGCGATCCGTCCCATACCGCGATTAGCACGTCAGCCATGCTTGCTATCTCTCGGGCCACGGCAGCGTAATCCACATGGTTCTCGTTGTCGTGTAAGATGGATGGCGCGATGTCGCTCGCCGCACAGATGCGCACGACAGCTGACTTGTGCTCCGCCGGGGTGACAGCAAGCATGCCATCTACCGAGCACGGCAACACAATACGCACTGGCATTCCACGCTGGATGCACGCCTCAGCAACAATGAGATCCGCTCCGATGGCTGCTGAGCCGATCCCGATCCAGCCAGATGCTCGGTCCATCCTCGCAATGTTGGAGCGTGTGGTGAGCGCTTCTAGCACATTCCGGACCGCTTCCGTCACTGCTGGTTCATTCGGAATCGTTAGGTGTCCCGTCCACCCAATGAACCGCCGCCGCACAGTCGTCCCCTCATTCATGTAGCCTCCATCCTGGCGGCCTTGGGGGTGTGTCCTTAGCGTCAAGTGCGTGTGCCAGCGCAAACACTTTGTCGTGATGAAGCCACTCGAAGAGGTCGTCAACCTGAGCGTAATCCTTAGCCGCCTCATCAATGCCTAGATGGTTCCAGTCGACGATCGCAGAGCGTAGTTTGCGCTCATCGCTCCGCTTTCCGAACTGCCATCCGTTAACCAGGCGTTCGGCAAGCCAACGATTGTGTTCCACTACCGCAAGGAGAGTCCGAGAGTGCTGCGGTAGTGTGAAGCTATCAATTATCTCTGTCCCGTCGCCACGCTTTACGACTCGAAGGCCTACAGCGGCAAGCTTCGCGGACAGGTGCCCAGCAGCTGCAAGATTGGATCTCCGCTCCCACACTGGCAGATTCACAAAGGTAGCACCCGGCGTATTAGGTGAGTCGGAGTTGAGGCCTACTGCGGAGTGTGCGGGTTGTGACCGAGACGCTCGATCGAGGTATTGAGTGGCCAATTGCTCTGCAAGCGGCCGTTGTGCTGATGTTGCTAACGACGTAAAGGCACAAGTCCCGCCAGGAGTACCGAACACAACCACTCCAGACTGATGAACAAGATCGGCCAACTTGGGTCGCGACGGCACATAGGCGGCGACGGTGATGCGACGCCGTGAGTCATCGGTCTGTGATGTCAAGAGGCATCGGGCAAGTAGCTCAGCGTGCAGGTCTATGGCGGTTGTGCAGATTTCCTCGTCATCGTCACCGCAGACAAGCACCAATGGAACAACACCTGGCTTGTTAGACAACTCGACGATGTGTGCACGCACGTCTGGGCCGGGTAATCCCCCTGCGTGCTCAGCAAATCCACCGTTGACTGCGAAGGTCACGCCCGCTGCCTGCTCGGCGGGATTGTGTGGTTTCGGATTGCGAACTCCGTAGCTCCAATCATCTTTTGCAGGCTCTGGGTTCCATGGGTCGCGGACTTCCTTCGGAAAGAACCGAGGATACTGCCCGCAGAACGACTCTACAGCCGGACGGTCACTTGGAGACACCAGGATCGTCATCCGGGTTCGTTTGCAGTTCTCGTAGTGAGCACGTTCAGCGATGCGCACAGCAAGCCGTTGCGCGACTGGGCTTATTCCGACAATGACTACATGCAACACCTCGTCCTTCGTACGAGGTCGAATTGGTATTAACAATCGTGCTAGAACATCATCCGCAGCCTGTTCGAATATGTTGAAACAGTGTACATCGAGTGACTTGCGCTGAAGAGAAGCTGGTTTGGCCAGTGGCTCGAGCAACAGTGCGAGTTCGGCGCGCCGAAGGTGGATGCTGACCTGCGGTTGGTTTGTCTCGTTCGGAGCGAGCGCTCTAATTAGCTGACGCAAATCACAGGCGCCCTCGATGTTGGCTTCATCCGAGCCGGTCACAAAGTACACTTGTGCAGCTCGCTCTGCTCGCACTCTTTCCAACAGCTTCTCGTCGGTTGCGTCACCATGAATCACCACAGCTCCGAGTTCGCGGCAGCGTTCAATGTGCTCGTTGGATGGGTCGGCATCAATCACGACAACAGTTGGCCGGCGCGATTTGCTCGCATTTGAGGTGATCGCTTCACGTAGATGTCGCACGAGCCCGAGCCCGGTTACTCCAAGCCCACAGACCACGATGTGTCCTCGCTTGCGCCGCAGTATCGCGCGCTGAATCGAGTCGGCAAAGAGCCGAGTCAAGGCCTCAAAGGCGACTAGCACAACGGTCGCTACGGCGCAAAGTCTGGATGCCAGTTTCCAGATGTTCTGTTGCGGCTCGGCCGGCGCATTCAGGAAGAGGTGCTGGGATGCCAGATATACGGCATCGATTAGCCTGATGGTCCAGTTGCCCGCATGGGTCGTGGCTTGCCCGCTGGATGTCGTAGGTTGTAGGAACCAGCCGACGGTGCCAAACGCAAGGGTCGCAGTCGCTGCTCCCAACAAGATCGTCGCCTTAGCACGTTTGCCACTCGGAACACGACGCGGAACGCGATCGCCCAGGAATGTCCAAGACACGAGGGAGAGCAGGACTCCAGCGAGGATCAGCAGGCCGATTTGGTCCAACACGTCTCTAGCCATGGGGTGACCTTTTTCACGAGTGGGTTCAACTGCGCGTCAAGCGGCATTGTACGGCATCTGCGGGTCGCGGGGGTGTTCACGGCGTTGCACCTAGGGCAAACGCATTATCCACTCCCCGCCGCGAGGAGTTTGATCAGGTAGGAGTGGTCCCACGCGGCCAGCAGGCGTTTGTTCTTGATCCCGACTTTCCGGCTCTTCTCGCTCCGGAGCATGTTCAGTCCGATCCGGCGGAGACGCGAGAGGTTCTGCGCGCTATGGCCCTTGCGGGTCCGGCTCTGATCCTCATTGAACGCCACGTCCAGCGACCAGTGCAGTTGGTTCTCGACCCCCCAGTGGCCGCGGCACAGCCCCGCCATCACCGAGGCCTTGCGGGTCGTGACGCTGGCGATGTGGTGCTGAATCTGGATCGTCGAGGCCCCGGCGATGATCCGTTCCCGCTCGGTCCGCACCAGGCACCCGAGCCCCGCGAACCCGGCGGTGTTGAAGAGCCATGGCACATCCCAGGTGATCGTGGTCGTCCGCCGCTCGATCCGCCCGTGCCCTTTGTCCCACTCGGTGTGGGTATCGTGGCCCCGCCGCCCCCACCCCGCCTGCGCGGCGTCGTCGAACACCCTCTTCACGTCCGCGTGCAAGGTCGGCTGGTTGTCCTTGAGCGCCAGCACATACTCCCCGCCCTTGTCCACGATCTTCCGGGCGATCTCCTTCTGACAGCCCATGGCGTCGATGGTGACTGTGACACCCTTGATATCCAGCAGTTCCAGCAGTTTGGGGATCGCGGTGATCTCGTTGCTCTTGTCGTCGATGGCGACCTGGCCAAAGACCAGCCCGTGGTCAATGGCCCAGGCGCTCACCATGTGGATCGCCGCCCGCTCGCTCGCGTGATCGAAGCTCCGGCGCAGCGTCTTGCCGTCCACGTTGATCGTCCCGCACAAGGTCCCCGCCAGCGCGGCCGTCCACGCCATGAAGCAACGCTCGAAGGCGTCGGGGTCCAACGCGGCGAAGACCCGGTTGAAGGTGTCGTGGCTGGGCATCTCCTCGGGCAGGTCCAGAAAAGTTCGGAACCAGTCTTCCTTGGACTTCCCGAAGAGCGCGATCCCCACCTAGTCCTCCGCCCCGCACACCACCCCGCAGATCGCGATGGTGATGAGGGACGCCAAAGAGAAGCGTCGGCCATGAACGCTCCGCGGATCGGGCAGATCGGCGAAGTGCTGGGTAATCGATGTGGTCATCCTGACCTCCGTTGCAATCGCGGCACTCCGCCGCCATCCAACCATCGATCCGATCCTCCCGCCTCATCCAGTTCTTACCGATAATGCGTTTGCCCTGGCGTTGCACCAGGGCTGCAAATGACCGGCTCGCTGATCCACGATGTCTCGCGCAGGGATATAGTATGCTCAAGCATGGCGCTCTCGGAATCAGAACGTGGGTCTCATCGGTACGACGCCTTCATCTCCTACCGGCATGTCGAGCCGGACCGGGCATGGGCCAAGTGGCTGCATACGGCGTTGGAGACTTACCGCGTTCCGAAGGAACTGGTGGCTAAAGGCGTGCCCGCGCGCTTGACTCGGGTGTTTCGGGATGAGGAGGAATTACCCGCCAACGCCGATCTTTCGAGCGCGATCGTTCAGTGTCTTGCCGACAGCCGGTTCCTGATTGTGGTGTGCTCGCCGCGGACACCAGCAAGCAAGTGGGTCAATGCGGAGGTGGATGAGTTCCGCCGGCTCGGGCGGCACGATCGGATTTTGGCATTGCTCGTTGAGGGTGAGCCGGGGGAGAGTTTTCCGAAGGCACTCATAGAGATTCGACGGTCCGTAACGGACGTGACTGGGGCTATGCGCGAGCAAATTGAGGATGTCGAGCCGCTCGCGGCGGATGTTCGTCGGATGCGCGCAGACGAGCACTTCGCGACGCTCAAAGCGCATGCACGGCTACGGATTATCGCGTGCATCCTGGGCTGTCGCTTTGATGATCTTCGGCGGCGGGAACAGGAGCGTCGAGCGCGGCGTTTGCGGATGGTTGCTGCGAGCGTAGCGGTTGGGGTGTTGAGCTTGTCGATGCTGGGTGGGCTGGCGATCTGGCAGCGCTCGCAAGCGGTTGAGGCGGGGGTGCGGGCGACCCAGGCGCAGACCGTGGCCAAAGCCGCCACGATTGCCCGGAGACGGCAGGCGTATTTCGCGGATCTTCGAGACGCTCCAGCGATGTGGCGGGGCTCAAGGATCGACGAACTACGCGATGTATTGGCGCGATACGAGGGGCCGGAGTACGCCGGGCTGAGATCATTCGAATGGCATTACTGGATGGGCATGTTGCGGGAGCGGACGGGAATGCTCCTGGAGCCAGCGGGATCTGGCACGAACTATGTCGCGTTCGACAACTCCGGGCGGCGATTGATCGCCGTGGACCGAGAGGGAGCGTTCAAGGCGTGGAACGTTAGTGACTACGCCGTGGAGGCACCCCCCGATTTCCCCGTCATGCTCGCCGAGCGACGGGCACAATTTCAAGCCCGAGCTGCGGAAGAGGCGAAGAACCCCAGCCCTCAGGCGCGAGCGGAAGCTCGGCAGCGGGCACGACAAAGGGCAGCCGCCCCTACTCCGCCCATGCCATCGCGTAAGGTGGACTTCCCAGAAATTTTCGCGTCGATCCATCCGATCGGGACGGGTGATGACTGTGTGCTCGGGCCACCGTTCACGCCGTGGGCTCCGACGGCGCTGCTGGTCGGGTCGACGGATTGGAGCTTCCAGACCGGCATGGAGCTTGCACCATTCACGACTTGCATCGCGGCGAGCGACGACGGGACGCTTTTGTTCCACGCCGATTCCGATGCCCACATCTACGAGCGGCACCTGCCATCGGGGATGGCGCCGGTGAGGAGCGATCCGGATATCACTCGGGGCTATCGCGATTCCCTTCGGGGAAAGAGCATTGACATAGAGCACGGAGCGGTGACGGCGATGGCTGTCAGCCCGGATGCCAAGTTTCTGGCGGTGGGATATGAGAATGGGGTAGTACAGGTTTGGGGCCTTGCGTTGCCGACGATGTCGTCGACTCCCAGAATCGTTACGCACGGGGCCAAGCCGCACACAGGTATGGTGCTAGGAATAGCATTCAGCCCAGATGGACGCATGGTCGCCAGCCAGTCCCTCGGAATCCAAGATCAGTTCGTTTACGGTGCCAGTGGGTTTCGGCCCGGCGAGTTGATGATCTGGCAGCGAAGTACTGGCAGCGAGGTTTGGTCGACTCGCCCGCACGCACGTAAGCTCCCCCAGCCGCCGGGACGTCCAAGCGAGAAGGCAAGGTTTGTCACCGGCCGCATATGCCCGACGTTCAGCCCCGACGGCCAGCGGGTGTACAGCACTGGCGACCGCGGAATCCACGTGTGGGACGCGCAGTCTGGTTCTGGGCTTGGCGTTCTGCCAGGTTCGGATGGTGCGGCGATGGGCGTGGCGGTCAGCCGCGATGGCCGACGAATGGCTGGTATCGGTGCCGATGGCTCGCTC
>Ga0163148_10006137_pt1 | contig 11725 bp, 11 predicted proteins | sample OliLakLV19MP7P2_FD_148606 | JGI IMG/M metagenome (GOLD analysis project Ga0163148, IMG submission 148606) | Freshwater microbial mat bacterial communities from Lake Vanda, McMurdo Dry Valleys, Antarctica- Oligotrophic Lake LV.19.MP7.P2 | ecosystem: Environmental > Aquatic > Freshwater > Lake >... | reverse complement strand
GATGAGGGATGAGGGATGAGGGATGAGGGATGAGGGATGAGGGATGAAGCTTGCTTCTGTGTAGCGGTAGGAGGAGGAAGGAGGAAGGGGCTGGGGGCTATTGCCGTTTACTCAGGGCATTGTCTACGGCTTGCTGCTGGTCGCGGCGGGTAATCCAGCGATGGTAGGTGCGCGTGTGAATGGCGACGGAGTGTCCCATCATGCGGGCGGCTACGGTGTCGGGTAGGCCAACCAGGATGGTGCGAACCGCCCAGGCGTGACGCAGGTCGTAGGGAGAAAAGGGCAGGTTGTAGCGGCGAAACTGGGTGGCAACCTGCTGGCCAATCCGCTGGAGGGTGGTGTGGCTGAGGTCGGTGCTGACGGGAGGGAGGTTGAGCTGGCGCAGGTCGAACTGGTCGATCCATTCGGGCAAAAATGGCCAAACCTGATGGATTCCAGTTTTGGTGGTATCTAACACTTCAATTACAGCGGATTGGCTGCCATCTTGCAAAGCGCTATAGTCACAGAAAAAAACTTCGTGGTTGCGCAGGCCGTAGGTGGCCATGATGCCATAGACAAAGCGCCAAGAGGGGTTGGGAATTTTTTCGTAGACGTCGAGAATTTGCTGGTCGGATGGTAACGCCCGGAGTTGAGCTTTGCTGCTGCCGTAAGTGCCCCAGTAAGTTTTGAGGGCAGTCGGCAGCTCTAGATTGAGAAATTCTGCTAGGGCGCTCAAGGCAGTACAGCAAACCTGTCGGCTGCGGCTGTTGGCTGGCGTTTGTTGCACGGTGGCGTAGATCGCTTCGGCTAGGCTGAGAGTGGGACGGCAGGAGGCGATCGCCTCCAACTTCCTCACATAGGGCGCGTATGCCTTTTCCCAGGTTGCCCGCACCGAAGCCGCCAAGCCTGCCCCCTCTGCCCGCGCCAACACGTGCTGCTCAAAGGCGCGCAGCTTTTCGGCCAAATCCATCTGGTGTAATCGTCCGCCGCCCGTGATCGGCAAATAATGACGCCAATCAAACGTTTTTTGAATCATCTGGCCAGCAATTACCTTCGCCTCTTGCTCAGCCTGTTTCAACCCCGTCGGCGTGGCGGGCAAATCTAGACTAAGGCGCTGCTGATAGGGATTGAGGCGGGCACTGCCCGGACGCGGCGGCAACGTGCCCCGCAGGCTGAGCTTGTCGCTCCGCCGCTCAATCTGTAGCCCCAACCGAGCCGCTTTGAGTCGCTGATTGGTTTGGGCAATACGGGCATCTAGAGTAGACAAGTCGGCCATAGACGGATGACGCGCAGACATTCATGCAGGAAGTCTAACTATAATTTTTCTGAAGGAGCCATGCATCGGCCTTAACCCCCCAAAATTTCGATAAACAATAGTTTCAAAATGAGCATTTCACAGGACGTTAGGGCTTTAGATTGTAACTGGGGGTAACGCTGAGTGACCCGCAAAATGTTACAAAAACTTAAGCTTCTTGCCGTTAGGCTAGATGAGAAGTCCTGTCAGCAGATTTCGTTGTTAAAATCAGTAACAAAGATTAAAACTTAGGGAAGCCGTAGCCATTATGGGTCGAGTTGGGGTTTTATTGCTAAATCTGGGAGGGCCAGATCAGCTAGAAGATGTACGCCCGTTCCTTTACAATCTATTTTCCGATCCAGAAATTATCCGGCTACCCTTCCCCTGGTTGCAGCGGCCACTGGCGTGGCTGATTGCCTCTAGCCGTAGCGGTAAGTCGCAGGAGAATTATCGTCAAATTGGGGGCGGTTCTCCACTGCGGCGGATTACTGAAGAGCAAGCGCAGGCACTTCAGGTTGCTCTACGCCAGAAAGGTCAAGATGCGCAGGTTTACATTGGCATGCGCTACTGGCATCCCTTTACCGAAGAGGCGATCGCCAGCATCAAGCGCGATAACTTAGACCGTCTGGTGATCCTGCCGCTCTATCCCCAGTTTTCGATCAGCACCAGCGGTTCCAGCTTCCGGCTGCTCAAAGACCTGTGGGATGAAGACCCTAGCCTAGAGCGGATCGATCACACCGTGATTACCTCCTGGTACGATCGTCCCGGCTATCTGCGCGCCATGGCCGACCTGATTGCCCAACAGCTCGACCAATCGCCCGATCCCGGCCAGGTGCATCTGTTCTTTAGTGCTCACGGCGTGCCCGTTAGCTATGTCGAAGAAGCAGGCGATCCCTATCAGCGCGAAATTGAAGCCTGCACCGATCTAATTCTGCGCACCCTCAACCGCCCGAATGCGCACACTCTGGCCTATCAAAGCCGAGTGGGACCTGTGGAATGGCTAAGGCCCTACACCGAAGATGCGATCGCCGACTTGGCCGCCCAAGGGGTAGACAACCTGCTAGTCGTGCCGATTAGCTTTGTCTCAGAGCACATCGAAACCCTGCAAGAAATCGACATTGAATATCGTGAAATTGCCGAAGCAGCAGGGATTCACCACTTCCAGCGGGTGCCGGCGCTGAACACCAATCCGGTGTTTATTAATGACCTAGCTGACATGGTGGTAGACGCTCTCAACGCCCCCAGCCTCACGCTCGACCAAATTGCCCGCCCCGAAAAGAAAGTAAAGATCTACCCACCCGAACGGTGGGAATGGGGCATGACCACCGCCGCCGAAGTGTGGAATGGTCGCATTGCGATGCTGGGCTTTTTGGCTCTGCTGCTGGAGCTAATTAGCGGCCAGGGTCCTCTGCATTTTGCTGGCTTGCTGTAGATTTGGCGGGTTCGAATCAATAGAATCTGCTTTTTTTGGGCGATAGCGACTGTATGGCGACCTCTCGATTGACTCAACAGCTCGATTTCATTTTAGAAATTGACAAGCTGAAGCAGATTTTGCGCCAAACTAGGTTAACCGACGGGTCGCGGCGAGAAAACAGCGCCGAGCACTCGTGGCACCTGGCCATGATGGCGATCGCCCTTCAGGAATATGCAGCCACACCCGTCGATTTGCTGCGGGTGCTCAAAATGCTGCTGCTGCACGATTTGGTCGAAATTGATGCGGGCGACACCTTTGCGTTTGACGTCCAAGCCAACCAGGACAAAGCCGCCCGCGAACAGCAAGCTGCCGATCGCCTGTTTGGCTTACTGCCAGCCGACTTGGCGACCCCACTGCGCGCCCTCTGGCACGAATTTGAAGCGGTTGAAACCGCAGATGCCCAATTTGCCAAAGCCCTAGATTGCCTCCAACCCTTTTTGCACAACTACCAAAACCACGGCGGTACCTGGAAAGAGCACGGCGTGACTCGCGATCGCGTCCTATGGCGGATGCAGGCCGTCCAGCAGGGCGCACCCGACCTGTGGGCAACGGTGCAGCACCTGATCGATCAATCCATAGAGCGAGGGTATCTCCAGCTATAGAAATAGAGTAGAAAACAGTGAGGCATTAAGGTATAGGGTGAGGGTATGGAGCAAAACCCAACCTCGGTGAAGAGCTATGACTAAACGGGCGCTGTTATTTGTCAATCGCCACGCCCGCCAAGGCAAGACAAGTCTGGCGCAAGCGGTCGATGCCCTCCACGACCTCGATTTTGATTTGATCACAATTTCCTCGAAGCGGTCTGAGCAACTCTCGGAGATAATTTGGCAGCATCGCAATGACGTGGATCTGGTGATTATCGGCGGCGGCGACGGGACGCTGAACCGGATTGTGGATGTGCTGCTAGAAACACAATTGCCGCTAGGAATTTTGCCCTTGGGTACCGCCAACGACCTAGCACGTACCCTCAGCCTACCGCTCACCATTCCCGCTGCCTGTCAGGCGATCGCCGCCAACAATATCCGCTACATTGACCTGGGCTGCGTCAATGGCAAGCACTTTTTCAACGTGGCCAGTTTAGGGCTAAGCGTCGGAATTACCAGGCGGCTGTCGGCTGGGGCAAAGCAACGCTGGGGCGTGTTGGCCTATGCCGTCACCGCCATGCAGGTCATTTCCCAAACCCGCCCGTTTCACGCCGAAATCCGCGCTAATGGTGAATCTATTTCAGTCAAAACGCTCCAGATCGCCGTGGGCAACGGACGTTACTATGGCGGCGGTCTGGCGGTGGCTAGCGATGCCGCGATCGACGATCAGCGTCTCGACCTATACAGCCTCGAAGTGCAGCGCTGGTGGCAAATGATTCCGCTACTGCTGACCATGCGCCGAGGTGAACACGCCACGCTGCCGTGGGTGCGAGGCATCCAGGCTCAAGCCATCGAAATTTATACCCGCAAACCCCACGACATCAATACCGACGGTGAACTCACCAGCGAAACCCCCGCCACGTTTCGGGTGGTTCCCAAAGCGCTGGCGGTGCTAGCCCCGCAGAACGGATGACAGGTGTTCGGGTCAGCGACTCTTTTTTATCCTGCTTTTTTTATCTTGCTCTTTTTTATCTTGCTCTTACGGTTTTCCCCAAATTCCCGCACTCCTTTCCGTCCTCCGCTTCGGCAACAATAGAAGCTAATCCCTCGTAAGTTCCTCCTGCCTTGACCCAACCTCCTTCAAGTGAACCCTCTCAGACGCACAATCCTTTCACTGGCCTGATCCCAGTGGGGATGCAGGATGCCCATTTTCAGCGGGCGCGCGCTAGTTTGCGGCAGGCCGTGAGTCGCTATGCTCAGAAAGTGCGATCGCCTCGACGGCATGGGTCGGATGTGGAGTTGCAGGCATCGCTGAAAACAGATCTCGATCAGCTTAACGTCGCGCTAGATAAGCTGAGCTGCAACCTTCTACGAGTGGCAGTATTTGGCCTAGTCAGCCGGGGCAAATCGGCGGTGATTAATGCGCTGATTGGGCAAAAGCTGCTGCCAACGGGACCACTCAACGGCGTCACCCAATATCCTCGCTCGGTCTATTGGGTGCAGGCGGAAGGCGACGTCCGGGTGGAGCTAATCGACACACCAGGATTAGATGAGGTGGGTGGCCAGACGCGAGCCGAGATGGCGCGGGATGTGGCTCGCCAAGCTGACCTGATTTTGTTTGTGATTGCAGGCGACTTGACGCGCACGGAATATTTGGCGCTGGCGGAGCTGCAAGACGCCCACAAACCCATCCTGCTGGTGTTCAACAAATCGGACCTGTATCCCAATCAAGATCGGCGGGCGATTTATCAGAAGCTACAAGGGCTGTTTGCTGAAGGAGGCGATCCGGTTCGAGGTGGCTATAGTGAACGGGGTCGGCCATTTTTGCTGCCAGAAGATATTCTGCTGGTGGCAGCACAGCCTGCGCCGTTACAACTGCGGGTGGAATGGGAAGACGGTACCGTTAGCCACGAATGGGAAGCGCCACCGCCCCAAATTGACGAACTGCGGCAAAAGCTATTGACCATTATCCAGCGCGAAGGTAAGTCACTGTTAGCCTTGAACGCCCTGCGCCAAGCCCGAGAAACAGAGCAAGGAATTGCCCGTAAGTCCGTAAAGCTCAACCAAACCCAGGCCGACGAGCTGATTTGGCAATACACCAAGTGGAAGGCGATCGCCGTTGCGATTAACCCGATCGCCGTGTTGGACTTGCTCGGCGGTGCCGTGACCGACTTGCTGATGATCCGCGCCCTAGCCAAGCTCTACGGCCTGCCGATGACCAGTTACGAAGCCGGGAAACTGCTGAACAGCATTCTCTGGAGTGCGGGCGGGCTGCTGCTAGGTGAACTGGGCAGCGGACTACTGCTAGGCGCAGGCAAAAGCGCCTCAGCCGTGGTATCCAGCTTCGATGGCGTCAGCGGCGTCATGGCCTATGGCAGTGCGGCGATCGCCCAATCAACCCTAGCAGGCTACGGCTCCTACCGCGTCGGCAAAGCTGCCCAAACCTACCTGGAACGCGGCTGCACCTGGGGCGAAGAAGGCGCAAATACCGTGATTCAAGAAATTTTGGCGCAAGTAGACGAAGGCACGGTGATGTATCGACTGCGGCGTGAGTTGGGGCAGTAATACAAGGATGAGGGATGTAGCTTGCTTCTGCGTAGCAGTGGGATGTAGCCTGCTTCTGTGCAGCAGTAGATGAATAGTTAGCTGAACTAAGAGGAGATTGACTGGTGAAGCTATCAGCTTCTTGTGCTAATTCTATTAGTGACCATACCAGATCAGGGTAAGCGCATCTAAATTCGTAGCACTCGATACAGACAAATTCGGCTCTATAAATAAAGAATGGCTGGATTTCCCTGAAACTACGCCTGATCTCTGAAGATTTTGCCGGAATTCAGGTTTATGGCTTGACTTCGCGCTTCGATCCACAAAAGGCTCTGAATGTCAATCTCCTTAGTAACCCTAGATCTGGTTTTTTGAGTTTTCTACGTTCCCGGCAAAACCTCAAACTGGCGTGTCAATAGGGTTTGAGATGCGCTTACCCTGCATACCAGATTAATTATTAAATTGCCACAATAGATATTAATGACCATGACAGATCAATTGTTGGGTCAAGGCATGGCGGTGCCATGTCTCTACAAAAGACGTCGAAGCCTCCATTTGAAGTTGGTGTCAGATCAAAACTTCGGGTTAGCACGTTAGCCCCCCCACAGGCAGTAATTTCAAATTAGCATCAGCAATTATCTGGTAATCAAAGCTTTTTGGATACCGGGTATGTAGACTTTTAGATCCAGCCGGATTTTCGCTAAACTCATGGTTGTTTGCACCTAAAAGCCTGTGGGAAAGAAAAATGGCAATTGCATGGTAGAAGCGAGATGCAAATTCAACATTTCTATCTAGACGATTGAGTAATGCGACTCGGGGAATCGACAAGACAAATGAGTCTTCTATCGCCCGGACAGTTGCAGAAGTGGGACGATTGCCAATCAGAGATATTTCGCCGACTACAGACCCTCTACAAAGTTCAGCAATTTTATTATCCTTCTTCGATTTAAGAGAAACCTCCAGTTTTCCACAAAGTACGATGTACAACTCATCAAGCATTGTACCTTCTTCAATCAGAAGAGCTTTACGGGGGATCTCAATCTCAGTTCCGATTGAATTCATCCATGTCATATCGTCTGTACTTAACTGACCGAAGATTAGGGATGTTTTCTCGGAATTCTTTCTCCATACAGCCTGAATATTCTTCTTCGACTTAATTGAACCGTCGAGAATTGCGCCCCGGCTTTCCAAATCAGATATCATTTCTCTTGCAAAATCCTGTTGTTCTCCACCAAATTGAGCTTGGACAACATTTGTATCTTTCAAATTGACATCGCACAAGCTAGCATCGACTAGATTTGCGCTAGCTAAATTGGTATTAAATAAACTAGCACCATCCAGCTTAGCAGTAGTTAAATCAACGCTTGATAAATCAGCATGGTTCAAGTTGGCTCCACTTAGATCCGTGTTCATCAGTTGAGCATACTTTAGAATTGCATGACTTAAATTAGCGCCATTTAAGCAAGCCCCACTTAGAAAAGCACGAGTTAGCTTAACACTCATTAAATTAGCCTGATTTAATTGCGCTCCACTCAAATCGCAACCGCATAGATTGGCAGCCTGTAAAACTGCATTGCTTAAATTAGTGCCGATCAGATCAGCGCCTCCTAAATTGGCTCCTGCTAAATTAGAACCATTGAGATCTGCACCACTAAGATTTGCTCCACTAAGATCGGTATGACTCAGATCAGCCTGACTGAGATCAGCATTGCTGAGATTCGCTCCCGCTAGATTTCCATTTGCAAAATTTGTTCCGACCAGATCTGCTCCGGCCAAATCTTCTAATACGTTTAAGTCGAGAATCTCTGCTGTCTCAAAAAAGTTGGAAACTGAATTCAATCGAGTAATTAAGTCCTTCTCATCATTCATAAGTTACCTCGGCACAGCTGATATAAGGTTTTACTTTAGGCTCGATGTATTCTTTGTAAAGCTTGAGTCTTATTCCTTTGGATGAATTAGGGTTAGACGTTCCGTGAATGCCTTTTAACCAAAACCCTGATGTGCCAAGGAAGAACACGTCTTTTTGCTCTATCTCAAAGGTAAAATTAGCGGAACATGGTCTTGCATCAATGTGGAGTTTTCCTAACTCTGTGCTTGGAAGATCTGCTACAAATATGGAACTTGTTTGACCATCTATTCCCGTTACTACCTTTTCAAATTTCCAGCAAGGAGATTCTTCAGAACCCTCGCATAAAATTTGTGGTAAAGATTCTTTGAAGCGCTTAGCCTTTTTGCTACCTATTTTTACTGATGTAGAGCTTGCACTCGCTTCCAAACCACGCTCTTCCTGATATTCTATATCAATAGAAGAGAGGAGAGGAGGGCGTCCCATTTGAATGCTCGTACGTGGCATAGTGCCATTTTTTAGAGTCATTTTCAATGTGCCTCTTTGCAATCCAAATCGGATTGTTTCATTTAGTTGAAATCCTAATAACGTTGGGTTACGAATTTCTGCCTGACGTAAGGATAGATCTAACGTAAAGATAATGCGGTTCGGTTTGACTCGATTGCTGAAAGGGGTAGGTTTGAGAACTGTCACCTGATCTGCATCTGGAGGAGCTGGACAATCACAAACTTGCATTTGTACTAGTTCCGCATAGCGATCGGTGCATTCTAAGGGTCGCTTAGAGTTAGATGAGCCGTTTTGTTGCATGGCAGTTCAAAGGTCAGTATTTCTACTAGACTGCTGAATTTAATATCACTAATATAATTCCAGTTTTGCAACTTTACAAAATCTTTATTAGGTTGGGTATATTGTTTATTAAACCTTCTCAGCAATTAGTGAAATTGCGCCGTGAGATCACACCAATTTGCAAACAAGGCGAATTCTTCTCAAAATGTGAGGCTATTAGATGAAAAACCTGATTTCTTGATCCTCAACTTTAGGGATGCGCCAAAAAATGACTCTCTCGTCCTTTATCCTAAGCTTCGCCTAGCTTGCTTCTCGGAACGAATACGGCAAAGCCGTTGGCCTTGCCTGCGCCTTGCGCATATATCCTTCCCTCTTCATCCTTCATCCTTCCATTTATGGATTACTCTGCGGCGATCGCCTCCCTCCAACTGGCCGATCCTATCCTGGGTGCCACCATTGAGCAGGTGGGAGATTGCACCCTGCATCAGCAGCAAAATACGGGCGATTTGCTGTATTCACTGACGGAATCGATTATTTACCAGCAGCTTTCCGGCAAGGCGGCGGGTACGATTCATCGACGGTTTCTTCAGCTATATCCGGACATGGAACGCCCTACCGCTGCCGATATTTTGGCGACGCCTGATGAGCGGCTGCGCGGTGCGGGGTTATCGCGGGGCAAAACGCTTTATATCAAAGACTTGGCGCAAAACGTATTGGACGGATTGCCTGAGTTAGAAGAGTTAGAAGCGCAAGACGATGCCACGATTATTAAAACGCTGACTCAGGTGGAAGGAATTGGTCCGTGGACAGTTCAAATGCTGCTAATGTTCAGAATGCACCGCCTGGATGTATTACCCGTAGACGACCTGGGCATCCGCTCCGGCATTCGCCGCGTCTATGGCCTGAGTGAGCTACCCGACAAAAAAACCGTGCTAAAACTCGGCGAACCCTGGACACCCTACCGCACGATCGCCTCCTGGTATCTCTGGCGCAGCCTAGAATTACCTCTCAACTCCTAGAAAACAGAGAATTAAACAACGTCCATGTTCTGCCTTACCCCCAGTTGCCCAAAACCGACGAACCCAGATGGGGCGAAATTTTGTCAGGCGTGTGGGCTGCGGCTGCGGTTGGGCGATCGCTACTCCGCTTACCAGCCGCTGGGTGGGGGCAATGCCAGCCGCACATTTTTGGGGATTGATGGGCATCAGCTAGTGGATGGGCGCTGCATTATTAAGCGGTTTGTCAACGATCAGGACGAGGAGCGCTTTCGGCAGGAAGCAGCGCGGTTGGATGAGGTGAGCCGCCATCCGCAGATCCCAGATTTGTATGCCTATTTTGAACGCGATCGCGCCCAATACCTGGTGCAGGAGTTTGTTGAGGGGGGCAATTTGCTGCAAGAACTGACGCAAACGGGCAGCTTTGATGCGGCGCAAATTCGAGCGGTGCTGCTAGAGATTTTGCCGCTGCTGCAATTTCTGCACGACCATCAGATTGTCCATCGCGACATTAAGCCGACGAATTTGATTCGGGCAGTTGGGCGCGAAGCTTTACCCTCTAGCCCTTCAACCTCGCTGATGCTGGTGGACTTTGGTGCCGCCAAACGGTTAACTGAGTCCGCGCTGGCCAAGCCGGGGACACTGATGGGCAGTGCGGAATATGCGGCTCCCGAGCAACTCATGGGGCAGGCGACGTTTGCCAGTGATTTGTACAGTTTGGGCGTCACCTGTATTCACCTGCTGACGGGGCTGAGTCCGTTTGAGTTGTTCGATGGGGCGGCGGGGGTGTGGCGCTGGCGGGTGGTGGCCGGAGCGGTAGACAATCATTTGGCACAAATCTTAGATCGGCTGCTGGCGATGAATTTGAGCGATCGCTATCCCTCTGCCGCTGCGGTATTGCAAGATTTGGGAGTGACTATCAAGTCTGAGCTACAGCCAGCGCTCCGTCTGTCCGTGCTGCGCTCTGGGCTGGTAGCAAAGGCGGCTGAAACGCAGCAGTGGAGCTGTGTGGCGACAGTAGAAACGGGGTTAGAGGTGGCTGCGATCGCCCTCTCTGCCGACGGCAAAACTGTGGCAACGGCTGCCGCCATCAGCCCCAACGGGGAAACGCTGGTGACGGGCAGCAGCGATCGCACGATTCAGGTGTGGCAATGTCAGGATGGGAAAATCCTCCAAACCTTGACCGGGCATACCGATACCGTCACGGCCTTTGCCTTCAGTCCCGATGGCACTAGGCTCTACAGCGGCAGTCGCGATCGCACAATTCAAGTGTGGGATCTTGGCACGGGCCAGACCATGACCACGCTCACCGGGCACAAGGGCGCCAGTGCTACGCCTCTACGAAGGCTGTGCGTTGCGCACCATTGGTCGGCCTGAAGAGGCAAATGTGATCAAATTTCACAGCCGCAAACCCAAAATTACATACCTCGTTTATCCAAACTTTGACACCGATCCGCATCCGGCATCGCATACCAGCATGCAGATAGATCTGCGGGATTTGCATGTCCATTACCGCGACTATGAAACAGACGACAATCCACCTATATTGCATCAAAAGCATTTACTTGTTGCACCGGACTATCCCGGCTACGAGAAATTTGCCAAGCTGAGCCGACAAGAGGAAGATTGGGGATTATTTGAAGACTGGAACCGGATTGGCACTCGCCAAGGTTGGCAGAAGTGTCTAGAATCGCACTGTGCCGAGTTGAAGGGGCAATTTCCTTCGGAAAGGCTCCGCCAACGAGTGGTGTGGCGCAAAGATGCCGCTCCCTATCAGATCAAGTTAGTGCAGGCTGCCCGACGGCGATCGCGTGAAGTATGATCAACCTACGTTTCCCCCTTGGCACTCACGGCTGCGCAGGGCAGGTATGACCAAGCCTTTGGTAATCGAGAGGTACGCTACCATAATGATTAGCTTTATAGCGGCCAAGAAAGAGCAACATGCAAATTGAAATTGCCCTACCTGATGATATCGCCCGTGATTTAGCCGCAAAATGGGGCAATTTGGAACGCCAAATTTTGGAGATGGTTGTTGTCCAAGCCTATCGAGATGGGGTGATTAGTGCCGGGAAGGTACGGCAATTATTAGGAATGGTCACTCGCTTGGAAGTGGATGCTTTCCTCAAGCAAAAAGGAGCATTCCTTCACTATGATCAGTCAGACTTAGAAGCAGATCGTCAAACCCATGAGCAACTGAGAAGTAATTTTGCTAGTTGAAGAGTT
>Ga0163148_10006135_pt1 | contig 11730 bp, 14 predicted proteins | sample OliLakLV19MP7P2_FD_148606 | JGI IMG/M metagenome (GOLD analysis project Ga0163148, IMG submission 148606) | Freshwater microbial mat bacterial communities from Lake Vanda, McMurdo Dry Valleys, Antarctica- Oligotrophic Lake LV.19.MP7.P2 | ecosystem: Environmental > Aquatic > Freshwater > Lake >... | reverse complement strand
CCCCCTCCCCCCAACCTGATGTGGTAGCTCAATGGCAGAGCGACCAATGGCAGATGCTGGTTCAATTCCAGCCCACATCCTTTTTTGTACCCAACCCCTGTCCTGAGTGGACCCCTATTCCTGCTGTGGAAATTGCCCTGCGTGGGCCTCAACCAACCCGTCCTGAGTGGACCTCAACCAACCCGTCCTGAGTGGACCCCTATTCCTGCTGTGGAATTTTAAACCCAACCCCTGTCCTGAGTGGACCACTGTTCCTGCTGTGGAAATTGCCCTTCGTGGGCCTCAACCAACCCGTCCTGAGTGGACCCCTATTCCTGCTGTGGAATTTGGTAGCTGGATGATCGATTGGTGTTCAGTTCTGTCGCGCCGATTGTCGATTCGATAGAGGTTGTCGTTGCACCTGTGTGATGGAGGTTCCGGCTTTGATAAAAGCAGCGATTTGTTCTTTAAGCCCTCCGTAGGAAGAAGCGATGCTTGAATGATGTTGCCGGTAGGAAGAAGCGATGCTTGAATGATGTTGCCGGTGTGGATGAATGTTCCGTCGCGTCGATTCAAAGAGTGAACACCGAGCAATGTTGACGGAATTGGTGGCGAGTGAACAACTGGTGCAACGGTAGTGTTCTTTGATCGGCACAACCGTCGAAGCAAAGGAAAGAGTGGGAGGATCCCTTGTTGTTCATCGGAACGTCCATTTGGTAGTCATCGATTGGTGTCGGAACGTCCATTTACTAATAACCACTATGCTGATTCCAATTTGTATGTTGCTTAGTTGGGGTAGTGTAAAAAAAGATTTAAAAGAAGATTTAACAGTGGTGGCGGTATTTGTATTTAGATGATTATTGTCTGCTTTATGAGAATGCCACTGCTGCCATTACAGCTGCACCTAATGGCACAACCCAATTGTCATCTACCAATTTTCCCCAGGGCACCACTTCCAGGATGGAGCTGGCCAGCATAATGGCACACAATAATAATTCTGGACTTGTATCAGCAGGCACCAATGACGACGGCAACAAATCAATCCATAAGACTTGTAGTAAAATCCAAGCACACAATGTAGATCCCACAAAGAAGGCCAAGGTTCCTGCCATGGATTTATCCCTGTTGAAGAACCACTTGTTGTTGGCACCATAGCGACGTCCCAGCAAATCCGCCAGTCCATCACCAGCGGCCATGGCACTCAGAGCAATCACACCCACTGGAGAATCTCTCCATGCCAAGACTATTGAAGCAAACAGAATAATGACATAAAGAAAGGGACCTCCCAGTGCCTCTTTGGAATCTCCTGATCTAGAAACAGCAAAGGCCAAGGACTTGTCACCGCCGGATCCTGCAATATAGAGGCGGCAAGCATTGGCGAGACTGACACTGGCAGCAAAAAATCTGGCTCCAAAGGCAGTTGAAAATAGGGGCCAAAATACCACAAACAATGGGGCTGAGAGTGTGTGAATGATTTTTCTAGAGTCCTTGGGATTCACATAGCCCTTCTCCGCGGCCCAAGTGTTGGCCTTGACAAAAATATATCCCAATGTTCCAGTCAGTAGTGTAGCTCCAACATCCTGCAGTATCATAGCATCGGTATAGGGATCAAAACTTCCAGAACCATTGGGTGGACCCGGCAATGCTCCAATTTTTGCTGCCAGCGACAAGGATACCACAGAAGCCAAGGCGATCCCAGGCACCAGCCATTTGTTGTTGCTATTATTTTCGGAATCCGTGTCGTCGGGGGTGGCACGAAGTAGGAAGGAATTTGGTCTTGATGATAATGAAGTCGTCGTCGTCGTCGTCGTCGATTTAGTGGAAGATCCTGGAATTTTCAAGGCATGCCCAGCAGGAACCGTCGCAAAGGCCGATGCTCCCACCAGCAGGAAGAGAAGAGCAGCCACAGTACCTCTTTGCTTGTGCATCATTATTCTTCGTTGTGCCATTTTCTATATGTACAATAGACGTAAAATTACTACTCGTCGCATGTCGACGATGGTAATTGTAGCGATGCACCAGCTACCAGGAGACTAGTGTAGTTGTATCAAAATAATTGAATAGTACCTACTACGTAGTCGAATCGAAGAAATGATTTTATTTTTTCGCCAGTTGCAGCATTGTCTGCCAGGTTCTCAACTAGCTAGACTATTAGCTACTAGCTAGTAGTACCTGTTAGTACAGCAGTGAGTCTAGCTAGCTACTAGCTACTAGCTAGCTATTAGCCAGATAATGTATGGTGGAACTGACCATGTACAACCAGTACCTGGTACCGGTAGACTAACTAGCTGAATTCTCGCCAACGGCGATTTTCTTCGAAGAGTGATTGAGTCAGTCACTAGCTAGCTAGCTAGCTAGCTAGCTAGCTAGCAAGAATCACTCGATAAATTGAAGGCCTCAGCCTCAACAACAGACCAACGACAATAGGGTGACAAGAAGTGCTTCCCGTTCGACAATGGAGGTGCCTCATGAGTTATACCGTAGTTAGCTCTAGCTAAAGTCCCACAGAAATCGAGCTAGTAGCGAAGTGCGTTCCGTCGAGGTGCAAGTATGTAGCCCAACATTTGCTTTAACCGTTTGCGTATCCCGGAGAAGACACTGCTGGGTGAACGAATCAAAGACGGCGGTGGGCGTGGTGACCCCATCTTGTTGTAAGCCCTAGCTATCTATCTATCTAGCTAGCTAGGGCGTTGGGAACAGCAACACCCGCAAGTACCAGAGCCAGGAAGAGACTGCAAAGAAAGAAAGGGCGATATTCGCCTGGAGTGTACCGTCCGATGCCCGCAGGAATGGTCGCCAGCAAGGCAAGATCGAAGGACACGGGTCCTGGCAGGACATCTTTCAGTTCAGCCTAAGGGCTTGATGTTGGGACACACGTACAACAAAAGCCGATAAATATGGCTCTGAGACATTGGCATCTATTGCAGTCGGCAACAGCAAGACAATCAAGTAGGCGACGATGCCGTCATTCCTGTCATGACTTGTCGCTTGGGCAATGGCTGCATCCATCTTCCAGTCACCTTCCATGATTTCGATGGCAAGTATATCCCATCAGTCAAGGATGGATTTTTGTTGTTACGAAACGATATGAGGTAGCGATCCTACTCTAGGCACTGGAATGTCACCAACAATTGCAGAGCCGAGGGCTTGATCCATCCTGCATGGTGCCACACAGTCGTGGCATGTCTCCTGCATTCTTTGTAAAGCCATTCTTTTTCTCGAGAAGATCGACACCCAATTTGAATATCCGTATCCAGCGCAGTTAACATATCTATCATTTCCTACATCTGAGCGGCGATCACAACTTCCCGGATCCAAACATTCAACCCTAAAGGATGATTCTTCCCCGCTCCTGTCAATGACGGGAACAAGAGAGAATGGCCGCGGGTGCCACACCGTGCCTGCAAGATGTTTCGTACTGGCACCACCCTCACTGTGTGCCGAAGAAGCAGACCCAAAGCAAGCCATAGCAGCCATAGCACCCACTCGGTCGCCACTGCACATTCCGACACATTTCATGCAGATTTCATCCCAGAATGCTACCGTCGGCGATGACCCAATGGTTTGTAGATCCCATACAATGCCAGTCATGGAACGGAGGTCGCTCGAATTTCAAAGCGGAAGAAAATAGGGGCTCGGAAGCATTGGTAGCAGCAGCGAACAAGAACCTGGGTTTGGAAGACGCAAGATAAGAGTCAACTGCGCAGGAAGGGTAACAGTCGGGCACTGTCGTGAAGACCGAGATGAAAATCTAAGAAATCACTCAGTGAATCAACGAAGTGAATGGTAATCCAACGAGAAACGGGCGCCGGTCTACACCACTGCCACCAAGATTGAAACGAGAAGAAAAACGAGAAGAAAAGGAAGGCTTGTTGCAGCATACGTGGGGGTGCACTCGACCTGGCTCCTTTCTGGGTGCCCAACAGTCCATCCGGGCGGGGTTACGGGCATCGACCGGAGTAGCTAGCCAGCAGTAGCAAGGTACGTCCTAGCAGCGATGGTGATATTTTTTATGAAAATTTTCGAAAAAAAAAGTTGGCTCATCCTGCTTGGAATCGTCTAATTTTGATAGATATTCCATAAAAAAAAATCTCCCATAACCCACCTGATGACCTCCCCCTATGGGACGTAGGGCCATGCTATGTGGTGGCAACAGTGTGGCAACCCGTTGAAAATTTTCAACCCCCGAAAAAAGTTGGCTCATTTTGCTTCGAATCCTCTAATTTTAACAGATATGCAATACATTTTTTTTCCCCCATAACCCACCTGATGACCCCCCTATAGGATCCGGGTCATGGCAGCAGGCATGGTGATGTTCAACTTTATTTCCCCGATTTCCACGAAAGGTGGCTCAAACTGCTTGGAATCGTATAATTTTGATAGATCTTCAATAAAAAAAAATTTGAAATTTTCCCCATAAGCCACCTGGTGGCCTCCCATATAGAAAATTGGTCATGGGGCCAGGGATCGTGTAATTCACTATTAATTCTGGGATTTCAACACAAGATAGCTCTTTTTTTTGGCGGATTGTATTCAGAATCATGTTGCAGTCTAACTTGGATACTTTTCCCGGAAAAATAAGGGGGCTTTTTTCTACCCAATAACACCCGATAACACTGGTTGTAGGGTAAGATCCGTGACCCAGTGTTTCGTGGAAGGCGTGGGTCACGGACACGAATCCTATCTCGCACACATGTTCGACCGAACCATTCATTCATCGACGCGCAGCAGAACCAATGCACCAACCGAAACTACAATAACGCAACGGCGCGGGGGCGGCTACAACAGCAACAGCCGCCATTGCATGAATGTCGAATCAATGAATCAATGGCCACCACAACAGCACTACGTTGTACCGTTGCGGCCGCTACAATTGAAAAATTGTTTTCAACGAGGCCAATAGCTTCTACCGTAGTCCAATACTAGTAGCACCTACCGTATCGAGCGCTGTTACACCATCAATAACGCCATCTACTACTACTACTACCTACAATACGACTTCTACCACAACGAATTACTTTCTTATTAAATTAATTATTCTATTATGTCTTCCGAAGTGGCGCCAACACAAGCAAGCGGTCCTCCAAAAATATCGACAAATATCGGCAGAATGCAGTCAATTGATGCAAAAGGTATCGGAATTGGAAATGGATCGCAATGAACACCGACTCGTCGAAGAGTCCTTGAAGCCGCTAGATCCCAATCGACGCGCCTACAGACTCGTGGGGGAGGTTTTGGTCGAGCGGACGGTCGGAGAAGTCTTACCTTCCGTCATTTCCAATCGCGAAAATGTAATTGCCTTTATTACTTGATTTGTACTGTGTTTTACATGAGAATGTATTTTTCTTAACAGATTTATTTGTTTCCTCTTCCATCCATTGTTTCCTCAGCTGGAGAAAACCATTGCTGCTTTGAGGGAAAGATTGACTGCAAGGCAGAGAGAATCAGCAGATATCAAGGCCCAGTACAAGTTACAATAAATACATACTAGTAGTAAAGACAGTGTCACTGTGTCAGTGTCCCTATTCAATTGAGATTCCTGGAATGGATGACCAGTGCCATTGTACTGCAGCAGTACGGCACTACTGTATTACATATTAGAGTGAGCACTTTCTGTCTCCGATCTCATGTGCACTCCATTATGATTTACCATTTTATCCGTTGCCAGCAATGACAGCAATGACAGGTCAGGTCGGCGCCTTTTCTTTCTGTTGAGATACCACTCGTCGCGTCACTGACTGGTACCAGGTACTCGTACTGGTACTGGCACTGGTGCTGCTGTAGGTAGCACCGACGCTGCTATTGTTGCTACTAGCATTGTTTCAAATGTCATAATCATAAGCATCGACTGTTGCTTGTACCATCTATCAACAATACATTTACATTGTGGAGAAGTGGAGAACTGCTGAAAGGAATGTTTGACGGGGGTATCGACGGCGATGGGGGAATCAAAGTGTCCTCAACAGGCTACGAGGCCGAGGACCTACCCAAGCATTGGGGATTCCTTCAAAGTCACAAGTGTCCCCAGATCTCTTTCCTGAAGCACCATCTTCTTCCTCCACAGAACACAATTGCACCTACAGTATGATAGCAACCACTGCATAACCACCACCATCAACAACTGATTTGTTTGGGACAGACGTTAGCCGAACAGTCTTTGGTGGGTGCCAATTTGAACAATTACGAAACCAAACATTCCTGCCAACAGGGCGATCTTGCCTCGGCGTGGAATCCTATGACTAGCAGTTGAGCATCATTTGGTGGGTCGTCTCCCAGCGCTGGCAGTGTTGGTAGCACGAGCGAGGATTCCACGTCCTTTCGATTGGTCACGGAGCAAACGCATTTGTACTCTGCTTTAACCACCTTGACCTGTCGGCAAGGGGGCATTTTGGATGGACACAATGATTTACCACAACATGCTTTAATAGCAAATCTGCTGGAGCAAATTGTGTGCCTACCCTGCGCATTGTGCAGAAGTTTCTGCAGTGGAGAGGGGACTATTGCTGCCTTGATTAGACCTGGTGGCCAGCTCTGTGGATCTTCTTGGTGGAAGGTTGCTGCATCTGGTTCATTGGAGCATAAATAAGAAAACTGGTTTGGCTTTTAATCACTGGCTAGTAGGCTCACATTCCTTCCCTTTTGTCAGAGTGCACGGCTTCAGTCGTCTCCACAGTTGAGTTCGGTCTCTGCTCCGCTCATACCAAGTCCTGTCATTTTGGATGCAGGAGCCTTTCCTCGGAACCCCTCATCTCTGCTTTGACCACCAACTCAGTCCAGCCCTTCATGGATTGAGCACACCCATCCATGACATCCACCCGATTCGGCTTTCATTTCTTTCTGGTCCTTCTCTGTTCCAAGTCCACTTCGGAACTGATCCATGTTTTGGTGGAACAAACCCTTGATTGGATTGACTGGATGCCTCTTCCAAGATTGACTCCTCCTGAGTCATGCTTCCATTGCTTTGGACTTGATCACCTTCAAGCCTTTGCTCTCTTCCATTCGGTTCCGATTTGGATTGCTCTGCCAACGATTGCGGCACACACAGTCACTTGTCAGTTGGACAATGTTCCACTGTTGGGCATCCCTTGTCAATGCAGTCCTTGATGAAGAAACACATGATGTTTGTGTGCCTAGTTCTCTTGCTAGAACTCTCCTTGCCATTCTTTTCCAACAACACAGCAGCAGTGTTGTCTTGACAAATTGTTGTTTCACTTGCATGTCCTTGTTCTTTCAAAAAAATCCTTGTCAACAATGCCAATGGGATCTCCATCTGGAGGAGGATCATTGGAACCAATGCTTTGATTGTCCTCCACTCCTGGAACAAACGTTTCTTCTTCTTCCTCCAATTCCTTGTCACTGTCTGATTCCTCTCCATGCAAAACGGATGCTGTCTTGCTCATCACTCAAACAATTTTCTTCAATGTTGTTGTCAATGTTGTTGTTGTCATTGTCCTCTGCTCCTGTGAGCGAAGCACAGGTTCTAAAAATAGGTTTTGCATGTCGTCTGCAACCATCTTTCTTGGCCAGCTGCTCAACTCCCAGATTGACTGCCTTGGCAATCAGGATCTCTTTGACAAAATGCATTGTGCGGGGCTGTCCTGTTTTCAAATCTGGCACCACATGCCGTCCTTGAATGCTGTCAAGGGTTTTTAAAAAATTCCATCAACAGTCCTTTCCTCATTGGTGTTTGTAGGATTGTTTTGGTTGATGGCTTGAACATGACTGCCAAAGGCCACTTTGCAATGTTTTTCACAATCCAAGGGCCTCCCAATGATGATTGTTCTGGGACCAAATTGATTTGACATGCCACCAGAGGGGGGAAAGCATTCATCCATTTCACACGATTGCCTGCCCCCCTGATGATCATGATTTTGGGCCAACAGCTGTGGGGAGTGCTGTGGCAGGTGACCCGTGCCGTTCTTTGACCACTCTGATCAGTCTTGCAATTTCGGCACATGCTCATGTGCTGCACAAAAATTAGGCTCAATGTCCATTGCCTTCAGATGGTCTTCCAAGCATCAAAATTCATTGTGTGCATGAAATTCCTTTGTCTCAAAACCAGCTTCAAATGCATCATCAACAGCTTCCAATGGACTTGATTCTTTTCTGCCTTTGATGTGCCAAATGGCAATCAGCCTTGTGTTTTTGAACAGAGTCAAGAGAAAAGTGACCCATCAATGCACAAGATGTCAACAAATGGAACAGCACCCTTGTGTGCCTCAATGAATTCCTATGGAATTTCAATGTGGTCACACACAACTGCCCTTGGCTTTTTCCTTGTGCTCTTTCCTTTCAGAGCATGCACACTGTCTCCATGTGTTTTCAACCAATTCTTGATGTCTTCAGGAGTCACTTGACAATTTTTAATCTGATTTGACTGAATGACATGTTTGTGGTCTCTGACAGATGGATAAGCAATTGCCTTGTAAAAAATGTCGCTGTCTCTGCTCCAACAACTTGCATTTTGCTGCACAATGTTTCATTTTCACATGCACCATTTGACATGTCTGATGAAGGTGCAACATGCAATCCATTCACATCTTTGTCAAAAATCACAATTTTTCCAGTTTCTTTGTTGCTCATCAAAAGGCATTGCTTGTGAGCTTCAATGTTACAAACAAAAGTGACTAATTTTTACACACAATTGTTATCTGAGAAAAGTTTGCATGTCAGACTTCTTACAGATCATTGTTTGCAAAGGCAGCAAACACAGACTGATTGCATGACCATGGACAATGCTCTTCTCTGATGCTTGGTTGCACTTTCCTTTTTGTGGTTCCTTGGTGGTGGGTGGGGGGCTCCAAAAGGAGTTTGAATTCCTCTTTTCCTTCTCCTTTTACTTCTTTTCCTGCCCTTTTGGAAAGTGACAAAAGAAACACCAAATTTGAGGCAAAATGAAGCAAAAGAAAAAGCTAGCTGCACTTTTGTTTTTTCATGTGGGCTCACTGACAACAGTCAAAGTTTGTAGTCAAAATGAAACTGTTGTGAAGCATCCTTTTCAAGTCCACAAGCTAGAAGTCAGCAATGCAAACAATCACACAAATTGGCTTGCCACTTCTCCCAGCACATGAATCTTCTCTTTTGTGGACACCATGACATTGCCTGATTGTCAAGCCAGGCAGTCTCATTCCTCAGATGGGATTTCCTTAGGAAGAGGAAGAGGAATTCCTAGGAATTCCTCTCTTCCCACAGGAACACAGGAATTCCTAGGAAATGAAGGGGTCAAATGCTGGACAAATTCTCACAGGAACCAAGGAACTCATTGCCAAAATTCCTTCAGAGTTCCTTGGCTTCCCCCCAAAATTTTGCGTCACACTCAGCAACTTGCATGCAGGATTGGTTCAATGGTCGCGAAATGCAACTTCAACTTCAGCTGCTAGCACCAGCTAGCTAGTGGCTCTGCTGATTCAGGAACCCAACCCAGGGGCATGTGAAATTTCACAACCAGTGTTCAGCTGGCTTCGAAAACATGCACCCAGAAGCTGCTGGGAACCACTGCTGTCAACCACTGAATTTTGAACCTGTCTGCCACTGAGTGTTTGTCAGTGCATTGGCAGTGAAAGAAGGTCCAATCCAGGTTTTGTCCAGTGGAAGTGCTGCTGTTGCCAATGGACATCCATGTCAGCAGTTGAATCATTTGAATTTTAGGACGTTTGAGCCGGTCCTGCGCTGAAGTCGCTGTGTGTTGTCAGTGGTGTCAGTGGCAGAATGTCCATTCCAGGTCCATTTGCACTGGAAGGAAGTGCTGCCAGTGACAGCAGATTGAATTTCAGGACGTTTAGGTGGTTGGAAGAAGAGAAGCTTCCTTTGTCCACTGTGAGTGCAACACTCCATCTGTTGCCAAAAGCACAAAGGATCCATTAGGATCAAGTCTCAGCGGTTGAATTTTTGAATTTCGCAAGTTTTGTGCCAGTCTTGCATTCAAGTCGCTCTGTTTGGAAGCTTGGAAGCGTCCAATCAAGCCATGTTTCCAGTGGAATCACTGCTGGGAACCAGCCATTGAATCTCACAGTGGTGGATTGAGTTTCATGATGTTTGAATCGCTCAGTGGAATCCGTGGAAGAAGCGTCCAATCCAGGTGCGTTTCAAGTGGAATCACTGCTAGGAACCAGTCAGTCAGTGGTTGAATTGTCCACTCACAGCGGTTGATTTTTTTGAATTTCAGGACGTTTGAGCCCGTCTGTCATCGAAAGTTGCTGAGTGTGCTGTGGCTGATTGCTGCTGGCAGTGCTGCTGTTGCTAGGTCTGTCAGTGGTTGGATTGGTTGAGACTGCCCAACCCTGTGTTGACAGGGTGTCCATGAATGAGAGGAAAAAAGGCACACGCAGCAAGTCCACCTCCATTCAAAGTTGGCACTAGTCAATCACAGGGCAAGATGGTCTCATCAACCCTTGGCAATGCCCAAACAGCTGCAAAAATAACATCAGTGACAGTTGCAAGTGACATGGAGCCCAAGAAAATTTTGGGAAAAAGCCAAAAATCTTCCTCTCTTCCTTTGTTCCTAAGGAACTTCCTAGGAATTCCTTCAGAGGAAGTGGAGGGAGGAAGTGGAGGAACAAAGGAACAGAGGAAGTTTTTTAGCTCCACTTCCTAACTTCCTAGGAATTCTGTCTTTTTTTTTCCAGCCAGGAGGAACTCAGGAACTCGGAGGAACTTTAGGAATTCCTAGGAATTCCTCACTTCCTCGAGGAAGAGAGGAAGTTCCTTGACTTCCTCTTCCTAAGGAAATTCCACCTAAGTCTCATTCAATCCAAACAATCAAAAACACCATCACAATTTGATGATCTGTTGCAGTTGCATGAACAATCCATGTCAATGAATTTTTTTCAATTCTCAAAAATGTTCAAAACTGTTGCAACACCCTGATTTGCCTGCTGCAGCTTTTAGCGCAGTGCACTGTTCAAAGTCATTCAGATCTGAGTCATGCTTCCTTGGAAGCAGGAAATGGAGGAAAATGCTCTGAGTCATGCTTCCTTGTTTTCCTCAAGGAACAAGGAACTGGCAAAAACAGGGTCCAAAAAAAAAGGAAACAGAGTGACAAAGGAATTCCTCAAATGAAAATGCAACAACGAAGCTCTGATGAAGGACGGATGCACAAACAAGCCCCACAAAAATCAAGAGCCAACAACAAAAACTGAGAAACAATGATCACATGGTGACCATCCCACCTGACAAAACCAATTGATGAAGAACAGAATCAAAGTCCAAGGACTGCAAGGTTCATTCAGAACATCATTGCAATGATCCCTTCATGTTGGTTGGTTGGGGATTCACAATGCCCTGTGCCACAGCTAGCATGCACAAAAGGCAATGGAATGAATGTTGTGAAGTCCATTGTGCTTTTAGGAATGATAGCTACTAATGAGAATGCAGACTGACTCACTCAAAAGGGTGATGTCAGAGGGGTGATGTCACTGGGATGATGTCAGAGGGGATGATGTCAGTCAATCCCTAATGGTGATCCCTAGTGACTGAAGGAAACACTGTGCGTCCACAGATGTCCCTGCAGAGGTCCAGTGCATCCGCTTCCCAATGGTGCGAGCAGAAGTCGTGGTCCAAAAGATCAGGGTGATCAATCCTGACAAGGGTTGACACGACGGATGTTGAGTCGCTCTGTGACTGCACCACCGCGAATGCGAATTGTGCCATTGTCAAAGACTGCAATGACCTCAAAGGGGCCTTCTCTTTTGCGTCGCAGCTTTGGCAAGATGCCGGGTCTTCTCTTAGCCACTAAGTCGCCCACCTTGTAGG